>MAAB01028903.1_pt1 | contig 88071 bp, 88 predicted proteins | sample 1115991 | NCBI WGS metagenome assembly MAAB01 (sample SAMN04961124, study PRJNA320927) | seawater metagenome | isolation source: sample BD02T18 sea water enriched with oil for 18 days | place: USA:Gulf of Mexico | collected 2013-07-27
GATAACTTATCAAAACGTCCAGTTGGTTAAGCTTTTTGGCTGAACCCCTTGGAACTGGAGCGCATTGTATAGATTTCTTTGGGTGGGTCAACCCTTATTTTCAATCTTTTATTTGAACGCTTAGATAACCCTCAATACGTTTAAAAATGATGCGAATAAGTAATAGAACCCGCTAAATTGCATATTTTTTACACTTATAGTTGCACAATACTAAAAGCTGGGTAACATAGAATTGTTTTACTTATACTTTTTGATTTGAATTTTTGTTTTATACAATGGTGATATCAGTTAAGTAAGACTAAATTCTCATTAAAATAATAATTAGGTATTCATTATGAAGTCTCCGCAACTATCGACGGTAATAATAGCAATTGTTTTTGCTATTATTACTTATTTTATAACTAGTGCTATTTCAGCAGCTCCTGTAATTGCTGCTGCATGTGTTTTCATCAGTGCTTTTTTGGCTCCACTTATAGTAAGTCCTACCGGCTCAGTTTCAACAGCTACATCGACAACAGCCAGTACAGATGATTTAAAAACGTTATATGTTGGCAACTTACCCTACCGCGCTAATGAAACAGCAGTTAAAGAACTCTTTACTCTGTATGGTGATGTTCAATCAGTACGTTTAATGAAAGATAAGCACACAGGTAAGCGCCGTGGCTTTGGTTTCGTTGAAATGGCCGCAAATGATATTGATAAAGCCATATCGGCATTGAATGATACTGAATTTCAACAACGGACGTTAAAAGTTAGAGAAGCAAAAGAACGTCCTGAAAGAACAGACAACGAAGATAATTAAGCCGCTTTTCTAAAAATATAAAAACCTACTAATATAGCGATGTATTAGTAGGTTTTTTTTTGCTTATTTACTTGTTCTTTTTAAATAAGCCTAGACAATAATCGAAGCGATAGTAAAATTCGCGCTGTTAATTTCTTTAGGCTCTCCCTACTACAAACAAGGCTTATAAATGTTTAGTCATATTCACCCCGATAACTACGCCCAACAATTATCGATAAAACAAAACGATATGACAGAATTGTTTTCTTGTTTTGCCATGCCAGAAGCTGAGGTTTTTCCATCGGCTAAGTTAAATTATCGTTTAAGAGCTGAATTCAGAGTATGGCATCAAGGAGATGATCTCTATTACATCATGTTTAACAGTGCCACTAAGGAAAAGTTTCGTGTTGATGACTTTCCCGTTGCTAGCAAGTTAATTAACCGAGCAATGAAAGCGTTATTGGTTGCCATTAAAGATAAGCCGACGCTTCGCTATAAACTCTTTCAAGTTGATTTTCTTTCAACCTTAAGTGGTGAGCTATTAATTAGTTTGCTCTACCACAAACCATTAGAGCCAAGTTGGGAAGATGCAGCGTTATTACTAAAAGAACAACTTAGCACTATCGCCCCTATAGATATTATTGGTCGCGCAAAAAAACAAAAAATTATTATCAGTAAAGATTTTGTCATGGAGTCATTGCAAGTAGGTGATAAAAAGTTTGTTTATCAACAAGTCGAAAATAGTTTTACCCAGCCTAATGGTGGCGTTAATGAGCAAATGCTACTTTGGGCACAGCAAGCCACGGTTAATGCTAAGGGTGATTTAATTGAACTTTATTGTGGTAACGGTAATTTTAGCATTGCTTTAGCTGAAAACTTTGATCGTGTTTTAGCTACTGAAATTTCAAAAACCTCAGTAAAATCGGCACAAGTTAATATAAAAGCGAATAACATTAACAATATCGATATTGTTCGAATGTCTAGTGAAGAGTTTAGCCAAGCGATGAATGGCGAACGACAGTTTCGTCGTTTAGAGGGCTTCGATTTATCCACTTATAACTATGATACGGTCTTAGTAGACCCACCTCGGGCAGGATTAGACAAAGAGAGTGTAGAGTTAGTTAGCCGCTTCAATAAAATTATTTATATTTCTTGCAACCCTAATACCTTAAAAGAAAATTTAACACAGTTAAGTAAAAGCCATGTAGTTGAAAAGTTTGCCTTGTTTGATCAATTTCCGTATACAGATCACATCGAAACAGGCGTAGTGCTAACGCGTAAGCGATAGCTGACCGTTTGGGTTGAACACAGAGGAAACTGGAGATTTCGACCCTTTGAAGATGTTACTATCGCTTTCTTCGAATGGCTTTACGTCTATCACTTAACTCAGCAGCACCACGAGCAATAAAGCGCAATTGTTGAATGGTTTGTTTTGATAACTGCTCTCGTTCATATTTATCATCAATATCTAAAGCGTCTGAGCCAGCACTAAAGACGATAGTGACAGCCGCATTAGCTTGCATGTAGGCAACCTCTGCATCTAAATCCTTGGCTTGTTGTAAATAGTCACAAAGCTCCATAGTGAAATAACGAATTTCTCGTATTACCGCCGCTCTAAACGCCGCCGAGGTACCTGAGCGTTCACGAAGCAATAAACGAAAAACATTACCATTACTCTCAATAAGCTCCATAAAGGTTTCAACCGATATTTGTATAACTGAGCCTCCTTTAGCAATACGCTGACGGGCTTGGCGCATTAATTGTCTTAAGGTTAAACCTGCTTCATCAACTAAAGTTAAGCCAAGTTCATCCATATCAGTAAAGTGTCGATAAAAAGAGGTTGGGGCAAGCCCCGCTTCTTTCGCAACTTCTCGAAGGCTCAAACTTGAAAAACTGCGCTCTGCACTTAATTGATTTAACGCGGCATCAACTAAAAGTCGACGGGTTTTTTCTTTTTGCTGTGCTCGAACACCGCTCATGAATATGACTCTCTTATAAAAATACTAAACACTACCTTGCATATCATACTGTAATCTATGCTCAATGTCAGTTTGCCTAATAGAGTAGATATTTGCTAAATACGCTTGACTGGTAAGACTATCTAGCTAAACTATAGCAGTAGTGTACACGTGTAAGCTAAAATTGATTTATTTATTGATTAAACTCAGAGAGCTGAAATGAAAAAACCCGCTATTATATGGCTCAATGTCATAATATTTGCAGTAACCTTTTTAGTGGCTGCTATTGCTGTTCCTTATCGTGCCATTACTGTCGGTTTTGACAGTAGCGAAATTTTATTTGCATTAATGTGCTTTATTTATTGCGGTATGTCGATTACTGCTGGTTATCATCGTCTGTGGTCTCATAAAACTTATCAAGCCCATTGGAGTTTACGGTTTATTTTTGCGCTAGGTGGCGCCTTTGCATTACAAAACAGTATTTTACATTGGTCATCTGATCATCGTGTGCACCACAAACATGTCGATAACAACGATGTTGATCCCTATTCAGCTAAGATGGGATTTTGGTATTCTCATATCGGTTGGATGTGCCGTGAATATCAAGCCAACCGATATCATGACTACAAAAATGTTAGAGATTTACAAAAAGATTCAATCGTTATGTGGCAGCATAAATATTACTTATTATTAACTATTGCCATGAACTTTGGTGTGCCTATCGCGTTTGGCTTATGGCATGGTGATCTGATCAATAGTATTTTGCTGGTCGGATTTTTACGTTTAGTCCTTAGTCACCACACTACTTTTTTTATTAATTCATTGGCACATGTATGGGGGAAGCAAACCTATACTGATAAAAATACCGCCCGAGATAATGGCTTTTTAGCATTCCTGACCTTTGGTGAGGGATATCATAATTACCATCATATTTTTGAAAACGATTACCGTAATGGCATTCGCTGGTGGCAATTTGACCCAACAAAATGGTTGATTAAAAGTTGCCAATGGCTGGGATTAACGTCCAAGTTACGTACCAGTCCAGAGGATAAAGTTGAAAAAATGCGCCTTGCCATGACACTAAAGCGCAGTAAAGACAAATTAACTACCCTCCCTAATGCTGAACAAGCCTTGCAACAACTACAACAAGAGTATGATTTACTCATTAATAAACTGAATGCCTATTACCAAGTACGTAAAGCCTTATTATTGGAAAAACATGAGCAAGTAATGGCTGATGTAGAAAAGTCTGAGTTGATGACACAATATCAGGAATTAAAAACAAGGGTGAATGAACAACGTAAAAGCTGGCAGCTGTTAACAGCAAAACTTGCCTAAAAATCAAGGTAATAAAGCAAAGTTATATTACCATTTCCCTCAAATCCTGCTAATATTTTTCCATTAACAGGTATTTGAGGCCATTCTTTTGAATAAATCTACAAAAAAAAGCACCAATAAAGCATTCGATTTTGACGTCATCATCATTGGTACAGGTCCTGGCGGTGAAGGTGCATCGATGGAGCTAGCTAAAAAAGATCAGAAAGTCGCCATTATTGAACGTTATAAAGATGTTGGCGGTGGCTGTACTCACTGGGGCACAATACCTTCTAAAGCCTTACGCCAAAGTGTTAGTCGTTTAATCGATTATAATTCAAATCCATTGTTTCGAGGCCATGAAAAAGCAAAACACTTAACCTTTGCCGATATTTTAAATCATGCGTCAACCGTCATCCGCAAACAAGTTCAATTACGTAGTGGCTTTTATGATCGTAACCGCGTTGAGCTTATTACTGGCAAAGCATCCTTCGTTGATAAAAACACCATTCAAATCATTAAGAATGATGGCTCAATAGAAAAAGTGACCGCAAAAAAAATTGTTATTGCCACGGGCTCACATCCTTATCGTCCCGATAATATCGACTTTAATCATCCCCGCGTTTATGACTCTGATAGCATTTTATCCCTCAAAAACGAACCACGCTCCATTATTATTTATGGTGCAGGGGTTATTGGTAGTGAATATGCGTCAATTTTTCGTGGCCTAGGTGTTAAAGTCGATTTAATTAATACTAGAGATCGTCTGCTCTCGTTTTTAGATGACGAAATTTCAGACTCCCTAAGTTATCATTTATGGAACAGCGGCGTCGTTATCAGACATGGCGAACAAATTGAACGTATTGAAGCCAGCGAGCAAGCAGTAGTGGTTCATTTAGAGTCAGGTAAGAAGATGCGTGCCGACTGTTTACTCTTTGCCAATGGCCGTACAGGTAATACCGCAGATTTAAACTTAGTTAATGCCAATTTGAAAAGCGATGGTCGTGGCCAGCTCAAGGTTAATGATCAATACCAAACAGAGGTTGACAACATTTATGCCGTTGGTGATGTTATTGGTTATCCAAGCTTAGCCAGCGCAGCTTATGATCAAGGCCGACTTGCTGCATCAGCCATGATAGATAACAAAAGTAGTGCTAAATTAATCGCTGATATCCCCACAGGTATTTACACCATTCCTGAAATTAGTTCGGTCGGAAAAACTGAACAGGAATTAACGGAAGCCAAAATACCTTATGAAGTAGGTCGAGCACAGTTTAAACATTTGGCCAGAGCACAAATATCAAACAGTTTAGTCGGCTCCTTAAAAATTTTGTTTCATCGCGATAGCAAAGAAATTTTAGGCATTCACTGTTTTGGCGAAAATGCCGCAGAAATTATTCACATTGGTCAAGCTATCATGCAGCAAAAAAATGGCGGTAATACCATTGAATATTTTATCAATACCACCTTTAACTACCCAACGATGGCCGAAGCTTTCAGGGTTGCAGCTTTAAATGGGCTAAATAGGTTGTTTTAGTTAAACCGCTGCACGGGTAGTCTTTAACTACCCACAATTATGGGCCGAAGCATTTCGCGTGGCAGCTTTAAATGGTTTAAATAGGCTGTTTTAGTTAAATCGCGGTATGGACCCAGACATTTAGGGTTCAGCATTAAACGGGCTAAATAGGTTGTTTTGATAATGAAAAAAATTATTTATCTGCTGTTAGCAGCTACATTCGCTAACAGTACCTTTGCCGCTGACAATTACAGTATTTATTTAGTCAGGCATGCTGAAAAACAAAAGGATGGTAAAAACCCTAGCCTAACACATTGTGGTCAAGCTAGAGCAAAACAACTAGCCAGCTTACTGTCGCAAGCAAACATTAGTCAAATTTATAGTACTAAATATCAGCGAACCAGACAAACTGCAAACCCTTTAGCGACAAAGCAACATATTGCCGTGCAAAATTATAACCCTAGCCATTTAGAGCAACTAGCTATTCAGTTACAGCAGAGAAAAGAAAATAGTTTAGTGGTTGGTCACAGCAATACCACACCGCAACTTGCTGAGCTTTTATCAACACAAAGAATGGCACCGCTAACCGAATTGGATTACCAACAGTTATATCAGATACAGTTTATTGGCGAAGCAAAAATTGTTACCTTGTTTCGACAACCGTTAATCTGCCATTAAACATATCTAGTCTTTAATAACTATTAGGGGCTTGTTTTTTTCCTAACTGAATTAATTGCACATCGGCTAACTTATACAGTGTACCCCATTGTTTCGTGGTAGCTATTCCTTCAACTTTGTGGCCTTTTATCTTTAGCACGGTATCAACAATTTTATATTCTTTGGCCAAATTCATTGGTAAAAGTTTGCTGCCTTTTTCTGTCACCAAACCATAGAAGCCGCCTTCAAAATCTAAATAAACCACTTTTGCCTGTAACCATGGCTGTGTTTCTTTTTCCATAGTAGTTTGCTCCTGTTGAGCGCATGAACTATTCATCAACAACATGCAAGAGATCATAGCGATGAATATTTTTTTGTAGATAGAATTAAGCATACAATAATTACCAAGTTGTTAAAGTCATCATACTCGCCCTTTGCCATTTTGGCATCGCGAAAATTATGACTCTAAAAATAAAAAGGTCGTGATAAAATTAATATCACGACCTTAGTCACAGTGCAAATTTGATTACATCAATAATTAATTTTGCATATAATTATCAGGTAAAGGTAAAGCTGCAACACCTGAATCAACTGCGGCTTGCGCTACAGCTTTAGCAACTACTGCGCACAAACGTGAGTCCATTGGCTTAGGGATAATATAATCCTTACCAAAAGTTAAACTATCGACACCACTTGCCGCCAAAACTTCACTAGGTACTTCTTCTTTAGCCAATGCTCTGATGGCATGTACTGCGGCCACTTTCATCTCATCATTAATCGTGCGCGCTCGAACGTCTAATGCACCGCGAAAAATAAATGGGAAACATAATACATTGTTAACTTGATTTGGATAATCACTACGGCCAGTCGCAATAATCACATCATCTCGTGCTGCTAACGCATCTTCAGGCTTAATCTCAGGATCAGGATTAGAACACGCAAAAATAATAGGGTTATCTGCCATCAATTTAACTTGCTCTACCGACAATAAATCAGGACCTGAAACACCAACAAACACATCAGCACCGGCAATGGCATCATCCAAGGTACGTTTATCGGTATTGTTGGCAAATAATTTTTTATACTCATTTAGGTCGTCACGACGTGTGTGCACTATGCCTTTAGTATCAAGCATATAAATCTTTTCTCGTTGCGCGCCACATTTAATCAATAATTCCATACAAGCAATCGCGGCCGCGCCAGCACCTAAACAAACAATATTAGCTTGTTCAATAGCTTTACCTTGAATATCTAAAGCATTCATCATGCCTGCAGCAGTAACGATAGCAGTACCATGTTGATCATCATGAAACACTGGAATTTTACAACGTTCAATTAACGCTTTTTCTATGGCAAAACACTCAGGAGCTTTAATATCTTCAAGATTAATGCCACCAAAGCTATCCGCTATATTTGCCACCGTATTAACAAACTCTTCAATAGTTTTGTGCTTAACTTCAATATCAAATGAATCAATATTTGCAAAACGCTTAAATAATAACGATTTACCTTCCATTACCGGTTTTGACGCCATAGGTCCTAAATTACCGAGACCTAGAATTGCCGTACCATTGGTGATAACAGCAACGGTATTACCTTTAGCGGTATATTTGTAAACATCATCTGGATTTGCTGCAATTTCTCTAACGGGCTCAGCAACGCCAGGGCTATAGGCAAGCGATAAATCTTCACTCGTTTCGGCTGCAGTTGTTAAAGCAACACTTATTTTGCCTGGAGTAGGTTGTGCGTGGTAATCAAGTGCTTGTTGACGAAAATCTGTCATTGTTATTCCCTAATGCGTTAATATTTGAATTCGAATTTTGTGCTGTATCTCAGCCACTTTTTTATTATTATTATTATTCTGCTTTATAGTGTATTGCATTGCTGATTAGCATTTCAAGCCAATTTAACTATATAAAAGCGCTGTAAGCTATATTAAACATAAACTTTTACTTCGATTAAATCATATTATTTCGCTCAATACTCAATATTAAAGCCAAGTATTATTGATAAAACAGTCATTATTCACGCCTCTGTACCTTTAAAGTTGATTCTGACTAATAACTATAAAATTACGCATGTTCAGTGCATATGTCCCCCAAGTTGTTTCATTTTATTTAAACAACACGCATAAAAAAGGCTACTTACCGTGTAGTAGCCTTTAGATTTGCCTTTTGCAAGGACCTTATCATGATGCCAGTTGATATTGATCTGACTGCTCAACAATAAATTTTTCATTAAATTTTGCCGATAGCATACCTTTTCTTCGTGCCAGTGCTACTTGTAATTTTTTTGCCGCGCTAGCAATAGCCGCATACAATTTTTTGTCTGAGGCCTTTACGCTAATATTTACCCCTTCATAATTAGTGCTAATTTCCACTTTTTGTTGGTGTGTTTCAACCGTAATGGTGGAATTTAATGCCATTATACTCGGGTAATGTTTGGATATTTTTGCAAACTTATTTTCAATTGACTGTTTAATGCCTTCGGTAATTTCAACATGATGACCAGATATATGTATTTTCATAATGAACCTCTATAGTTGCTTGAAACGTTTGTTGTCTTCCTCTTTATATTGTTGTTTTAAGCAAAAACTAACAAGATGATATTTGCAAAGCTTTGCAATCAAATGTAATTAGCAGTTTCAAAATATTTCGACGGCACTTTTAATGCTGTAAAATGCAAAAACCAACCCGAAGGTTGGCTTTTAAATAGCAGTTAAACGGTATAACTAAGTGATATGTCTAAACGAAAGGATTCATTTTTATAATGGTTTCGTTTCGATCAGGGCCGGTCGAAATAATATCAACGGGTACACCTGTTATTTCTTCAATACGCTTGATATATGCAAGGGCGTTAGCCGGTAGAGACTCTACTGAAGTTGCACCAACAGTACTTTCACTCCAACCTGGTACAGTCTCATAGACAGGAGTAATTTTTTCATAACCTTCCGCGGCTGTTGGCGGCACAGTAATGATATCACCCGATTCAGTCTTGTAACCTGTACAAATTTTCAATATTTCTAAACCGTCTAGTACATCAAGTTTAGTTAAGCAAAAACCTGTGACACTATTCACTTGAATAGCGCGATGCATTGCAACGGCATCAAACCAGCCACAACGACGCTCACGACCAGTAGTAGCGCCAAACTCATGACCAACTGTACCTAAGTGATTACCCACTTCGTCATCTAACTCGGTCGGAAATGGACCAGAGCCAACACGTGTTGTATAAGCCTTAGTAATACCTAAGATATAATCAAGATGACAAGGACCAACACCACAGCCTGTAGCAACACCACCAGCAGTAGTATTTGATGAGGTTACATAAGGATAAGTACCATGGTCAATATCAAGTAAGGTGCCTTGTGCGCCTTCAAACATGATTGAATCACCATTTTTGCGAGCCTGATCCAAAATCTCTGCAATATCAGCCGTCATGTTTTTAATAATATCGGCAACAGCTAATGCGTCAGCGAGTACTTCTTCATAGTTTACTGGCTCAACTTTGTAATAGTTAACCAAAGAGAAATTATGGTATTCAACAATCTCTTTTAATTTTGCCGCAAATGATTCTGCACAGAAAAGATCACCAACACGTAAACCGCGACGCGCAACTTTATCTTCATAAGCAGGACCAATACCACGGCCAGTAGTACCAATAGCTTTCGCGCCACGAGCAATCTCACGGGCGGCATCTAAGGCATTATGATAAGGAAGAATTAACGGACATGCATCACTAATAAGTAGGCGTTCACGAACTGGAATGCCCTTAGCTTCAAGCATTTTGATTTCTGTCATTAAGGCTTTAGGGCATAAAACTACGCCATTGCCAATGAGACATTTTACATTGTCACGTAATACACCTGATGGAATTAAATGAAGTACGGTTTTTTCACCGTCAATCACTAAAGTGTGGCCTGCATTGTGTCCACCTTGATAGCGAACAACATATTTTGCTTTGTCGGTTAGTAAGTCAACGATCTTACCTTTACCTTCGTCACCCCATTGGGTTCCTAGAACAACTACATTTTTGCCCATGTTTACTGTGTTTCGTAAAAAAATCAGGCGGGGATTCTACCAAAAATACAAAACTAGTCCAAGTAATATATGGTGTTTTTTTATGCTAAGACATTCAAATTTTAACTATACACTGCCAATTGACTAATTAATAAACCATTGACTATGACTATTTCCAAGCATTTATTTTAGTATTAACAAAGCAATACCTAACAATAGCATAATCATACCCATAGTGCGTAAATTGCTTACGGATTCTTTAGCAACACGCAACAAATAATTTCGCCATCGGTTAGGAAATAATGCCGGGCCAATACCTTCAATGATGAGCACGATACCAAGTGCGGCTAATATTACTTCTGTGATAATAACGTTTCCTTCGCTTGTTCATCCTGCATCTTGAGGTAACATGGGTATAGAAAAGCCAGCATAATGCTGGCTTTGTTTTTATAGAATAACCTTTTTGCTATTTCTTGCCTTTACTACCGTCTTTTAAGTAGTGGAAGAAATCACTATCAGGCTTAATCACCATAATATCATTTTTACTATTAAAACTTTTTTCATACGCTTCAAGGCTACGATAGAAGCTGTAAAATTCTGCATCTTTTTCATAAGTATTAGCATAAATTTTAGCTGCCGCTGCATCACCTTCACCGCGTACGGTATAAGCATTCTTTTGCGCTTCAGCTAGCATAATAGTAACTTTAGCATCAATAGTAGCTCGAATAATTTCAGCTTGCTCTTGACCTTGTGATCTATGCTCTTTTGCAACCGCAGTACGCTCGGCACGCATACGTTCATAAATAGAGTTACTGACTTCAGTCGGTAAATTAATGGCTTTAATTCGCACATCAACCACTTCAATACCTAAGTCTTCACGGCTACTAAAAGCACTTTGCAACGCTTTTTGCATAATGGCATTTCGATCACCCGAAACAATCTCTTTAATGGTTCGGTTACCAAATTCAGTTCGTAAACCATTATTAACTTTTTGTTTTAATAACGCACGAGCATTATCCACAGAACCTGAAGTACGTAGATAGTAGGTAGAGAAATCAATAATGCGCCACTTAACAAAAGAGTCGACCATTAAATCTTTTTTCTCAGAAGTTACAAAACGATCCGGTGCTTCATCCAATGTTTGAATACGGGCATCAAGTTTACGCACCGATTCAATGAAAGGTATTTTAAAATGTAAACCAGGCTCAAACACTATCATTTGATCAGTAGCTGAATCACGTTTGATTTTAGAAAATTGAAAGACAATACCGCGTTGACCTTCATAGATTACAAAAACAGAAGAAACAACCAAGACAAATAATAACGCTATAATAGCAATGAAAAAATTCTTCATGACTTAGTTTCTCCCATTGTTGAATCTGTCATTACGACCAGAATTTGATGGCGATGAATTAACCGCTGGTTTTTGCTGTGTTGATTGTGAATATCCTTGAGCCGCAGCACGATTGGTGGTCGATTGCTGCTGGATAATTTTATCTAGTGGTAAGTACATCATGTTATTACCACCGTCAACATCAACCATGACTTTACTGGTATTGCTATACACTTTTTCCATCGTGGCTAGGTATAAACGTTGACGAGTCACTTCTGGCGCGGCTTGATATTCAGGTAAAATTTTCTCAAAGCGAGCCACTTCACCTTGTGCGTCTAGTACTGTTTGTTCTTTATAAGCAAAGGCTTCTTGTTCCATACGCTTAACTCGACCACGAGCACGAGGCTCTATACCACGGGCATAGGCTTCTGCTTCACGCAAAAATCTAACTTCATCTTCTTGGGCAGCAATAGCATCATCAAAGGCGTCTTTCACTTCATTTGGTGGACGCGCATCTTTAAAGTTAACATCAACAATAATCAAACCTAAATGGTAAGGCTCAATTATTTTTTCTAGTTCTTGCCATACAGACTGACGTATTTGTTCACGACCACTGGTTAAGATATCATCCATTTTGGCGTGACCAACCACATAACGTAATGCGCTATCAAGCGATTGGCTTAAACTGTCATCAGCATTAGTGACGCTGAAAACATAATTACGAGCATCGACAACACGATATTGAATTTGCATCTCAACACGGACAACATTTTCATCCTGAGTCAACATAAAACCAGAGGCAGGTAAGTCACGTGTACTTTGAATATCAACAGGGATAATGCGGTCGATAAACGTCCATTTCCAGTTAATACCCGGCTCAACGTTGCCCGAATACTGACCAAAACGTAACACTAAACCTTGCTCAGCTTCTTTAATGGTATAAAAGCCACTGAAAGCATAAACCACTAAAGCAATGATTAATACTAGACTCATACCAAGACTAGAAAAGCTTTTTCCTGACGGGGTTGAACCGCCAGATGAGCCACCTTTGCCACCAAAAATACCACTGACTTTCTTACCTAAATCATTAAGTAATTCATCTAAGTCTGGTGGACCTTGGTTTTTACCGCCTTTGTTTTTCCAGGGGTCTTTATCATTATTCCCCGGTTCATTCCAAGCCATGCTGTTCTCCGCTAGGTTAGTAATTGATTAAATATTAATATTCATGTTGCAAGTTTATGCTAAAACCATTGCTTTTATAAGACTTTATATGGGGTTAAACACATTAAATTACAATATACTGCTCTATTTTATTAGCACCGTGTTTGAGTAACCTATGCCACTCTCGCTTCGGTAACTTAATATCAAGGTGGCAATGACCTAACTCATCATAATATTCACCGTTGATACAATTCAGCTTATATAAACTGCCACGTAGCTTACCAGCACTCGGCGGAATAGCTAACTTATACTCAACAATTTGGTTATCTAACCGCTCTGATAAGGCGGTAAAAAGCAAATCCATACCCAAATTGGCCTGCGCCGATAACCAAACCCTAATGGGTAAACCTTGGTCATCACGGTCAATGCGCGGCTCGACATCATCAAGACAGTCGATTTTATTACAAATAATGAGTTGTGGTACATCATCTGCTTCTATTTCGGCCAGCACATATTCAACTTGTTCAATATTTTCACTGCGCCTATCGTCAGCAATATCTACTACGTGTAAGAGTAATTCGGCTTCACGAGTTTCCGTTAAGGTTGCTTTAAAAGCCGCGACTAAATCATGAGGCAAATGGCGAATAAAGCCAACAGTGTCAGCAAGAATAACACCACCAACGCCATCAAGTTCAATTCTACGCAATGTTGGGTCGAGCGTAGCAAAAAGTTGATCAGCGGCGTATACCTGAGATTGGGTCAATAAATTGAATAAGGTCGACTTGCCGGCATTGGTATAACCAACCAGTGATAGCGTAGGTAACTCAGCACGAACTCTAGAGCGCCGTCCTTGCTGCCTTTGTCGTTCAACTTTTTCTAAACGTTTACGAATATTCACCATGCGTTCACGTAGTAAACGTCTGTCGGTTTCTAGCTGCGTTTCCCCCGGACCACGCAAACCTATACCACCTTTTTGTCGCTCAAGATGAGTCCAGCCACGTATGAGTCGGCTGCTAATATGACGTAACTGCGCTAATTCAACTTGCAGTTTACCTTCATGTGTACGGGCGCGCTGGGCAAAAATATCAAGGATAAGTGTCGTTCTATCAACGACTCGACACTTACACAAAGCTTCAATATTTTTTTCTTGCGAAGGAGAGAGACTGTGGTTAAATAGGATAACATTAGCATTGAATAGCTTCACTGCTTCAGCTATTTCTTCTGCTTTACCTGAGCCAACAAAAAATTTAGGGTGTGGTGTGCTGCGCTTGCCAGAAACAACAGTTAATTCGTTCACCCCAGCAGACGATACCAACATTTTAAATTCGGTTAAATCTTCACGGGTACTTTCATCCGGAAAATCTAAGTGAACAAGCACACCTTGTTCACCCGCTTTATAACGATCAAACAATTGCGTTAAACCTTAATCACTGTCGAAGCAGGCATCGATCTACCGATAAAATGTAGGTTGTCACGTATAAAATAAAGCACAATAAATACCAGTAAGCGCTTTATTCTTCTGAATCTGTCGGATTTGCCATTGGCGCAGTATTAACAGCTCGAGAAGGCACAACAGTAGAAATGGCATGTTTATAAACCATTTGACTCACAGTGTTTTTGAGCAAAATAACAAATTGATCAAAGGACTCTACTTGTCCTTGAAGTTTAATACCGTTGACTAAATAAATTGCAACTGGAATGCGGTCACGACGTAAAGCATTCAAAAATGGGTCTTGTAAAGACTGCCCTTTAGCCATTATATGGCTCCTTTTTTTATTATTAATAAAAAGTAATTAACCAAAACTCGTTGATTAATGGAAAATAGTAAAATTTAAATTCTTTGCTCAATCCTAAGCATCTAATTGTACACCAATATTTCAATATTACTTAATGATAACTAATATTAATTCTATTTATAGCTTGCTTATTCATATTTGCCAACTAAAGCTAATACTTGTGCCAAATTAGTTTCATCTTCTGTGGTTAACCAATGCAAATTAGACCAACCTCTAAGCCAAGTAAGCTGTCGCTTGGCTAATTGTCTTGTGGCACATATCCCACGAAATATCATATCATCCCGGTCAAATTCACCATTAAGATATTGCCACATTTGTCTGTAGCCAACACAGCGAATTGAGGAGAGTTCTTCATGTAAGTCATTACGCTTCTTAAGCTTAATAACCTCTTGTTCAAACCCTTGTGTCATCATTTGCTGATAACGCAATGCTATTCTTTCATGCAGGGTACTACGCTCCTGCGGGGTGATGGCAAATTGTAAAACATCGCCGCCGAGCTTATTACCTTTAATTTGTGTTAATTGTGACAAAGTGTTTCCCGTTAAACGAAACACTTCTAAGGCTCGAGTTATACGCTGCGGATCATTGGGATGAATTCGCTGTGCTGCTTCAGTATCAACTTGTGATAACTGTTCGTGCATTGCTTGCCAACCTTGCTCTTGTGCCTCTGTTTCTATTTTCGCTCGAATCTCTGCGTTAGCCGCAGGTAAAGGTGATATACCATCAATTAAACTTTTAAAGTACATCATGGTGCCACCAACCAATAAAGGAATACGGTTGTTTGCTCTAATGTCAGCAATTTCAGCTAAGGCATCATGACAAAAATCAGCCGCTGAGTAACTTTGTTTGGCATCTCTTAAATTAATTAAGCGATGTGGATATTTTGCTAACTCTTCAGCAGTTGGCTTGGCGGTACCAATATCCATATCCCGATAAATTAACGCCGAATCAACACTCACAATGTCACAAGGCAAGGCATCATGTAAAGCCATCGCTAAAGCAGTTTTACCTGACGCTGTTGGCCCCATTAAACAAATAACAGGTGGTTGCTTTACTTGTTCGCTTTCTGACACTGAATTACTCGATTTTATTAACTCTTATACTGAGGCAAGAGACTCTAACTGCTTAATTTGTGATGTGAGGTCTATAGGGACACATTTCAAGAGTAATGACTGAATTAATTCTTCCGTCAAGCTGTTTTTTGCCTTTGACCATAAGGCTTGAGCTTGCTCTTCATTATAATTTTTTGTCGCCATCACTCGGGCAATCGCAACAATAAGACAGCCATCAGCACTGGTTAACTGTGCTGTATTGGCGTGTTGAGCTATATCATTAACAATCATCACAAAACTACTGTGCACGTCATTTTCTCGAAGCAGAGCTGGATATTGCCTTATTTGCAAGCGCTGCTTATCTTTAACTTCAATCACAATGCCTGCTCGTTGTAATAGCGCTTGCTGAGCCGTGACAACCTGCATTTGTTGCTCTGTAAGCGTGATCAGTAAAGGCAGCAATAAAGGTTGGCTGATCAAACCCAACTCTCCTTGCTGCCAATTGCGGTTAATTGCTTCTTTATGAACTTCGTAAGCTAGATTAAAAAGAGACATTAAACACAAGCCATCTTGTCGCTTAACAATACCGTATTTGTCCTGCTCAATAGCAAGAAAAAAACTAGTGGTGTTTACCGCTGTATGCTGATCGTTTATATATGTTTCTTGCTCTAACTGGACATCGCTAGAAGCAGCGGCGGTCATGAGTTGTTGATAATTACTTGCCGCTACTGCATTAGCGTATTGCCCACTGGCACGACTTGCTTCACCATAACCAGCATGGCTTTGTTTTGGTGTGTAACTAGTTTCTGTGACTTGTTGTAATGGTTGAATGTAATCAGGCCGTTGATAAGTAACAGAGGCTTCGTTTTCAGCCATTACCTCGGTAGTTAAATTAGACTGATGACCCCCTTGCTCGAGAGGGAGAGTGTTGTCTATCAATGCCTGATGGCAAACCGAATGAATAAAGTCATGTACGTAACGGCTTTGATGAAAACGCACTTCATGTTTTGCGGGATGAACATTAACATCCACTTCACGATGATCAAGCGTTAAAAATAATACAAAAGCTGGGTAAGTATCTGGCGGCAGCAAATCAGCATAGGCTTGGCGAATAGCATGATTAATTAACTTATCACGCATCATTCGACCATTAACATAGCTATAGCAAAGGTCATTTTGATTACGGGCAAAACTGGGCTTAGCCAACCAACCTGAAAAGTGCATATCATCGTGCTGACAATCCACTTCAATGGCGTTATCAACAAACTTTTGCCCACACACCTTAGCGATACGTTTGGCTTTTTGTGCCTGTGTGTTAGCCGCACGATATTGGCGTATGATTTTACCGTTGTGAGTTAAAGTAAAAGTGACATCAAAAGACGCTAAAGCTATGCGACGCACCACTTCATCAATATGGTTAAATTCGGTTTTTTCGGTGCGTAAAAATTTACGTCTTGCTGGCGTATTAAAAAATAAATCTAATACTTCAATGCTAGTACCATCAGGATGGGCAGCGGGCTTTATGCTTACCACCATATCTCGCCCTTGTGCATTAGCTTGCCATGCCGTGCTTTGCTCTTGAGGTTTTGACGTTAAGGTTAAGCGCGCCACCGAGCTAATACTGGCTAACGCTTCACCACGAAAGCCCAAACTGTTAATGGCTTCTAAATCACTTAAGTCTTTAATTTTGCTGGTAGCGTGACGACTGAGGGCAAGGGTTAATTCATCTTTGGCAATGCCACAGCCGTTATCACTGATGCGAATTTTTTTCACGCCACCTTTATCAACATCAATATGAATGGTGGTTGCGCCAGCATCTAAAGCATTTTCAACGAGTTCTTTGATCACCGAGGCAGGTCTTTCTACCACTTCGCCAGCTGCAATTTGGTTAGCTAAACGAGCTGGAAGTATTGCAATTGTCATAGTTTCTCTTATTTTAACAAAGTTCATAGCTGTGTATAAATTAGCCTACAAAGGAGTTAGCCTGCGCGAGGAATTTTTAAGGTTTGACCAATACGTAGTTGATTAGATTTTAAATTGTTTGCTGATTTTATTTTTGTTACTGAAATTTTATAACGCTGAGCAAGCACAGATAATGACTCGCCACTGCGCACTTTATGCTTTTTATAACCCACAGCAGCAAAGTAGCTACCTGTTAACGGATGAGCCATAAAGTAGTTACGAATACCGCTGTGAATAGCGCCAGCAAGAGCTTGTTGGTGTTTAGACCAAGTTAAGTTTTTCTCTTCTTTGTGATTAGAAATAAAACCAGTTTCTACTAATATTGATGGGATATCAGAAGACTTCAAGACAGCAAAATTACCATTTTGAGGCGTTTTTTTATGTAATTTAGTGATTTTTTTTAACTGCGAGATAACATTGTTAGCGACACCAAAACTAACCCCTAACGAATGCTCTTTACTCATATCAGCCAAAGCCAATGCCAAGTGGCTATCAGCGGTATTTTTAATGACACCGCCGCCGCCACCAAGTAATTCAGATTTTTGTTCTCGATTATGAAGCCAGCGGGCAAGTTCTGACTCAGCTCGTTTTTGTGTGACCACCCATACCGAAGCGCCATGAGGTCCTGGGGTACGAAATGCATCAGCATGAATTGAGACAAGAAAATCAACATGCTTTTTCCTTGCTATACTAGTTCGACGATTTAAATCAACATAATAATCGCCAGAGCGGATCAACACCGCTTTCATGCCTTTTTCTTTGTTTATCAAGATTTGTAATTTTTTCGCTATCGCTAAGGTGACTCGTTTTTCATAAGTACCTTTGGCGCCGATAGAGCCTGGATCTTCACCGCCGTGCCCAGCGTCAATACCAATAATAATATCCCCTAACCTAACTTTAGGTTTCGAGGTAACTTTTGTGGTACGTGATTTGTCATAGAGATCAACCACCAAGCGATTTCCATATTGTCCTGCTGGTGCCAGCGGAAAAACGCTCAGTTGATAAGATTGCGCTAACTCTAACACTAAGCGCGTGCTAGATTTTGATTTAGCCGTACTGGTACGAAAGAGTTTAATACGAGGATCATTGCTCGCTAATGTTTTAAGCACGGTATTATTTTTGGTGTTTTTAAAATCAATCACCAAACGATTAGGTTTAGCTAAACTAAAATATTTAAAGTCAGGTTTGCTTTTAAGATCGAAAACAATACGAGTGTTCTCTGGCGCGGGCCATACCCGAATACCTTCAATACTGTTTATTGACTTAGCTGCTAGGCTACTTTTCACCGTCACTGACGCTATAACTATTAGTAGCCACAACAAACGGGTAAAAAATAATGATAACAACCGCATAACAAACCTTATTATTTCAGTGTAATGCCAAGTGAATTAATATCTATAAATTTGTATTTATTCAGCTTAAAAAGTATTACCACAGAGAACACAGAGGCAGGTTATATGCTCCATGCATAACCTAAGTGACCTACACCCACGTAAGCCTTGCTGCGCACTACACCGAGAATAATAAAACCTCTGTGTAGGCTCGAAGAGCCCTCTGTGAAGTATTCTGGCTCGGTGGTGAAAATTATACAAAATTTAAGAGTAAATCACAGTAAACTGCTGCAAAACCGCTTCACCACGTGGTGAACAGGCACGTAAATTAATGACTCTTTGCTCTTCTTGATAAACTATATTAATGATTAAATCAGCATTAGCCAAGAGCCCAGCGCCTTTTTCTGGCCATTCAATAAAACAACAGCAATTTTCACTAAAGTAATCGCGTATGCCCATGTACTCTAATTCTTCAGCATCCGCCAATCGGTACAAATCAAAATGATAGACTTGCCAAGGCGGCAACTCATAAGGTTCAACTAAGGTATAGGTTGGGCTTTTCACATTACCTTGATGTCCCATACCACGCACAAAACCACGAGTTAGCGTGGTTTTCCCTGCCCCTAAATCACCATGTAAATAAGTCACCAAAGCTTGCTTAGGCTGCTGTTGCTGGTCTTGCCATTGCAAAACCTTAGCCAAACAATCGCCTACTGCCACGGTTGCAGCTTCATCGGCTAAAAAATATTCTAACTGTGTCATGTCTTCTCAAAAATTTATCAAGCTTGCTTGGCAATAATATCACCCGCGGCGCCATGAATATAGACAGCTAAACAAACAGTGGCAAAATAAAGGCTGAGATAAGACCTGATGGCAATTATGTTTTGCCAATACGACTTGTGATAAACTCATCGGCTATCGCCCGCAATTTTTTAGTTAAATTTACTCACTAAAATGACAAACACTGTAATAAATACATCTGCTATTAACTATCCTGACTTGGTTGAAAAAATCAAGGGTTGGGGGGAAGAATTAGGTTTTTCTCAGCTAGGGATCACCGATATTGATTTATCCGCCCATGAGCAGGCATTAGAAAATTGGCTGGCTAAAGGCTATCATGGCAATATGGATTACATGGCTCGCCATGGCTTAATGCGTGCCAGACCTGCTGAGTTAGAGCCCGGCACAGTGCGTGTGATCAGTGTCAGGCTAGATTATTTACCTACCGATGCCAAGTTTGCCCAAATTTTAACTGCCAAAGAGCACGCTTACATTAGTCGTTATGCGTTAGGGCGAGACTACCATAAATTGATGCGTAAACGCTTACAGCAACTGGGCAAAAAGATCACTACCTATTGTGAAAACGTTAACTTTCGCCCATTTGTTGACTCCGCCCCTATTTTAGAGCGGCCTTTAGCAGAAAAAGCAGGCTTAGGCTGGGTAGGAAAACATAGTTTATTATTGAATAAAGAAGCAGGTTCATGGTTTTTTTTAGGGGAGTTATTAATTGATATTCCCCTACCATTAACGAGCCAAGCAGATGAAAAACCCATTAATCATTGCGGCAGCTGTGTTGCCTGTATCAAAATTTGTCCAACCAAAGCCATTGTTGAACCTTATGTGGTAGATGCTCGACGTTGTATCTCTTATTTCACTATTGAGTCCCCAGATCCTATCCCATTAGAGCTAAGGCCATTAATGGGCAATAGAATTTATGGCTGTGATGACTGCCAACTGATTTGTCCGTGGAATAAATATGCAAAATTGAGCTTAGAGAGAGACTTTCAGCCACGTCTAAAACTTGATCAAATCACTCTGTTAGCGCTGTTCTCTTGGCATGAACAAGACTTTCTCGAAAAGCTGCAAGGCTCGCCAATACGTAGAATAGGCTTTCAAAGTTGGCAACGTAATATTGCTGTGGCATTAGGCAATGCGCCCTACGATGAAACAATAATTCAGGCGCTTGAAGAAAAGCTAAAGGATACCACTGACTTAGTGGCTGAGCACATTCATTGGGCGCTTGCTCAACAAACCGCCAGGGAAACCGATAACGCGGTAAAAAATGGTGCGAACAGCCGACTTAACGCTCGCTTAATTCGCTCGATAGAAAAAGGCCTACCGAGAGATGCTTAGCTAAAACTAACGTAACTGTTCACCACCGAGCAGCGATGCTTCACCGAGGGCTCTTCGCGCCTACACAGAGAATTTATTATTCTCGCTGTAGTGCGGTGATCTCAACTCCCTCTGTAGTAATGGCTTTTAAGCACAATAATTACCAATCAATGAGCTAAATTGTTTGCGCATAACTATCAACAGCGTGTAATACTTGTTGCGTATCTTTTAACAAAGCATTCACTTGCTTTAATTGAGTCAATGCGTTGCCTTTACTGAGTAAATCTAACCACTGTCTACATAACTGTTGTAAGTCATCTGCGGCCAGTATTTTGCCGTTGAGCTGTAAGTTATTTACCACCATAATGGCTTTATCAAGGTCTTTATCTTTAATCGCTGTCGCTAAACAGGCGAGTTGCTGGTGATTATCCTGACTATAGTCATCAAGCATAAACAAGGCTAACTCTACTGAGCCTTGGTGTTGTAAATAACGGCTAAAATCAAAAGCCGCTTCACTGTTGGCGTCTGCGGTTAAACAAGCAGCAACTTCGTTAATGATAAGTTCATCTTCATTGATATCAGGGTTAACAAATATGTTTTGAACCCGGTTTTCGCCAGCATATTTATTAAACGAAGCGATTGTTTCATTATTATTGGCTGGCTTTTTCAACCACGGTAAAAGGTTATGTTCAAGCTCAGCTAATGAACTTGCTGAGGTTAGTTGACCATAATGCCAAGCAGCAAAGTAGTCACTTGTCTCTGCGTCTGTCGATTCAGGCGGCGCTATCAGCTCAGATAAACTAAAAACACCAATAGGCGTTAAAGGTTGCACCGTCATATTAAGCCAAACCGTTGCAGTGAATTCGGTAATAAGTAAACAATAACGTCCTGTTTGCCAATGTTTTGCTTGGCTGGTTTCATTACACACAAACTGCACTCGTAAGCCTAACCATTGCAACAACCTTTGCAATACTTGATATTGCTGTGGAGAACGTACGGCCAGTAAGACCTGTAATTCACTATTCATATAAGATTTGTGCTGAAATGCATCGGCGCTTAATAACTGATTATTTTTTTCATCTGCGGCTAATATATGCTTAATATTATCTAAAAGTTCAGTTTTACATAATGGCTGCTCAGCTTGTGAATAAAAGCCAAATTTTTGCACGCTTAATTTAGATGATTGTAAAACCATCAATTTAGGTTGCAAGGTCTCTGGTAAGCTAGCAATTTGTTGCTCTATAAGGCTTAACTCTGTCACGGCAATATCACTAGTCACCATCAATAAATCGAGTTTACAACGACGTAGATTTTTAACACTGATAAGCTGTGAAAAACTGTCTATGCGAGCGATGACTTCAAATTTTCCCGCACAAGTTACCACCCGTTTTGCTATTATTGACGCTATGACGTTATTGGTCGTGAGTAACATAACCTTAACTTCTGCTAAAGCAACATTATCAGCCTCTTTCGTTTTCTCTAGTTGCTTATTTTTAGCCGTATTAGCAATAGCTAATGGCATATCAAAACTTAATTGATAACCGCCATCAATCAGTTGAGCGACAAAATCTTTGCCGTGCAATTGCACTAAGAGTATTTTAAATGCCTCAGCCAGTGATGAGCTGGTCGCCTTTTTTTCACTTGCTTGAGCAAGCTGTTTAATAGTCGCTGGCAAATTGATGAGACCTTCACCGCATACTTTCGCTACAAAACGAATAACTTGTTGACCGGCATTTTTATCCTGCACCTGTAAGTGTAAGTGAAATAATGCCCCATGACATTGTTGCAAGCTTATATCGACCAGTAAGTTAAACAAGTGCTGAAACAATTGAATATCAACGTTATATTGCACCATGATTTGTTCATCATAGCTGATAAATAATTGATTATTATCCGTAGACTGCTCTACTTTTTTATTGAGTAATATGCCATGTAACTCTTCCAGTAAATGGACATCACTAAGTGTTAATAGCGCGTTATTTGATTGTAGGTAACTTGCTAGTTCGAATAGTTCAAGCTTGTCATAGAAACGATTAAGGGCTGATGTTGTGATGGCGATATCATCCTCTGCACTCTCTGTATCCTTGGCATCATTTGCAATAACTGTGTCCTTATTATGGCTATGGTTATAGTTATGGCTAAAAAAGCTTATTTGTTGCTGTACAAGTTGCGATAAAACCTTGCTCTTTAGATAATCATAGCGCTGTAACTCATGGTTAAATTGTTCAGCTACCTGCTCAAATTTTTCCAGTTGCTGCACATCAGAGCTTTCAGCTAGTAGTTCAAATGCTTGTTTTTGCTCTTCAATAAAGAGTTCATTAGCCTTAACTTGGTTTTGTAATACTTGATAGTCTTGCTCATTATGCTCTGGCGTCGCAAGCAATTGAATTTGTCGAATGACTTCTGCTGTTTCAAAACAATTAGCCTCAATAACATCCGCGCCGTTACCCTGTGTTGACTGCTGTACTGATTGCTGAATTGACTGCTCAATTAATGCCAAACTTTGCTGACTGGAAAAATTTATCTGTTGCTTAATTTTCCACAACACAACACACAAAACGGCTAAAGCAAAAGCAAAAGCAAGCATTAGTATTGCTGTTATTTCATTACTGGTCAGCGGGATATTATTATTGGCCAAAAATAAGCCAAGAGGATCATTGTTATTAACTGAAGGAGTGATATGTGATTTTGACAGTAGCGTGGCAATTTTCAATTTTTGTGCCGACAAGTCAATATTATAACTTTGCATAAGCCGTAAGTAGCCCTGCCACTTTGCCAGCGCCATTTGTTCAGTGAGCACTATGCCTCTAAAAGAGTTTGTTTGCTGAAGAAACTCACTGATAGCTTTAGTATTGTCATCCTGTAATAATTTTGTTTGCGCAAATAACTGCTCTACTCCTAACCGAAGTAAATCAAAATCAGCTTGCGGTGTCATAATAGTTAAACGTTCGAAACTCGTTAGTAATTCAGCTAATAAACTTTTTAGCTGCTTGACCTTATGTGCTCTCTTAACTGCTTTTGCATAAGCATTGGCTCTATTTAAAGTCACCGTGTCATTACTTTTATCTAATTGTAATTGCTGATAAAGCACTTGCTCATAGCTACTTTTGATATCGCTAATACTGGTGACAGAAAAAAGCATTAATTGTAATTGAATAACACTACTTTGCTTCAGTTGCTGATTTCGAGATTTGTTTTTTTCTGCCCGCTCAACCACATCAATGGCAACTTTATTTTGATTAAGCCACTGCTGATAAATACTGACATGGTTAGAGTTACGTCTTAATAGTTGTTGGTTAAGGGCAATTAAATCACTATGAAGCTTAAGCCAGTTTTGTTCACTATCGCCACGTAAAAGTTCGTCAACAATAAGCTTGGCTTGTTGTAAGCTCTCTAATTGTTGAACTTGTTGTTGCAGCGGCAATAACTGGTTTTGAATAATAGACTGTGTTTGTTGTTTATGTTGCCAAAACAGCACCACAATGAAGAATAAAGCAATGGCAATACTAACTGCCGAGGCCAGTAGTTTTGAGGTAAATTGACGGGAGAAAGGTGACAAAGTATTGGTAGGTATGCTCATAGCTTTTTGGTATAAATGGTTCCTTTATTGCCCTAGTTTATACCAAGTTCTTTTGCATGAACATGCTTAGCTTGGCAAGCTAAGCATGCAGCTAGCGCTTTTTACTAATCCAAGCCCAGTTCATAAAGCATTCGATGGGGTTTTCATTAGATTCATCAGTGACAACAACGTTAATTAACATATCGCCTTTTTCATTATGTTGTAATTGCTCAATTTGTTCATCACTAATCGTTGCTACCGCGGTCAATGCTCCCTGCATACGACGATTAAAGTCAATTTTCATTGATTTTAACAAGGGTAGTTTACTGTCTTGAAGGTTGACACCAAAGGCGATACCCGTGGCCGATTCAACCATTAGTGCTGCCGCGACAGCGTGAACACCACCAATATGGTTTTGTACTTTTTTCTTATTCGCTAATTCAATTTCAACGCGGTTAGACGCAATAGACAAAATGCGAATACCTGTCGTATTAGCATACTTAACTTGTGAACAGAATAACTTAGTTAATAACCATGGTCGCATCTTCTTTGGGGCGCGGTTTATCTTTTTCACCATTTTACTAAGTTTATTTGACATATTGCTCTCTATTTTTTGTGTTGAAAGAGCCATTGTGAATCAAACTGGTCAGACCTGCAAGTTTGTTTGATTATTTATTCAGCGTGTGGCGGGCTAACTTTGCGCTGAATAAATTTCCGTTTAAATTTATACCTTAAGCTTATACCTTAAAGAAGTGCTCTTGGTAGATTTTTAATTCAGCGATAGATTCTCGAATATCATCTAGGGCTAAATGTGCCCCCGTTTTAACCACTTTATCTAATACTTCGGGTTTCCATCTGCGCGCTAATTCCTTAACGGTACTGACATCTAAGTTGCGATAGTGAAAATAATCTTCAAACTCAGGCATATACTTATTAATAAAGCGTCTATCTTGACCAATGCTATTACCACACATGGGTGAATTGCCTTTTGGCGCGTACTGCTCAACAAATTTAATTGTTTCTGCCGTCGCGTCTGCTAAGCTCACTTTGCTGTCTCGACAACGTTGAGTTAAGCCAGATTTGCCGTGGTGCTCAATACACCATTCGCTCATATTGTCTAAAACTTTATTACTTTGATGGATGGCAAACACAGGCCCTTCTGCCAAAATATTTAATTGACTATCGGTGACTATAGTGGCAATTTCTAAAATTACATCTATCTCAGGCTCTAGCCCCGTCATCTCTAAATCAAGCCAAATTAAATTTGTGTCGCTACACGTCATAAACATCCCTTAAAAATTGCACAAGCATTAAACTCTGAATATAAGTATAATAGCTGACAAATACTTAGGATTAAATAAAATGATCAACACTTGTGTCTAAGAAAAAATTAACTAAAGGTCAACAACGACGCATTAAAGCTAATCATGACAAAAAGTTACGGCCAAAGTCAGATAAAGTACAATGGTCAGATGATGAACTAGGCGCTGCTCAGCAAGGTGTTGTAATTAGTCGTTTTGGTCAACATGCCGATGTAGAAGATGAAAACGGCAATATTTATCGCTGTAATTTACGTCGTTCTATTAGCTCTTTAGTTTGTGGTGACAAAGTGCTGTGGCGCTTAGGTAAAGAAACACAACACAGCATTCGTGGCATTATTGAAGCGGTACATGAGCGTGATTCTGTACTAAGCCGCCCTGATGTTTATGACGGTGTAAAACCAATTGCCGCTAATATTAGCCAAATATTAATTGTTTCATCCCTTCTTCCTGCTTTTAATAGCGATATAATTGATCGCTATTTAGTTGCGGCTGAACAAACTGGTATAACCCCTGTTATTGTGTTAAATAAAACAGATTTACTGGGCGAGTTTACTGACCGTGAGCAACGTGAGGTTGAACAGCAATTACAAATTTATCGAGATATTGGCTATCAAGTCCTTTATGGTAGCAGCCACACAAATGAAGGCATTAGTAATATCAAAGAGCAACTAAACCAACATACCAGTATTTTTGTTGGTCAATCTGGAGTAGGAAAATCGACACTCGTTAATGCATTAATGCCCGATTTAGGTTTAGTCACCAAAGAGGTATCGCAGAACTCTGGCTTAGGACAACACACGACGACAGTGGCTCGGCTTTATCATTTCAATGATGGCGGCGATTTAATAGACTCCCCCGGTATTAGAGAGTTTGGTCTGTGGCATTTAACACCCGAACAGGTCTATCAAGGTTTTAAAGAGTTTTCACCTTTTAGTGGTTTATGTAAGTTTAGAGATTGTAAACACCACAATGATCCTGGTTGTGCCTTAGTGGCAGCTGGTCAGCAAGAGCAAATAAATCCAAAGCGATTGGCAAGTTTTCAACGAATTATTGCCAGTTTAGGCGAAAACAAATTAACTTCACGGTTTAACGATTAGTTATCAATAGAATAAATAAAGGAAAAGACGTGCCCTCAGAGAATATATCTACCAGTACAAAGCTAAGTGACAAAATAAAAATAGCCTTACAATATGCCATGCCTAAGCATGCAATATCTCGACTAGTAGGTAAACTTGCCGCCGCTAAAATGGGTTGGCTAACCACTAAATTGATTGATATTTTTATCAAAGCTTACAACATTAATATGAATGAAGCTAAATTGAAAAAGGCCAATGATTTTGACACCTTCAATGACTTTTTCACTCGTGAGTTAGAAGATGGTGCTCGCACCATCGACTCAGATGCTAACACCTTATGCTATCCCGTAGATGGTGCTATTTCGCAACAAGGCGATATCGTTGAGGGCAAGTTAATTCAGGCCAAAGGCTTTGATTATAGTCTGACTTCCTTGCTAGGAGGTGACGCAAGAACTGCGGCGCCATTTCAAAAAGGCAAGTTCTCTTGTATTTACTTAGCTCCAAAAGACTACCATAGAATTCATATGCCAATGGCCGCTACCTTACGTGAAATGATTTACGTACCGGGTGAATTATTTTCAGTAAACCCATTAACCGCTAATAATGTCCCCGATTTATTTGCCCGCAATGAACGTGTTGTTACCATTTTTGATACCGAACATGGTGCATTGGCTATGGTATTAGTTGGCGCGACCATAGTAGCCAGTATAGAAACAACATGGGCAGGCACCATTACACCACCGGCAGGTAAAGATATTTTTAGATGGCAATATCCAGCAAAAGGTGTAGATGCCATCAAGTTTAATAAAGGTGATGAAATGGGTCGTTTTAAATTAGGCTCAACAGTTGTTAGCGTCTTTGCTCAAAATATGGTCGACTTCACCCCTGACGCAGGCCCTGAAACAGTAACACGCTTGGGTGAGCTCTATGCCACACTAACAGCTGAGTCGGTTTCTGAAGCAGCTGAGTAAATAAACACTTGCTCATTAAATCAACAGCGTATAGGATAAATATTCACTTGTTACGATTAAGTTCGTAACCAAGGTAAGAATCAAGATAGTAATATTGAGCAGACTACGGCATTCATCTATGGCTGCCGTCGTCAATGTAGTCCACGATAGGAAAAAGACATGGCGCGTGATAAATCAGTAGTAAAGCCAACAGAAGCAGAGTTAACCTTACTTAACATTCTTTGGCAAATGGGTCCTGCAACCGTAAGACAAATACATGAAGTAGTAAGCACAACGCAAAAAACGGGCTATACAACCGTATTAAAAATACTACAAATTATGCACGAAAAAGCTCTGGTTATTCGTGATGAAACTAACCGTGCGCATGTCTATGCCGCCGCAAATAGTGAAATGCATACCCAGTCATCATTAATTAAAGACTTGATCAGTAAAGCCTTTGGTGGCTCAACATCAAAATTAGTGATGCGTGCCATTGATGAGTCGACTTCTGCTGAAGAAATAAATGATATTCGTCAACTACTTAACTCTTTAGAAAAATAAACGTTAATAAAATAAACTTGATATTTGATGATGCTAGAGCACTTATTTAACAGTTCTTTTTTGTACAGCTTAGCGCTAACCTTATTGCACTTTTTGTGGCAAGGCCTGTTAGTGGCAACAGTATTAAAATCAGCATTACTCATTGTCAGTAATAAAAACCCTCAACTTCGTTACCTGCTATCAGCTTTAGCGATGTTAGCCAATTTATTATTGCCGCTCATAACATTTAGTATGATTTATCGTAGCGAATTAGTGTTTACTAGTGCTAGTGTGTTGTCATTCACTAATTTTATACATGAATCTAAACAGCCTAACGTTTTCTTTAATTATCAAGAGTTAAGTGAATTACTGCCCTCAATTTTACCTTATATTGCCTTACTATGGCTTGCCGCCGTAATCTTATTGGCTAGCAAGCTATTACTAGAAATATACAACGTAAACAAGTTACCTCAGCACGGTAGTGTTGAACCCTCGACACAGTTATTAACGCGTTTCAACGAATTAGCTGAGCAAATAAACCTAACGATTACCCCTAAGCTGTTAATTTCATTAAAAGTTGACGTACCTATGGCAATAGGTTGGCTTAAGCCCGTGGTATTAATACCTGCCACCATGATTAGCGGTTTAAACTCAGCACAACTCGAAATGTTAATATTGCATGAACTGGCCCATATTCGTCGTCATGATTACTTGGTTAATTTTCTGCAAACTTTCGTTGAAATACTTTTGTTTTTCCATCCTGCTGTGCTCTGGGTGTCAAAACAAATGCGTAATGAGCGAGAATATTGCAGTGACGACATTGCTGTGCAGCATTGTGGAGATGCGGTAGCTTACGCTCATACACTAGCCGATACCGCTTCTTTATGTAGTAAAGCTCACCATCATCATACTATACCTAGTATGGCGATGGCGGCGTCAGGCGGCGATTTAAAACAGCGAGTCATCCGTTTAGTTGGTCATCACTGTGCACCTCAAAATAACATCAGCAGATGGTTTGCCAGTGCCACGATAATTTTTTCAATTTTACTGTTATCAAGCAAGCAACTACTTACCATGCCTTTGTTAGATCTTTGGCATAGTGATACGCTGTTTAGAGCCAACAATGATACTATTACTGATGCTAACCAAGCGAATAGCATGCTAGCTAACCACAATCAGCTTAATAGTAATAAACCACCAGCAAGCTCTATCGCTAAACAACTATTATCACCACAAACTATACAAAATAAACAAACCCATACCCCACATCAGTCAACCGAAAAAGTAGTGCCTATAGTAACTATTGCCGCGGATAAACAGCCAACTGAGAACAACTACAACACGGTATTGTCAACCTACCGAAAGTCTACCTATAACAAACAAACTTACCGAAGCACAAGTGAACAAGCCTTGGCGACTAATGATACTGCTAAGTTCGCAACGCAATTAAGCAATCTATCAATAACAGAGCACAAAGCAGCTAACGCTCTTAGCGAGTCGGAGCAAAGCAATACTAGCTCTATGGTTGAACAAGCTTTTCAACAAACAAATTCACACAAGCAATATTCTGCTATTTACAACCCATACGCACAAGAACTGATGCAGCTAGCTGCCTCTGATGCGAGTACAAGCAAAAACTCAATGCTCGCTATTAGTAAGCAAAAAAGCAGTGCTATTACAGTTGTACAAAAAGATGTAAATAGTACCGTAGAGCAAAAGCAACCTTTACATACAAAAAGCTTTTCTCAAACCTTTTCTCAAACGCTTTCTCAGACGGTAAAGCCTTCGAAACATAAAAGTCTGTTGACAATAAAACAAAATGAAGTGGCTATATCAACAAAAGGCATTGAACAAAACCTTTTTCAAACATTGACACAAAAAACGACACCTATTTGGCACAATGCCAAACAATTAAAATCAGTCAATCCTATTTACCCCAGTGTAGCTAAGCGTAAAGGCATTGAAATAGAAGTTAAAGTGAATTTCACTATTGATATTAACGGCCAAATCAAAGACATTCAGTTTACTCACCGAAATAAAATAAATTATTTCAAAAGCGCCATCCGCTCAGCAATAAAGCAATGGCGATTTTCACCGGCAAAAGTTGATGGTAAGCCCGTAGAAAGCCAAATGTCTAAAGTATTTGCTTTTAGCCTACAAAGCTAATTTTTATCAAATTTGGCTTTGCGCTTTGCCATTATCTCTGACCATTTATTTTGCTGCTCAGTGGTTAAGATATTAAAAATAGCATGCTTTGTTTTTGCCTTTGCCAATCCTGCTTGCTCAAAACTAGGCTGATAAGCTTCTTGTAGAGCAATAAACGCTTGCTCATCAAAGGTTTCTGCCTGAATAAGTACCTTTGCCTCTTCTCTAAATTGTTTCATTGAATCACGTAAGCTTTCATATTGCGTCTTTGCTTCTGTTCTAATCTCTTTGATTTGTACCTGCTGCTGTTCCGACAACGCAAGTGCTTTAATCATTCGCTTCATTCTATGCTCGCCACCCTTTTGGTGATGCCTAGGTGAATCAAAAGCAAGATCATAACCCGAGGCATTAACACTATAAATTCCTGAAAAAGCCATAACAGTGCACAGTGTTGTTACCACGGCCATAGCTTTCATTGATTTGGTAATATTCATAATAAACTCCAAAGTTTAAATACATTGATTAATTAATTTGACCAAATCTAGTATAAATAATGCAGTGCAAAGAAACGCAAAGCCAATGTAAAGATTGAGTAAAGGTGACAATAGCGAAACATAAGCTGATAATGAATAAGGTAGAATAATAGCCATTGGAATAACTCAACTAAACAACAAGGTAAGAACTTCACTTGAATAAAAAGCATATATTACTTATTGATGATGACCATGAGTTAGCTGAACTATTAGTAGACTACCTTGCCCAGCAAGACTTTATTGTACACTGCTGCTTTGATGGTCAATCGGGACTTGAACAAGCCTATAACAACAAGTTTGACTTAATTTTACTTGACGTAATGATGCCAAAACTTAACGGTTTTGAGGTACTCAAAGCATTAGGGTCTGAGCACAAAACCCCTATATTAATGCTCACCGCAAAAGGCGACAACAACGATAAAGTGCTGGGGTTAGAATTAGGTGCCGACGATTACCTTGCTAAACCGTTTCATCACCAAGAATTATTAGCGCGTATTAAGGCCATTTTACGTCGCATCACTGTCGTTAATCAGCAAAACCAACAAGCATTACAACAGCAAAACTCTATACTGCACGTTAATGGTATTGAACTAAATCATGGTACTAGAGCAGTATTTTGTCATCAAAATGCGATTGAACTAACCGGGGCAGAGTATCAAATATTAACTTTGTTAATGGAGCAGCAGGGAAAAATAATTTCCAAAGACACCATTTCAGAACAGGTTTTAGGTCGAAAGCTTAGTCCTTTTGATCGTAGTATTGATGTTCATATTGGTAATGTTCGGCGAAAATTCTCATCCTTTTGTAACGATGAAAAAATCAAGACTGTGCGTGGCGCTGGCTATCTATTTTTAACAGGTATAGAAGCATGAATATGGCCACTCGAATGAAAGCCTTTTTTGCTTCTTTCACTATAAAACTTTTTATTTGGTTTTGGTTCATTGCCATTGTGTCGGTGGCGAGTACCCGCTTTATTTCTAAGCAATTATCCAATGAAGGTTTTAGCAACGTGGTTAGCCAAGCACCTGAGCACGAGGAATTACGTCAGTTACACAACGTCGCTAGGCGCATCGAACGCAGTGGCATAACAAGCATCGCTGAATTGCAAAAAATGAGACATAAAAGGTTCGCTCAAATGCCTGTTAATATTTGGTTTAAAAGTGTTAATACACCTGCGCAGGTTACTAGCTTATTTCTATTACCTGCAAAACATCAACAGGCACTAACAACCTACCTTAATCAGCAAGAATTTATTCAACCAAAAACCAATATTTTTTCACATACACGATTAATTGGCCCTGTGGCAATAAAAATAAATAAACAGCCTTATCAAGTTTTTATTTCTAGAAAACAGCATGAGCGAAATATTGGCCAAATGGTACTCGCACTCCCTTACTGGGTTCGCTTTACCATACCAACCCTTGTAAGCTTAGTATTTTGTTTACTGCTTGCCCATTCATTTAGCAAGCCTGTTAGGCTTATCAAAAAAGCGGCCACTAAATTAGGACAGGGAGATTTTGCCACGCGAGTGACACTAACTAGCCAGCGTAACAATGAATTAGGGCAACTTGCCCAAAGCTTTAATCAAATGGCAGAGCAACTACAGCAACATCAAAGTGCACAACAGCGCTTACTGGGTGATGTATCGCACGAATTACGCTCACCAATGACCCGACTGCAAATGGCACTTGGCTTAGCACAACAAGAAGCCACAACACCCCAAGCACGAGAGCAATATTTACAGCGTTGCCAACTTGAAATTGATCGCCTAGACCAAATGGTCGCTGATGTTCTGTCACTATCCCGTTTAGAAAACACCCTGCAAACCGCTAACTTTCAGCCAGTAAACCTCTCCTTGTTAGTACAAAACATCGTTAATGATGAACAATTTACTGCCGATGAAAAGTCTATCAACATTTACATCAGTATTGCCGAGGATATTCACCTAGTAGCAGATCAAAACTTGCTGATTAGCGCCATCACTAACGTGCTAAACAATGCGGTAAAATATAGTCCTGAACAAAGTATTATTAAGGTCGATTTATCCCGCCATAAAAATGAAATTACCTTAGCCATTACCGACAGCGGTAATGGCGTGCCAGAACAAGCCTTAACACAATTATTTGCTCCTTTTTATCGAGTAAACCTTGCTAGAGACCGCCATACCGGCGGTACAGGTTTGGGCCTTGCGATAGCCAAGCAAGCCATTCTCGCCCACCACGGCAAAATTTTTGCCAAGAACAATTCAACTCAAGGATTATCTGTTATCATTCAAATCCCTTATGCATAAAATTTAATATTCACAGAGAGATATTCACGGATATGAACACTGCTTCTTTTACAAAAAAAGCCTCTTTTTTATCGAATAAATGGCTAAAAATAACCTTTGCTACTTTTGTTGGTCTTTATTTAAGTATATGGGCCATTTCATCGCCACTTAGCAAACACTTTATCGAGCCCATATTACTTGAACAAGAACTGGTTCTTTCAGCTGAGACGAGTATTCGTTATAACCCATTTCTCAGCCAATTAACGGTCAGTGATTTAATCTTATATAAAAGCCAACTAAACAAGCCAGAAAAAGTGCTGGCGATAAATGAATTAACCATTCGTTTAACCTTATTCCGTTTACTATTTGATGAAATTGTCGTGACTAAATTTAAGCTTAATGAGGCTTATCTCAACATTGACAAAACAGCAACACAACTCATTATTGCTGGCGTTGATATCAACAAAGAAAATGCCGATAATCCTCCCAAAGAATCCGCTGACACTGAATCAAAACCATTCCCGTATCAGCTAATACTACCAAAATTAGCATTAAAGCAAGTTAACATTGCGATTAATAACAACGATAAGCCCCATCAATTCAACATCAAATCCTTGTTAATTAGCCAATTAAAAGCGGACCTAAAATCACAACAGGCAACGTTGTCATTGCAAAGCGTTATCGATACAACCGTCATTGAATTAAGCGCAGATGCAAGCTTTGAACAGGGACAAGGTGACATCAATAGCCAGTTATCAATAACTAACTATCCCCTTAACAAGTTACAACCTTATGTTGACGAGCTATCCGTGCTTGATGGCTCACTTTCATTGACGAGTAAGCAACAAATAACGATAGCGCCTGAACAAGTAAAATTACACATCAGCCAAGCCAAACTCAGTAATAATGAGCTTGCTGTTGGTTATCAACAGCAGTTTTTCAATCTAGAAAAACTAGAAAATATCATCAATGATTTAAAGCTTACCCTTAAACAAGGCGCAATAACTGAGCTTAGTGGTACTAGTGAATTAACACTTAATAATGCTGATTTATATCATGAAAAACCAAGCCAAAAATTAGTCTACTTTGAACAGTTAGCTTTGAATAACATTAGCTTTCACTTTCAGAACGCTCCTAAAATAAAGATCGCCAGCCTAGTTGTTGATAATATTTTTGGCTCGAAAAATGAAGATGCTGAACTGCCGCCTTTAGTAACACTAAAACAATTTAGCATCAGTGATATTTTGGTCAGCGAAAAACAACTGTCTATTGATAAAGTCACCTTAGATAGCCTACAAGGCGAGGTAATTATTGATAAAGAAAAAGCCTTGGCTAATTTAGTATCTCCGCCCGCAACAGAAGCTGAAAAAGAAAATAGAAAGGAAAAAGTTGCAGAAGTTACCGCAGAAATAAAGAAAGAAATAAACGAAGAGATAAATCCTCAACAAGCCGATTTTATCATTGCCCTAAATGAATTTTCATTAACCAACGATAATCAAATATCAATATTGAACAACAGTGTTGAACCTATTAAACATCGAAAACTATTTATCGATACCCTACATTTAGGCGCGATAAGTAATGCGACTGACAAGCAAGAGCAGCAGACACCGTTTGAGTTAATAGGCCGTAGTAATAAATATGCGCATTTTAACTTTACAGGCTATACGCAACCTTTTGCTAAACAACCAACACATCATGTACAAGGTTTTCTAAAAGAGCTGTCTTTACCCGCTATTTCTCGTTATATGAAACAAGCCGTGCAAATGGAATTAAAAAGTGGCCAGCTTAATACTGACATTGATGTCACATTAACGGGCGACGAACTTGATGGTAACATCACTTTGTTATTACGAGGGTTAGAAACCGCCATAGCCGATAGTGACGAAGCTGGTTCCTTAATTGATCAAGGTGCATTACCTTTTAACATGGCACTAGGCATGCTCAAAGATAGTAAGGGCGACGTTGAGCTTGACGTACCCTTGTCTGGTTCAACCTCAGATCCGGATTTTGGTATGAGCAGCATAGTGACCTTAATCACCCAAAAAGCTGTTCGGATGGCGACGCAAGATTACTTAATGACCACATTTGTGCCTTACGCCAATATTGTTTCTGTCGCCATGACAGTGGGTGAGTTTGCCTTAAAACTCCGCTTTGATGATTTAATGTATCAAGCCAAGCAAATTGAGCCAAATGAAGCACAACAAGCCTATTTACAAGCCTTTATTGCTTTAATGCAAGACAAAGATGACACCCGGGTAAATCTTTGCGCCATCAGTACGCCTGCCGATATTGGTTTAGTCGTGGGTAGCCAAGTGACGGATAAAAAACAAGTTCGTCAACTTAAAGATATTGCCGAACAACGAGAAGCCACATTGAAAGATTATCTGATCAAACAGGGTAACATTGCCTCATCAAGATTGCTGTTGTGCGCACCTAAAATAGATAGTAGTGAGGATGCACAGCCGAGAATAGAACTGTCAGTTTAAAAATGATGCTCTGCTAAATTCTAATAATAATAGTAGTCATAATGATAGGAAAAATATCGTGAAACCCATGGATCAACAAGACAATTTTGTTTACCTTACTTTTGCGCTAATACTGTTATTATTAGGTACCGCTTTAGCTCAACAATTTTTTGGTGATTCAGTACAACGATTGATGCAATCAACCACCGTAATCACCTTAATTGTTGCGGTGTGGGGGGTAGAATCTAAAAACTTTCTATTGCGAAAAACATTTATATTCCCAGTGGCGATATTGATGGTGTCTATAACCTCTAACTGGCTTGATAACGCCGGTTTTGATCACTTTTATTTACTGCTCTTACTCAGTTTTTTTGTTTTTACTGCCTTTAAAACAGCTAAACAAGTTTTATTTACCGGCAAAATAGATAGCAACAAAATACTCGGTGCCGTCTGTTTATACTTATTAATGGGATTAATTTGGGCGGTATTATACACACTTTTACAGCTTGGCTTTCCTGACTCATTTCAAGCAATGCAAAAAAATAATCAATGGTTTATGTTGTTTCCTGATTTTGTTTATTTTTCCTTTGCCACCATCACCACGTTAGGCCTTGGTGACATTTCACCAAATCTGCCAGTAGCTAGGTTTTTAGTCTATTTAGAAGCCGTTGTCGGGCAGTTTTACTTAGCCATTTTGGTGGCTAGCCTTATCGGCTCTAGAATGTCTACTATTGCAAACAAACGCTAATGGCTAAAGCACCACATAAGAATCAAAAATAACGTAAAACTGGCCAAAGCCTAAATGCCTGTTGTTGTAATATTTTAGTCATAATAATGCAATATTACTGTCACATTTCCTTGCTATTTTACCCGTATATCCTCCCTGCCCGGCAAATTCAAACCTACCAATGAAAAAACTAACCCGTGTCAGCAGCAAACTTATTATTTTATCACTCGTGCCTTTACTCCTTTTCAGTATTATTATATTTACCAGTATAAAAGTCTCTACGGATCGTTATCAACGCTCGCAGGAAGTACTTGAAGTAAGATTAAGCCAAACTCAAAAACTTAATTTGATCATACATACTTTCACGTCAAACATTATTGATAATGCTCACAAAACTCGAGGTGGTATGGCGTTATGGCAAGATGCGCAAGAGCAAGTAAGCACGGGTAAAAAAATAATACATCAACAATGGCAAAATTATCAGAGTGTCCAGCTATCGCCACAAGAAATAAAAATTGTCAACGCTATGAAGCCTTTGTATCAAAAAAGTGAATTAGCCATAGATAAAATTGCTCATTATATAACAGAGAAATCGTCTTACAGTATGGGCAATTATGTTGATCTGAAAATGTACTCAGCTCTTGAGCCATTTTTAGCTAAACTCGATGAATTAGTATTATTGCAAAAACAGTTAGCCAGTGAAGATATTACAAAAAATAATGTTGTAACAACGCAAACGAACCGAATTATTTTTTTTACCGTCAGCGGCGTTGCCCTCTTAATTCTGCTATTAGGTCTTTCAATATTTAGATCTATTCGAAACCCTTTAAAGCATTTATGTAAAGTTATGGTAGATGTTGAAAAACATTCTAATTTAGCATTGCGTGTAGAACTAAAAAACCAAGATGAATTAGGTGAAATAGGACAAAGCTTTAATGCCATGATGGATAGAATAGTCAGCTTTGTTGATACGTTAACTAATATTGGCACCGACTTAGATTCGGCAACCGACAATACCTTAATTGCTTGTCATGAAGCCAAAGAGCAGGTTGTCTCCACTCAAAATGAGTTATCTAATGCCAGTGCTTCCATCGAACAAATGACTCAAGCGGTTGAAGTCACCCAAGCACACACCGAAAAAACGATTGCAGTAAGTAAAGAAGCTGACAGCCATGCCACGGGTAACTTCCGAATAATAGAACAATCGGCACTACAAATAAAACAACTTGCTGAAGCAATAAATCATTCAGCTGATCAAATGAATACTTTACGAGAGCATAGTCAACAAATCAACTCGGTATTAACCGTGATTAAAAGTGTTGCTGAGCAAACAAACCTACTCGCCTTAAATGCAGCGATAGAAGCAGCACGGGCAGGCGAACAAGGCCGAGGTTTTGCTGTTGTTGCCGATGAAGTTCGCTCACTAGCGCAGCGAACGCAAGAATCAACCTTAGAAATTGAAACGGTTATTGCCAATATCAGAAAAGCCACTGACGATGCAGCAGCCCAAATGCGACAAAATGCAGAATTTGCTGACCAAGGTGCGCAAACAATCAAAGAAACCGAAACCAGCCTACAAGTTATCATTGGCTCATTTTCCGATATCATCAGTAAAAATGAACTGATCAATAGTAATCAAGGGGAACAATTACAAGCCGTTAAGGATGTTAATAATATGATGGCACGTGTTTTTACCCTCTCACAAAAAAGTAAAGATAACACTGATGACGTATTAGGCAATGCTAAAACGGTTGGCAGCTTAAATAGTGAACTTAAAACAGCATTGAGTCAATTTTGCTATTAAATCAAGTTAGTTAGCCACACTTCAGGCAGTTTTTTACCCTTTTCAATTTTGATCAGAGTCGGTTTTGATAGTGAAAGTGCTTCAGATACGTCAACCAATGTAAGTTTCATGCCTGTACGCTTAGCTGTAATCGCTTCTGCTAACTGTTCAGGTGAAAAGCTTTTTGTTAAATCTGGCATATTGGTACTTTTAACCACTCTACCTAACGTTTGCTTAATTGACATACCACCCCATAAGTTAACTTTAATTAACTGTAGCCATGGCACAAAAAAGCCTCGAAAAACGAGGCTTTAGTTGCATATTAATGCGTTTGAGGTAACTTGGGAAGTCTACTCGATATTCGCTATCTGCTCACGCATTTGCTCAATCAATACTTTTAGCTCTACTGCACTAGCAGTAACATCGGTATTAATTGATTTAGAACCAAGAGTATTAGCTTCACGGTTAAACTCTTGCATCATAAAGTCTAAGCGACGGCCTTGTGCACCACCTTTTTTGAGGATTTTTTTCGTTTCGCTAACATGGCTATTAAGGCGATCTAATTCTTCTGCAACATCCATTTTCTGCGCTAATAGCACTAACTCTTGCTCAACTCGGGTTGAGTCTAAATCAATACTAGCATCGGTGAATTTATCAACAATGCGCTTACGTTGCCATTCAATAACTTCGGGCATCAATGCTTGTACTTTTTCTGCTTCAGCGCTAATAGCATCAAGGCGCTGCTCGATCATAGCTTTTAAATTTTCACCTTCACTGCCGCGGGCGCTGATAAACTCTTCAAGGGCGGTGTCAAAACCAGCCAGTAATTGAGCTTGAATGGCAGTCATGTCTTCTTCTGCCGCTTCCATTACTCCTGGCCAGCGCATAATTTCTACAGGGTTAATTTTGCTATTTAAGGTTTGTTCATTGACCCAGTTAGCGTGTTGAATGAGCTGTAAGGCGAGCTTTTCATTAAGGGCTAACTCACTTTTGGCACTTGGGTTAGCATTGAAGCGTAAGTTGCATTCAACTTTGCCGCGATTTAACTGCTTACGAAAACGCTCCCTCAATAAAGGCTCAACACTGCGGAATTGCTCAGGTAAGCGAAAGTAAGTCTCTAAAAAACGTTGGTTAACAGAGCGAATTTCCCAAACTGCATTGCCCCAATCACCTTTTACTTCAAAACGAGCAAATGCCGTCATGCTGTGGATCATAATTAAGATTCCAAAAATAACTAATTAAAATAATTGTTTTGATTATACCCAAGCACACCGTAAATGCGAAGTGGTGATAAAAGCACTCCTACAAAGATAGCTTTGTATTTATTCAGCTTAGTAATATTTACCACAGAGAGCACCTCTGTGAAGCATCGCGGCTCGGTGGTGAACAGTTACATAGTTTTTAGGCATTTTTCTGCCACTGCTGCTTTATATGCTCAGCAACACGAAAAGCATTGGCATAAATAGTAAAGGTGTAAGGTACACTGCCTCCCGTCGGCATAAATGAGCCATCGGTTACATATAAGTTGTCGACTTCATGGGCTTGGCAGTTCTTATCAAGTACCGACGTTTTAGGATCGTTACCAAAGCGACAGCCACCGGCCATTAAGTTGGTAGCCGGATAACCACTAACAGAAGAATCAATATTTTTAGCACCTAAAGCAACTAAGAGTTTTTCAGCTTTTTCAGCTAAATAAGCACCTACTTCTAAATCGTGATTGTGATAGCCAATACGTACTTTCGCCACGGGATCGCCCCATTGATCCTTTACTTCATCATCTAAAGTCACAAAGCAATCATCCGTGGGTAGCCAGTCATTAAATACTTCAAAACGCAGCGTTTTATAAGAAGTGAATTCTTGCTTCATACTTTGCTTTAATGCTTCACCCCAAAGCAATTCACTATTGCCTTGTTCATCAACACCCCACTGAGTACCTCGCGCACGTGCAATAGGGTTTTGATGGAATAAAAAGTCGATGGTGCCGCCTTTCGCTTTACCTTTTGGGTTAGCGCCTGAAAAAGCCTTATCATCAATTTTATACCAGTCTTGTAGTGCTCTATTAACAAAAGGTCCTACTTGTTTTAATTCATTAACTTGTTTGTCAGTCAATTCATCAAATAAAAAATCACCACTGCCGGTGCCACCACCACTAAACAGTAAGTTTTTTCCTACTTGACCATGATTATTGGCTAAACCATTAGGAAATTTTTCACCTGTTGAGGCTAATAAGAGCCGCGATGTTTCTACCGCCTGACACGCAACTACATAGGTTTTAGCGCTAACGCTTTGCTTGCGGCCAGTACTGTCGTAATAATGAACACCAGTTATTTCACCTTTGCTGTCAGTCGCAATTTTATAGACTTTTGCATTTGGCCTAATAGTACAATTACCTGTCGTGACTGCATGGTTAAGCAAGGCGGCTCGGCCACTACCTTTAGCACCAGATGAACAGCCATAACTACTACAATAACCAGAATATTCACAGCTACGACGCCCCATTGCTGGCTCCGACAACACGGCTCTGGGAACTGGAATAGCGTGATAGCCAATATCTGTCGCGGCTTTATCGATCCATGATGACATGGGAACTTCGGCGATAGGCGGATAAGGAAAATCACTTGAGCGCGGTTCTTGGTGTGGGTGTTCAACTACCCGGCCTGACACGCCAACCTCACGTTCCACCATGGCATAATAAGGCTCTAGTTCATCATAACTAATTGGCCAGTCGGCAACGTTGGCACCATCAATAACACCAAACTCCGTTTTCAAACGAAAATCTATCGGCTTTAAGCGGTGAAAATAACCACTCATAAAATTAGATGATCCACCAACTACCGTGCCATTCCACCATGTCCAACCCGAATCACTGGTTTTTTCACCTTGCCAAAAACTATTACCGTCTTCGTCTTCATATTCTTCCTCAATAACGTGCTGCTCGTCATTAAGGTCTGGGTTGTAAGCATCATGAATGCTAATCGCGAGTTCATCTTTGAAAAATTCTTTTTCAGTAAGCCATGGGCCTTTTTCGAGTACTAAAACTTTCGCTCCAGCCTTAGCTAACGTGTAAGCAACAGGTGAAGCCCCCGCACCACTGCCGACAATACAGACATCAAATTCCACTTCTTTTACTTTGCTCATGCTTTGTTACTTCTTTTGATGTTTGTTTTTTCATCGTTAATATTTCGAACCGCTATTTTCTTACCTATTTGGCTTCTTGGTGGTAATTCAAAATAACGCTGACCGATTTTTGGTAGAGGGAACCCTGCTTGATGATCAAGCCACTGCCAGCCGATGCCATTGGGGTTACCGCCATAAGAAGGTGGTGCCAACATGGCTTCAAAAATATAGTTCAGTAAGGTATTCAACCAATTTCCACCCGCCTGAGAGCGGCTAATACTACGCAGTAATAACTCTTTTTCTGGCACTGTTAGTTCAACAAAAAGTTTATTATATTCACTTTTAGCAAAGCCATTTAACCAACCAACGCCTTTGAGAATGAATGCTTTTTCATCTTGCTCAGTTGGCTGCACGGTCATGACTTGATGTAAATACGCCAAGGCATTAATGTCTTTAGCGCTAGGGCCATTACTTGCAGACAAAGATGAATCAGGTAATAAATGCATTAGCGTAGCATCAAGTGTTTTCCAAGGATCGGTTTGTATCAACTCAGCCAAGGCGTTTTTATCTTTTAAAGTCAATGAAAATGCAGGTAGAGCCATACCGGCACTAATACCTATAGCGCTGGCTCCTGCTGCCGATTTTAAGAAACTTCGACGTGATAATTTCACCGACTCTTTTTCTTTAAGCTGCTTTTCTTTAAACCCCTTCTCCTTAAACCAGAGAGGGGTTTGATAGTTTTTGTCAAAAAATGATTTCAAGAGGTGATTTCCTATAACTTCTGTACAGCTGGTTTGCTTTGCCATTTATTGAGAAATGCCAACCAATAATCTTTTGAGTAGCCGTTATTATCTTGTAATTCAGCCGTGTCTTTCGACAATAACATTTTGCCATTTGCCGCAGATACATACATATGAGGATAGCCTAGTACTGGTGGTAATGCCTTCATAAAAGCATCATTTTCATTGCTATCACTAACATTAATTTTTAATAACACGTATTTGCTATGTAAGGCTTTATAAATATTAGGGTTTTTTAATAAGAAGGCATCCATTTTATGACACCATGTGCACCAATTTCCGCCAATTTCAATGAGCACATTTCTATTAGTTTCTCGGGCTAAGGTTAGCGCCGCATTAGCATCTTCAAAGGGATCGCGTTGATCATCATAAACCTTACTATATTCGGGCAATTCATGGGTAAGTTGATCATTTTCTGATTTCGCCTGTGTATTACCTGAGGTAAAACCAAACAAACAAATACTTAATACCAATACTAAAGCTGACTTCATTCTTTTCTCACTAATAAACCAATTTTGTTAAATTACATCTTACCGACAAGATGACCTTTATTCTCTCAACTATATTTCAAAAAAAGTGTGGAAGCATTATAATAGCGGCAATTATTTTCTAGCATTTTAAAAAAGGCTCACACTATGCGTCCAAGCGGCAGAACATTAGGGCAAATTCGCCCAGTAACCATCACTCGTCAATTTACTACTCATGCTGAAGGTTCGGTATTAATTGAATTTGGCGATACCAAAGTGATTTGTACTGCTTCTGTTGAAGAAGGTGTACCACGCTTTTTAAAAGGTCAGGGCAAAGGCTGGGTAACCGCTGAATACGGCATGTTACCACGCTCTACTCATACTCGCATGCGCCGCGAAGCTGCTTCAGGTAAGCAAAGCGGTCGTACCTTAGAGATTTCACGTTTAATTGCCCGCGCTTTACGTGGTGCTGTTGACTTAAAAGCCTTAGGTGAAAATACTATTTCGGTTGATTGTGATGTTATTCAAGCCGATGGTGGTACACGCACTGCTTCTATCACAGGTGCTTGTGTTGCTTTAGTTGATGCGCTTAATTACATGCGTGCAAAAGGTATTATTAAAACCAACCCACTTAAACACATGATTGCCGCCATATCTGTTGGTGTTTATAAAGGTGAGCCGGTTGCTGATTTAGATTATGCAGAAGATTCAAATGCTGAAACAGATATGAACGTGGTCATGACGGACACAGGTAAACTCATTGAAGTGCAAGGCACCGCCGAGGAAGAACCCTTTAGCTTTGAAGAAATGCAAGCAATGATGCAGTTATCAAAAGATGCTATTAACGAATTATTCGATCTGCAAAAAGCGGCATTAAGTTAACAGTGTATTAAAAGCGTAGGAACGGTTTGTGCCTATATTCATATAGGCACTTAGCTTTTGTCTGGAACTAAAACCTCAACAGTGCATTATTTGAGAATAAATCCTCACCTACAGCATAAATAAAGAGATAAAAAATGAAAGATTACCAACGGGAATTTATTGAGTTTGCCTTATCAAAACAAGTATTACGCTTTGGTGAGTTTACTTTAAAATCTGGCCGCACTAGCCCCTATTTTTTTAATGCTGGTTTATTCAAAACTGGTGGCGATTTAGCTCGTTTAGGTCGCTTTTATGCAGCGGCTTTAGTTGATGCTAATATTGAGTTTGACCTAGTGTTTGGCCCCGCTTATAAAGGTATTCCTATTGCCACCACTACCACGGTAGCGCTGTTTGATCACCATAACCTAGATGTGCCTTATTGCTTTAACCGCAAAGAAGCTAAAACTCATGGCGAAGGTGGTAGCTTAGTGGGTGCAGACCTTAACGGCAAAGTAATGCTAGTGGATGATGTGATCACCGCTGGCACCGCAATTCGCGAATCAATGGAGATCATTAAAGCCCACGATGCTGAACTTTCTGGGGTACTAATAGCCTTAGATCGCCAAGAAAAAGGTCAAGGCGAATTGTCTGCTATTCAAGAAGTTGAACGTGACTTTGGTACTCGTGTCATTTCAATTGTGACTTTAGCTGATGTGGTGACTTTTTTACAAGAAAAATTAAAGAGCGAACAAGGTCAGCAATCTGATCTGGCCGCTAGCTTAACCAGCATTAACCAGTATCGTCAGGATTATGGTATTTAATGCCAATTGAAGTAATGAATAGCGTTTACTAAAAGTCTAAAAAGATAAAGCCTGCGACCTGCAGGCTTTATCTTTTATACGTTGGTTGAGCGAGCTGTCTAAGTGCGCTAAACCATAACAAACGGATTAATTAAGCCGTCAATTCAAACTGATAAGTGGCTGGTTTCTCGTAAGCCTGCGTTATATCACTGTAAAAACTTTCTATTCTACCTGCCCGTTGCACAACATCCTCAGAGCGGCTTGGTGAGACTTGCTCTTGTGATTTAAGGGTTTGATTAATGAAAGTATCAAAGTCTTGCTCATTATTTGTTTCACCATCGGCAACTTGGCTCCCTTGCTCTAAAGTACCATTAGGATTGACATAAACCGAGCTTTCTGATTTTTCTCTAGCAAATTCATTACCTTGTGCCGCTAATAACTCAGATTGCGCTTGCAAGATAATTTGCGCGGCGTTCGCTGCTACTCGGGTATCTTGTATCGACGGATTAGCTGGCGCTAAGGCCGCAGCATGTACCTTCTGCATTTTGGCAATGGTCGCTCTGGGATCTCCCGAAACAGCAGATAAATCGACTGATACTTCGCCTTCTACTGCGTACTTTTTACCATCAGGGCCGGTTTCAAACGAATAATTAGGAGCGCCAGTAAAAGCGCCACCGACTGCAGCATGCGCCAATTCGTGAGAGCGAACTTCTTGATCTCTACGTTTTAATTCACTGATTTCCTGTGTTTGTTGAAACTCTTCTCTACTATGATCAGTGTCGCTAGCATCTTGGTTAGTTGCTGAGTTTGCGTCTTGATTGCTTTCTTGCTCGGTGCTCTGTGATGATTGCTCACTGCCTTGTTCACTGTTTTGCTCACTATTTTGTTCTGAAATAACATTGTTCGCTAACTCTGCTTTTTCTTTCAAACTCGCAAAATCTATATTTTCATTATTCTGGGCTGGGGTTCTACCGCGCTCTTTATCTGAGGCAACACCTTTTTCAGCGGCTGATTGACTTAATGCTGCCGGTTGAGAAATGACTTCTCGTTGGCTATTTTCACGACGCAAAGTTTCCGTGTGCGGGTTTAGCACAGTAGGAATTGATAGGTTTGGCGCTTGCGGCGTAATATTCATCATATTTCAAATAATGTTTAAGCAATAACATCCAATAAGGTGCCCAAGCTTTCATCGGCACTTTTAATCACTTGCGTTGATGCCTTAGCTTGAAATTCAGCGACTTTCAAATCGACAATAGATTGGTTTAAATCTGGAATATCTTTCTCGCTGCTAGCACCCGAAGTACTGGCGCCTGGTGTTTCCAGAGCAGTTTCTTCATTAATTTCATCTGTATTAACGGTATTAGCAACAATATTTGCTGCGGCTTTATTAGCTTCTTCCGTCGCTGTTTGAAAACCTTGCACACCAGAATTAAATGCTGATTGTATTTCCATCACACCCACCTCTATTTATCTTTTACACTCTGTTTAATTATTAACCAAAAAGAAAAAAAAGTAAACCTTTAACAGCTGCTTATACAAAGTAATAACGGTGGCTATTAAGGTGAAAACTGCTCTATAAGCCAAGTTGTTAATACCTTACTAAAATCATCAAGGTGTGAAATGAACGGCGCATGTGAAGCGTATTCAAACAGATAATGTTCACTGTGCTTGGCCATATTGGCAACTTGTTCGATAATAGTTTTAGGGACAAGGCTGTCGGCACTTCCGTACAAACGCAAAAAAGGTTGTTCAATGACGGCAAGCTTTTGTCTATAATCACTCTGTGCAAGTAAAGCTAAAGATTGATCTAATGTGGCTTTGCTAGGCATTTTCTGCTGCAACACCAATTGACTAATTTGCTTAATATCATCGCGAATGTGCGGGCTACCCATGGCCTGTATTTTTAAAAAGCCACTGATGGTTTTTTTAGTGTCCACTTGTAATTGCTGATGAAAAGCGTTTAACACCGTAGGCTTGATACCTGGCCAGATAATTTTGGAGGATGGTGTGGTAACAGCTTCTTCAAGAAAACGCGGTGAGCTAGCAACCGTGATCAAACCCAGCACCTTTTCAGTATAAGTTAACGCCATTTCAGTCGCTACTAGCCCGCCTAAAGACCAACCTAGATATATAGCGGGTTGCTCAATAGTCTTATCAATTTGTTTGGTGATATTGACTAACGAATACGGTTGCAGTTTGTTGTCAACATTTTCACCAAAACCGGGTAAATCAATGGTAATAATATGAAAGGTAGCTTTAAAATCAGCCGATAACTGTGCAATTAGGGGTTGCCACACGGCTGAGTTCAAACCCCAACCATGTAGTAACACTAAAGGTATACTGGTTGCTTCTGCTTGATAATGAGTGGAAAAATGTAGGGTTTCTGCCATGCTTAATTCTTAAGAAAATGAGTATTCTAACTCTATTTTACAAAATGGCTGCTGACAATGGAATGGCAAACAAAAATTCAGTGTTTCTACCCAAAACTATTACTGCTACTCGGTCAATGTGATTTATGCGGCAATAGCACCGATAAATATCCACTTTTATGTTCAGCTTGCTTAGCCGAATTACCGCTTTTCAAGCAAGAGATGGTACAAAGTGATTTACTTAATTGGCCAGCAATAAATCGCGCTTTACCCAACATTACATTTGATCAGCTATTTTGTTTGTCTCCCTATTTACCTCCCTTTAGCCATTGGTTAGTCGAATTTAAATATCATGGTCGATTTGAGTTAGCCAATATTTTTGCTGACTTGCTCATTGAGCAATGGCAAAAATCAAACCTAGTTAACACAACATCAAGTATTGATTTAGTACTAAGTGTGCCGCTACATATCGATAAATGGCAGGAACGAGGTTATAACCAAGCCCATTTAATTGCCCAGCGTTTCGCCAAAAAATTACACTTACCTTACCAAGCATCAGCGCTAAAACGTGTTAAGAAAAACACCAGCCAAGTGGGACAAACTGGTGCGCAACGACGTAAAAATTTAGCTAACACTTTTGAGCTAAATCCAGTGTTAACAAAAAATTTAAAGCAGGTTATATTGATTGATGATGTGGTGACAACAGGCAGCACCGCTAATGAAATAAGTAAATTACTTAAAAAGTCAGGTATTACCAAAGTAACATTGGTAACGGTTTGCCTGACCTTGCCTAATAGCTAAGACTTAATATCTAATATCTAATAGTAAAGCGTAAATACCTAAAGCCTAAAGCCTAATTATCGACTGGCGCACTAAACACGTTAGCAAAAAACAAACTGTTTGCTAACAACTTAGCGCTACCTAACCAGTAACCTCGAAACGCTAACACATCACTGCTGGCAATGACCCGGCCTTGGCCATAATTATGAGCAACAATGGCGGCATTATGTGCCAAGCGGTTAACTAAATTTTTATCTGTGTAGCCACTTAACAAGGGTTTAGCGCTATATTTAGCCAAAGTAATGAAGGGGTGCTGACCGGTTTCCATGATCAAGGTACTGTTGCGAAATAAAGGTAAATTAGCGTGTTCATAGCCAAAAGCTAATGGATGTGTAATATCAAGTTCTGTATCAAATATAGCGCCCGCAATACGTTTTCTAGCCGCTAATTTTTCTTTATCTTGATAGCTTAATTGTTCACTATCAAACAACTGATCTATCTGTTTTTTACTGACAAAATTTACCGATAAAATTTCTTGCTCCGCTAGCCATTTAGCAGCACGTTTTTGGCCAATAACCACACCGCCCTGCTTTATCCATGTCTTAAGTTTTGCTACCGTTTTATCACTAACTTCGTCATAACTGCCATCCACTAAAATCAGATGGCTATAACTATTTAAGTCAATTGCCATTAAACGGTTATGCTCAACCACACTTACTGGCACGGCGAGTGTTTCATCAAGATAGTAGCGAATTTCACCCGCTTCATATTGAGACACGCCATGACCACCTACCAACAGTACTTTAGGTTGCGTTAATAACTTGAACGAGCTACTACCTAAATCAATACCTTGGCTCGTTAAACCACTATTTAATGCGACTAATTCAAGCTCACTTTGCTTACTTAGCTCAACAAGTATTTTTCGCCAATTTTTAGTGGCTTGAATAGCGGCTGGCACCACAATAGTGCCTGAAGCGAAGCTGCGTTTCTTACCCTTGACGTGACTAACAAAACCACCGGTTGCTACCTTGGCTTTTATTTTATTTTCTAACAGACTATTCAATAATTTTGGCGCTAAAAAGTGATGCCATTCAAAGGCGTAAGCATAAGTAGTTTCATCAATTATAGCTTTGGTGGTTTTACTAATATCGGCTGTAGACCAAGGCTTGTCGGCAAGCTCTAATCCCCAAGTGCTATCAAGCGCCTGAAAATGAATATTCATGGCAAGCGGCATTGTCCAGCCCGAAACATCATAAAAGGTGTTATCTGGAAAATCAGTTGCTTGATTAAACAGCGCTTGCACTAAGCCATATTGCTCTTGTACTAACGGCACAAAATAACTACCCCCTTGAGTATAGGTTTGCTTTTGATAGTTAAAATCTTTAGTTAATGGATAAACGTTAATTTGATGCTGAGACAAGGTATTCAATAAGGCATGTAAGCGATACTTATCTTTACTCTCACTGATTAAATAACCATCGAACTTTTGTTTTTTGGCTTGTTTTATTGCTTGCTGATAAAAATTATGGCGATATTTTTTCAATTGCTGGCGATTTTGCCAAGCGCCTTCAATGGTTGATAGTGAAGTAAGCACATGATTTTGAATGCCGTATTCCAACGTGAGTAAACCGTTAGTTGAGTCTTGCTGCATACCTCTGGCGCTCGCTTGCTCAAATAAAATACCGATACTGCCGTTAATATCAGGATACGTTGAGCCTTTACCGTAATAAAAATCATCAAAATTTTCTTCGCTGTAATACAAACGCTGTGCTTTATCTAAAGCCTTGGCATGGTACTTAGCAAGCGTTTTCGTTAAGACAAAATTCTGCTTTGGCGTTAACGGATTGGTTCTGCTGCTAATCCCTGGCTGGAAAAAGTAGCTGCTATTCGCTCCCATTTCATGGTAATCCCCCAAAACATTAGGCTGATATTGATGAAAATATTTTAGTCTATGGCGACTTCCTTGCTGTGAAAGCAAAAGCCAGTCGCGGTTTAAATCAAACCAAAAATGATTAGTTCTGCCGCTGATCCATGGTTGGTGATGTTCAATATGATTAACATCGCTATTATCTGCTGAACCACGATAGGTGCTAACCCAGTTAACAAATCTGTCCATGCCATCGGGATTCATGCTAGGCTCTAAAACAATAATAGTATTGGCGAGCATGGTTTTAATTGACGCTTCTTCACTCGCCGCTAAGTAATAAGCCACCACCATAGCCGCATTGGCGCCACTAATTTCATCACCGTGCACACTATAGCCTAGCCAAACCACTAATGGCTCACCTTTGACGTGCTTAGTCGCGAGTGGAATATGCCTTTTTTCAAGAATGTTATCTAAATTAGCTAAATTTTCAGGACTAGAAATAGTCACTAAAAACTGTTCTCGCCATTGTGCCGTTTTGCCTATGCTCGTCAACTTCACCCGTTTAGCTTGTTGCTCTAGCAGAGTAAAGTATTGTTTTAATTGATCATGTCTGACATGTCGTTGTCCTATTTCAAAGCCTAACGTGGCGCTTGGTAAGGATATTTTTTGATTAAAACTTATTTGTTTTGGCAAATAGTTTTGCACGGGCAATGCCTGTGTAAAGAATGACGTAATGAGTAAAAAAACAGTAATTATATGGCGAACGACGAACATTAAACTTTCCTTTTATTGATCTTGTTTAAAATAGCAAATAAAAGCATAAAAATCATTAGCACATCGCAAGATTGCAGAGTAAAATGATCATACTTGAGTAAAACACTCAAGTATATTATCTCCAATTCCTGTACAAAGCGTTAACCAAGTAAGAGAGTTACAGTATTATGATCACTATTTCATCAACCGCCCAAGAGCATTTTGTTAAGCTACTATCACAACAAGCCGAAGGAACGCATATTCGCGTCTTTGTCGTTAACCCCGGCACAGCTAAAGCTGAATGTGGTGTATCATATTGTCCTGCTGACGCAGTAGAGCCTGATGATATAGAATTACCTTTTGAGGGTTTTTCTGCCATGATTGATGGCGACAGCAAAAGCTTTTTAGAAGAAGCTGAAATTGATTTTGTTACCGACCAAATGGGTTCACAGCTTACCCTGAAAGCACCAAACGCTAAGTTGCGTAAAGTTGCTGATGATGCCTCTTTATTTGAACGTGTTCATTACTTTTTACAAGCTGAAGTTAATCCGCAATTGGCAGGCCATGGCGGAGAATGTACCCTAGTTGAAATCACCGATGATGGTTATGCGGTACTGCAATTTGGCGGCGGTTGTAATGGCTGTAGTCAAATTGATGTCACGGTAAAAGATGGCATTGAAAAACAGCTCACTGAAATGATGGGTGATGAAATTAAAGGCGTAAAAGATGCTACTGAGCATCAACGTGGTGATCATTCATATTACTAGATCATATTCACTTTAAAGCTGAATAATGATTAAAAAACATAAATGAATAATTTACTCGCTAAATTAGGTCAAGATCCCCAACGCAGTTTATCCCTGTTCTTGCGTGGCCTTGGCCTTTTTGCTTTCGGGTTAATGTTTATTGCCTTAGGCTATTTTTATCATCATTTATGGCAAGTTATTGGCTTAGTGATACTGGCTGTAGCCTGTGCTATAGCTGCTTGGGGCTATATAGGTATTTTTGCTAATCGCTGGTTTAATATTCTTAATAGCCATAAGCCAAAAATCAAGCCCTCAAACCCAAACCACGAAGATGATAGCCATGTCTAAAGTCACTCATTTGATTCAATATTATTGGCTCAGCCTAACATTGCTTTTACTGACCGCCATTACGACTTTATCCCTTTGGCCTGTTTCCCAATTGCCTAATGTGCCTGGCACAGATAAAACTCATCATTTTATTGCTTATGCGGCTTTAATTTTGCCAACTGCGTTACGAAAACCTAAATATTACCTCGTATTAGTATTGCTCTTTATTGCTTTTAGCGGTGCCATCGAATTAATTCAACCCTATGTTAATCGTTACGGCGAGTGGTTAGATATGGCAGCCAATACTTTAGGCCTTGTTTGCGGCTGGCTACTAGCCAAAACCTTACTGTATGTTTCGCCAAAACAAGCTTAACTTTGACCCTTATCAAGGCAGTTACTTGTTAACGCGCTAAACAAGTATGACTTAAATAATACTAGTGACACTTAATCCGGTGCTAGACATTATCAAAAACCCACACAGCCAAGAAATTACTCCTTATTACTAGGCATTTAATCAAAAAGGCGTTATTTTAGGTTATTCAATATCAAACAGGAAATAATGATGAAAAAAGGCTTGTTGGCGCTACTGCTATGCTACTTTCATATAACTAGTTTTGCGGCAGTAATCTTACAATATCACCATGTTAACGATAGCACGCCAAAAAGTACCAGTATCACTCCCCAGCAGTTTGAGGTGCATTTACAATATTTAAAAGATCATCAATTTAATGTCGTGCCTTTATCGCAAGTTATTAACGATATAAAAAATCAGCAACCTTTAAAAGATAAAACTGTCGCCATTACTTTTGATGATGCCTATATTGATGTACTCACCCAAGCCAAACCCATTCTTGATAAATTTAATTACCCGTACACCATTTATGTAAACCCCGGCATTATTAATAGCAATGAAGGTAGAAAGAGCTCGCACTATCTCTCATGGCCACAATTAAAAGCCATGGCCGATGAAGGTGTTATTATTGCTAATCACGGTTTTGAGCACGATTCAATGACACGAATTACCGAGGGACTAACGCCAGAGCAATGGTTGACCAAGCAAACAACATTATTATTAAACGCTGAAAACATTATCAAAGAAAAAACAGGGCAAAGCTGGCGCTATTTTGCTTACCCTTATGGAGAATACGACCCGGTAATACAAGCGTGGGTGAAAGCAAATAATTTTACCGCCTTCTCACAACAATCGGGTGCTGTCGGTCTTCATACCAACCTAACCAGTGTCCCGCGTTTTCCTGCTTCTATGCCCTATGACAAAATTTCAGGTCTACGCGACAAACTCAACTCACTGCCCTTTAATATTCAGTTGCAAGATGAGCAGGCTGAGACCATTTTTGAATACCAACAAGCAAAAAGTATCACTTTTACTATCGAGACAGATGATTTTTATAAATCACAACTCAATTGTTATATCTCTGGCTTAGGTAAGCAAAAAATTGATTGGCAAGATGATAACAGTTTTACCATTAATTTCAGTGGTGATTTACCCACAGGCCGGGTTCGTTGTAATTGCACTGCCGCTAGTATTAGTCAGCCGGGTCATTATTACTGGTATTCAAAGCCTTGGTTTATTTTGAAAGCGGGTGGCGAGTGGTATCACCTATAAGTTACTGTTAGTTACGAGTAGCGAGTTGAATAGTTGCGAAGGCACTAATTTTCTATCTGTTTTCGATGCTCGCTATTTTTATTAATGCAATGCCACTATTTTTTGATAATCGCTCAATAATTTATCACTATCAATACTAGGCACCTTACCCACGGCTTGTTCAGGCTTGAAAATAGCGGCAATATCGCCATCAGGATTAATCAATACCAACGAAGCACTGTGATCAACCAAGTAATCATCACCCTCACCACTGATGGCATACATCAACCCCAAATTACGGGCAAAAGGAAACAGCACATCATGCCCAGCCCTAAGTGCAACAAACTCAGGGTTAAAGTAAGCAATATATTGACTTAATTTATTCAAGTTATCACGCTGAGGGTCAACGCTGACTAACAGCACTTGGCTATTATCGGCAATGGCTTGCAAATCATCATAAATAAAACCTAAATTTTGCAAGGTAGTTGGGCAAACATCAGGACAAGAAGTATAACCAAAGAATACCAATGACCATCGCCCGACGAGCTGCTGTTTGCCAAAAGGCTGACCATCATGCTTAGTCAGTTCAAACGCCTTTATTGCTCTTGGCTGTTGATAATAAAGGGCATGCTCAGGCTGAGGTAATTTACTCATTTGCTGAAACACTAAAACACCCACAATTGCCGCAACAATACCACCAAGGTAAACAGAATAATTTTTCATAAAAGGAGTTAACCTACCGGTAATAAGTAATGATCAAGCAATAAAATCACGAATAACAGCATTAAATGCACTATTGAGAACTTAAAAGTATCCATAGCGGTATTTTCATCAGCATTAAATTTTAATTTCCATGCGTAAGCAAAGAACATCACATTTAAAACAACGGCGCCAATAAGATAAAGCCAGTTACTCATACCCACCAAATAAGGCAATAAGCCCACCACAAACAGCAATACTGTATACAGCAATATTTGCGTGGTAGTAAAGCTAACCCCATGAGTGACCGGTAGCATAGGAATATTCACTTTCGCATAATCATTTTTACGATGAATGGCTAGCGCCCAAAAGTGTGGTGGTGTCCATGTAAAAATAAACAATACTAATAACAACGCATGGGGGTGAATTTCATTCGTCATCGCGGTCCAACCAAGCAACGGCGGAATAGCCCCCGCCAAACCGCCAATAGTAATGTTTTGCGGCGTAGCGCGCTTTAAATAAAGCGTATAAACAAAACTATAACCGACCAAACCCGACAACGTTAAATAAGCCGTTAACGGATTAACCAGTGTAAACAATACGACAAAACCTAATATGGCAATAGCTGCGGCAAAAATAGTGGCATCATTAGCCGTTATACGCCCTTCTGGCAAAGGCCGATTATAAGTTCTTCCCATAATGGCATCAATTTTTTCATCAACTATATGGTTAATAGCGGCTGCCGCTGACGACAACAAAGCAATACCAAACATAGCAGGAATGAAAAGTTGCCATGGCAAGCCTCCAGGCACAGACAGGCTCATGCCGACCACTGCAGTAAGTACCAACAAAGCCACAACACGAGGCTTAGTGATGTCGTAGTAAGCTCGCCATTTTGGCATGGCTATAGGGGTTATTTCTGTTTTGGTCATAACTTTACTCATTGTTTTCCCCTTATATTTTTCGTCGTAAGCGATACGTTAACGTTATCAAGGTTAACATTAAACATGCCGCGACAATGTTATGTCCTACGGCTACGGATAGTGGTAATGAAAACCAAATATTACTGATACCAAGCAGCACTTGTGCAACCAATACGAAAGCGACCATTAATGCCGAAGTTTTAAACAGACTGGTTTCTGCTTTCAGAAAAATCATCGTTAACAACCACGCTAAATAGACCGTCGTAACAATAGCACCAAATCGATGCATCACATGGATAGTGACACGTTCATCATGGGCTAAATGCCCGTATTCATAACTGTCTCGTTTAGGTGGCACCAAGTCAAAAGAGCTGTCAAAATTTAACTGCTCTTGCCAACCTGATTGGCATATAGGTAACTCGACACAACTCAGCGCGGCATAATTTGAGGACGTCCAGCCGCCAAGAGCAATTTGTGCACTTAAAATTACAATACCCAACAGTGCATAACGGCCATATTTTTTAACTTGCCAATCACCTTGATTAATCCGCTGCGATTTTAAGCGCAAATGCAATAAAAACAATAAACATAAAGTAGTAAAGCCACCCAGTAAGTGGGCCATGACAATAATAGGCATTAATTTCATGGTAACTGTCCACATGCCTAATGCTGCTTGAAAAATAACAATCACCAAAATAAGTAATGGTAAACGTAATGGTGTCCCTTGACTGCGTTGCTTAAACGACAAAAAGGCTATCGCTAATATTAACAAGCCTAAAGTGCCGGCAAAATAGCGATGGATCATTTCATTCCACGCCTTTTCAGGCTCTACTGGTCGTTCAGGAAACGCTTGTTCAGCTAGGGCTATTTGTGCTGATGTTTCAGGGACATCAATTAAGCCATAACAGGTTGGCCAATCCGGACAACCTAACCCGGCATGAGTTAAGCGAGTGTATGCTCCCAAGCCAACCACCACGATAGCCAGTAAAATACTCACTAAAACAAGTTTGCGAATAGTTTGCGTTTGTCGAGAATCTAAGTGTTGCTCAATCACCTTAGCCCACCTTAGAATACTTCAGCAGTTTTTTCATATCTGACAGAATTTGTTTACCAAATTGTGGCAGTTGGCTATTATTTTTAGGTAATTGGTGACTTAAAAAAACATTACCCAGTGGGTCAACAATAAAGACCTGCGACTGTTTAATCAGCTGTTGTGCCGATGCTGGCATAGCAACTAATTGCCACTGACTTTTCGCTAATTGCTGGCTTTGCTCTGCTGAAAATTGACTTTGATACATAGCAACAGGGGTGATCCTTGGCATTTCTTTACCTAAAGCCACATAAGTGTTGTGTACAACTTCCATGGTTTTTTCACAATCGTAGTTACACGCGGCTGGCAAGCTATAAAGTATTAACCATTGCTGATTAAATTCGGCTTTATTAATGCCCAATTGCGCTAAGGTTAATTCGTTAGTTAATAACTTGCCTTCATTAGTAACCCCCGTTGCTAACCATTGTCCTTCTAAAGCAAATTTAGCCAAAATAATAGGCAAAACAAAAGCGGCAACCACTAATAACAAGCTTCGGCGATTTTTTTGTTGAGATTTTTTTGGTTGAACATCCTCTTGTTGGATGTCTTTTTGTTGCTCAAGGGGTGTTTCATCAGAAATTGAACTCATGCTAGCTTGCCTTTTTATTATTTTTATCATTATTTACATTAGCGCCAAACTTTGCCCATAACATCAGTAAGAGCCAAGCTAACGCCAAGCTAAACCACTGAAAAGCATAAGCGCGATGCTTTTCTGGTGGCATCACTATCGGTTGCCAGTTTTTTTCAAAACCTAATAGTTCATTTTTATCTAAATAAACCACAAAGGGCAATAGTTGATGGCCAATTAATGCTGAAAATTTATCCAACTCAATTTGCTGTACTCGTAACGGCCACTGTACTTGAGCAAACTCTTGCTCCTGCAACAAAATACCGACCTCAATTAAACGCACATTACCGTTAAATTGATGCTGACCATCGAGTGCCGCCACTTCGGGCAATTCTTGTCGGCTAATAGAGCCCTGCACCCAGCCAAGGCTTACTAATACCGCATAATTACCAGTTACCGCCACTTGATAAGCTCGATAACCCAAGCGACCTTTACTGACTTGATTATCCAGTAAAAACACTTGATTTTTATCAAACTCCCCGGCAATAAAAACAGGGAAGTCATTAATATCTGCATACACATTATTTTTATTTGCCAAGGCAACAACTTGCGCCAGTGATATTGCCTTTTGAGTCGTTAATTTTTCAATGTTGAGCAATCGCTGCTCTTTCTCTAATGCCCGAGCACCCTGCCAAAAACCGAGCTTTACTAATGCCGAAAAAACTAGCACAGTAGCGACTAGCCAAAGCCAATTAAACTTGTTGAAATAACTTAATTGCTTTACTTCACTATCGGCAGGAGTATTACTAGGCATTAAAAAAGAAGATCCTTACAACAAGTTATTACTTAGGATATTGAATGTATGTTATTTAAAATTGTTATTGCTACGCTATTATTATTTATGGTGTACAATTTATTTCAGGCTTTATTACTTATGAATAAAGGGCCAATGGATAAAGAGCTAACGAATAAAGAATCTGACCACCCCTCTATGACTAAATATATAGGTCGCAGATTAATGGTCTCCGTCGCCATTATTGTATTGCTACTGATAGGCATATTAACGGGATTCATTACCCCAAACCCACGACCTTATTAACACTTATAATTTTTATCACTTTACTATGCTCATACTAAGGTAAATGCACTAGAGTAAAGCGAAGGCACGGAGTAACGCTAGTCATTACTCCGTGCCTCCTGTACTGCGCCTTTCAGGCCATCATTCAGATTCAAATTATTTCCAGAAGCCTTTGTCAGTACCTTCAATGCGGTTATTACTGTTTTAGCAACGCATTAGTCATTAAAGGATGTAGACAAAGACAAACAGAATAACCCACACCACATCGACGAAATGCCAGTACCAGCTAGCCGCCTGAAAAGCAAAGTGATTCTCTGGGGTAAAATGCCCTTTTAATATTCTAAAAAACATCACTATTAACATGATGCAACCTAGCGTGACATGCATACCATGAAAACCAGTCAACATATAAAAGGTATTACCGTACACACCACTGGTTAAGTACAACTGCATTTCATCAGAATAACCATGCGCATATTCTTGCACTTGTAAAAATAGAAACACTAAACCTAGAATAATCGTTAAGCCTAACCATGCTTTTAATTGTGGACGCTTATTTTGTTCTAAGGCAACATGAGCAAAATGCGCGGTAATTGACGAGGTTAATAATAAAACGGTATTAATTAACGGTAAACCGTACCAACCCATATTTGTGGTTTCAGTGCCATCGGGTGCTTTAAGTAACGGCCAACTGGCGATAAAATCAGGCCAAAGTACCGCACCTGTCATGGCGTTATTTCCTGCGCCACCTAACCATGGCACAGAGAAAGTTCTAATGTACAATAACGCACCAAAGAAAGCGGCGAAAAACATCACCTCTGAAAAAATAAACCAACTCATGCCTTGTCGGAATGAATTATCCATTTGATGACTATATTTACCCATCATAGATTCATTTATAACATTGCGAAACCAACCCACCAGCATAAAAATAACCAGCGCAATACCGGCTAACAGTAAATAGCCACCATAACCACTAACATCATCTTTTAAGTCCGTAACATAATGGGCCGCGCCAAAGGCAATCATAAATAGGGCCACGGCTCCTATAATAGGCCAGCGACTCTGGGAGGGTACATAATACATTTCATATTCTTTTGTTGTCATTTTGCTTCCCTTATTTTAAAGGTATCGGGGATAAGCCCCTTCTTACAATCATCTATTTTTCTAGCATTTAAGAGCTTGCTTTACCGCTAATGTCATACAAAGTGTATGACAATGTCAGCGTGGTAATTTCAGCAGGCAAGTCGCGATCAACATAAAATTGTAATCCCATCTCCACCTCTTCACCTGCTTGCAAAGGTTGCTGGGTAAAACAAAAACATTCTATTTTTTGGAAGTATCCTGCGGCAAGTCCTGGAGACACCGAAGGTACGGCTTGACCAATTATCGCGCGCTGAGACTTGTTTTTAGCATAAAAATTAACAAATTTCATTTCACCCGGATGAACGTTAATTTCATTAATTACCGGTTCAAATTGCCAAGGTATTCCTTTCGCTGTTCGAGTAATAAACTGCACTTTAATCGTGCGCGATGTATCAACACCATTATTTACATAAGCAACGCCAACGCTGTTAGTTTTACCATTCAAGCCAGTTATATCACAAAAAACATCATATAAAGGCACCAGTGCAAAACCGAAACCAAACATGGCAAACACCACTAGCACTAGCTTTTTAATGACTTTGCTATTACTTTGCTTACCTGCTTGTTTGTTAATTTTTTGCTCTGTGCCTTCACTCATTTTTAGCTCTTCACTTCATCAAGATTTGGTGGCGTACTAAAGGTGTGATATGGCGCTGGACTTGCCACCGTCCATTCCAAACCTTCTGCACCATCCCATGGTTTAGCAGGGGCTTTTTCACCACCTCTGATACATTTTATTACCACTGCTAAGAAAATTAACTGTGATAAACCAAAGGCAAAACCACCAATACTAACCCACTTGTTAAAGTCAGCAAACTGTAGAGCGTAATCTGGAATACGACGAGGCATACCCGCTAAGCCTAAAAAATGCATAGGGAAAAACAGTAGATTCACTGAAATAAGTGAACACCAAAAGTGCCATTTAGCTAAAGATTCGTTATACATGTGGCCAGTCCATTTTGGTAGCCAAAAATAAGCGCCCGCATAAATTGAGAACAACGAACCTGTTACCAGTACATAATGAAAATGTGCCACAACAAAATAGGTATCATGGTATTGAAAATCCACTGGCGTTAACGCTAACATTAGCCCTGAAAAACCACCAATAGTGAATAAGATAACAAAGGCGATAGAGAACAACATTGGCGTTTCAAAGGACATAGAACCGCGCCACATCGTTGCCACCCAGTTAAATACTTTCACCCCGGTAGGCACCGCAATTAACATAGTGCAATACATGAAGAACAGCTCACCAAATAACGGCATACCTGTGGTAAACATGTGATGCGCCCAAACAATAAATGACAACAAAGCGATAGACGATGTGGCATAAACCATTGAGCTATAACCAAAGAGTTTTTTGCGAGAAAACGCAGGAATGATAGTCGAGACAATTCCAAAAGCAGGTAAGATCATTATGTACACTTCAGGATGACCAAAGAACCAGAAAATATGCTGGAACATTACGGGGTCGCCACCACCTGCAGCATCAAAAAAGCTAGTGCCAAAATAGGTGTCTGTCAATAACATAGTGACGACACCTGCCAGCACCGGCATAACGGCAATTAATAAGTAAGCGGTAATAAAGAATGTCCACACAAATAACGGCATTTTCATGTAAGTCATGCCTGGTGCGCGTAAATTCATAATGGTAACCACTATGTTAATTGCCCCCATGATGGAAGAAATACCCATAATATGCACGGCAAAAACAAAAAATGCTGTGCTACCGTTTGAATAGGTTGTTGATAATGGTGCGTAGAAAGTCCAACCAAAATTTGGTGCACCGCTTTCCATAAAGAATGAACCAATGAGAATTGCGAACGCAAAAGGTAAAATCCAAAAGCTCCAGTTATTCATGCGAGGTAAAGCCATATCTGGCGCCCCGATCATCATAGGCAACATCCAGTTAGCAAAACCGGTAAAGGCGGGCATGATAGCGCCAAACACCATGATGAGGCCATGTACCGTGGTTAATTGGTTAAAAAAGTCAGGCTCAACAATCTGCAAACCTGGCTGAAATAACTCTGCGCGGATCACCATGGCTAAAGCACCACCAGTGAGTAGCATGATAAATGAAAACCATAAATACAAAGTACCAATGTCTTTATGATTAGTGGTGTATAACCAGCGCGTAATGCCAGTCATTTTATGATCATGAGAATCGCCGTGATGATCATCAACTAGCGACTCGTTTATTGTTTCTGTTGTCATTTATTATTCTCCGCCAGCCGCTTTAACATCTGCACTTTGCACTAAATCACCGGTGTCGTTACCCCAAGCATTGCGCTCATAAGTGACTACTGCCGCAATTTCTTTTAAGCTAAGTTGTTTACCATAACCTTGCATACCTGTACCTGCACGCCCATTAAAGACCACATCAATATGCTCGGCGACAGAACCCGTCGTTGCAATAGGGCTGCCTTTAAGAGCAGGAAAAGCAGGAGGAAGGCCTAAACCTGTAGGCTGATGGCAAGCTGCGCAATAAGCCATATAAGTGCTTTCACCTAATTGCATCAATTCTTCTTTGCTCATCGAGGCACTTAACGAAGCTTTCTCGGCATCAGCCGACTTTGCTGCTAGTGCATGTTGCTCATTCAGCCAAGCGTCATAATCTTCAGGAGACTTAACTTCAACGACAATGGGCATAAAGCCATGATCTTTACCGCAAAGCTCAGCACATTGACCTCGATAAACGCCGGGCTTATCAACATTGGTCCAGGCTTCATTAATAAAGCCTGGGTTAGCATCTTGTTTAACGGCAAATGCAGGTACCCACCAAGCATGAATAACATCATCGGAAGTAATTAAAAACCGTACTTTTTTATTGGCAGGAATAACCAGAGGTTTATCTACTTCAAGTAAATAATTTTCGTCTTTATTGGCGCCGTTGCCAGCAAAGCTGCCATTTTGATTTTCATATTGCTCTCGTGGCGTTGAAAGTACTGAGTAGTATTCAATATTTTGATCAAAATATTTATAATGCCATTTCCATTGTGAGCCAGTAACTTGAATGGTGACTTCGGAATTATCGTTATTTTCCATGTCAATCAGTGTGCTAGTTGCAGGAACGGCCATGGCAATAAGAATAACAATAGGAATAGTCGTCCAAAGTATCTCTACTTTCGTGCTTTCATGAAAATCAGCGGCCTTAGCCCCTTTAGATTTTCGATGAAAAAACATCGACCAAAACATTGCCCCAAAAACCACGACACCAATAGCAGTACAAATATAGAGTGCTAGCATATGTAAATCATATACCTCTCTACTGACTGCTGTTACGCCTTTGGTCAGATTTAACTGTGTATCTGCCCAAGCTGAACTGGAAAGCAGACTAGCAAAACACAGCCCTCCCCCCAACAACCAACGTTGGTTACTTCTACTCACTCAACCTCTCCCCTATCAACACCCGTTTATTCAAGATAAAAGTCAGAACTTTTTATGCTTTTTAAAACAGGATATAAAAAATAGAAAACAGAAATACAGCCATGTACATCACAACTCATTAAACTGATTATCTGCTAATTTCATTATTATATTTTTATTAAATTAACTGACGTTGAACGGCAATTCCTTTCGCTAGGTATATCTAGGTAAAAATTCAGTTATCGAAAAGCGCACTAACGTCTTATTATTTTTGTATACAGTTATTTTTTGTTCGATTACTGTTCTAGAATCACTCAAAATTTGATCTAGGTCAAACAATTTTTTAATTATGGAAAAATAAACACCAGTAATTTCAAAAGAGTAAGAGCTCTAAGTTAAAGCTATGGCTTTATATGTATAGGCTGCAGGAATTTTAAACATTAACAAAATAAATATTTATATACTGCCAATAAACATGATTAAACGCTTATTTAATCGCCACTTTTGTAGGGGAATAGCAAGATAAGAGAGGTGAAAAATAGCAGTTGAACAATGCATGGCCAACTACTCTTTATTTTTAGGTTATGTATACGATATATACAAACTACATCCAAGTTTCATTGCGGATAATGCCAACAGCAATACCTTCAATATTGAATTCTTGGCAGGTTAAATCCACCTTAATAGGTGAAAAGCTTTCATTTTCAGCCTGTAAATAAACAATATTACCCTCACGCTTAAAGCGCTTAACCGTGACATCATTTTCAACACGGGCCACAATCACTTGCCCATTTTGTACATCTGTCGTTTGGTGAACCGCCAACAAATCGCCATCGAGAATACCAATATCCTTCATGCTTTCGCCATTAACGCGCAGCAAATAGTTTGCGGGGGGATGAAATAAATTACCATCCATTTTGTAATGATCTTCAACATGCTCTTCAGCCAAAATAGGTTCACCAGCCGCAACACGGCCAATAAGAGGCAAGCCCTCTTCGTGCGTAAATTGCTCAGCTAAACGAATACCTCGGGATGTCCCCGGCAACATTTCAATGTAACCTTTTTTAGCCAATGCCTTTAAATGTTCTTCTGCCGCATTGGCTGATTTAAAACCAAAAAACTGAGCAATTTCTGCTCGGGTAGGTGGCATGCCAGTATTTTGAATATTCTCTTTGATGAGATCAAATATCTGCTGTTGGCGGTTTGTTAAAGGCTTTAATTCAATTATTGCTGGCATAAGCTTTTCCTTTCTAGGCAAAGGGCTGTGTTTATTTACAACTGTTAGTATATACAGTTTTAATGCAAGTGCAATATGCTTGTTTAGATAAATTGTTCATCTCAACAGACAGCTTATCTCATCATAACTTAACGTGCCTATGCATTTTACTCAGGAAATCAGTAAACAGGCTTAGCTTTCACCTGTAGGAGAGGATTTATCCTCGAGCTCTTTTAAAAATCACGGTTAAACCGTTCCTACAAACAATAATACCGCATTAAATAATGGCTCCTGAGTTATCTATATAGCCATGTAACTTAATAACCATCACCGTAAATATCCATTTAAGGTTGAGTTAAGTTTCATCATTAATACTCGCTTTTAAGCAATCTATATTGATTAATTGAAGAGGCCAATATGAAAAAACTATTCAAGGCATTAGCAAGTCGAGCGACACATTTCCCTGAACAAGATGCGTTAATTTCAAACGATGGCAGTACGCAAACTACTATTTCCAATCAACAGCTACTCGAAAATATAACCAGTGTCAGCAGTTTTTTGGAAAAGGAAGGCGTTAAGTGTATCGGCCTTTTTATGGACAACTGCGCACAGTGGATAATTTGTGATTTAGCGGCGGCAAAATTAGGCATTACGCTTGTTCCTATCCCCTTGTTCTTCAGCCAATCACAAGTCGGACATTTAGTTGCCTCTGCAGGAGTTGAAGCGATTATAACGCAGCCATTGATGTCGAGTACTTTAACAAGTAACCAGTCTTTGGCGATTGAAACTGATGAACATTCTGCAACTATTTTACCCCTGAAAAATACCGTTATGCTTCGAATAACGCTTAAAGAAGCCACTAAAGAGTCGACTAAAAAAACTGTCGATTTAACCAATACAATTAAAATAACCTATACCTCGGGGTCGACGGGAGAGCCTAAAGGCGTATGTCTGTCAGCACAAAATATTGGCGCAGTATGCGAAGGTATCGCAGCGTCGATGAGCGCAATGTCCACCACTAATCACTTATGTGTTTTACCCTTAGCAACTTTGCTAGAAAACATTGCTGGCGTGTATGTATGTTTACTGCACGGCGGGGTAGTTATCACCGAGCCACTAGCTGCCTTGGGTTTTCTGTCCAATGCCGAATTTGATATCAGTCAATTGCTTGCGAAGGTAGCTTTGTATCAAGCTGGCAGCATTATTTTATTGCCGCAAATGTTAACACTTTTAGTGCACGGTTTTAATGGCACGGTATTGAAACAATGCTCAAGTTTGCAATTTATTGCTGTCGGTGGCGGAAAATCGTCGAAGCCGATTTTACAGCAAGCTAATACCTTAGGTTTACCCGTTTTTGAAGGTTATGGCTTATCAGAATGTGGTTCAGTAGTAAGCTTAAATTTACCGTCTCAACAAAGGATTGGCAGTGTCGGAAAAGCCCTTGAACATGTTGCTGTTGTTATTAGTGAAGAGGGCGAAATAGTCATTGAAGGTCAGGCAATGCTCGGTTACTTAGGTGAATTAGAGCAACCTTTAGACCGTATTTACACTGGTGATTTAGGTTACATAGACGAAGACGGCTATATATTTGTTTCCGGCAGAAAAAATAACAAAATTGTCAGTAGTTTTGGACGAAACATTTCGCCTGAGTGGGTTGAAGCAAGTTTATCTTCATCGTCTGCTATTGCACAAGTTGCAGTTTTTGGCGAAGCGCGCCCGTCGTTATCTGCGGTAATTGTCTCTCCTTTAACTAGCACAATAGAGATAAAGAATGCCATTGATGAGTGCAATAAACACTTACCTGATTACGCACAAATTCGACACTGGCTTAGAGCTGAACAGCCTTTTACCCCTAATAACAATTTGCTGACTAATAATGGTCGTTTAAAAAGACTAAACATTGAAAAAGTTTATCAACAACAACTTGCTGCGCTTTACGCTTAGTTTCCGTCAATTTCGCCAAATTTTATAGAGAAATTAATATGAACAATATCATTACCCCAACACAAAGCCACACCCTAACAAGCAACCCAATAGACAGCCTAACAAAAGCCTTAACAAACGACCTAACTGATGAAAAAACAGTGCTACTAGCAAAGCAACACTTAGCTAAAGAGGGTTGGGTACTATTGCGCGGCTTTGATAGCAATTTAAATAAATTTAGTGAACTACTGCAACAGTTTTGCCAGCAACTTACCTTTGATCCCGCCAGAGAATTTGCCGATAACGCTAGCCAAAAGGTGAATGCAGGGAAAGAGTCTGTTGGCTTACATATAGAAAATGGTAACACACCTTTTCCTCCTCAATATGTCGGTTTTTATAGCGCTAAAAGTGCCAAATCTGGTTCGCAAACCACAATATGCGATGGTCGAGAGTTATTTAACAACATGCCTGCTGAATTGCAACAGAAATGGCGACAAGGGATCACGGTGTCTAGACAACTACCCGCACATTTGTGGCGCAAATATGTCGCAGCCCAACATCCAAAGGTAAACTCTGTGAGTGAAGTTGAAGAAAAACACTTAGCAGATTTTATTGCGGTAAACCCAAATCAGCGCGGCTCAATAAATAGTGATGGCAGTTTAGATTATCAATTAGACATTCAACCATGCTTGGTTAACAAAAGAGAAGACGTTCCTAATAAAGAGTCGAATGAAATGGCTTTTGCCAATGCAATACTAGGCCCATCCTTTAATTACCAAAAGCCCATTTATACTTTTGCCGATGGTGAGCAAGTCAGTGATTTGCTGATAGAACAAACTACTGATTTGGCAGAAAAATACACCCATGAAGTTAGTTGGCAAGATGGCGATGTAGTACTTATTGATAACAAGCGAGTATTGCACGGCCGTAGAGCGATTAATGGCGAGCTTACTGACAGACAGCTATATATCGCCATGGGCTCATAATCTCGAGTGAGCCGCTAGTGAGCTGCTCTCAACAGCTTAAAGCAACACTAAAATGTAAGTTAAGAATTCATAGCTTAAGTCAAGAATACTATAAAAGGTGCATCAGATGAAAAATCAATCATCAAACAAATTACCACACGAAATGAAAAATACTAATATTTTACTGACCGGAGCCACCGGCGGCATGGGCAAAGCGTTTAGTCAGCGGCTGTTTGACCAAGGGGCTAATTTAGTATTAATTGGCCGAAACAGTCATAAACTGCAACAACGACAAGCTGAACTCTTAGCATCGAATATTAATGCTCGTAATAGCGTTGAAATTTTTGCGGTAGACTTGATTGAAGCAGAGCAACGCACACGTTTAATTAACTACTTAGCGACACTGCCATTCGACATTAATTTACTGATTAATAATGCTGGTATCAGTCAATTATCTTTATTTGAACAAACAACTGCCAATGAAATAGAGCGCATTATTGCCACCAACACCATCGCCCCTATGCAATTAACTCAAGCCTTGTTGCCTGTGCTGTTAAAACAACCCTCAGCACAAATAATAAATATTGGTTCAACCTTTGGCAGCATTGGTTTTCCTGGCTATGCTGCGTATTGTGCCAGTAAATTTGCGTTGCGAGGTTTTAGTCAAACCTTGTCTAGAGAACTAGCCGATACTAAGGTTACCGTGAAATATCTATCGCCTAGAGCCACTAAAACCAACCTAATTAGTGAGAAAATTGCACAATTAAATACCGCACTTAACACCGCCACAGACTCTCCTGAACTGGTCGCCAAAGAGCTGCTGTTGCTGATTGAACAACATAAGTCCGAGCGTTATATCGGTTGGCCTGAAAAACTTTTTGTGCGATTGAACGCCTTATTTCCTACCATTGTCAGCAAATCAATTGTGAAGCAACTGCCGATAATTCAAAAGTTTGCCCGTGAGTGAACACCATAACGGCTAAGTTTTGTCCTAGTCATTGCTGTTCACCATTACTGGTAATTGATGTCAGTGGTTAAATAGTTTAGCGTAGTGCTTTTAGTGTTAATGGCGTTGAATAAATCATGCGAATTTTATTAGTGGAAGATGATCAATTATTAGGTGAAGGAATAAAAACCGCCCTAGACCGAGAAGGTTACCAAACCGACTGGTTGAAAAGTGGCTTGCAAGCGAAACAAGCACTGACAACTGAGGAATTTGAGCTAATGATACTTGACCTTGGTTTACCCGATATCGATGGTATTGACCTGCTAAAAGCGGCGAGAAAATCAGGGTTAGATATCCCTGTTCTTATATTAACAGCCCGTGATTCAGTCGAAGATAAAATTACTGGCTTAGACACTGGCGCAGATGATTATTTAATTAAACCCTTTGAGTTAAGTGAGTTAAAAGCTCGACTAAGAGCATTAGGCCGGCGCCGCCATGGTCATGTAGAACCTGTGATCGAGCACGGTAAAATCACCTATAACCCTGCTTCTTTAGAGGTGACTTTAGCTGGGCAACTCATTGAATTGAGCCGCCGAGAAACGACACTCTTAGCCGAATTTTTGAATAATCCGAATCGCGTAATGAGCAAAGCAAAATTAGAAGATGTCGTTTATGGCTGGGACATTGAAGTAGAAAGCAACAGCATCGAAGTGCACGTACATCATTTACGTAAGAAACTATATACCGGCATAATAAAAACCATTCGTGGTGTCGGTTATAAATTAGAGAGTTATGAAAAATAAAACAAAACATTATTCAATTCGTCGATATTTAACCTTTCATATTGTCGCCTGGGCATTAACCATGACCATCATTCCTGCGGCTTGGGTGTATTACGATACGGCTGAAGAAGTTGAAGAGTTATTTGATGCCAGTTTAGCGCAATCAGCCCGTGTGTTACACGGTATGATCAGCCGAGATTCTATTGAAAAAAATCGTGACTCATTAACCGAAGCTTTATTAAACAAGGAAAACGATCCTCACTCTATTCAACATAATTATGAGAAAAAAGTATCGTTTCAAGTCATTAATGAAACGGGCCTGATTTTGCGCTCAGCCAGTGCGCCTAATCATCCAGAGTCTAATTTAACGCAAGGTTATACCTACATTGACGTTGGCCAATATCAATGGCGTATTTTTACCCTTTACTCTAAAGAAGACGACTGGCATTTAGTGGTGGGAGAACGAATGGATATTCGTGATGAACTCATTCACCATATCGCCTTAGATCATGCCATTCCGCTATTTTTGCTAACTCCTTTCTTTGTCTTAATGGTCAGTTTAGTCATTCGTAAAGGACTCAAACCCCTTGAAGTGATCGCCAGTGACGTGCAAGAAAAAAATTATTCCAGTTTAGAAAAACTGTCTTATCAAACCGAGCCAGAAGAAGTGACCGGCTTAATTAGTGCGGTAAATACCTTATTTGATCATTTAAGTGAGCAATATGAGCGAGAAAGGCGCTTTTCATCCGATGCCGCCCATGAATTAAGAACACCATTAGCAGCATTGATGATCCACACCGAAAATATCTTAGAAGATAACCAAGATACCGCACTAGATGCCTCTATTATTAATATCAAAAAAAGCATTAATAGATTATCTCATCTTGTTGCGCAATTATTATCATTAAGTCGAGCCGACATACAACTTATCGCCGATGATTTTACTGACATAAATATCACCAAAACGGTGGCACAAGTGGTTAGCGATTTTAAACATTTAGCGCAGCAAAAAGAGCAATCACTGTTATATGTGCTCTCCAATCCCAACGATGAAACTTTATCCATTAAGGGTAACCAAGCGCTGATTTATAACATGCTATCTAATGTAGTAACCAACGCCATTAAATACAGCCCTGAGCAATCTAGCATTACCATCACACTTGATTGTGTGAATAAAAAAATTACTGTTGCAGATTCAGGACCCGGCATTGCCGCAGCGTTAAGGGAACGGGTTAAAGATCGCTTTTATAGAACGCCAGATGCAAGCGGAGAAGGCTCAGGCTTAGGGCTTGCCATAGTCAACCGTATCGCCAGTATTCATCAAATAGACTGGCAGTTGAATGAAGCAAGCACCGGTGGCTTAGCCGTTGAATTTTCATGGTAATGCCATCAAGTAATTGTTGTTTTTTTATATTTATTCAGCTTAGAAATATTTACCACAGAGGTCACTACACCGAGACTACACAAAGATAACAAAGCCTCTGTGTAGGTTCGAAGACCCCTCTGTGAAGCATCGCGACTCGGTGGTGAACAGTTACGTTTTTTATCCAAATCTAACAGCCATGTTGCCCCCAGCGGCTTTGCTCCTGATAGTCGCTAAAGCCTTAAGGCTGTTTTAAGCTTAAGGTTTTATATTATTGACTAAATAATATAAATAGAGCGTTTGATATGAAAAAATTTTCTAAAATGTCGTCAGCAGAAAGCATGGCGTTAATACGTACCCTTGGTTATAAAGAAAATGGCACAACAATTCGCAGCGAAGATTATATAGCGGCAGTATTTTTGTCTAAACTCATGCGTTTTATGCTGTCGTTTTCTGTTATACGATCTTTAATTTTAGCCATATACACCATAAAACTCCCGGGAGGCATGCCTTATATTATGGCTAAATCAAGAGCCATTGATGATATGTTGTTACAGGCACTTGCTGATGATGAAAAGCCTGAACAGTTGGTTATATTAGGGGCGGGTTATGACACTAGAGCTTATCGTTTTCGTGAGCAATTAACTAATATTCAATGCTTTGAAATAGATCACCCTGAAATGATTGCCCGTAAACGTGCCGCAATGCAGCAGTTCACCAAAAAAAGAGCCAAAACAAGAACCACAACCAGAGCAACCGCTTCAACTCAACATGACAATGATATAAATGGTACAAGTGATATTAGCTCGGTGCACTATTGCGCCGCAGACTTTAATGGCCAAGATAACTTTGATCTTGATTGGCTAGTTAGCCAAGGAATTGATAAAAATAAAAAAACCTTATTTATCATTGATGGTGTCTCTTATTTTTTACAAGCAGCAGCCTTTAAAAATTTATTGGCTGTTACCGCCTTATTCCCCGAAAACACGCAAGTTATTTTTGACTATGCTTATGCCGATATTCTTACTGGCGGCACTTATCACGGCAGTGAAGCCTTTAAGTCATCATTACAAAAAATGGGTGAGCCTGTCACTTATGGTATTCATCAGCAAGAATTAATGCATACCATGAAGGTATTAGGCTTCGAATTAACAGAATTAATAACGCCAAAGCAGCTTGAACAACAGTATTTGACCAATCCTAATGGAGAAAGTGTCCAGCCCTATGGCTTTTTAAACATCGCCTTGCTTAGAAGAGCAGCTAAACCCTGTATTTGAAAGTAGTTTTTTTTGGGGGGGGTAAAGTGACCAGATGAATAATTTATTTGTAGTTCGAAATCATCAAACCTGATAATCACTTTGATACGAAAGCGACCTAAATATTGATTTTAGAGTCTGTTTATCAAGGTATTCAGCGGTCATTGTTAGTTGAAATGCGCAAAAACCATCAGTTTTCATTTATCTGTCAGCGCTATGCTAGCTCAAGTCAACAATAGTTGTTGGCATTCTTTCATACCTGATTGGTATGGATTTGCGGCAATATGCCTCATATTACTAATGGATCTCACGAGCAGTGCAAAAGAAAATAATGCGAAAAAAAACACAACAATCGTATATAACCCGCACGGTTAACGTGGTTAATTATATTCAGCAAAATTTAGATAATGAATTGACCTTAGCAGAGCTTGCACAGCAGGCAAACTTCTCAAGTTATCATTTTCATAGAATATTTTCTGGCATGTTAGGTGAGTCGGTAAAAGAGTTAATTCGACGTTTACGGTTAGAGCGTGCTGCTATTGAACTTCGAACTAGCACTACCAGCATATTAGATATAGCGCTTGGCGCTGGCTATGAAAGCGACATGGCTTTTTCAAAAGCTTTTAAAGCCAGAGCAGGTTTGTTGCCTTCCAAGTTCAGAAAATCTGAGCAGGCAAGGTTTCCGTGCTTATCACTCTCTAGCATCCGTTATGTAACCAATGAGCATATTTCCTCCTTTGAACCTTTTATTGATAAGGAATTGAATATGAAAGTAATGATAAAGCAAGTTGATGACATGTTAGTGGCTTATGTTTCCCATCAAGGACCCTACAAAGAATGTGGGCACGCATGGGATACGCTCTGCGGTACACTTGCACCGATGGGCTTACTCGGCGGTAATGCAAAAATGATTGGGGTGAGTTATGACGACCCTGACGTGGTTGCTCCAGAATTACTTCGCTACGAGGCCTGTATTAGCGTAGATGAAATATTTTCAACGACGGATGAGATAGGTTTTAAATCGATTGCTAGTGGCCGCTATGCAGTAACCACTCACATAGGCTCTTATGAAACATTGAATGAAACCTATCAGAAATTTTTTGGTCAGTGGTTGAGCCAAAGTGATCATGAATCTGCCGACCAGCCTTGTTTCGAAATCTACCTAAATGACCCCGAATCTACCGAACCTGAAGAACTAATCACCGATATCTATTTACCATTAAAGGAGTTGAATCATGGATAAGATCGATTTATTTAAATTACACAAAGCCGATTATATTGCCCCAAAAAAGCCACAGAGCTGCCATATTGCTAATGCACACTACTTAGTTATCAATGGCGTTGGTAGTCCCGGTGAAGATAACTTTAATGATGCCGTAACTGCATTATATGCTGTTGCTTATACGGTAAAAATGACACGAAAGAGGAATAATCTCGGTGATTATGTCATTTGTAAACTCGAAGCTAGATATTGGTCTATCAACAAACAGTGCTTAAGTGAACAAGATAAATCACAGTGGCATTGGCAGTTGATGATACGTACGCCATCTCAGGTAGAAATTAGTGATATTGAGCAAGCTGCTACCGCGTTAACAGCCAAAGGAAAAACCGTCAGTATCAACAAGGTAAAACTCATTGAGCACGAGTTTGCTCATTGTATTCAGATGTTGCATGTCGGCTCATACGAAGAGGAGAGCCGTACATTAGAACAGATGTTAGCTTTCGTTACTGAGCACCAGCTATCAGCGACAGGTGAACACTGCGAGATCTATATTTCAGATCCACGACGTATTCCCATGGAGCGATTAAAAACTATCTTAAGAATGCCGGTAAGTAATTAGCGCAGGTGTTTTGACTAAAATAACCCCACAGAATAGGCATTGACTCCCGGAGATTAAAACGCCCCAATCAACACGTCAAAGCAACCGACGCTTCAGCATTAGGCTGCTCTGACTTGTTAAATTTTTTATTTAATTGCGTACTTTTTATTAGCTTTAAAGGCTTCGGCCTCAAGTGGTGTGTTTTCATAACTGTATTTGCTTAAGTCGCTTATATGTTGTACTACAATTTCGCTAAAGCTTGCTCTTTCTATTTGTAAAACATGAACTAGCTCGTGAGCCATCCGTGAACAGTCAAGTTCATAATCTCTTCGAACGTATATCGAATAACCAAAAACTTGAGCTTGATTGATGATATCTTTGCCGATAAACCCTAATGATAAACCCATTTGTTTTAAGTTTTCGTTTTCATTTTCATTTTCATTTTCATTTTCATTTTCATAAGAGTAAGGCACTTCATCTACATAGATAACTCTTACTTTTTCAGGAGATTTTACGCCAATTTCTTTTGCTAATCATATTTCGTTCTCATTTAGCGGGATACCTATTTTCAGGCCTTTCTGATCAATGGCAATTGCCCAAGAAATATATTGGGGTAATAGCTTCTCATACGATAAGTTATTTCCTTTATTCGCTTGAGCTTGCCAAGATATCATGCCCGTCAATACTAAAATATTTATTATGTTTTTCATCTTTTATCCCATTTATTGTTTTATTGTTGCTGCATCAGGAGGTATTCTTCTTTTGCAATTAACGTCTGTATATAAACAGCTATTATTATTCTATTTCGTCGTAATACTTTGGAAAATCTTCACAAAGGCGGTATGTCAGTGCCTTGCGAGCTAACGCTCTTTCCATTAGTTTTAATGCATGCTCTAGTTCGACCCCTATCTCTTCCCACAAAGTTGAATATACGTGCTCAAAATCTTTCATGATTGACACAATGCGATCCGCTTCAGATCTGGAATCATCGGAGATATTATAGACCCGTTTACGGGAGTCTTTTGGTTCTGGCAACGAGATGAAGAACCCGTCTTTGACGCTTGATTTTAAACGGCTTTCAATTAATTGACGAGACACTCCGATATGCTGAGCTAACTCAGTCGAAGAAAGCGCCCCTTTAGCATGTAAGGCGAGAACTATTGAAATTTTATTTGCATTAAGACTAATGCCTAAGCGATCAAAAACTTCTGCTCCTTGAGCACCAATGAGTTCACTTGCACGAAACAAAATGGCACCAAATTGTGGACTACGTATCTTAGTCATGATTTTTTCCTTCTTGAAATTACGAAACATTTTGCGCAAATACTTTCATAAAATTAAGAGGGTTTCTAATATTGTAAAACGCATCCATCATTAGTGTCTTCACAAAAAATTTAAATTGCTTGGGGTATAGAGTTTAAGTTTCTCCAATGTTAAAAGCACCTGAGTAAGATGCTTTAGCATCATTTCACGAAGTATATGCGGATATTTTTATCGGCGGTATTTATCACGGTAGTGAAGCCTTCAAATCATCATTACAAAAAATGGGCGAGCCAGTCACTTATGGTATTAATCCGCAAGAACTAATGCCAACCAGAAAGGCATTAGGCTTCGAATTAACTGAATTAATAACGCCAAAGCAGCTTGAACAACGATATTTGACCAATCCTAATGGAGAATGTGTCCAACCCTATGGCTTTTTAAATATAGCCTCACTTAGAAGAGGAACTAAAGCCTGTATTTGAAAATAGTTTTTTTTGGGGGGGATTAAAGTGCGCAGATAAGTACTTTATTTGTAGTCGTTAATTTTTGAACTCTCATAATTGAATAGGCTCCGACCTAATTGTGCCATTGGTTAGGTTGGGTGTTACCACTTTGGGCTAAAGCGATCACGCGGTAATGATGTACTTGGCAAGTACTAAATACCCTATAAAAATCAGCCAATAATTTTCAGCTTCCCTTCCCATGAGACTTATTGACAGGTGTTTTATTAAGCATTTGAAATATTCATTATATTGGCGTAGTGTTGGAATAATAGAATAAAAAACAGACAGAGGCATAGCGTAGAAAGCGTGAAGGTTTCAGTCTAATAAATTGTTAGGGAATCAACTGCTAAAAGGAAAACAAATGCTACTTTATGCCATTTTATCTGCCCTAGGAGGCTTCTTTGTATCAAAACAAGCAAAAAAAATACGAACGGAACTGCAAAGTGAGTCAGACCTAGAGATTCGTGAGGCACTCGAAGTGTCCGCAAAAAAAAGAGATAGCATATCTAAATGGCTTTATCTCCTATCGGTCTTGTTCTTTGTGGCGACGATTATTATTCTAGGATCTATATCGTGAATAAATCAATACCTGTACAATCTGGCTGCCTTCCAACCTTAGTATTCGTTACTATTGCAGTCACAGTATTTCTCTTGATTGGAGAGTACTCGAAAGTCGACGGTATTCAGAGCCGATTGTTGGGTTATTTTATTGTTTTTATTTTTGTTGTTATCGGCTTAATTGTAAAAGATGAAATCCAAGAAAAACTAAGATCTGGGGCGCCAGCAGCTGAATCAATAATTAATCAAGATAAAAGGACGCCAATACTCTATTTACGCCCATTTCTCACTGATTCAGATACACATGATAAGTTTAATATTACCGAATCTATAGGTGGGCTAAATCCTTGGTTTTGGATCACGAAAGCTATATATAAAAAACCTTCATTTGAATCAGATATTGCAATGCAAGTCCATCAACTTGGACCTTTTATAGGCTTAAATGCATCAGGATACTCGCCCAGTTTAGGCTCATCAAAACTAACTACGACAGTAGATGAATGGAAAAGTACCATTCGTGACTATATTACTAAATCTCAAATAATTGTTAGTCGGATTGGTGAAACACCAGGATTAAAGTGGGAGATTGAGCAGATAATAGAAGCGAATAAACTCGAAAGCGTGATTCTTTTTGTGCGTTTTCCTGGCCCTCAGGACAAAGAGCTGATCGAAGTACGATATAGAAAATTCAGTAAGTTTTTCTATTCTTTGTCAGGTGCTACTATGCCTAAATATTCCAAAAAACTGCGCTTTATCTATTTTTCTGGAGGAGAAGGGAAAGGTGCCAAATCCATTGGTGCTGCAATGTTAGGGTTAGGAAAACAGGTAGAAACTTCTAGTTTCCGAGGATATCTCAAAGGGGCTTTTAAAGGTGCAGGAAATCCTGATCGTAAGCCCGATGTGCGAATCGAAAATAAATCAAACTTATTTAGGGTTACGCTCTTTCTGTTACTAACTATAGGCGTATACGGTATGTTTGGCGTTACGCATGGTTTCATGACTCTTAAATTCGAAGATATGCCCGGCACATTAAATTTACTATTTTTCTTTCTAACATCAATATTTGCTGGTGTTATCTATGGCCAAGGCTCTGTTAAGTTGAATATAAGTGGTGAGTATTTGCACTTTACAATGGGCTTAATACTTATTCTCTGGGCATGGTATCTATATTATGTCGTGCTTTTTCAATCATGGGAGTTTATGACTGAATATGCCTTAATTGGAGGAGAATATGCTTCCGACTTTTGGCTAGCACAAATTGTAGCTATTTTTGCTTATATATGGGCGCCTTTTACTACCTTTATTTATGGTTGGTCAAAGGCTGAAAAAAATAGATGCTATGCAGGTAAAAGATAGTAACAAGCAAAAATACTGGAAGAATAATAAATAGTAACTCACTATTGAGTGAGCGCCACAAAACGCACTTTACGTCAAACCGTTAGAGATAACCGCTGTGAAACATAGATATAACTTATTCAGAAGTCATTCATGGGCATATGGCGGTGCATACGAGAGGTTAACCGAAATTATTGATGATTTAGCTTATTTTTCCTACCATAATAATTCTGCTCTAAGCCATGAAATACTTATAATGGCGGACAAGTATACTACTTATAGCAAATGGATGAATGCGATAATTCAGCTTGCAAATGAAGATTTTTTTCAATCCAAACTAATAGTCGTTTACGAAAGTTTTCACACACTTCGAGACAAGAGCACAAGTTCTCTTGTTTCTGAAATCAGAGAGTTTGGGATAAAACCATAATGAGTAATATCAACATTAACTCTAAGCCTGCATCAGAATACACAGACAAGTTTCAGGATCATGCGTTTGAGCAGTATAAAATATATCTTGAAATGGCCGATCGGATCTCATCCAGAAGACAATCCGCAAATACATTTTTTCTTTCCATAAATACTATCCTTGTAACGCTTGCTGGCTATGCAAAGTCAGCAACAAATACAGACACTTTTTTCTATATAATAACTTCATTAGCTGGCGTTTTAATATGTTATATTTGGTATCGCCTTGTACTTTCATACAAAAATTTAAATTCCGCAAAATTTAAAGTAGTACACGCTATAGAGTCAGACCTCCCCTATAAACTTTTTGATGCTGAGTGGAGTGCAGTAGGTCGCGGAAAAAATAAAAAGCTTTATTACCCATTCACTGAACTAGAAATGAAAATTCCATGGGTATTTGCATCAATTCATGCGTTAGTTTTAATATATGTCATTCCATGGTCAAAAATGTTCACTTGTGTTCAGCCCTAAAAAATTACTGCACTTGGATTTAATAAACCGTCATGACTTTTGCTGAACAAAAATATGCATCAGCTGACTTCAGCTAGCTTATTATGTCCTTTGTGTTCCAAGTTACCAACACTGGGATTAAAGCTAATGTACATAGCAAAGAACGAAAGCTTTGGTTGAACTCTACTTGTAAATTTATAAGATAAAACCTTAACTCATCTCAGTTAAAATTACATAACCTGCTATTACCTGACCTAGGTTAGGTAATAACAGGTTAGGTAAACGCTACGGTATAACGCTATTAGTCCTTCAATTCTTTATTCACTTGGGCTAGCAAAGTCTTAACCTCTACTTGTCTAAATTTATCAGCATCTTTACGGTTCGGTCTTGCTGGAGCAATACTTGCGGCAATAAGGTGTGCTTTCGCTTTTTTATACTGCCCTTGTTCAATATAAAACTCCGCTAAAAAGTAATTGATATCAATACCGGTTGGGTTCATTGCTAGCGCTGTTTTTAAATGTTTTTCTGATTCATCTTCGTCACCAAAGCTAACAGGCCACCCTGGCACCTTCAAATACAAAATGCCTAAGCTGGTATGAGCCGAACCTTGTAGTGCATTTTCGTTAATAGCGAGGGCTTTCTCTAAGGACTCTTTCGCATCATCTACATACGAAAGCGCACCTAATCCACCTTTAAAACCAGCATAGCTCGATTGAATAATGCCATGCCAGATCCACGCTGCAGCTTGTTGAGGATAAGCTGTTGTCAGCGCTGTTGATTTCTCTTGCAAAGCAAGAAATGCGCTTTTTTTCACTGCTTTGTTGTTAGCATAATTAGCAGCTACCCATTGATGCTGTAATGCGATTAATGCTTGCTTAAAGTCATTTGGAGACTGCGTATTGGCATAAACGTTAATGTTCAACCCGCAAAATAATGCCAGTAATGTCATCGACTTTATTATTTTGTTTTTAACGTTAATAGTTTTATTCTTGATAGTTTTCATATTAATACCTCTTGAAGCTGTTAAATAGTATAAGTAATGGATTGTTTTAGCGCAGTTGTTGACAAATTTGTCCTATCTGGCTATCAAGTGATTGAAACATTTTTGTGTATAATGGATGCTTAGCGATTAACGACATAACCTCTAAAAGTGATACCGCCATAATTTGAGGGTTAGTGCTGTAGTAACTACCCCAGTCATCTGTAGATGCTTGTATTTTATGGTGATCGGCGTTGCCAATAAACGTATTTTGAACGCCGGCCTTATCAAGTAGCTTGAGCACTTTTTCCGTACCAGAAAATACTAAATACTTATAGTTAAGACAAAATAATGATACTGCTGTCACCATAAATAATGGGATGGTAAAACGTTTTGCATTACTAAAAAGATGGCTAAACTCAACAATCTCTTGTCGTTTAACTTTATTATCCACAAAAACGGCTTGTTGCTCTATAACTCCTGAAAGATATTGCTCTACAAACAACTCATCATGACCACTGCGAATACCTAAGGCGGCTTTATAATTGCCGTTTGATAACGCTAATAAATGCGGTGTTGTGATTGATATTTTGGCGCCGTAAGCCTTAGCAAATCCTTGTTTAATAAATGCCTCTATTTCATTTCGGTGCTTACTGCCTACAGGCGCAAGTTGAATATCAAAATTTAATTTTTGCTCAATTAAATTACCTTTAGGTTTTTTTAATGAAGTTGCCGTTTGGCCTTGAATAATTGAAGTTACATTTATCATCGTCATTATCTCCTGCTTGTTGATGATGATAAATTTAATAGTTGAACCTTAAAGAATGCTTAAGGGGTAAAATATTTTTTAGAATCATATTCTACCACCCCTCTTGACATATTATGTCAAACAATTTAACTTAAAACTTGTATGCAAGATAATAGTTGAGAATAAACATTTGATATTTCATCAATAGTTTAATACCTTATTCTCAATTCAGAAAAAGGACTTCGCCCATGATAGAGTTTCTCCTAGCAGATTTTAATACCGGCTTTGCTATAGCCCTTGGTATGGTTATAGCCCTCGCGCTTCTAGAAGGTCTTGGTATGCTGATTGGGTTAAGTTTAATGAGCTTACTTGACCAAATATCCCCTATTGAGCTTGACCTAGAAGTAGGTAGCGAATTTAGTGACGGTGGCCTAACACCAATATTAGGGTGGTTATGCCTAAACAGATTGCCGTTATTAATATGGCTAGTACTTTTTCTAACCTGCTTTAGTATCTCTGGATATTCGGTTAACTTTTTCCTGCTTAATGCCACTAACTTTCTATTACCAACATTTGTTGTTTATAGCTTGGCATTGATTACCGCAATATTGCTAACTCGCTATTTAGGCATACCATTAGGACGATTGCTCCCTAAAAATGAGTCATCGGCTGTTTCCAATAATAGCTTCACTGGCTTGATAGCGAAAATAACCATTGGTACCGCCAAAAAAGATAGTCCTGCAGAAGCTGCATTATTAGACAACTTTAATCAAAAACACTACGTACTTGTTAGTCCTGATGACGATGCCGAAACATTTAATCAGGGCGATGAAGTAGTGCTCGTAGAAAAGCAGAAAAACATTTGGCTGGCCGTCAAGTTTACGCAATAACTGACACTAAACTAAAATTGTAATTTAAAAATACTAATAAGGATATTTCACATGGAAAATTTCACCTCAAACGCTAATTTTATATTTATTATGATCGGTGCTGGCATTTTAGCATTCATCACAATAGGGCTGATATTTGCGAAGTTATACATACGCGCCACGAAAGAAATTGCTTTTGTACGCACAGGTATGGGCGGCGAAAAAGTAGTTAAAGATGGTGGCGCTATATGTTTACCCGTTTTACACGAAACCATCCCCGTAAACATGAACACCTTACGCATAGAAGTAGAAAAAATGGAAAAAGATTCATTGATCACCAAAGACAGAATGCGTGTTGATGTAAAAGCTGACTTTTATTTGCGAGTTGCCCCACATACTGAGGGCATCTCAATGGCCGCTCAAACGTTAGGTAGCAGAACAATGCGTGTTGAAGAATTGAAAATACTGATGGAGTCAAAATTCGTTGACGTTTTACGCACCGTTGCTGCTGAAATGACCATGACAGAAATGCATGAACAACGTGCTGATTTTGTGCAAAAAGTTCAACAAAATGTTGCTAATGATTTAGAAAAAAATGGTTTGGAACTTGAATCTGTATCTTTAACTGGCTTTGATCAAACAGACCTTAGATTCTTTAATGAAAACAATGCCTTTGATGCTGAAGGCCGTGCTAGACTAGCCAAAATAATTGAAGAAAAACGTAAAGAAACCAACGATATTGAACAAGAAAATCGCGTACAAATTGAACGAAAAAACCTTGAAGCCGAGCGTGAATCGTTAGAAATCAAAAAAGAAGAAGAAGAGCTTCGTATCGCACAAGAACAAGTATTAGAATTCAAACGTGTTGAGCAAAGAGCTGAAATAACAAAAACGAGAGAACTAAAAGAGCGTGAAGAACGTGAAGCGCAAATATCAAAAGAGCAAGCCATTGAAGTTGCTGAAATTCAAAAGAATAGAGATGTCGAATCACGAGAAATAGACAAGCGAACAGCATTAGAGCAAGCACGAATTCAACAACAACGAGATATAGAAGTAGCAGAACAAGACAAACAGATAGCCGTTGCTGAAAAATCTGAGGCTGAATCGGCAGCTCGTGCAAAAGCAGCTGAAGCAGAAAAAGAACGCGTAGAGAAAGAAGAAGCTGTAATTACCACCAGGCAAGTAGCAGAAGCTAATCGCCAAAAAGAAATTGAAGTTATTGGCGCTAAAAAAGAAGCGGAAAGAGATGCCGTGAGTATAACTGTTCAAGCTGATGCGGAAAAACGCGCGGCTGAAGATAAAGCAGCAGCAGTACTGATAGAGGCCAAGGCTAAAGCCGATGCCACTAAACTAAAAGCAGACGCAGATGAAAAAATATATGCCGTTGATGCTCAGGGTAAAAAAGCTTTGTACGAAGCTGAAAATACTCTACGCGATGAACAAATTGAGTTGCAAAAGTCTTTAGCTATTTTAAACGCATTACCAGAAATGATCGCCAACTCTGTTAAGCCATTAGAAAATATTGACGGTATTAAAATTTTACAAGGCTATGGTAATAACACAGGGCAAGGCCATGGCGCTCATACCCACTCAGCTTCCGCAACGAATGGCAGCATAGCAGAACAAATAACCTCAGCGGCACTCAATTATCGTGCGAATGCTCCGGTGATTGATGCTATGTTGCAAGAATTAGACTTAGTACCAAAAGGCTCAGGAACACTAAATGATCTACTTAATGGCAATAATACCTTAGTGAGTGAAGCTAGAAATGTTATTAAACAGTCAAACATGCCTACACCTAATGAAAGTGCAGGTGAAAATCTGATTTCTGAAGAAAAAATAAACCAATAAAAATATCTAAGGAGTCATTATGAAAGGTGCAGGTGGAACATCCGGCGGATTAGGACATTTTTTTATCGGTCTAGTAATGATGTGTGGTGGCTTTTACATGTTACTAAACGCTATTACGGTAACATCAAGTTTTGGTATGGGCATGCGCATGTATGGCTTTTCAGCCATGGGCAGTCACTACAATATTACCAGTGGCATGGTGATGATCCCTTTTATGTTTGGTGTTGGTCTTATTTTTTACAATGGTAAAAACATACTTGGTTGGCTATTAGCTATTGGCTCAATCACGGCACTTATTTTCGGGGTTATTTCATCGGTTCGCTTTAGCTTTAGAACCATGACATCTTTCGATTTGATCGTCATTCTTGTTTTAGCGATGGGCGGGTTAGGGTTATTTTTACGGTCACTAAAAACAATAGATAAAATAGTGCCTGATAACTAAAACTCTTTATTTACTATTATTTTTAATAAAAAATGCGCCTAAAGGCGCATTTTCGTATCAGGCTAAAGTCTATTCTGACGCTTCTTTTGAGGCTTTTTCAGCTACTTTTTCCATTGGTTTTTCATTCTGCCTTTGCTGAATTACTTTCATTTGTTGATCTTTCAAATACAACGGATGATATGGTCCATAAGGAATACTACCAACAAAACGGCCATTCGCCACCTTTGCATAAGTCGTATAGTCGGCAGCAGCAGTATTAATTGCCGTAGCAATAGCATTAATTAACAAGCCTGCCATGCCTCCTCCTCCGCCATTCGCTGATAAATCAATCACAACTGTACCATTGTATTCCCATAGCACTTCTGATGTTTTGGTAGACTTAATTTCAGCGTCTATTGACACTGTTAGCGTAGAAGCCAAAACTGTATATGCTGTGTCCCATTTCGCAATTTTGGTAAAAAGCACTGCGTCAGCACCAAAATAATCATAAAATTTATTTAATGGAATATCGTAAACCAGTTCGCTGTCGTACACCCCTTGTTGCTTTAATACATCAGCCGTTAATTGGTAAGGAAAAGTATAATAACCATGCAAAGCTATCGGCATTTCTACCGTAGTTGAGTAATAGTCTTTTGCCTCAGCTGCAGTGCTTAAGTTAATTGGCGGCATAATTAACAAGGACTTAGGCTTTTCTATATACATAGACGGAAATTCTTCACCTTTAGTCACATAAGTTGGCGGAGTAACACAACCACTAACGCCTAAGACAACCAAAGAAATCAATAAAAGCTTTATTTTTGATAATGTATTCATTGCTTATCCCTTAGCTTTTGCTTTTTTAATTAAATTATCCATAAACTTTGTCGCTTCTGGGTAGATTGCTTTTTCTTGCTCAAAAAAAGTAATGGCACCTTCATTATTATTTACTTTTAAGTGAATATAACCAAGGTTGGCATAAACTCCTGGCGGTACTCGAACAGCTTTTGCTTTAGATTTTTCAACAATGCTTTCTAAAGATGTCTTCCACTGTACTGCTGTTTCTTCGCCGCCCTCTTTTTTCAGAGAATAGAAGCTTTCAGCATAATCTTCATATTCATACATTGGCTTGGTTGTTTGACAACCTGCTAAAAAAATTGCGATAAAAACCACAATAAAAACTGCTTTCATGTTGTTTCCTTTATTGTTATTAAAAAATTAAACTAAATTATGGTATTTGAATTTCTTTTTCGTGACCGTCACCTAACAAAACACTTCTTTTAACCACAATATTTCCCTGTCTTGATACCACAATAGTATGTTTTCCCGGAGTCACTTTATATTGCTGCTTTACACCTGATTTAGTCACTATAAAAGTAGGAGCATCATCAATAGAAACCTCTGCATCTTCAATATTGCCAGTAAAATAAAGATACGAGACAGGTTCAGCTGTAGTACTTCCTGAGCTATATGTATTATAACTACTGCATGCAGACGTAATAATGACTAAAACAGTAACAACAAAAATTTTAAAAAAATTCATAACTAACTCCTATCTTTTTCTGAAGTTTCTTGGATAAATAGCGCAGTAAAATCATCTGATTTCATGTAATCATCAAGCTTGCCATCAACAATTTCACAAAATGAAACCTCATTCTCTGCCGTATCACCAAAAGAACTAAGTACTTTTATTTTGGCTATAGTTTTACCCGGCAATGTTATATACATGCCTGTTTGTGGGTTTTTAACCTTTTTACCTGTTTTAACTACATCAAAAACGGAGTTTTTAACTATATTTTGAGATTCACCGCCTGAGATTATTAAATTACCTTCTTCTGAAGAAAGAATGAAAGAGCGCCATGGCTTATCGAGCATATTTTCAATAACGTTTGAAGCTAAGTCAGTTATCGCCACATCAAGTACTTTATCATTTAAAGAACTATCGTAAGCTGCTCTATCACCTACACCTAAAACAGTGCCGGCTTCAGAATAAGCTATACCTTTGCCACTTTCTGAATAAATAATTTGCCCTGTTGAAACATCAATAATGCGGATATGCACAGTAGCATTTGCTTCTTGCCTTTTTACTCGAGAGAAAACACCAACATCACTCACTTCTTTTCGTCCAAACTCTGCAATAGAGCCAACAATAAGATAATCAGCGGCATTTTTTATAGCCAAATTACCAGCCATAGCTAATTCTTTTTCAATTTTAGCTAAATCCGCACGTTCAAGCATGATGAATTTTCCCGTTTCAAATAATTTCGCGGAAAGAATATCCATAGCTTGTTTTCCGATTCGATTATTATCACTATCAATAAAAAAACTTTGTCCGTAGCTAGTTTCATTAGTAAAACGACCTATGGCGACTTTTCGTTTTAGTGATTTAGTATTTATATTTTCTACTGAAAGAGTTTTACTAACCGAGGGTGGTTTAACAGGTGTTTGGTGAACTTCTTTTTTTTCAACGGTAGCGCAAGCTGTAAAAAGCATGCTAACTATTACTACCGATATTAATTGATTTATTTTCATATCATCCCTTATAAGTTACAATTATTTACAACGGGATATTAACATAAAAGTTAATCCGTAAAACCAAAGACCGCTATAATAACGATCTTTTTCGCTTATTTTTCGCTTGTTTTTCGCTTGTTTTTCGCTTGTTTAATAAACTTAGCTCGCTACCCAACCAAACTCGCAAACAATTGCTCAAACTTATCTAAACCTTCGTTAGCAATATCGTCTTCCATCGTTAATGCTGGTAAGAAGCGGATAACATTACCGTAGAAACCACACGCCAATAATATCAAACCGTACTCAGCTGCTTTACCGATGATAGCTTGCGTTAACTCGGTATTTGGTCGTTGAAAGTCCGCATTTCCCACATCGCCACCTTGCATCAATTCTATCGCAATCATTGCGCCTTGGTTCCTGACATCACTAATAAGGCTTGAATGTTTGGCTTGCAATGTCGATAAACGCTTATTAAATAATGTACCAATTTGGTTTGCACGTTCAACAAGATTTTCTTCTTCAATAACCTCAAGTACTGCAAGTGCTGCGGCACAGGCAACAGGTGAACCACCATAAGTACCGCCTAAACCGCCTGGTAGTGGTGCGTCCATAATGGCACTTTTTCCCACCACGGCGGCAATAGGAAAACCACCGGCAATGCCTTTCGCCATGGTCATTAAATCAGCCTCAACGCCCGCATGCTCAAAACTGAACATTTTACCGGTACGACCAAAGCCGGTTTGAATTTCATCAGCAATTAAGACGATACCGTGGTCATCACACAAGGCGCGTAGCGCTTGTAAAAATTCGGGGGGTGCTTGATAGAAGCCACCCTCGCCTTGCACTGGCTCCACGATAATGGCGGCAACATCTGTTGGCGCTATATCCACTTTGAATAAATTAGCTAATGCGGTTAATGAGTCTTTTACTGAAATATCATGCTGTGCAATTGGGAACGGGGCATGGAAGATATCGCCGGGAAACGGGCCAAATAAGTTTTTATACGGCGTGATCTTACCCGTTAGCGCCATGGTTAAATTAGTACGACCGTGAAAACCACCATTAAAGGCGATAACGCCACGACGATCGGTATGGGCACGCGCTATTTTCACACAGTTCTCTACCGCTTCGGCACCTGTTGAGACAAATATGGCTTTTTTCTCGCTATCGCCCGGTGCCAATTGGGTAAGCTTTTCGGCTAACTCAACGGCGACTTCATACGGATTTACCATCACACAGGTATGACTAAACTTATCAACTTGCGCTTTTACGGCAGCCACCACTTTCGGGTGACTGTGGCCCGTGTTACAGACCGCAATACCCGTACCAAAATCAATAAAGCGTTTACCTTCGACATCCCACAGCTCAGCATTTTTTGCATGCTCGACATAAACAGGATGAACATTGCCTTGACCACGGGCAATAACTTGGGTTTTACGCTGCTGTAATTGTGCGTTGCTTTGTGTCATTTTCTTTCTCACTTATTGTTTAACTTGTGAACTTATTAACTTATTAACTTGAAATAAGAAATATGGAATATGGAATAATTCCTAGCTAGCGCGATTAAAACCCCGCCTACTCGTCCTTGTTACTCGCTGCTTACTTATCTAATCCGCCCATGCAGAGATATTTAATTTCTAAATAATCATCTAAGCCATATTTAGAGCCTTCACGGCCATTACCTGATTGCTTCATACCACCAAAAGGTGCGGCCGCATTTGAAATCAAACCTTCATTGATACCTACCATGCCAAACTCTAAACCTTCAGCTACTCGCCAGATTCGACCAATATCACGAGAATAAAAATAAGACGCGAGGCCAAATTCGGTATCATTGGCAATAGCAATCGCCTCACTTTCCTCTTTAAAACTAATAATCGGTGAAACAGGGCCAAAAATTTCGTTATTAGCAATGGGCATATCGTTAGTCACCCCCGTCAGTACCGACGGCACTAAAAAGCTTGCACCCAATGTTGTCTCATCATCACCCAAGGCTAATTTTGCTCCTTGATTTATAGAAGCATCAATAAGTTTTTTTACCTCACTAACGGCCTGTGCTGAGATCATTGGGCCAATGGTAACGCCCTCGGTTAAGCCATCGCCTAGTGACAGATCTTTAACTGCCGCGACAAATTTTTCAGTAAACTCAGCTAAAACACCTTCTTGCACTAAAATGCGATTAGTACATACACAGGTTTGCCCAGCATTACGGTATTTGGAGACTAAAGCGCCTGCAACCGCGTCATCAATATTGGCATCATCAAAAACAATAAAAGGCGCATTGCCGCCTAATTCCATCGATACTTTTTTTACCGTTGCAGCGCATTGGCTAATAAGTAATTTACCCACTGCGGTAGAGCCGGTAAAAGTAAATTTAGCGACATCTTTGTGCTCAGTTAATACTTTGCCCATGCCACGGGCATCATCACCAACGACGACATTAAATACACCAGCAGGAATGCCAGCACGCTCAGCAAGCTCGGCCATGGCCAGTGCCGACAACGGTGTTTGTGTTGCCGGACGAACGACAAAAGTACACCCCGATGCGAGTGCAGCAGCGGCTTTTCGAGCAATCATAGCATTCGGAAAATTCCACGGTGTAATCGCAGCAACCACACCAATAGGTTGCTTGATAACCACAATACGCTTGTCGCCTGCAGGCGCCGGAATAGTGTCGCCATAAACACGCTTACCTTCCTCACTAAACCATTCAATAAACGCCGCGCCATAGGCGATTTCACCTTTAGCTTCAGCCAATGGTTTACCTTGCTCTAAGGTTAAAATTCGCCCTAAGTCTTCTTGATTCGCCATCATTAGGTCAAACCATTTACGCAGTAACGTAGCACGCTCATTGGCTGATTTTGCTGCCCATGCTTTAAAGGCTCCTTTTGCCGCTTTTACCGCTAACTCAGTTTCAGCAATACCGGCATTACTTACCTTAGCAACTAATTTACCCGTAGCGGGGTTGTTAACCGCAATATCACTGGCACTGCTATGCCAACTACCGTTGATGTAGGAGAAGTTTTTTAATAATTGTGCATCGTTTAAATGGTGCATATTCGCCTCTAATGTATAAAAGTCTATGTGAAAATAGGTATAACTATTGAATAACAAATTCAACTAGGTTTAAATACTAAACATTAAACCTTTAGTTTTATGATGGTAAAACTTTGCAATCACACTCTATTATTCCTAAAAACATTACTGAATACGATTTACGCCTGTTGCGTATATTCAAAGTAGTGGTTGAAAATGGCGGTTTTTCCGCGGCTGAAAATGAGTTAGGTGTAACGCGGTCAACCATCAGCGTCCACATGTCAAACCTTGAAACGCGCATGAAACTTAAACTGTGTTTACGCGGCCGTGGTGGTTTCTCGTTAACTGAAGATGGCCAAGCTGTTTACCATGCGGTATTGAACATGTTTGACTCCCTTAACGATTTCTCTTTATTCGTCAGTTCGTTAGGAAAAGAGTTAAGCGGTGAGTTAGTGATATTGTGTTCAGATCCGCTCGATGACGCTAAGCAAAAACAAATGGCCAACGTTATCGAACAAATTAACGAGCAAGCGCCGAACTTGCATTTAGTGTTAGACACTGACTCAATCGCCAATATTGAAAAGCAGTTACTTAAAGACAAGGCTCATATTGGTTTGTTGCCCAACTATAAACCTGTGGAAGGCTTGCGTTATCAAACATTATTTAGCGAGCCTATCTACTTATGTTGCGCTAAAAAACACGCCTTTTTTACTTTGGTTGATCATGAAATAAGCGCCGCAGCATTGGCCGCTGCACCAGCAATACACCCGGGCATAGACATAGACACTAAAGGTAGGGAGCAACTAACCAAACTTAATTTAGCCGCTAAGGCCTATCAATTTGATACTCGTAAAGCGATGATTTTATCAGGAAGATATATCGGCTATTTACCACAAAGCACCATTCAACAAGCGCTTAATACCGGCGAGGTTAGAATAATCCAGCCAAGCTCCCTCACTTATCAATTTGATTTATCTTTAGTGTATAAAAAGGCGGCGAAAGAAAATGCCAAAGTTGAATTATTAACAAAAATATTTATCGAGGTCTTTAATTTGTAAATATCAACGTCTTTGAGTACGAAGGC
>MAAB01001189.1_pt1 | contig 87904 bp, 90 predicted proteins | sample 1115991 | NCBI WGS metagenome assembly MAAB01 (sample SAMN04961124, study PRJNA320927) | seawater metagenome | isolation source: sample BD02T18 sea water enriched with oil for 18 days | place: USA:Gulf of Mexico | collected 2013-07-27
GTTCGATAGCCATTGGCCGACTGCTGTTGAGTGTATTAGATCTCGATTGGATTGCTGTGCAATTAGCTTATTTAAACATGTCACCGACCAGCATATTAATATCTGCTTCTTGGACCATTATTTTATGCTCATTCGTCTTTATCAACCCGATGATTTCCGTCACAGTGATGGCGGGTGTCTTATCAAAATTACCCGGTGTTGAATCTATGCCTGTGACTATCGCTTTAGTCATGATGGTGACTTGGGCTGTGGTAGCGGGCATTTCTCCCTTTACTGCCACGGTACGCGTTGGAGCCAAACTCATCGGTGTATCACCAGTACAGTTGGGGCTAGCATGGAACGGCTGGTATAGTGTGTTTGTACTCGTGGTATTAGATATTTTTATCATCGCGTTAATATAACGAAGCATGTTACAATGAATACATCTCAAAAGCGCGGCAACAAGTCAAATGCGTGCCGAAAAATATAAAGTGGGAGATAATTAGTGAAAACGTTAACTGATAAGTATCAACATATACTACAACACCCAGTGCGTTGGGGTGACATGGATGCGTTAGATCATGTAAACAACACCTTATTTTTTCGTTATTTAGAATAAGCGCGAATACAGTATTTCAATAAAATTGGCATTAAACAATTGATGACCGAATACAGCCTTGGCTTTGTGGTAGCGTTTATCGATTGCAAATTTATATTCTCGCTCACCTATCCCGATACGGTTTATATAGGCACACGTATTACTGAAATATCTGCCGACAGGTTTACATTTCACCAAGTTATTTACAGCGAAAAGCATCAAAAAGTTGCGGGTAAAAGCCAAAGTACTATTGTTTCTTATAATCATAAAAATAAGCACAAGTAAGAGTTTCCCGCAGATGCGATAGCCTTGTTATCAAAGTAACACACAAAGCTATTTTATTTGCCGCATGCTACAAAAGATCTAATGGGTATTGAAAACATTATAATTTTGACTTGGGAACCACCATTAACGTTGCTTCGCCATGAGCTACAATTCGCTCGGTTGTGTCTTCAAAAACATCGATAGAAATAAACACCATGCTGTTACCTCGCCGACGCACCGTTGCATCGGCAAGCAAATCATGGCCATGGGCAGCAGCCAAATAGCTGACTTTCAGATCGGTTGTCACGTACTTATTCATAAGCCCATCAGAACGTAATGCACCAAGCACCGCAGTATCAATTAGTGAAGCCGTAGCGCCGCCATGAATAATGTCTCGAGAATTACAAAACTCGCGACGATAAGGCATACGCATGCGTGAAAAACCTTTGCGTATAATTTCAAATCTCAGCCCCAAGAACTCAGGGAATGGATTTTCGCGCATGTCTTCAATAATCCTCACTACCAGACTATCGTTAATGATTTCAAATTGCTCAAAATCTAACATTTTTTATCCTATTATTTTCATTGAATTACCCGTTAAAAGGATCAAACTTGTACCGCTCGATATCACACGTATGTCACGTAGGGCCGCAATTTCACTGGCGTTGTAGCCCAGCGTATGCATGATTTGTTCAGTATCCTTACCCAATTGCGGTGGTCGAAGACGAATTGAGGTCTCTAGCGCTGAAAACTCAATGGGTAGTGGCATCATAGGTATTGGCTGATCAATACCTGGATAGTCAAGCATTTGCAGCATGTTCGATTGCTGAACATGCTGGTCTTCCATTGCCTGTTTAGGGGATAACACCGGCCCCGCAGGAATTCTTGCCTGCTCTAATAAGGCGAGTGCCTGTTGATTGGTATAATTTAAGCACCAAGTTTGCATATGCTCACTTAAAATTTCACCCTGCTCACTGCCGCGATCATTATCAGTTGAAAAGCGAGGGTCTGATAATAAGTCCTCTGCGTCCACCAATGTTGCCCAACGTTGGAACAAAGGTTTGCCTATAACACTGATTATGATTTTGCCGTCTTGGGTATCAAACGAGTCTGATGGTCCACCGAATTGAGCTCGGTTACCGGTTGGCGTTCTATTTTTATCGGTCAGGGACTGTTCCATGTTGTTCGCATGAAATAACGACATAGAAGAACGTAATAAATTAGTTTCAACCACTTGACCTTCGCCGGTAGCCGTTTTGTGCATTAGCGCTGCCATGACGCCGTAAGCGGCATACATTGCCGTAGAAAAACCGACCCAATTCGCAAAGGACTTAGTCGGCTGACCTGGGGTGCCGGAAAGATGCATATTGCCGCACATTGCTTGAGCAATGCCATCAAAGCCAGTACGTTTACTGTAGGGGCCCTTAGCGCCAAACGCTGACGTGCTAACCACAATAATATCAGATTTGTATTTTTTAAGCGTTTCGTAGTCTAACCCCATTTGTTCTAATGATTCTTGCGGTAAATTGGCAATGACCACATCAGCGTTGGCAACCAGCTGGCTGACAATTTTTCGTCCTTCCGGTTTCATTGGATTCAAGGTTATGCCTAATTTATTACGATTAATATGTAAAAACATGCCGCCTTCACCCTTCTCCCCTATCGGCGCCAAATATCGATCTTCACTGCCCTGTAGTCGTTCGACGCGTATCACTTCTGCCCCTAAATCGGCGAGCATAGTCGCACAATAGGGTCCTGCGATATAACGACCAAAGTCCAGAACACGTAAACCTTTAAGTACCATATTAACAACCTATTTCTATTATATTTAAATTTAAGAGTTCATACGCAGAAGTCTCTCTAGATTATTTATCGAGTCTCTCCACCTGTTGACTTACCTCTCTATCCTATCACTTGAAAACTTTGCAGCATATAGTTCCACTATGCGGAATTACGTGCTAGTATCATAAAAAGTTTAGTTATTGTATAGCCCTGTCAGCCATAACGTTATCATTAAGGAGTCCAAATGATTCGCGATCAAGAAACACTCAACCAATTTATTGACGCTATTGCCAAATTTGTCAAAGAACGATTGGTGCCAGCAGAAGCCGACGTCGCCGAGAACGATGAAATTCCCGAAGATATTGTCAATGACATGAAAGAAATGGGTCTGTTTGGCATGACAATCCCTGAAGAATATGGTGGTTTAGGTTTAACCATGGAAGAAGAGGCGTTGGTAGCGATTGAACTTGGTCGTACTTCACCAGCTTTTCGATCATTAATAGGGACCAATAATGGCATTGGCTCAGCGGCGATTGTCTTTGACGGCACCGAAGCACAAAAACAAAAATATCTACCTCGATATGCAACGGGTGAAGCCATTGGTTCGTTTTGCTTGACGGAACCCGACGTTGGCTCCGACGCTGCGTCGGTGCAAACCACTGCGGTTAAAGAGGGTGACTATTATATTATCAATGGTACTAAGCGATTTATTACCAATGCGCCGCGTGCCAGTAATTTCACCGTGATGGCGCGCACCAATCAAGATATCAAAGGGGCTCGAGGTGTTTCTGCATTTATTGTTGACGCTTGCACGCCGGGTATAACACTGGGTGCAAAAGACAAGAAAATGGGTCAACAAGGCTCTTACACCTGTGACGTCATATTCGAGAATTGTCGGATACCCGCAGACAGTTTGATCGGTGAAAAAGAAGGCGAAGGCTTTATCACCTCGATGAAGGTGCTAGACCGCGGTCGTTTACATATTTCGGCATTAAGCGTCGGCGTAGCCGAACGTTTAATCGCTGATGCCTTACAGTATGCGGTAGACCGGGTACAGTTTGGCAAACCCATCGCACAACACCAAATGGTGCAAGTTATGCTGGCTGATTCTAAAGCTGAAGCATATGCAGCAAAATGCATGGTTATGGATGCCGCACGCATGCGTGATGACGGCAAACCGACCTCCACTGAAGCTGCCTGTTGTAAGCTGTTTGCCACAGAAATGGTCGGTCGTGTCGCAGACAAAGCCGTACAAATTCATGGTGGCGCAGGATATATTTCTGAATATGCGGTATCACGACTCTATCGAGATGTGCGTTTATTCCGACTTTATGAAGGCACGACACAAATCCAACAGATGGTCATTGCCCGAAACATGATCAAAGAAATTAGCTAACCTTTTAACTGAGTAATAATATTATGAACTTAACATTTACACCCGAAGAACTAGCTTTCCAGCAAGAGGTTCGCCAGTTCTTGCAAGAGAAACTTCCGGAAAGAATAGCCACAAAAGTACTTAATAGTATTCGCTTATCTAAAGCAGAGCACGTTGAGTGGCAAAAAATTCTCTACAATCAAGGTTGGGCAGCTATTAATTGGCCAGTAGAAAATGGCGGTACTGGTTGGACGCATACCCAAAAATACATCTGGGCAAACGAATCGGCTCAAGCAGGTGCCCCAGATGTAATTGCCTTTGGTCTTAAAATGGTCGCACCGGTAATTTATACCTATGGCAATGAAGAACAGAAACAACGTTTTTTACCCGACATTCTCGCTAGCAATGTCTGGTGGAGCCAAGGTTATTCTGAAGCAAACGCCGGATCAGATTTAGCTTCTTTAAAAACGACGGCAGTGCGTGATGGCGACGAATATATAGTCAATGGCACAAAAACCTGGACTACATACGGTCAATACGGCGACTGGATTTTTTGCCTAGTACGTACAGGAGCTCCCGAAGTAAAAAACCAGCTCGCAATCAGTTTTTTGTTGATTGATATGAAAACACCTGGTATCAGCGTGTTTCCCATCAAAACGTTAGATGGATTTCCAGAAGTTAACGAAGTCCATTTCGACAACGTCCGCGCACCCGCTTGTAATATCATTGGCGAAGAAGGACAAGGGTGGACTTATGCCAAAGTATTGTTAACTCATGAACGTACCGGCATAGCCCGCGTTGCTATCTCAAAAACGCGTATGGCTAGAGTAAAAGAACTGGCTGCTAACACCTCTGACGGTGGCCCATCGTTAATGGAAAATCCAGTATTTTGCCAAAAAGTTGCTGAAGTAGAAATTGAATTATTAGCACTGGAATATACCGAATTACGCACCTTGTCTGCGGTAAGTACCGGTAAAGCACCGGGACCTGAGTCTTCCATTTTAAAAATCACAGGTACGCAAGTTGCCCAGCTAATCGATGAGTTATATATCGAGGTATCCGGCTACTACAGCTTACCGTTCGTCAAAGAGCAGTTTAGTGATGAATATGACGGTGTACACATTGGCCCTGGAAGCGCATCAAACAGTGCACCCCATTATTTTAACAACCGCAAAGCATCAATTTACGGCGGTAGTAACGAAGTTCAAACAAACATTATCTGCAAAGCCGTGCTTGGCCTGTAAGGTGAAATAAAATATTTTGGAGTAATACTATGGATTTTTCTTACAGTGAAGAGCAGCAGATGTTGCAAGACAGTGTATCTAGATTTATTAACAAAGATTATGACTTTGACAGTCGTTGGCAAATTACCGACAGTCCCAAGGGATATAGTGACGGACATTGGAAATTATTCGCTGAGCTCGGTTGGTTAATGGTGCCCTTTAGTGAAGAGCAAGGTGGCTTAGGTGGCTCAGCGGTTGACCTTATCGTCGTAATGGAAGAATTTGGCAAAGGCATGGTGGTTGAACCATTTATAGCGACAGCAGTAATGGCGGGTGGATTAATTGCCGAAGCTGGCAGTGATAAGCAAAAAAAGGCGTTATTAGAACCATTGATGGACGGAGAATTACAGTTAGCCTTTGCTTTTACTGAGCCACAAAGCCGCTTTAATCTTGCTGATGTTAAATGCCATGCCCAGCGTCAAGGGAATGAATGGCTGCTCAGCGGACATAAGTCAGTCGTGCTAAACGGTCCGTCTGCAGACAAAATTATTGTCGCAGCCCGTACCAGCGGTGAGCAACGAGATAGTACTGGCATAAGTCTGTTTATTATTGATACTAAGCAAAACGGTATTGTCAATAAATCTTACGAAACCGTTGACGGTCATCGAGCCTCCGACCTCTGGCTCGATAAAGTCGTCGTGGCTGATGCTGAATTATTAGGTGAATTAGACAATGCACTGCCGGTGATTCAAAAAGTTATCGACAAAGCGACCTTGGCCATTTGCGCCGAAGCAGTTGGCGCTATGGAAGTCAGTTACAAAAAAACCGTTGAATACGCAAAAATCCGTAAGCAATTTGGTCGTGAAATAGCTACGTTTCAAGCACTTCAACATCGCATGGCGAAAATGTTCATTGAACATGAGCAGGCAAAGTCTATATTACTGATGGCGGCTCTAAACCTCGACGATCAAGGTGGTTATAACCCAAAAGTTGTCTCTGCAGCAAAAAGCAGAATTGGTAAGGCAGCTCGCTTGATTGGTCAGGAAGCAGTGCAAATCCATGGGGGAATTGGATGCACAGACGAATTAGATATAGGGCACTTTTTTAAGCGGCTCACTACAGTGCAATATATGTTTGGTAGCACCGATTATCATACTCAACGATTTGCAGCATTGTAATGTCACCTTTATGGTAACTATTTAAAAAGCAGGTCTTTACCTAAAGCAAAGCCTGTTTTTCAAATGAATTCTGATTCTCAAAATTAAAAAAGTCCTCACTATTAACTAGGCATGATTAGCTCATTAGCCACTTAAACGGCCATAAAATAAAAATTTGATGACAGATTTTGTAGCAAAAAATATGTTGGTCATGAAATGGGCAAGATAGCCATATTGGATAACATTGCGTTTGTTAAATCATTACCAAGAACGAACGCTGGGAAAATATTACGTAAGTCGCTTAAGCCGCTTGCATTAGGGCAAAGTGCAGAACAGTTAAGCACCATAGATGAATAATAAGGGTGTCATTGCTCTCAGTAACATTGGTAGCAATGACAACCGAATTATAAGCAAGCAGTTAAATGTAAAACAACAATATAGAGCTTAAAGCTCTAACTATAAAAAACGACCTCACAGAAATACATTCTGTTTTTTGAGGCAAACGACACAACCGGGGATATACATGTTTAATATGAAAAAAATTTTTTTAGCAACAAGCCTTTTAGCATTAGCAGGTTCAGCCAATGCTGGATATACACTAAAGATCTCAGACACTGATAGCCTGAGCTTTGGTGGATATATTAAAATTGACGCACGTTACGTTGATGGTGATGTTGGTTACCGCCCTTACTGGATTGGTACAGGGACACCACTAGCAGAAAGCAAATCACAATTTAACATTAATGCAAATGAAACTCGTTTTAATAGTAAGTACGTTCATGGAGACGTTACCGGCTTTATTGAGCTGGACTTTCTCGGTGGAGGAGGCAATCAAGCTATTTCAAACTCAAGTAATCCGCGCTTGCGTCATGCGTTTATTAAATATAAAAACGTACTAGCGGGCCAAACATGGACAACATTTATGAACACGAGTGCACTTGGTGAAACAGCTGATTTTGCCGGTGCAACGCCTGGAATCGTATTTATTCGCCAAAGCCAAATTCGCTATACAACGGGTAACTTCCAAGTTTCTCTTGAAAACCCTGAATCTTATGGCGGTGATGCGAGCCAAGACAATATGCCAGACATTATTGCCAGATACAACTTTAAAGGTGACTGGGGTAATGTTTCTGTTTCAGGTTTAGCTCGTAGTTTAACCGACACTACTGGCAGTAGTGAAAGTGCTCTTGGTGTTTCAATTGCCGGTAAAATTAAAACCTTCGGTAAAGATGATTTAAAATTTCAAATTCATCAAGGTGAGTTAGGTCGCTATGTTGGCATAGCATTTGCGAAAGATCTTGTTGGTGATGAAGTCGAAGAAACGACGGCATATCTTGTTAATTACCGTCACTTCTGGACTGAAAATTTACGTAGTACCTTCCAGTACGGCCATGCAGAATCAGATATTGCAGATAAAGAAGTCAGCCAATGGAGCGTTAACTTATTCACTAACTTAACTAAGCAATTAAAGGTTGGTGTTGAAGTGGGCAATTTCTCATTAGATCATGAAAACAAAGATTCAAACTACGCACAGTTAGCATTTAAATATACCCTATAGAACTCTAACATGAGTTAACTTCACAACTGAAGTTTTTTGGGGGAAGCTTTTGCTTCCCCCCATCTATTCATTAAAAATTTAAATTGACTGAAGCCCCCATCTTCGGAATCCAAGGAAAAAACGATGACTTTATTTCAAAATCAGCTTAACCGTATTTCTGCGTGGTTAACTGTTGTTGCAGGGGTTGCTCTTATCGCGATGATGACCATTGTGATATTAGATGTGGTTGGCAAGTATATGTTCAACCAACCTGTTCAAGGCACTCTCGAAATCGTTGCCTACTATTTAATGGTTCCGGTGGTGTTTTTACCCCTTGCTCATACAGAGTATAGAGAAGAACACATAAGAATTGAGCTATTCACGCAAAATATGTCGAAAGCGCATACACGTATTCTCGACTCTGCGGCCTGTATTTTGAGTGCAGCCTATATACTCCTCTTCGCTTGGGCTGGCACTAAAAAAGCTTGGAGCATGACCAAGATCTACGAGCAGCAAGAATTGATGCACTTCAACATAGAGCTTTGGGCCGTCCGATGGATAATTCCTATCAGCTGCGTAATTTTGGCCTTAACCTTTTTAGTAAAAGCTTACACAGGTCATCACAAGAAAGTTACAGCAGAGAATCACTATTATGAATAATTTCACTCAAATCCCCCCTTACTACCAGCAACAGGAATATTAAAATGACTTCATTGGAAATAGGCTTTTCCGGCCTCGCCGTTTTGCTTGTACTCATGGGACTTCGCGTGCCAATTGCAGTGGCCTTGGGTGGAGTTTCGTCTATAGGGATTTTAATTATCACTGGTAGCCCACGAGCCATGATAGGTTCACTAGGGTCTCTGCCATTTGACTTCACCGCCCACTTTACTCTATCTGCAATACCTATGTTCCTCTTGATGGGGGCAGTGATCTATCACTCAGGATTAACAGCTAACCTCTTTACCGCTGCAAGATTATGGCTTAGTGGCTTACCTGGCGGTTTGGCGATAGCCACCAACTTTGCCAGTGCCTCTTTTGCGGCCGCTTCTGGGTCAAGTATGGCGACAGCAGCAGCAATGGGCCGATTAGCCCTTCCTGAAATGCTTAAGTATAAATATAACCCTGGCTTGGCGGCAGGTGTTATCGCGGCATCAGGAACTCTAGGTTCCCTGATCCCGCCCAGCATTCTAATGGTTATTTATGGTATTTTTACCGAACAACCTATTAGTAAACTTCTAGTTGCGGGTATTCTTCCGGGGCTTCTAACGGCATTTGCTTACACCGTCCTCATCATGGTTCGCTGTACTCTTAACCCAGAACTAGCACCAAAAATTGAAGAAACAGTCACTTGGAAAGAACGCTTCCAGTCACTCAAAGGTGTTTGGGCTATACCAGTTCTTGCTGTAAGCGTGATCGGCAGTATTTATGCCGGTATTGCAACGCCAACCGAAGCTGGCGCTATTGGCGCATTCATGGCAATGGTGATTGCAATGCTCACGGGCAATGGCAGCTTTAAAGTTATAGCGGCCAGTGTCAAAGAAGCGTTATTTAGTTTGTCGTCTATCTTCTTTATTGCCATTGGTGCCGTGATGCTGACCCGTTTCTTGGTCTTGGCTGGCATTCCCGACTATTTGGTAGAACTGATGGGAGTGTGGTCGGTAGACCCCATGCTGCTAGTTATTGGTTCATTAATTATATTCATTATTCTTGGCATGTTTCTAGATCCACTAGGACTTATGCTGGTAACTATTCCAATTTTATTACCACTTTATGAAGCGCTCGACATCAACCTTATCTGGATGGGAGTGTTGGTTATTAAATACTTAGAGGTTGGTCTATTAACACCGCCCGTTGGCCTTAATGCTTACGTGGTAAAAGGAGTCGCCGGTGACAGTGTCTCTTTGGTAACTATCTTTAAAGGTATTTCATGGTTCCTTCTTGCTGAAGTATTTGTGATTGCCCTTTTAATTATCTTCCCTGAGATCAGCTTATACTTGCCGAACTTAATGGATTAAAAAAATTCGTTATGGTAGAAGTCTTTAAAAGGTTTTCTACCATAACTTATACACAATAATAACAAGTCTAAACAGAGGATTTACAATGAAAAATTTTTTATTACCAAGTTTTAGTGCCGCTATTTTTGCTACTGCTACCATGGTGGCTCCACAAGCCATAGCCGGAGATATTAATTACAGTTCGTTTGTATCACCAAAGCACGCTTACAATCGCTTTGGCACGCAACCTATGTTCGATAATTTAAAAGGTACAATCAATGTTAAGCTGCATACTTCGGGCTCTTTAACTGGTGCACGTACAACTTTATCTGGCATTTCAGACGGTTTGACTGACGGTGGCTTGGTCATCTCTCTATATCACGCCAAGCAATTACCTCGCGCCGTTTTATTAAGCGATCTAGCTCTTTTAAACAAAAACTCTGTGGCAACTATTGCAGCATTAAACGAAACCGTTCAACTACAATGCCCAGAATGTACCCAAGAATACGGCAAATATAACATCAAGGATTTCGGGGCATACTCCACTACTCCGTATAACCTAATGTGCAAAACAGCCATCAACAGCATGGCAGATCTCAAAGGCTTAAAAATTCGTGCTGGCGGTGCCGTATTTACCCGTGTTATCGACGCTTTAGGTGCCGTTCCTGTTGGCATCCCATCATCAGAAGCTTATGAAGCTTTAGAGCGTGGACAACTTGATTGTGTTCTTGGTTCAGTGGCTTGGCTAAAGTCATACTCTCTTATGGACGTGGTCACTCACGTTGTTGAAGAACCAATCGGAAGCTACTTGGGTGGCACTGCTGTTAACTTAAATACCGAGACTTGGGACGACCTAAGTGCTTCTCAAAAAGCGGCTTGGGTATCTGAAGTCCCCGGTGCAATTGCCCGTATCACTACTGGTTACATCGCTGATGATAAAAAAGCTAAGGAATTAGCTTTAGCCAAAGGAATTAAATTTTCAAAAGCTCCAGCAGACATGGATAAATTCCTAGTTACCTACCGTAATGGCGAAATCGAAGCTACTATCAAAGCGGCTAAGAACCGTGGCGTAAAAAATCCAGAAATTATAATTAATAAATTTTTGAAAAACCTTAAAAAGTGGGAAAAGCTTGTTAATGCTGACACAGATGCTGAAACATTCACTAAAGTTCTACAGGAAAAGGTTTATAGTAAAGCTAAATACTAAAATTTGCATAAACTCTTAAGACAAAAATCTTAAGACATAAATGGGCGCTACTGAATTCAGTAACGCCCTTTTTTTACATCCGCAGCATTAGGTTTTTTAATACCGCATAGTCTTATACCAATTGAAATAAATTATTGACCAACTTAGAGCTTCATTAGTGAGCTTAGAACAAGTAAAATCATTCAAACATAGTCACTCTATAACTTTACATGCCTATGTACTTCACTCAGGCAATAATATAAAACAATTATTGTAAGCACTTGAAATAAGTGGCGCTGACAAGACGAACACGCACTATCACATTTCAACAATTTACAGAGAAAGAAGCTAATCCAGCTTAAAATAAAGTAAGGCACTCGGACTGGAGGTTGAAAGGAAACTTCTTGAAACCTCCATTCATGACTCAGCTCAGATTTTAACATCGGACAATTTTCCCTGCTCCTCAGTACGCCTAGAACTCAGGGTTCTAGGTTTTACGTCGTTATTTTCTGTTGAGAAAATAACGAAATTTAATGGTTCAGCCATTACCCCGTTTAATATTGCTAGTTCAATGTGCTTATAATTGTTCATGATTATACCTTCTCGGTTCTTGTTAGTTTGCACTTTCCGTTAATAAATTCCTTTACTAATTGAAACGATATGCTTAGTTCATTTGGTGCTTCTGCTTTATTCTCTACACTAAGACGAGAGGGTCAACTACCACCAAAGTCCGCGATAACAATCCCTTCAGAAAAAGTTGAAATCATTATTTTTTATGTTTTTTTTAACTACTTATAATTCATACATCTATACGCTTGACCTGAGCCAAGTGCATAGGCATGTATCTTTATTGATTTAGATAAGAGAATTACCATTATCTTCAATCAATGCCTTGCCTATAATCCTTTTAATTCTCGCTACGTGAACAATTAATTACTTCACTTGGTATTATTACTAGCCAATAATTTTTTGCGAACGTAATGCCGAAATTTTTTCAGCGCTATAACCTAGTTTCTCTGATAAAACTTTATCGCCATGCTCACCTAACGCAGGAGAGGCCGTTTTATATTGGAGTGGCGTATCAGATAAATTAATCGGCGAAGCAATCACATCAATCATTTTTCCTTCGCTGTTAGGCACCTGTCGTACCATTTTGCGATACTTTGTTTGAGGATGATCAAACACTTGCTCTAATGTATTAATTGGCCCACAGGGTACGGAAATTTTTTCTAAGACCTCTATCCACTCATCGGTGGTCCGAGTTTTAATAATTTCATCGAGCAATGGAATAAGCTCATCACGAAACTTGACCCGTTGACCATTTTTACAAAATTTCGGATCGGTGGCTAAATCAGCGCGATCGACTTGCTGGCAAAACTTAGTAAACTGCAAATCATTACCAATCGCTACAATTAACTTACCATCTTTGCTGGTGAACGGTTGATAAGGTACAACCACAGGATGAGCATTACCATAACGAGTAGGATTCTCACCCGTTGATAGATAGCTCATGCCCTGATTGGCTAAAACAGACATTTGGACATCCAGCAAAGCAACATCAATATGCTGACCAGTCTTAGTATGAGTGCGAGCGAATAAGGCGGCCAAAATTGCATTACAACTATACAGTCCCGTCATAATATCGGCGATGGCAATGCCGACCTTCATTGGCTCACCATTGGCATCGCCCGTAAGGCTCATAATGCCACCTTCGGCTTGAATGATCGCATCATAACCCGCTTTATGAGCTGACGGGCCTTTCTGGCCAAAACCAGTAATAGAACAATAAATTAGATTAGGATTAAGCTTGCTTAGAGTTTGATAGTCCAAACCATATTTTTTAAGACCTCCTACTTTATAGTTCTCGACTAACACATCGGCATCAAGCACCATATCTTTGATAATCTGCTGACCCTCACTGGTACTAATATCAATAGCAACTGATTGCTTATTACGATTAGCACAATGATAATAAGCCGCTTCAGGAACTTCCTCATCAGTCCCCTCTTTTAGGAATGGAGGGCCCCAATAGCGCGTATCATCCCCCCTATTAGGTTGTTCTATTTTAATCACCTCAGCGCCTAAATCGGCTAACATTTGAGTAGCCCAAGGTCCCGCTAAAACACGACTTAAATCAACAATTTTAATATCTTTTAATGCACTTACCATAATAGCCACTCAAACTTATTTTATTCAGTTCTTAACAATAAGTAAGAAGCTTATAAGTATCAACAAAGGTTGTCAACATCACGGTTCCGCAAAACGGAACTATCAACCCAAAAATACAACCCAGTGTTTTATAATTAACAATTCACATCAAACAGATTAAGATGCTTTTTCCGTGGTGATTTATGGCCAATTGACGTTCGAAAAAACCAAGCTTGAAAAAACTGAACAAAAGGGTATTAATCAATAACTTAACAGTATTATTAGAGGCATTAATACCTTTGTCATGTGTCAGATGAATATGCCGGTCATTTCGCCGCAGGACTAAAAGAAAATCTATTCTCCATTATCAAAGAACCAAAGATTGGTTTTGAACGCGAAAAGGGCCTCATAGCAGACTATGTGTTGTCTTTGGATGGTATCTACAATAGCAGTATTAGTGGAGAACTCACTTAATAGCTAGAATATCAGATATGAAAGTTAAGCTGATCCGGTTTTCGATAAATGTCGTTAGCAGATCAGCTAAACGTTTTAAGTTTGACAAACAACGCGGGGATTGTTTAGCTATTCTTAAAGATCACAGAATTGCTCACTGGGTCACGTGAGATTCGGGTATTATTTGCTTTGACGGCAGGGTCTTCATAACCAAACGAAATACCTAATAAAATCCCCGTAGAATCATCAATATCAAACGCCTTGCGTACCACATCAGGATATCCTCGCAAACTGCCCATAGCACATGAAGAAATGCCATAGGAAGTCATCAACAACATCAGAGTTTGTAGATAGATACCGATATCTACCGCGATGGTCTCACCAAACGATTTATCCATGCCCAGAAACGCGACATAGGGCGCGTCAAACAATTCAAAATTACGTAACATGGCTTTTTTTCGCCCTTCCTTATCACCTCTGTCTACCCCCATTTCGCTATACAGTTCCATGGCACAGGCAACCTGACGATCACGGTATTCACCTTCAAATGCCGACTTATAAGAAAAATCAGCGGCCTGGGGAATACCCTGAGAAACATTTTCTAACAACTGCGCGCTGATGGAATCACGCACATTTCCGGATGCAACAAATACTTTCCAAGGTTGGGTATTACAATTAGACGGTGCCTGTTGCGCTTGCTCAAAAATTGTTTGTAAGGTTTGCACTGGTATTGTTTTATCCAGAAAACCACGCACAGAGCGCCGCTCGTTAATGGCCTCTAATACGGTAATATTCTGCTGTTCTGTAATCAACATAATGCGCTCTCAAATAATCGTGTATAAATTTAATTCGATAAGTAAATCTCGCTGCAGTATCAGAACGTTATCGCACTAGCCAGCGCTGGCAACTTTTACTAACAGCTCTAAGCTACTTACGGCCAATAAACCGCTCTTAGTTCTTTTTTAAGGATTTTGTTGACCCCCGACATTGGCATAGGTTCTGTGCGGATTTCGATTGAACGGGGGCATTTATAGCCCGCTATTTGCTCTCGGCAGAAGCTAATCAACTCCTGTTCTTTCACCTTATTATCCTGCTTCAGGGTAATAATAGCGTGCACTGCCTCCCCCCAAGTATCACTTGGGATACCGATCACGGCACATTCCAAAATGGCCGGATGTTGATAAATCACCTACTCCACTTCAAGCGAATAGACATTCTCACCACCACTGACGATCATATCCTTAACCCTATCTACCAGAAACAAATAACCGTCTTGATCCAGATAACCGCCATCTCCGCTATAATACCAACCATCTTTCAATACCTCAGCTGTCAATTCCGGTTGCTGCCAATACCCTTGCATCATACAGGGCGAACGCACAACAATTTCACCGATCGCGCCTGTAGAAAGCTCATTCCCTTCATTATCAACTATTTTCACTTCAACTTGCGGCATGGGGCGTCCCACGGAAGTCAACTTATCGGCCAGTGGACCATCAGGATCATGAGCATCGTTCTCAAGGCAAGTTACTGCAGGACTCGCCTCAGTCATGCCATAGCCTTGGGTAAGTAACACATGTGGGAATTCAACCAAAATTTTGCGTAACAAAGACTCTGCAATAGGCGAAGCTCCGTATACTATTTGATGCAACGATGAAAAATCATAGGTTGAGAACTTGGCATCGTTCAGCATAAAGTTAAGCATAGCTGGTGCCGCTAGAAAATGGGTGACCTTATGCTCTGAAATTGTTTGCATCATTAATTGAACGTCGAACTGACGTAAAAAAACCATAGGGATTACTTGCATTACCATACCATATAATCGCATTGCGCCAGCCACATGAAATATTGGCATGACCATCATAAAACATGGATCCTGACATTTTGAAGTGACGTTCGTTTGCGCCAGTGCGGCTACATATATACTTTGGTGAGACACCATCACCCCTTTGGCGCGTGCGGTGGTACCTGCGGTAAAATACAATGCCGCGAGATCGTTGCCACCAAAGCCACCATCAGTAGCCGGTGTAGCCGCGGCTAACCAGGTATCATAATGGAGAAATCCTACCGGCGTATTTCCTTCATCAGCATAGATTAAGGTTGCTATCGAGGGGCACGCTGCTTTCATGGCCCGAGCTTGTTCAACGTGATCTTTGTCGGTGATCAGTACCTTAGGAGTACAATCTTCCACGCAGGCGATCATCTCCGGTATGGCCCAACGAAAATTAATCGGCGCGTACACCGCACCAATATAACTGGGTCCGAAAAATAGTTCAGCTAATTTATCCGTGTTTTTGGAAATAACCGCCACCCGATCACCTGCAGCAATGCCTAAATCGGCTAATGCTCCGCCGAGCTTAGTACATCGTTGTTCATACTCAGACCATGTCAGTGTGCGATTTTCAAACGTTAAGGCAGGCGAATTCGGAGATATACGCGCAGCGCGGGATAATATTTTCGTTATACTCAACATCAATAGACTCTCTTAGTTTTTTATATTTAATTACATAATTTTGACCTAGTGTCATCACTATCAAGTGACATATATTGCAGTGACTAGGCCATATATCAATTCAAGTACACTTCATATTAAAGTGAACACCCAATGACTTTTTCATGATTTCGTTGGCATCATGAAAGATTTTGCTAACACGAGAATCCGCATACATCTGGGCAATAGGATATTCTTTCATATAGCCGTAACCACCATGAAGTTTCAGACTTATCGAGCATGCCCTGTTTTTCCCAGCGCTCTATATTGGGTACGAATTCGGCGTTGAAAAAACGATTTATCGAGTCACGGAACTTTATCAGCTCTTCATTCATCCATGAGAATTCTTTGTTAGTCATTTTGTAGATCCTGTTAATTTATTTGCTAAGGGCACTATTGACTTCATCGTCTTCAAATTTGTGACGCTTAACGCTCAAAACCAAACAGCACCTCATTCCGCACAGCGGGACTATAGCACCATTAACCATATCGTGTATCCGAAATGAACTTCAATACATAATTGACGTTCATCTAGCAAGATCGCGGTGAGTCTTCATCAATCCACGATAGCAAGGAGAGATGAGATGCGCTACTTTTCCAGTAGCCGCCAGATTCAAAATCCGGTTTCGAAAGAAGTTACGATTCAAGTCCGTCTTGCGGTTCCATTATATGAAAGCCCTGATTCGAAAGAGTCAGGGCTTTTTTGCATCTACGCATTGAGGATTAATTATGAATGAGTTTGTTGGCAAGTGGCGTATTAGGGGTTTTGTGCCCATCCCCTCGAAACAATGTTGCGAGTCAACCTTATTAAAAGTGCAAATTAATTTTCTTTACAACAAGATAGGGGTAACTTGCTCTTTGGACAAATTTGGTCAAAAAGTACAAGTTAGTTCTAGATTTTATTTTCTAACTTGCATTTTATCTATTCTGTTTTGGTCACTATTGCCACAGACGAGTCATAAAACCGAATTAGTGAAAGGTCCGTTTTCGTATCTAAACAGCCCTTTACTGAGGTGAATTTGGTTAAGAAAAATCGTCCTCTCTGTGGTAAAAGTTAGGGTGGTTTTGGATTAAAAGCACCACTCATTTTTGTCTCAGTGGGGCTACATTCCCTTAACCGAATGCCATTGTAGGCCCCCTGCCCCCTCTAGATATCGCCTAAGGTTAATTTTGAGGGGATGTTAGCAAAACCCCTATATTGAATTTATTACAATAATTCCCAATAAATATTATTCCGCTATACTATGATCAACTCATAAAATAAAAGGCATTCAATTTGTTATATTTAAATTTGTTTATGTGTATCACTTGGTTACTGTTTTGGTATTTTGATATCGGATCTTATATTCGCAGTAAATATTTTTCAGCCGACTTTTGCCTTCTTATATTTATTGGCTTTGCATTGAGGTTCATAGGTGAACTTGTGCTGTTTGATCTAATAGGGTGGGTTGGTGGTTTTATTGTCTTCTATGCTTTATATAAAGCTATAAAACCAACCAAGAGTAATACAGGCCATTCAACCACTTGAGTACAACAATAAAGACTGACTCAAGCATTTATTATAAACAGCCTTGTAGTTGATAATATAATTCAAAACATTATCAACATTAGACTTAGGAGGACTAGACAAAGTTAGGGAGGTAAACGGATATTCATCATTCAGATTTAGCACTCCCCATTCATAAGGGTCCATGCAGACACCAGCATGACCTTTGGGCCACTTACCCGCAACTGAAGCTTTGTCTTTTCGTGTGCCTTTAATAAAAATTAAAGCTTCATCAGGGCCGAAAATTTCTACAGAACTATACACTCTGTCTAATTTTGCGATCCATCCTTTTGGTAGTTCATCTACCAGGTAATCAAAAACATCCTTGATTGCTTTTTCTTTAACATCCATATCACGTACCATAATATTGTTATAACGTACAAAAAATATTCCATATTCTTGTCGCAGTATACAAGATAGCTCTTTATATTGTTAATAAAAAGTTACATAAAATAGTTTGTCTTGTTGGTTTTTTGTAAAGCCCCTCGGTCATAAACTTACTTTTTTGTAAATTATTGAAAAGTTTTACTCTAAAAACAGATTTAATTAGCTCAGCCGAAAGGTTATTACTTATTAGGCATTAAAAGCTAATGCTGATTTCGAGGGGATGGGATGGGCACAAAAAGCCATTAAACAGGCTTTAACTTATCAAATATGACAACTCAGTTTGACTGTATTATCAAATATGACAACCCAATTTGATGTTTTATCAAATATGACAACTCAATTTGATGTATTATCAAATATGACAACTCAATTTGATGTATTATCAAATATGACAACTCAATTTGATTTGTTATCAAATATGACAACTCAATTTGATTTGTTATCAAATATGACAACTCAATTTGATTTGTTATCAAATATGACAACTCAATTTGATGTTTTATCAAATATGACAACTCAGTTTGATGTGTTATCAAACAAGACAACCTTTATTTAGCTACGCCCCCCTTTGTTACTATTCCGAATTTAATTCTAAAAACCAATGAAGCGGTGATGTGTTCTTCCGTTTATTGTTCGGTTATATTGCGGATAGTTAAGATCACCAATTTCATTCAATTTTCTCTCTATTCGTTTATACCAAAACCTTGAATTACACGTTTATTGTGCGCTCGCTCTTCTGGTGAAATGGGATCTTGAGCATCCCATTGTTTGAATAATTTAAGTTGCCTTTGGGAATAAGTGACGTGATATTTGTCATGCATATAAAAAGCTACTCTAGCAATATCACCCTGTTTACTCTTAGGTGGCACAATACCTCTTGAGCCTATTTGAGTATCACATTTCCCATAGCTTTTAACTTTAGTTTTAGCGACATCAACAAATGCCTTATTTGAACGATCTGCATTTATTTGACCAACGGTAGGGAACAAATTCACTAAATCGTTATGAGCTTGTTTGTAATCTAAATCATGCTTTTGACAATATTCACGCGCACTGTCCTTTACCTTTTTAGAATCAATTGCACACTGCCTTGTTTTGTTATTAACTTTTAGCATCCAAGATGCAGGGATAATATGTTCAGCTTCGGTTCTTAAAGAGCGTTTACGCTGTATTTTTGGAAAGTAACTTTGTAAACTACAACTATTCAAGTCTGTTTTTCTATTTGACCAATCACAGCCACAATAGAGCGTTTCACCTGAGTTATTGAACACTTTCGAGTACAGCTTGTTTTTAGCTGTTGTAAAGCTAACTATCTTAGTTGATGAACGCTAACAGGTAATGATAATGCGACTAATAATGCTCTGATTAATATTATTTTTTTCCATGTGCCATTTTTCCCCCCAAGCGAGTTAGAAACTATAATTTTGTGGCCAATATAATTTACCACAATACTTGATAGGGGGCGGGGTTTTACATCATGCCACCCAAGAGGTAGCAAACCACTAATAAATAACAAATAAATATAAAGAAAACATAAAGTACCCCTAATTACACCCTTTGATTTATCATGTTACTCTACCCTTTACGTTTTCTGAGTATTAGTCTCAGTAGGAGCAGAACCTAAACTAATTTTCTGTTTTACTTTTGTATATGAAATCCCCAGCTCTCGACATGCTTTATGCACACTCCAACTGCTTTCTTATCAATCGTCACAGGCTCAAACTGTAGTGGTCAATTAACTTCAACTATCATATCAAGTGCCTTTTGTGCAGTTATATTTGCTATATTTTTAATAAGGCAAGTTACGAGGGTACTTTTTGCTAATTGCCGAAGTATTCATAATAACGCTCCTTATTTTTGTTTATATGTGCTGTTGTTATTTTCAAGTTGATTCTGTTTAAATAGCTTTAGCTACAGCATTAGTAACAAGTCGGTTGCCAGAGTTTCGCGCCGCTATAAGCGAGGTAACAGTGAATAGTGACAAAATGATAAACACTTCATTATTTAAAGCACCAAGCAGCTTAGGATCACCCCAGAGCTTCCAACATACTGCTGATATCGAAATAATGATCAAGCCTGAACAAAGGTCACGATAAAGAAGAAAGCTTCTGTGACTCTGCATTACTTCATTACTATCTTTCACCGGCTTATATATTTCCCTGTACCAAAGCCCATTGCGCTCAGCTTTCGTAATCAATGGACTAAAAGTTCTAGGCCACCGTTCCTTGGCAATATCAATATCAATGCGTGAATCTCTAGCACATAATCTATGACACCGACCTGCTGGCATTTCATCAACAAGCCGAGTAAACACTAATTTATGTTTTATGTTTGCCGGCAATATATTAGTCAGCATTATCAATACTGCTGAGAACAAAGCACTTGCAGTCCCAGCCAGTGCCATCTCTTTTAATTCAGGTAATTTATCAAAACCATATTGAAAGCCAGCACACAACAATAAGGCAGCAGCAAGTATTGAAAAAATAGTGGGTTGATTTCCTTTTTTTAAATCAGTAGCCATTAATTCCCCCTTAAGCCGCATCATCGTCGTATTCATAATGATATGGTTCAGCATCGATTGAAGTCCAACCATCTCGAGCTGGAGCATCAAATTTATGACGAATTCCATTACCACGAGTTGCACTAACCGTGGCTCCTCGATGGGCAAAGGCATTTAAAACTGATTTATGTGGGTGTTTCGGCTCTCCTTCTTTGGCTGTTGAGGCTATTGCCGAGATGTTTCGCATTTGCCCAGAGCTAACTGGTTCCCCGATAAGACGATTCAATACGCTAGGTCCTACATTTCGACGACTACCATGATGAGGCACTTGAATGAACTTTAAGTCAGCCCCACTTGTGCAAGCATCGATTCGATCGGCTGCCATATCTAATGCTGTTATGCCAGCATCACCAGTAAAGAGTAGCTTCTTGTTATCAACTATTACCTGGGTGATCACGCTTGAATTGTTTTTTGCCGATGTTCCATCTTTATCATCAATTTTGTCTTCCCCCCAAGAAACAAATATTCTCTTAAGCAATGCTTTTGTAGAGTCTACAAAATTGCTAAACCCTCCAAGAAGTGAATCAGAGGCAGACTCAGTCTTCACTTCTGGCATACCATCAAACTGTATTAGTAATTCTTCATAATAAGTTTCTGTTGGTCCTAAAACAGTAATAGCGCCATCATCAGAAGTAAGTCCTGTGAATGGTTCTTTTACATTTACCCCTTTTTCTTTTGCAAGTTGCACTAAGTCATAAGCTGCCTCAAGATTTCCTTTTAGTCGCTCGCTGAGGCTATTGTCTGTAACCCGACCATCCTTAAACTTATCAGCAAGACCATCGTTATGATCCCATGGCTGATGAATCCACAATTCACTAACTTCCAACTCTTGAATCACAGCTCTTAAGCCATTGATATGGTCTTGGTCTGGGTGAGTTGAGATAACTATGTCTACTTTCTCAGTTTTATAGTGCTCACTTATGTGGTCAACCATGCGTTGCCCATCATCTTTAAAGCCACTATCTATAATTGCTATTCGTTGCTCTTCACGACCACCGTGAAGATTGCCATACCTTAATGCTATTGCATCACCGCTATTTGATTTTTCACCAACACCTAAAATATCTACTTCGTATCCCATTATCATTCTCCTATAAGTTTAGATACTTTGATATTGCACAGAACACGCCAACAATAATTTAAACCTAAAAATCAATAACATCCTTAAACACGACAAATACAACCATCGAAAAACATAAATAATCTTACCTAAATATAATATTATTTATAATCACAAACAATAAAAAAGCTGTGACCAAAAAAGGTCACAGCTTAAGTAGTATTACTTTGTTTATAGATTATTTACTGATAGAAAACTTCTCTATTGGCTCACCTGAAATCTTTCTTCGCTCAACCTTTAATGTATTATTATCCAAAGCGGTCATTAACGCCTGCTTAGCATTATTATCTGTCTTTTCATCGAGGCCATGACCTATCTGTACCCCTCCAACATCAGTGATAATAAAGCGATCATGCATCGTATTAAAAGGCCATTGATACACATTGATAGTTATTCCTTCAGGCAAAATGGGCAATAAATTCTTGTTTGCATGATCAGATAAATTGCCATATTTATCTGAACTATGAATATTAATAACTGAAATCCCTTTACCAAAATTATATTGTGGAGCTCTTTTAATTAACTCCTTAATTAAGGATTCATAATAGCCCCATTTAGGTCTAATAAAAGTAAAGATGCGGTCAACTAAATGAATCTGCTTTGAGATTACCAGCAGAGGCATTATTTTATCTATAATTGCACTGGCCTCTCGGTCAACATGACATTGGTTTTGTTCATGCCAACACCCAGGGCTTTCAAAAAGCAAATTATCAAATTCATAACTTAAGACAGGCTTAGATTTACTTGTCATACCCAAAATTGCAGAGAAAGGGTATTTTTGGTGTTCTTCAGCAGAAAAGTCATCCCAATTAGTTAGGCCTGAACTAATAATTCTATTTCTTATTAAATTCTTATCTAAAAGGTCTTTTAAGTGCTTTTTAAGTGTCTTCTTCATCACGGGTTTACACAGCTCGTGAGGAATAGCATCTATTTGCTGACGAGCATAATTGCTCCAGTTTTTTGGTGCGTCTGAAATCAAGTGATGCGGCTTATTTTGAAAACCATTAAAAAAAGCTTTACACCTTTCAAGATCTGACAATATTACTGGGTCTATCGCATATTCATAAAACATTAGAAAAATAGCTCCTCATCTCTTTCATCAAAGAACCCTGAAGGCCACTCATCTAAGAAATCGCCATCTTCAGTTATTCTAAGTCTCCTAAACTTCGTACCTGTATCTGTTGGTTCAACGTAATTAACGGAAAGATCACCTGGTTCAAGTGAGTTATCTATCTTAGAAGCCTCTGATGAATCATCACCTGATTGCCTTACTCTACGCAAAAGCCTAAGCATCAAATGCTCACTATGTGTTTCTAGCAAAAATATTGTATTGTTTTGCTTTGCATATCGAACAAAAACATCAGCTAATTCAACCTGTAGCTTGGGGTGAATATGTAATTCCGGTTGCTCAATTGCAACTAGTCCCTTTTGTTGAATAACACTTAGCGCAATGACTGGGAACAACTGTGAAATACCGACACCAATATCATGAGGCATCACTTCCAGCTCACTAATATCTTCTTTTAAGCAAACACGAACTTTATGCGGAAGTTCTTTTAAGAACTTTTGAATAATCAATTGATCATCAAAGTCCATATCACCATCTAACATCTTATATAACGGGTGACTGTCCTCCAATTCTCGATATTTTTTCACCAACACTTGGTAGCCAGTATCTAAACAACCATCTCCTAACCAAAAGTTAATTTCATCTATAAGAGATGATTTAGCTGTCGGTAATAACTCCCATGCAGCCAGGCCTTTCGCCCAACGAGATTTATCTGGTGTAGTTCGCGATTGAATATTTCTTGGAGGTAAATCTCTTAATGGACCTATATAGTTAAGCTCTTCTAGCCAATCAGATAGCAACTTAAGCGGACCACAAATAGAGGAATTTAGTGATGAGGTAACTAAACGTTGAAGTGCATACTCAGACTTTTCAGTCGGCTCTGGTTCATCCCAAATTTCAGAGTCAAAAGTTAACCCCTTAGTTAAAGAGGGTAAAGCACCTTCTTGATCAAATAGACCTAAAAACTCTATTTCAGATAAATTTCCATGCGCTTCAAGTCGCTTAGTAACTTCTATATCTAGCTTATGTGCTCTTCTTGTTGAGCGATGGCTAAGCTCTTCTTTCAACTGTTCAAGGATTTTTTTGCTTGGTGGTAACTTGCCATTGATCAAAGCTTCGAGTTCTTCAACAGAGTCACTAATTAATGGGCGTCCACTACCAAACTGACTAGTTGATTGCTCAATCACCGAAGAGCTTAATAGCTGATTAAGCGTCTCAACAAGAGATAGTGAATCGGGTAAATTTTCTAACGAACTTTGAAACCCAGAAAACTCTAAAGGTAATTTAGAAATTGTAACTTGACGACCATCTAATGATGCTTCAATTACCGCTACCTTTTGTCCATTAAGTGCTACTTCATAACGTTCTATTACTACTTTGTTTAAACTATTACTCCAGCGTAAACTAAATGAAATAGTGGCATTACTGAGATCTTCAAAAATATCAGCTACCGGTGGGTAACCATGTTCTTCTAGTTGCTCTTGCTCATATTCACTCAAATAAACGGGTAATTCATCATTATCTAAATCAAGCGTAACTTCAAAATCTATAGCCTCATCTAAATCATGACCATGAATTAGGTTTTCAAAACCACCAAGGTCTAACCAATCACCACCCAACTCTGTTTGGTCAGGATTTAAATTACCTTTACAAATAATTTCTCTTAGATAAATCAGTGACTGTAATAAAGTGCTTTTTCCCGCACTATTGGGACCAAATAATAAGGTGATCGGCGCTAAGTCTATTCCCTGCGCATCCTTGCCAATTGATTTAAAGTTTTTTAACTTTATAGAAGTAACTTTCGCCATTTTTTATTATTGCCCTTTGGTAAAATATCCGCTTAATGATGGATTTTCTTGAATACCGCCAGCAGTAATAGAAGCAACACCACCATGGCTTATTACTCGTTTTCTCGCTCCACCAAGTGACACAGCAATGCGAGGGTAATCTTCCTCAAGTTCAGGAAAGTCATCATTTAGCCAGCGAGGAAATTCCTGGGTTTGTACCAACTTAAGATCTATCCCTTGCAGTCTAATTGTCCCTTTTGCCAAAGCTTTAACCATCGGCAAACTAGCACCTCCACCTGTTAACGCCAACCCTAAAGCGCCATTAGGAGCTCCTTTGATAAAACTGCTATCGATTCTATCTAATATTTCATCTCGACAATTTACTAATGAATCAGCGAATTTTTGCACCTGAGGTAAGGCTAAAAACTCTTCCAATTGAATTTCAATAAACTCACCATTAAACAACTTCGCATATACTTCACCCGTTTCAAACAATTGCTCTTTATATTCACGCAAGGATAGCTCTAAGTCGCCCAAGAAATTACGAAAGTGAGGATGTTCATATGTAATTTCTGCTTTTTTGAGGATTAAGTTCTTCAACAAGTTATCAAGCCAATTACCCGCTTCAGTTATACCCATCATTGAGTTTTCTACTTCAAGCGCAGTACTTTTACCTGTTTCTCTATTGAAAGCCATGCGATACATACTAAAGTCACTTGTACCTGCACCAACATCAACGACCATGACTAAGGCATTTACATTTCCTTCCCAACTCATGATTGAACCTGCAACCCCTAACGGTTCAGTAATACCATCTTTAATAAATTGGTAGTCTCTTTTTTCCTCGCGTACTTGCTTCTTAGCTTCCATAAATTCACTTAAAGAAATACCTTCGTGCAATGTACGATAGAAGGTATCAGCCAAAACTTGAGCTTCACCTAACATGCTAGAGAGTGACTGTTCAGCATCTCTCGATTTACTTTTATCAAGACAAGGCATTGCAAAGCGACGATTTAAGTTTCTTGGTGCTTCAAATTCTTCCAAGCTTTGATTAACTGCCCAAGTCAGATACATCAAATAGGCCATAACCATATCACCATAGGTGATTTGTATTTCTGTTGGGTTGAAAAGTTTTGATACAGGTTCGTTAAAACCTTCTTCTGACAAGTAACGTTTTATATTGTCTAAGCGCTGCATTCCTTCATACTGCACAGATAAGTCTTGCGCTCTTTTACCAAACCAAAGTTTACCTTCAGGATCGATAAAAACAGAGGATATCAGCATTGTTTCTGAGACCTCTTCTTGATCTCCCGGTATGCCTAGACGTAATACTTGAATATCTTCAAAATCCCTTTCTGGTGATTTATCTCTCACTAGAGTAACTTTTGACATTGCAGTACCAAAATCCAAGCACAAACGTTCATTTTCAGCGGGGCTTGGCAAGGAAAGAACTGACAAATCTAGCTCTACTTTTCGTTTAACGAGCTCTTGCTTAGTCTTTGCGCTTTCAACTAAAGGTTCTATTATCGGGTTATTTATTTCAGGTTCTGGAGTATATTCAGGCACAGGTTTTAAAACTACTGTATCCGAGGAAGGTTGAACCCGTGGGGTTTCAACGGGTACTGAAGCATTACTATCAAGCATTGATAATGCAAATTTAAGTGCTATAACCTCATCATCAGTCAATGTACCTTTTAGTTCATAACTATCTTCATCAACTTGACGAATACGCTTTAGTAAATTTTTTAACAAAATTTTTGCTTCTATCTTTTCCATAATTGCTCTCCCTATTTTATTCTTCTTTTGTTACTCGAGGCTTAACAAGCACCTTTATCTTTCCACCAAAGTCTTTTTGAATACCATCTCGTTCAACACGAATTGTTCTAACGCCAAGCTGATGTCCACCTAAGAGTTCATGTTGCAAAGGGTTGTACTCTAAAATAGCTCCTTTAAGCCCCATATGCTTAAGCTTACGCATAGTTGCCAACTGTCTAGCCGCCATTGCAATTTCACTATAATTTCCTGCCGCTTTTTTAACTGTTGCAGCTAAAGCTGGATCTGATATTTCAACAAAAGGAACTACGGCACGTTCTAGCTTTTCCATTACTGTCTTACTGTCTTCTACATTTATTAATAACGAACCAATTTGCTGGTCTTCTGAGTTGCCAATTTTATGAACAGCTTCACGTTTGCTATTTTTCACATTACCCGCTTGCTCCCACCATGCTTTTACATCAGGTTCTAATTCTTGAGCTTCAGAAAAATGAGCAACAACAGCTGGCTTAACTTGCGCTTTAGAGTAATAAGCTGAAGCAAGCATTTCAACAAGGTCTTTATCCGTTTTTCCTTGGCGAGCTATAACTAAAGCGGCTTCTTTTAAGCAAGTTCTAATGCGCTCTAAATGAGTTGATTGGCGCATAATTTCAGCCCAAATATCTCGGCCGACAACGCTGCGAGCTTTTTCAAGCATATTGTACGTTGGCGCTAATAAGGCGTTAGAAAAACGCAGTTCTATTATTCGTAATAGCATGCCAAAGGAATCATCAACGATGTCTGTTAATACATCTTCACCGACCTCTTTTTTATTGGTGAACATTAAGTAATATAACCAATCTCCTAACGCGATACCGGCATGTGGGCCTACTTCTTGGTTCCACTCTTGCACAACTTCCATAGTCGACCTAGAAACACGACGAATCCGCTTGTATCTGGCTTCATTACTTTCAATAGCTTTCAAGTCATCAAATGTTGTTTTAAAAGTTTGCCAGAAAGAAGATAGATTTCCTTGCTCAATTAATGCTGTAGTAAGAAAGCTACGACGGGCTTTTTCAGCCGTATCAATTGATATCGCTTGTTTAAAGCAGTAATTTGCTAGCCATGGTGCTTTAACTGAAGCAAAACAAAGTGATGCGTAATATTTTTCATCACCATCGGCGAGTATGTCAATTGATAGGGGTTCTTTGTCAAATAACTCACCAAGCCTTTCAAAAGTACCTTCTCTTCTGCCACGAGCAACCGCTGCAATACGCCCTAAAACGGCAGCTGCGATTAATCGGTTTTCCTGTTCATTACCGTTGCCAACTAATGCTAAATCAACAACAAGATCACAAATAGAATAAAGATTATCGTCTTTGAGTAATCCTTGTATCTTTTGTTTTGCCATTGAACGAGTCAGTAGTTCATTTACTTCTCGAAGGTCATCGGCACCCTCAATAAAATCAAGTTGTGCGGCGATATCATCTAATGATATATCTTGTTGTTTTGTCATATGACTAACATCTTCCATGGTTAATAATTACAACTCACCTTTAAAGGCTTTTTGGCTAAGAGATTCAAAAAGAGGCTCTGATACTTGTTCTGTATATTTTTCTTTAATTTTTTGTATTGAGCTTTTGATCTGTGCAAATTTCTGTTGTAAATCGGCAGGAGGAATCGGAATCATTAGTTTTTCCACTTGCTCTTTAGTTAATGCTTCTCTAGTAGCACCACCTGCACCTGCGATTTTAAGTAACAACCTCTTATAAGGGCCAGATATCAGCAAATGAAGTAAATATTGTGAGCAAACGTCATTACTACGAATAATACACACATGCTGATTTACTCTTGCAGGTAAAACTGAATTATCTACAATGGCAGTTCTACAAACAGAAGCACCAGTAATATTTAGTAATACATCATTTTGCTCTAACACTGCATTTGATAATTTATTTGCTTGATCATCATTTATAAAAGCCAAATTTTTAAACAAAAATTTATCGTCATGAATATTTAAACTTCTAACTAATGAAATCCCTTCTTCTTGATATGCAGATTTTCCGCCTCTAGGTGTAGAGCCGCTTCCTATTTTTGTTGTTATTGCTTTTAATGCTTTAACTTCCCAACCTTTAGGGTTGGTTACAGGGTCACCAAATAGGGTAAGAAATGTATCACGTAAAAATTTATCCGCTAGCTCTATAGCATCTTGACGCTTACGACGGATCGAATCTGCTTTATCCAAAATTGCTGCAATACGTTTTTGTTCAATTAGACTTTTTTCTGGTTCATCTACATAAGGTAAAGGTATTTCGTGATCCCAAAAGTCCTTCATTGATACTCTAGGCATTTTTGCACCAGCAACTTGCTGATTTACCCAGCCTACAAACTTGTTAGATCGTAAATAGTGAACTAAATAAGACCTATCAACACGCTTAGCATCAGGAAGTAACGGCACTAATTCAGTTGTTGCTAAACCTTGTTCGTCTGGCAAAACTACTTTATTTAAGTAAGGCCGCAATTTTGAATACAACACATGCTTATCACTAAACCAGTGAGTAGAAGAACCCGCACTCGTCAAACTACCCTTAAGTTTTTTAAGAACATTACCTGTTTGTGATTCAACCATATCAAGGTTTAATTGCCAAATATTTGATTCATCTACAATAACAGGTTTTTTTAGTGGTTTTGCTGGTGAAATAACACCTAATTTTTCACTTCCCCAGCTCAAAGCATCGCCTCCAACTCACTAATTTCTACCTGAATACTATTTTCAAGAACAGATAATCGCTTAATAATATCTTTAGGCTCATCAAATTCTTCTTCAATATGGGGTTCATCGTAATAACGATTAAACGACAGATCATACTTATTTTTAACTAACTTATTTTTACTAACCCAAAAAGATTGGCTAGAACAGTCATTATCATCTGCATCTGCAATGGTTTTATCACGGTTTTTATAACCCTCAAGTACCTTTGGAAGATCACCAGCAAACTCTAACGCATTACCTTGATCATCAAAGTGTTTAGGATCTCGTTTATCATCTAATGAATAACCATCATCTTTTACGTTATAGAACCAAACATGGTCGGTTTCACCACCTTTAGTAAACAATAGAATTGCTGTCGCTACTCCAGCATACGGTTTAAAAACCCCTGTAGGTAAATTGATTACTGCCTCCAATTGATTACTTTCAATCAGTAGCTCGCGCACTTTTTGGTGAGCATTTGAAGAACCAAATAATACCCCTTGCGGGACAACTGTTGCACTACGGCCACCATCTTTCATCATGCGAAGAATTTGCGCGATAAAGAGCAGCTCGGTTTTCTTAGTTTTTACCATACGCAAGATAGGCGGGTTAATGGTGTCTTCGTCTAGCGTACCTTTAAATGGCGGATTAGCGAGCACGACATTAAATGCATTTTTTTCTGATTGTGGAAATTTATCAGCAAAGCTTAGCGCCAATGTATCTTGATAATGAATGTCTGGATCTTCCGCGCCGTGCATGTACAAGTTCATCGCGGCAATACGTAACATGGTGCTGTCAAAGTCAAACCCGTGGAACATTTTGGTGCGAATATGATGCCATTGATCTGAGTCTAACATATCACCTGTATAGGTTTTTTCCGTCACTAACTGATCTTTGTCATTAACTACTTGTTCTTCAATAACACCTTCTTCAGATGTGTACTTTTTACGCAGTTCTTCTAATGCGCCCACCAAGAAACCCGCTGTACCACAAGCAGGGTCAACGACCTTTTCACCTGGTTTAATATCCATTAATAACACCATCAGCTTGATGATATGACGAGGTGTTCTGAATTGACCATTAATTCCTGCGGTAGACAGTTTGCTCAATAGATATTCGTATAAGTCACCTTTTGAGTCACCCGCTTCCAAAGGTAAATCGGATACCATATCTATGGCCTTAACCAATAGTTCTGGCTTATCAATCGCTAGACGAGCATCTTTCATGTAATCGCCAAACGAAGCATCATTGGTATGTTCACGAAAGTGCTTAAATACACCATCACGAACAACATCCATTAGTTTGTCCGCATCTTCAATATGGCTAAAATCAGACCAACGCAAATGCTGTTGCTCATCATTAAACTTACGCTTAAATTCTCCGCCGCTACGCTTGGTACGTCTAATGTCACGTGTTTCATTAATGTCGAGCATACGGGCAAACATTAAAAAGGTAACTTGCTCAATAACTACCAATGGGTTGGAAATACCACCTTGCCAAAATTCTAACCAAAGGCGGTCTACTTTACTTTTTAATTCACGTGTGAGCATTTATGTTCCAATAATATATATAAAATTAATTTGTTAAATTTGAAGAAGATGATGGTTGTTGACCGAAGCTGGAAATTATACTCAGCAACTCATCTACTTGTTGAACGTTATTAAAAATGCTGTCTATATCGCCAATGGCAGCAAACGGCATTTCATATAAACTGTTTATTTCAATTGCACCACTGCGGGCAATTTGACGTTTTAGCATTCCTAAAAACTGTACTTGTTTGGCGCTTAGCGTTGGGTAATGTTGAACAAACTCCGCAAAGCGAAGATTTACAGTCTCTGCTTCCATACCGACAATAGAACGTAGTATTTGCTCCATTGGGATTGCGGTATCATAAAAACCTTTTAGGGTAGTTAAGTCTACATCTGGATGCTGGGTATGAATAAGTGTATTGAGCCCATCTAACTCTTGTTCAGTTACTTTTTCGCCAGCACGAATTTTTTGTAAGATAGGGTTAGTTTCAAACAATTCTTTTAACGCTTGTTCGACTTTAATTCGATAAGCTCGCATATCGACAGCACTTAAGTAGGTTGTTTGTTGCTCTCTTACTTCATCACCATCTTTAATGTCGATAATAGGTGCGTCTATGGTTCCTGAGCCATCTTTTTCTCTATGCTCCATTATTTGACGCAAGTCTTCACGCATAGTTTCTAATTCATCAAACGATGCAGCTTGCCACCAAGAAAGCTCTCTGCATTGCTTAATCACTTCAGCTTTTGCTTTAACTTGGTTTTTACGCATTTCAAGTTGCCACAATTGACCAATCGCTTTTGCAACAAGATCATCAAATTGTGCTGAATTTTTAAGTTTTACCTGCTCTATTTCACTGACAAGTAAATCCCATTGATAGGCTTCAATATGTCCACGAACATCAACCCATTTCATTAAAGGTGATATTTCTGTTTCTAATAGGGTAACCGTATTGGGATTAAACTGGCGGAGTGTTTCAACATCAGACAGTTGCTTTTTAATTTTCCACTTATCACGCACGGCCAGTGATTTATCGTCTAGACTATTAATTGCTTTGTGTAGCCAGGTAATAACAGAGTCAAAGAAGTCTGGTTCTGCATGTAATAACGCTGATTTAGCTAACACAAGACGTGTGTCGAATAACTTTTGTACTGTACCTTTACTTTGGTTAACGGTAACTTCACGACGTTTCATGCCGTGATACTCAATCACTCCCCAGTGATCAAATATTTGGAAATGTGTTTTATCTTTACCTTTACCAAATAGGTCTTTGCAAAGACGTGTACCGCGACCGACCATCTGCCAAAATTTAACCGGTGATTTGACGGGACGAGCGAAAACTAAATTTACAATTTCAGGTACATCTATCCCGGTATCAAGCATATCAACCGATACGGCAATAGTTAGTTGATCATTCGTTCCATCACCTTTGAAGTCGTCAATCAATTCGTCAGCACGTGGATCGTAGGTATCAATAACCTGACAGAACTTTCCGCCATATTGTGGATACATTTCATCAAACAGCTCTTCAAGTAATTTGGCATGTTTATGATTACGTGCAAACACAATCGTTTTACCTAATGTTTGTCCATCTGCCTGACACTCACCATGTTCCATTAGATTTTGCAGAATTTTACGATTGGTATCTTTATTAAAAATAGCCCTATCGATATCTTTACCTTCAAAATCTAAGGTGTTGGGGTCTATGCCTTTATCTTCGAGTTCTGCAATTTCTTCAGCAGACATAGCATGACCTTTAATACCTTCTCGTAAAAACTTCGTTGTATGTTTAACGGGGTTATAAGGTACTAAATAACCTTCCTCAATTGCTGTTTCTAAATCGTAGTTACTTGTTGGTTCTTTAAAATCACAACCAAACATTCCACAAGTAGAACGACTAACCATTTCTACCGGTGTTGCGGTAAGTCCAAGCTGTAACGTATCAAAATACTTAAATATGTCGCCATAGATATTGTAAATACTGCGATGGGATTCATCGGCAATAATTAAGTCGAAAAAACCTGGATCAAACTTTTCATAATGCCTAATCATTGCTGGATAGGTAGATACAAATATACGGTTTTGAGTATCTTCAACACTTTTACTTGTTAGCACGGTAATAGGTGCAGACAGCCATGCACTAAAGGCGTTTTTAGCCTGTTTACGAAGTTCTTTACGGTCACATAAAAATAGTACTCTTTTCGCCCATCCCGCCTTCATTAATACATCTGAAATGGCAATTGATAAACGCGTTTTACCAGTTCCCGTAGCTTGCACTACTAAAGCTTTACGCTGCCTAGTCTCGAACCTTTCACAGACACGTTTAAGAGCTTCGTGTTGAAAAAGTCGATCACCTAATATTTCTTCTTTGGGTAAGACACTATTTAACTTTTTACGCTCTTTACGTTGTCGAACTAAATATTCTAAGCTTGCTTTTGAATAGAAAGAGTATAGTTTTCTTGGTGGATAGTTTTGAGCAGGGTGATCGTCCCAAATCCAAATATCATAACCATTGGTATAGAATATTACAGGTCGGTGTCCGTCATGCATTTTAGCCAAACCATCGGCATATAATCTTGCTTGATGACGTCCTTTTTCTGCATCAACAGCTGTCCTTTTAGCTTCGAGTACTGCTAATGGCCTACCTTCATCGTCCCAAAGAATATAATCTGCATAACCAACACCTGTTGGAGTTGGTTGGTGAAGAATTTTGTTTAAATCTCGTTGTTCACCAATATCAACTGTTACTTCTTCAATATTTGATAAATCCCAGCCGACTTGTGCTAATTGACTATCGATTAAATGACGTCGAGTTTCATCTTCATTAAACTCTAAAGTATCTGCAACTTGCTTACCTTTTACTGAAGCAGTTTGCTTAAGAGCTTCATATTCTTCTGCTGAATGTTCTAGCTTTTCAACACGCTCTTTTTCTGCTTCAAGTTCAGCAAGTACTACATTCATTTTCGCTTCTTGCTGCGCATATTGCTGCAATAAGGCTTTTCGCTCTTTTTTGTAGTCAGACTTGGCTGTCGTTGGTACAGAAGGAAGTTCAAACTCAGCTATGATTGAAATATCACCATTAGCATGAGTAGCATATAACCAACGAGCAATATCAAAAGTTTCTTTTAATAACCATTGCGCATTGCTCGTTGACACTTTATCGCCATGAGCAGCCTTGTTCCCATGAATTCGTATTGCATGTAATTTATCAACAACGACTTTAGGTGTAACAGCTTCAAAAGAGTGGTTAGTTAACATCTCCATAAACTTAGCCATTTGAGATCTTGGTAAGCCCAATTCACGATAGATGATATCAACTGATCGCTCTGCAAAATTACGTAGTTTAGTTAAAGCGCTTTGTGGATCGGTACTAGCATATAGCTCAGCAAAACCAGCCAAGCTAGCAAGCTCAGGCCAAGTGCTTCTTAAAAACTCAAAATTCTTTGATTGCATAATATTTCTTTTATTCATACCCCTGTATTGCGAGAGGTGTGCCAAGTTTTATTTTACGTCGTATTTTTCTATCCAATTGCTTAAAGTTTGGTAATTTTTAATACCTAATATTTCAGCAGATTTAGTTTTACTGCCATTAGTTTCAGCTAGTGCTCTTTCTATATAGTGCACCGAAACTTTTTTAATTATCTCATTAATATCAAACTCTTGGTTGATATTTAACCCTAGTATTTGCTCAGACTTAGGTTTACTTTGAATAACTGCATTCTTAATGTCTTCAGCAGATAAAGATTTACCGGTATGCCAGAGTGAGGCTCTTAGTAAAGTAGCATTTAATTCTCTCACATTACCCGGCCATGTATGACTATTTATAAAATTTCTTCCTTTTACAGAAATTTTCTTATGTTCATAGCCTGGCTGACTCCCTGCATCTAAATTAATTCTATCCATTAGCGAGTTAGCCAATACGGGTAGATCACCTTTTCTATCTCTTAATGGCGGTAAATTCAAAACGCCAATAGCAACCCGATAAAAAAGGTCTTCTCTAAATCGACCTTCTGCTATCTCATCTATTAAGTTTTTGTTAGTGGCTGTAATGATTCTAACATTAACCTTTATTTCTTTAGTTGATCCAACCGGTTTGAATATTCCATCTTCTAATACTCTTAATAAACGGACTTGTGATTCAAGTGGTAACTCACCAAATTCATCAAGGAATAAAGTTCCCCCATCTGCTTGTTCAAAATATCCAGCAGTGTCATGTGTAGCCCCAGTAAAGGCCCCTTTAGCATGACCAAACAATGTAGTATCAATAAGATCCTTTGGAATAGCTCCACAGTTAAGGGACACTAATGCTTTATGGCTTCTTGGACTTGTATTATGAATTGCTTTTGCAAATAACTCTTTACCCGTACCTGTCTCACCGTAGATGAGTACCGGTAGGTCGCGCTGTGCTACAACTGCAGCTTGCTGTTTTAGTTTTTCCATTTGAGGGTTTTGCGTAATGATATCTTTGAATGCTGCGGTATCTGGAGACATACCTGCTATCAAACCCTTTAATTTACTATCATTTTGTTCTGCAAGTGAAGGTAAAAAATCTGCTGCGATATCGAAAGGAATGTCAGCTTCTTGCACTCCTTGCTCACGAGAAGACTGAACAAAGCGAGAAAAGTACTTACTTTTACCGAGTAATATTGAAACAGCAGACATTGCTGGTGTTCCTGAAGATAACTGAATAGTAAATTCACTATTTGGGAATTTTTCTTTAGCCTCTTGCATTACACTGTCAAAGGCAGTGTAAATATCACCAAAATGGATAGGGCTACTTAAGTGTTTTGTTTTGCACTGTATCTCACAAGGATATGTTTCTTGTATTCTTGCAATAAAGTTACTTAATTCGCTTTCTGGCTGATTATAAACCATGAAAAGTACATCATAGTGCTCAGAAGCTAACACACTAACTAATGGGCCTGATAATTCTTCAGCTTTTGAGCCGTTTAGATCGGCATGACCAATCCAAGAGAAAAGTATCTTTTTCATATACAGTAATTATTTTATGTTTTTAATAAGATTTATTATGTCAGTGTACATTACTGACAAAAAAAAACAGCCTCGAATGAGGCTATTTACGATTTATAACAATGAAATAATTTAAACTGATTTTACAAATATGAAGAACCTTGTTGAGTATCGTACTTTTATATTTTGGACCGCTCTGTAGCCAAAGTTGCAGACATTAAATAACAGCTATAATTAGAGTATACCAGATCTTAATATCTTAACGATTATCAGGCCGTTATGAATTAACTAATCCGAAGGGTCGTTTCACGCTACTTGCCTAACGACCGCTTTATAGTAACTTGTTGAACTAAAGCATAACCAATTTCTACCCTCAACTCAGCGAATTATTTAGCCTTTACGACTACTGCGTACTAGTAGAAAGAGCCTTGTAAACTGTTGTGCGAGAACAATTAAGCTGGTTAGCTATTTGAGATTTATTAGTGCCTAATTTTGCAAGTGCGCAGATATTTTCATTTAATTCAATGTTGACTGGTTTACCTTTGTATTTCCCTTTAAGTTTGGCTATCGCTATACCTTCACGTTGACGCTCAAGCATCATAGAACGCTCAAACTGATAAATACCACCTAACATTGTTAGCATCAGTTGCTGCATTGGATTATCTTCGCCAGTGAACGTTAGAGATTCTTTGTGAAATATAAGCTTAACGCCTTTATCAGTTAACTCTTTAACAAGTGTGAGAAGGTTTTCGGTATTACGAGCCATTCGGCTGATATCATGCACATGAACAGTATCGTCTTTTCTTACAAACTTTATAAGCTCCTTCAAAGCGGGTCGGTTTGTATCTTTACCGCTACACTTATCGGTGAACGTTTCATCTAGTGGGATTTCATTTAATTGTCGTTCGGTGTTTTGTTCTATTGTCGAAACACGAATATACCCGATTTGTTTACCACTCATATTTATTCCTTGAAAAGTGTTCACTTTAAGTCTTAGATGTTACAACAACATACGTACAGTTAATACAAAGCAATTTAAAATGAACACAATAGCAATTAATGATGAACGTACACTTTGACTATGCCTTAAATGTACAACCAGTAAGTCTAATAAAATTGTCAACTTTTAGTATACTTCAGGTTTAATTTACAATTGTATTTGATAATTAAGGCTATAAGCAGACAATTTAAGGCAAGTGTTTGATTCAGTCTATGGCATATTTCCTGTGGCGCTATATGCCCCAATAGATGTATGAATTTATGTCCGCTATATGATCGGGAAGTTGACCTTAACATTCGGGAAGCCTTTATGTCGGCAAGGCACTTTTTTTTAAGTTATCTTTTGGTGAGGGAAAAACTACCAGTGTTCATTAATCGGTAGGTATCTGTCTTTTTTAGGTTAGTTAATCTAGTCTAATGATTGGACTGATAACAAGGAGGTAGTTTATGGGTACAATCAAAATTAGAAGAGGTGTAGCAGTATCATTAATCCTACTAACTATTCCTGTAACGATACTATTTTCTTGGGATGTTGAAAAGCAAGAGCAAAAGTACAGGGAGACGTTTAAGTCTGTCTTGCAGGAAGTAGCGACTATCTGCACTAAGGAGCAAGAGGATAACTACATTCAAGGCAAGGATATCGATTGCACTATAGCGCAGCTAGCGATCCTTACACCTCAAAAATAAAGACCTATAAAAATCGTATTCTGCGCTGTTACCATTACCCCGTTACGACTTCAGGGAAATCCGCTAAAGGTTAAACAACGATTAATAGCGGCTGCATACATCAAGTAAAGGGGGGGGGGTAGGATCGCAAGAACCGCACAGGCTTTTGTTTTGTGCCGGTACTTGTCGAACACTCAAAATAGTTATCTTATTTGACAACCCAACTTTTTAGGTTGTCTTATTTGATAACGCACTGATTGTATATTGCCCCGACTCTAACTGTAAAATTGAAAAGGGAATATCAAAGAAATATTCTAACCGATTATGATCCCCTACTTTACGTATGAATCCATACCCTTCTAAACTCTTTAGCGCTCTTGAGAGGTTAGCATTAGCCAAGCTAGTTTTTGTTATTGAACGAAAAAGTGAATATGAATCAATATAAATAATGCTCGTTTCTTTATCCCAAAACTCTAACGCGCCAATTAATATACTAAAGTCTGTTTTACTCGCTTTACAACCTAAAAAACAACTTACAATTGCTTTTAGCGTCAAGTTATCAAGATTAATACTAACCAACGATGTTGGGTCACAAACCTCATTAAACATGCTTCTTGATGTTTCTTTGTATTCTGTTATTTCGTTAGCGTTCATAACACTCTCCATATAGATTATCATATTAGATAACCCACAATAGCAGATTATCAAATATGATAACAGCGTTATTTCATTATCAAATATGATAACGCGCCTATTAACTATAATAACAGTCTAAGTTGTGGTCACTTTTACCACAAAGCGGTCTTAACTTGGGGTCATTTTACTTCAATATTACGTTCATTATTCCTAGCGATAGCAGACATAACATTATCCCCCTCTATTTGTCCCTAAAACTAAAACGCATTAGCTCTTTGCTAAGTGGATTCAGCAGAAATCTCCTATAGTTTAATGATAATGAAATATAGGGCTGAATCTGGTTTCCCTTTTCAGGTTATAATATTGAATGATTAATGGTGTCTTATTCGTTATCTAATAGGCTCTCTATTTTTTCAAATAATGGTTTAAAACTATCAAAATTCTCAGGTTCAATTCCTACTATTTTTTCCCAAAATTTAGATTTCTTACCTTTAAATCCTGTTCTAGTCAGCAATGTGCAAGGAACAGGGATTTGTCTGCTGCTATTTAGTGAAGTTAGAAGCTCATCATTAAATAATAACTCGACTTCCAATAGCGATTTATCCCCTAGTTCCTTACTTGCATATTGACTTCTAAAATCAGGGACAGGTAAGAGAAGTGCATAAAAGTGGTCATATTCTTTCCTCTTCCTGAACAAACAAGTAGCTTCCTCACCTTCAATACCTTCCCACCTGTTGTCAACCAAACCATTGAACTGACTATAAGCTTCATCAAAATCATAAAGGCCAATAATTTTCTTATCTGTCCATTCAGCTATTGCAGATTGGTCTAACATTTTTTTTAATTCTTGCTGGCCATTCTTAGAATATATTTCAAAAGGAGAATGCTTATCAAACAATTCAAGGTAATTATCTTTTGTTATATTTATATTTTTAGTTTTTAAATATGAAATTTTATATATCTGATCAAACTTATCTTCTACAAATAATATCCACTTATTAGTCTTGTCGTACTTTTTCTTCAATAAAGTTTGTTCTTCTTCAAATAACTCCATTTTTTTTATGAACTCGGTTTCTTTTTCTTTAAGTTCTTTTGAATACTTAGCTCTTATTAATGACGTACCTATATCATTCTCTAAGTCAGACTTTATTGTGGCAAAATCAAAGCTTTGGGTGTCTACATCAAACTGCTTTATTGTTGAATATTCAACCTTATCTTTTTTATTTTTTTTAACGTGGTAAAGATTAGCGATTCGCTTCTCTTTATCAACATCACTTCCATCATAAATTGATAAGAATTCCTCAGAGTGTGTTGTTAAAAATATTTGTTTATCTTTAGAAAAAACATCTTTTAGTTTCTTAGCTAATAACTGTTGGTTTTTATATTCAGCCGAGTTTTCAGGCTCTTCAAACCCCCAAATAAAGTACTTCTTTTCTTTAGATATGGAATCCATAAAACTTAGCATTTCAGGAATATATCGGGCCTGAACTCCATCACCTCGGAGACGTAACGATAAGTCCTTCTCGCCACCAGTCCCAATATCAAAACTTTCAAAAAATGCTATTAAATCTGAACCAACCCTAAACTCAGATGATAAAAAATCTACTGAAGAAAAAAGGTTATCAGCAAAGGTATTAATCTGTACTTCAAGCCCCTTAATAGCATCTTCAAGACGTGATATACCTAATATTTTGGTGTCTATAGTTTGTATCCTATTATCTCTCCATTGAGGATCTTCAAGGTTTTCTAGGAAATCTTTCTTTTCTGTTTTATTATTTTTAGTCTTATCCCATCTTAGAATCTTTCTTTTCTCTTCATTTAAATCTTGAATAAGGTTTTCTTCATTTTGTTTGATTTTGTAAATGATTTTTCCGTATAAATGCGAAAAAAACTGTTCTTCTCGAATAGCTGGAACATAAGAAAATGAAACTGATTGAATTGTTTTTATAGCTGAACGACGATACCCATTCTCTTTATTTAATACAGCTAGGTTGTCACTATACCTCCGTTTATTTTCATTTGGCCTTGAATCTATACGAATCTCTTCTTCACTGACTTTTTTATCAGTAAAACGGTACTCGAAATTTCTATAACCATCGCGATTATAAAACTTACTTATTGAGAATTCCCGATTCTTCGTAGCAAAATATATTTTAATCTCAATCATTTTGTGGGAAGAGTCTTGCTTGAAGACGTTAAAGTCGGTATTGAATTTGAAAGGATGTACGTTATCTATTTCATCGTTGAAGAAAAGGTTAAGTGCCCTAAGTAAATTAGACTTGCCAGAATCATTGGAACCAGAGAATATATTCAAATCTGTAATGTTCAAAATTTCAGCTTTATCACTTTGTTTAGTCCCTAAAAATGACCTGAAATTTTTTACTTCTACTTTTGTTATTATTCTCATTAGTTAAGAACGCCTGTCTTTTTTAGTAAACAATTGAATAATATAGAGTATAACAATATTCAATTGTAGGATATTGATTTGTAATAAATATGAGGAAATTACATTAAGTCTTCGTATTTAAAAGGTGAGAATTTTGTCTGCTTTATTAAGTGAAAGATAACATTCATATTAAGGAGGCTTTATGTCTCCAATGCGCACAAAGTGATCATATTTATAAGTGACAAACCTAATGTTATTAAGTGGTCGCAGTAAATGTTATTAGGTGGCAGTATCAGATGATAATGACTGGCTGTTCTGATGCAATTAGGTGGCAAAGCTGATGTAATTGTCCAACAACTGCCACTTTTAATTTAATACACATAAAATAACCCGTACAATCACCTTAAACAGATTATTGTTTGTTCATTGAGTTCAATACTCTAAGGTAGGGTATTCAGATCAAGCTGGATGCAGCGCATTGGAACTTGTTACAATGATGAACATCAGCAAGCAAACGAGCCTGCGAGAGCGGTAGTTCTCTTAAATATAAAAGGAATTTATATTATGAAAGAAAATAGACACAATACATTTGAAGAAAAACCACTATTCAAAAGAAAAATCAACGAACTCCTTAGCTCTATCATTGTATTTATTATAGGGCTTATAATTACCGTTATCTCCTTTAATGTAGAAACGGAAAATCAGAGTATGGCTCTTTATTCAGGGCTATTTATAATGATAACCTCATGCTCATACATAGCTAAAGTAAAAATATCATTGCGTAGAAAGCAACTGAACTTAGATTCAAATGACAATCAACAAATGGAATTATAATGATGAAAAAAATAGCCCTATTATTAATAGTTATGTTTTCAATAATAAGTGTCCAACCTGAAGCATCAGCTAAAAAAAGAGAAGTAAGAACAGTTCCAGCCAGTCAAAAATTAAAGGTTAGAGTTATATCCTTTCAAGGAGGGCTTTTGCATAGTGAAGGAAAATTGGAAAGGGTTTTACTAGAAGAGCTTAATCTTGGTTGGGTTAACGATTACACCGTAAATATAAATAATAATGGCGTTCCAGCTACTATGTTTGTTTTCAAACGCATGCCAAAGAAGAAGTAAAACCATATAAAGCCTCGTAAAACGGGGCTTTATATGATCAAAGATTATTTAAAATAGTTATAAATAAGTTCTACGTGTTCAGGCTCTACCTCCTTAGTCGTTCCTTGGATAGAATAGTGAAATTCATCATACATATCGTAAATTCCATTATCACGATATTCAGCTTCTTCACCTATAGAGCCATGACATTCGCCTAATAAAGCATTATTTTCGGCTTCAACTTGAGTGTTTCCTCGTACTAATTTAGTACAAGATTTTTCGTAAGTTCCAATTCTTATTAACACCATAACTATAAAATATTTCATGTGGTTTACCTTTTAAAATTTGAAAAAGGCAAACCACCACCAAAGGCAATAGTTTGCCTTTGGTGGGGTTAAGGTACGACTAGTAGAATGTCGTATTAATAATGAACGTTAAGTTTAATCGCTCGATTAATTAACGCCTGAGATAGTTTTATTTTCTGACTTACACCTGAAAAATAACTAGTTACCCAGTAATCTTCACTGAAGACAAACAACACCTTTGAGCATGTATTACGCGCCTCAGCTGCTTTTGCTTCATCATCTTTTGTTCTTACAATAACCACATGACCATTAATCTTTTCTTTATTATTTTCATAAAAAGATAATATCGATTTAGGTACATTTTCCAACATAATTCTAGCGTGATAATCCGCTAATAATAAATTAGGTTTTTTGATTAAAGTATTAACATCTTTATCTGAAAATTTCATAGTGGCTTCCTTTAAATATAAAAAAAGGCAAACCACTGCAAGAGCAAAGTTTGCCCTTGGGGGGTGAAGGTACGATAAATTAGTTATCGTATTAATTACTGACAAATCTCTTTGTCATATTTTATTGATAGAAACGGTATTAGCTACAAATCAACTGTTGGTATATAAGATCAAATGCAGATTGGATCTCTGCCTTTGATATTCCATAACCCTCCAAAGCAAGAACGCAATCATCAATATCACCAGTATAAAAACACTCATAATTAAATAGTTCGCGTTTAATTATTTCTGACTTACTGTTATTTTCGAGATCTTGTTTAATGCCTTTATTGTTTATATCTTCAAGGCCATCTATTACCGTTGTAACATGTTCTTTTGGTACTATCACTCCAGCACTAAGAGAAACATAAACAACACCATTAACAGCGTTTCTTTCATATTGCTCATTAGAAAACGCAAAAAATGTACCTGTTTTTTCAAACAATTTCGTTTGCGCGCTTTGGGTATATGTACTAAGTGACATAAGTAGTATTCCTTAATCTAAAAATTAAATAAGGCAAACCACTGCAAAGGCAATGTTTGCCCTTGAGGTGAAGGTACGATAAATAATTTACCGTATTAGTAGGTGACAGATAATCTGTCTGGTGTTCTTTTAATCGAGTATTCTATAAATTGCATTACAATCAACTTCTGAGAAAAGTTTGTTTCCTTTTTCATCGGTTAAATCACTGTAAGTATATTTTATATCTTGAATGACTCGGTATAACTTATCTCTGACAACTTCATTGTTATTAGCAATTTGTTCTAAAACGATAAGCCAAGTCACTAAGCTAGCTGCTTTAAATGACAAGTTTTTAGTGACACCAAATGGTGACGTAAATGAAACATTAGCGTTATCGCTAATTAGTGGAATAAATCCATCTTGCTCGATTTCACTAAGATCATCATGTTTAATCAGTTTTAAAAATTCGAAGAATCCACCAGAATAACCGACTACCATTTGAGATAGGCCGTTATAAAATAGATTTTCTGCGTAACTGAATAAAGGTAAACCTCTAAAAATTGTGCTGCCAAATAAACCTGGATAAGCATTTTTTCTTTGGTTGTCTTTAATGATAATTGTGTTCATGAGTGGTTTTCCTTTTTAAAAAAATAAAAAAGGCAAACCACCGCAAGAGCAATAGTTTGCCCTTGGGGGTTGAAGGTACGATAAATAGCTTATCGTATTAGTAGGTGACAAATTTCTTTGTCGGGTGACGTTGAGATAGCAACGAAAACTATTAAGAATAATAAATATAACATAAAGCTATTTTCTAATTAACAACATTCCCTAAATATTCCCAATAAATCGTTTGTTAAATAAACATTGGAACCATAAAGAATGGCGTATCTTAGTAAGTCATTAGGACCCACCTCTTCATTACTATCACAAAAATAAAAGCTTCCCATTTTATATGGGTTATATGTGATGGATTGAAGAGTGCTTAATTGAACATTACCATTATAAGCACTGTGTAGCTCTCCGCGAATATACGCATGTACATTTTTTCGTTTATCACGCAGTACTCGTAGCCTTGATGCCTCAGAAATTTTTATCATAGGATTTTCTATAACTATGATATTGGCATAGCCTGAAACTTTCCCTTTAAATTCATTTTTAACTTGTCTAATAGAGAAGAAACTAGGCTTGTTCAAATTTCGATATACATCAACTATATCGTATTTTTGTGAAGCTCGTTCTACTTCCCCTTTATTAGATTTTATCTTTGAATTGAATGAATCCTTTTCCATTAAATATTGAAATGAAGACATTGTGATTTCCCTATAAATTAAACAAGGCAAACCACTGCAAGGGCAAAGTTTGCCCTTGGGGGTTGAAGGTACGATAAATAGCTTATCGTATTAGTAGGTGACAAATTTCTTTGTCAGGTGACGTTGAGATAGCAACGAAAACTATTAGAGTCTAAAGGGTATAACAAACGGTATATTAGTTGTACTGATTTTAAATTAAGATTAGAATTATTTCTTTACCTGGTCCTTAACAGTTTAATTAAGGCACAAGTTTTCTCACTCTTTAAAGGTGAGTACCAAACGTCAAATAGAATACTCAATCGAGTGACGAACTAGTAATAGTTATTCTTTCTTAACCCTAAAGGGCAATCAATTTGCCCTTTACGGGCAATTGTTTGCTCTTTTTTTTGGAGTAAACAAATCATGAATACAGTCATAAATACTAAAGTTAGTGAAAATAGATCCAAGCCTCGTATCTGGATGGAAGGTAATAAAATATCTCCAACCTTTGAACCAGGTGATCGGTTTTCATTAGATCAAGATGTTAGCAATAAGCGAATTACTTTACAGCCGAATCCTGAAGGACAATATACCGTTTCTGTTAGGAATCGTAACAATAGATCTTGGCCCCTAATCGAGTTAAGGGGTGAAGACGTATCTGCTGTTTTTGAAGTGGGAATGTCTTTAAGAATTATTGCTCGTAAAGGAAAATTAACAATAGAAATACATGGTCGTGCAAAAAAATCGGCTAGTCGTGTTAGTGAATTTATATCACGACTTATCAATAAAGAAGCCATAGAAATAGGGTCTATCTTTACGGGTAATGGTATTTTAGATCGCGCTATACATCAGGGTCTTTCTGATTGTGGTATTGAAAGCTATACAAAATTTATTGTTGAAAGAGAGGGGAAGTATATTGAATCCTTGCTTTATAATCAGTCTGATTTGTTCAGGGATAATTCAACGATTGTGCATAGCTCTATTGAGGATGTTGAGTTTACGGGTGAAATGAATATAGATGTGCTTTTAGGTAGTTTGCCTTGCATCGGGGCCTCACGCGCAGGAGCAACAAAAAAGGGGCTAAAAGCCGCAGAATTGGATAGCGATAGTGGTGCTGCTTTTTATTTTTGGCTTAATTTCGTGCAAAAATTTTCACCATTGCTTGTCGTTATGGAAAACGTGGTCGAGTATGCAAAAAGCATGGGGATGGCTGTTATTACTAGTGTTTTAAATACCTTTGGGTATGACGTTAAACTAACAAAATTAAACGGCAATGATTTTGGAACTATTGAAAACAGGGACAGAATGGCTATGGTCGCTATATCTAAAGAGCTTAACGCTATTAGTGATTTTGATATTGATTCAATACTTCCTTTTAAAGAGAGAGAGGGATCAATAAACGAGTTATTAGAGCCTATAGCTAATGATGATAAAAGGTGGAAATCTTACAGCTATTTAGCCTCCAAGGAGGTTCGTGATGCTGAAGCGGGAAAAGGATTTAAACGCCAATTAGTAAGCGGTTGTGAGCGTACAATCGGAACCATACGCAGGTTATATAATAAGGGGGGTAGCTGTGATCAGTTTGTTAAGCATAAAAACTATGCTGAAAATGGACTGACTAGGCTATTTACACCTTTGGAGCATGCAAGGCTTAAAGGTATTCCTGAAGACTTGATTAAAGGGTCCTCAGATACAATTAGCCATGAAATGTTAGGGCAATCTATTTGCTTTCCTGTATTTCAAGCGTTAGGTCGCGCTATCGGAAACTGGACCTTGAAGTTTAATTAAACATTTAGAATTTACCTGGTCCTTAACAGTTCAATTAAGGAAACAAGTTTGCTCACACTTTAACAGTGAGTACCAAACGTCAAATAGAATACTCAATCGAGTGACGAACTAGTAATAGTTATTCTTTCTTAAACCCAATAGGGCAGTTCCTTAGCCCTATTATGGCTATTGATCTGCTCAAAAAATGAGGAAATCAATATGTACAATACTGAAGCGGACAAAGCAAAAATTCATTTTTATTTCACTACTGAAATATTAACTTTAATGACAAAAAACAAAATGAACTCTGGCGATTTATTTGGCTATGGCGAAGATTGTTTTGTTATGGAGTTATATGAATACTCTGTTTTATTGTTCGATGGTTACACTGCCTCTTCACTACTCGACTCATCACTTTTTGATGTATGCAAGATTCTTGCAATAGAGTTTTTCGGGTCAGTTTTAGATAGCAGTAATGCTCCTATGGAATGCAAATTTCCTGAAGTTAATAAGTTTAAAAAGGTTATTAATAACGTTTTAAAGGCATTTATTAACAGTTAAACCAAGCTCAACCAACCTAACGGGGTTATTCCTGTTGGGGATAACTCTCGTTCTATAGGAGTTATTTATGAAAATTTTTGATGTGTACTTGGATAAGCGCAAGATGGGTAAATCTAATTTGAGGTCCTATTCTTTGCGAAATTCTAAATCACAAATAGTTGAATACAAAAGCGACTTCATCATCCTTAAAGATGTTGATTTGGTTGTTCAAAACAGTGGTTATGAGGCTACCGTTAAATCCGCGAAAAAATATGTTCACGCATTTCTTCGTGGAACGTGCGTATATCGAGGAAGAAACGCAAAAAAGATAATGTCTAAATTAGATGCTTTCAATCCTGAAAATAGAAGGTTAACGAATGTTGGGTACAATCCATTTATTACAAACAAATGGCTTAAAATTCCTTCTTTCAGTATTAACCAGATAAAAGATAGCTTTGAACAATATAACTCTATTGATAGAGGTAATTTCGCGCTAATTCACAATCAAGGTATCTGTATGATTGATGATATTAACCTTAATGACTTTAGATAGAGAATTATGAATAAGGCTCGCCCCATCTTTAAGTAAAAACCAGCACGATCTTTTTGTGCCGGTCTTTGCTTAATAGTGGGTAATTCGTCAAATGGAATACTCAATCGAGTGACGAACTAGAAATAGTTATTCTACCTTAAACCCTAAAGGGCAAATTATTTGCCTTTACAGGGAATGATTTGCTCTTTTTTATTGGAGTAAATCATTTTGGTAAATCAACATAAAATTAATTTTATTAACTTATTTAAAAAGTTGAATTATCGCCATAATAGTTACGATATATTCAGAGACTTTGTAATGTTGTCCGGCTTTAGTATTCAAAATTCAATTTTGAAATGTGAAAATATTGAAGCAGAATATATGGCTATCATAGGTAAGTACAACAAAGAAGAAGCGAACCTTTTTGCAAATTTGCTTGCGGAGTTAGCGCTCGGTTTAGCATCTGAATTGGGCGATTTCTTAGGCGAAGTATTTATGACGATGGAGCTAGGTTCTTCAAGGTTAGGGCAATTTTTTACGCCTTATCACTTATCCAAGCTCATGGCTCAAGTAACTATTGGGGATAAAGTCAGTATATTATCAGACAAGCCGTTTTTTACGGTAAGTGAACCTACTTGCGGTGCAGGGGGAATGATAATTGCTGTAGCTGACTCTCTACTTGAATCTAATCTTAACCCTACGGAAACGATGTGGGTTGAGGCTCAGGACCTTGACCCAGTTGCGGCAATGATCTGCTATGTTCAACTTAGTTTGTTGGCGATCCCAGCTAGGGTTATAACAGGAAATACTTTAACGCTAGAACAAAATAGAGTTTTCTATACGCCCCTGTAAACACCGCTCTAATACCGCCACTATTTGCCGAATAGTAGATTTTATACTTATATCCACAGGTTTTTAATATTTTTGAATTATTAAAAAATTGAGCTATAAAACTATTTTTATTGGTAATAGATATTGATCATGTCTGTTAAAGAAACAATCTGGGAATTGTTTGTTTATTAGCAAAATCAATTTTTAAATTACCAGGATACGATAATTTATTGTTCAAGGTTCTAATGCCCATATGCACGATAGCTCCCGACTCTACAGCTGCCTAAGCTGCCATTGTATTATTATCATCTGTACTCATTGTGACAGAGGAAATATATATTGTAAGCAGTGTGCCCCTGTTAGGTTTTTAATAGCCAAACAGAGGGCTAACAAACGTTATCAAGCCACTTACAAAGGCAGGATTAATCATGCCGCTAGGCAAAGTCGGTATCGCAAGCGCTTAAAGCAGAAAGTGACGTATCAGGGTTTCAAAGCTATATCAATCCGTGTTTTACTGGTTAATAAGGGGAAATGCGTGGTGACGCCTTTTAATGCGAGTATAAAACCACATACTAAAGATGTTTTTTGTCACTGCTGCAATAAAATTTGCTCACCGTTCCTTCGAGATGGCTGGTTAAGTGATTATAATCACAAGAAACGACATAAAGTTTTCAAAGCTAAAAAATTGATCTTTGGTTAAGTAATTTATAAACCTGTCTATATAACTTTTTCGACTTAAAAATTGGTTTATATGTTTTTATGCTTATTACTATGCGGCAAATAGTGGCGCTTCTTCGTCGGCGCTAACAGCCCCAGCATTATTTCGGTAATTGGAGTTATAAATTGAATAGGTACTGGAGTAAAGAAGACGTAAAAGGCTGTGATAAAGAAGATATTATGACCGAAACTATTCCCACTATAGAGAATTGCATGCTTCGGCCTGAACCGATCACCCGTTTCGGTATTATCCGATCATTGATTTCGGGATTAACCGATCACACATTTCGCTTTGAACCGATCGTTTTGGAACTATTTCCGAAATAGGTGATCGGTTGTCCGAAACACCTCTCTTTTTCGTTTTTCATCAATAAGTTACTCTCTATTAATCACAATAAATGATTTTGGGGAATAACATGCGAAAAAAGAGAACTCCAATGAGCAAGATAAATGACGTTTTACGTTTAAAATTTGAAGCTAAGCTATCTCATCGGGATATTGCCTTATGCCTCAAAATTGGCCCTGCCACTGTTTCTGAAATTCTTACGCGCTTTAAAAATGCAAAGTTAAACTGGCCATTACCTGATGATCTAAGCGAAGCAGTACTTGAACAACGCTTATTTCCAGGTAAAGGCTCTTCAACAAAGAAAGAAGTGCCCGACTTTGCCTTGATGCATAAAGAGCTGAAGCGCAAGGGCATGACTAAAATTCTACTGTGGCAAGAGTATCAAGCAAAATACCTGGACAAGGCTTATGCCTACACTCAGTTTTGTGAGTACTACCTACGTTGGAAGAAAAAGCTTAAACGCAGCATGCGCCAACACCATATCGCAGGTGACAAACTATTCATTGATTACTGTGGCCCAACCGTACCAATCGTTAACCCTGATACCGGAGAGGTACGAAATGCGCAGATATTTGTCGCAACTTTAGGCGCGTCAAACTATACATTTATTGAAGCCAGTGCCAGTCAAAAACAAGAAGATTGGTTAATGGCACATGTCAGCGCGTTTGAGTTTTTTGGCGGAGTGCCCAACCTGTTAGTACCTGATAATTTACGCAGTGCGGTTTCTAAAGCTGATCGATATGAGCCTACACTCAATGAGAATTACCTCAAGTTAGCGCGTCACTACAACACGGCAATAATGCCAGCAAGACCTTATAAGCCCAAAGATAAAGCAAAAGCTGAAAATGCCGTTCTTATCGTTGAACGATGGATATTAATGCGCATTCGCCATCAAGTGTTCCACACCTTAGCGAGCTTGAATCACGAACTTAAATGTCTTCTCAAAGACTTAAATCAACGTAAATTTAGGCAGTTACCTGGCAACCGTGAAAGCTTATTTGAGCAACTAGACCGTCCAGCATTAAAAGCGCTTCCTCAATATCCCTATGAATATGTCGACCACCATCACGCCAAAGCCGGCATTGATTACCATGTACTTTATAAAAAGCATGCTTACTCGGTACCACACATTTATTGCGGTGAGCGTGTTGATACCGAAGCAACTGTGCGCATGATAAGAATTTACTTCAAAGGACAATGCATTGCCCAACATCCGAGAAGTCATAAGGAAGGTGGGTTTACGACCATAGCTGAGCATATGCCGCTATCTCATCAAAAACAACAATGGTCACCACAGCGTTTGCTTAGTTGGGGGAAAAGCATAGGCAGTGGTACTCGGAGTGTCGTTGAGTACCAACTTAATAGTAAAACTCATCCTGAGCAAGCCTATCGAGCCTGTTTAGGTTTACTCAGCTTAGCCAGACAATATACGGATGCTCGTTTGGAGCAGGCTTGCCAAAGTGCATTGCTGTTGGAAAGGCCAGACCGATTTACTGTAAAAAATCTCCTTGATAACAAGCGAGAAAATTATGCTCTTGAACAAAGCCAAGAGCCAAACGAGCCGATAAACCACAAAAACATCCGTGGTTCAAAGTACTACAACTAAGGAAATAACATGAATGATATTGTCATCGAACAACTGCGTAGTTTACGACTTAGTCCATTGGCTAATGCGCTTGAATTACAACGCCAACAACCAACGACGTTTAATGAATTAGGGTTTGAAGAAAGACTGACTCTGCTACTGGAACATGAGCTTATTGAACGTGAAAATGCGCGAGTAAAGCGCTTACGAAGACAAGCAAAATTCCGGCTTGATGCGCCACCCGAAAAGCTTAACTACAGCATTGAACGAGGCTTGATAAAGAGCGAGATTACGCCACTAATGGGTGGCAACTACCTGCAATTAAAACAAAATATACTTATCACCGGAAAAACTGGCTGTGGCAAAACCTATTTTGCTTGTGCGCTTGGCGAGCAAGGATGTCGCCAACAATACCGAGTGAGATATTATCGCTTAGGGCGGTTACTTGATGCACTCATCGCGGCACGAGTGGACGGTAGTTACACGCTGTTGATGAATCAATTAAGTAAGGTTGAGCTGTTGATCTTAGATGACTGGGGGCTAGAAAAAATGAACGCTCGACAGGCCAGTGAACTGCTTGAAGTAATTGAAGATCGTTATCAAGTTAACAGCACTATTATTGCTAGCCAAGTGCCCGTTAAAGAGTGGCATCAACTCATAAGCAACCCAACAGTCGCCGATGCGCTACTTGATCGGCTTATTCATAATAGCTACAAAATTGACCTTGATGGTGATTCTCAAAGAAAAAATAATTTGACTCTATCCGATCACTAGGTATAAATATTAACTATGAAAAAGAGAGTGAAAAAAAGTGATCGGTTCAAACCGAACTAACTGATCGGTCCGACCGAAATACGCAAGAATAGTTTTATTGCACATGAAGATGTTTCAATTGAAGCATTTATTCCAGCAGAAGTAGACAAAGGTGAAAACTTTAGCTTGTTTTAAGTTTCACCAGTAAAAAAGCCACTATAGATAATATCTATAGTGGCTTTTTTACTGGTGAATAAAATTATACCGCTTCTAAAAATTCTTTTTTACGTTCAACTATTTGTGCTCTTGTTCGGCACAAAGCTGTTGAAAATCCAACCTTGTTTGGATCAAAATCAAATAGTATCACTTCCTCTTCATTTGTACATTTCACCCGAACATTCTCAGTACAACCGATTGATTTTTTTTCCGCGTCCACTATAGAGGTACAACTAACTTCTCCTTCAGGTGTATTTAACAATATTATTTCCATATATTTTCCATTCCTTTAAGGGTTATTTTTTCATGCCTTTAGAGGCTACCTTAGCACCTGCTGACACCGCTTTACCTGCGGCATTTCCTCCTGCCGAACTTAAACCTCCCATCATGCTACTTGCTCCCATCCCTCTAATTACGTTGTATCCAGCCCACCCAGTTACTATAGTAAAAATGACAGGAATAACTATATAAAGATAATTAAGCATATATAAAAGCGCTTCATGAGTAGCTATCTCATTATTTACATTCAATGGTATTTTAGAAAAATCCCCAGTATCTGGGTACATAGCCGCTATAATATTTTGATCTAGCCACCATGCTAACATCCAACAAGCAGTTAAAAAACGGAAACTAAATAACGCCCATGCAACAGTAAGAACAGCACTTATAGAATACTTAGATAAAAATAACACGAAAGGAATAAACACAACGACCAACATCAGTAAGATAGCTTGTATTATCGGTGTAGCATTTAGAAGTAAAGTAACATTTACTGAATTCGTGGCCCTTTCATAAGCTGTACCCATCCCAGCTAAAACCTGCCTACTAGAGTTCTGCACAAAATTGGTCGCTGCTCCGTTGCCATAAGATGTATTAGAGTAAGCAAAATCATACCCCCTAGGAGCGTATGTAACCTCTGTTTGAAATAAAGCGACCTTTACAAGTAAATCATCTCTACGAGAGGGGGATAAAGCAGCTTCGACAGTAGCAGCAAGGGTTTGAATCCAGCTGTTTTCGTTAATGATCTTTTCTCTTAGTCCATCTGTCGTGCCACTTCCATGCCACCACTGCTTACAATATGGTCTACCATAGGTGGGTCTACTTGGATCTGTCGCGGCCCATTCTCTATCCCGAAGTGATTCATATAAAAACCCATCAACAGATACTTCCGCACGTAGGGAATCATAATAACCTGGCAACCAACTATAAATTGCAGACCCCATCCAGTAAGGATCTTCCAAGCCATGAAAGTTCAAAAGAGTGTTAACTTGCGTGGTAAAAGGCCCTACTTCATTTGGCTTTTCCAAATTATATTTACTCAATGCTTTAATATAACAATCCCGTTTAAAATTCCCCGCCTCCTTCCTTAAATCAGGATCTTTAATAGCCAGCCGCTTCATTGATTCGATGTACTTTCTTAAGTCTATTGTTGGTGGCATCCCTGCCATTACAGCATGAGTTACGCCGATTGAAACATTGTGAACAGCCCACCAAAAAACAGGCACGTTCACTGATATAGGAAAATTACCAAATGATTGAGCCGCACCAAAAGTAGACTCAAGACTATTTACGTTATATGAGGTTTGAGTGAAAGTATCATCCATAGCTGAAGGAGTAAAAACCACTTCATTTGCCGTGAAATTCATGTATGGAACACCACAAAACATAATGATAAAACAGGCCGTAAGTATCTCGGTCAATACCCCTTTGGTTGCTAATTCTTCAGCATCACCAGCCTCAGTCCCATTTTTATAATCTATTATTTTGTCTAAAATGATGCCAATAAATGGAAGTAACAATAAACCTGTATCTTTCAATACATACCACAAATTGTTATAAAACATCCAACCGAATAACGAGGTGAACATTTCTAAATAACTATCTACGTACATGATTAACCTCCAAACTGTTTAAGCAATAACTCAGGTACATTGAAAACGACAAAAGCTTCATAGATAAATATAATGCAAGCAAGTAATCGTCCGAAAAAAACATTTCCCTTCCCTTTTACTCTTTTTTCAATCAATACAAATAGCGCTATATAAATGAGACACCTAAAAACAAACAACCCAAATAATAAGCTTTTATTTTCACTAATATCAAAGTGTTCACCTGTAGCTATTAACCAGATAAAACTAAATAGTGAGAATGTCAATATGACCCCTCCACCTAGGAGGGTATATTTATTCTTGCGGATAAAATCACACGTTTTATTAAACATAACTTTCCTTAGTTTTTGATTCGACCTTGCTCTAATAAGTGCTTATTAGAGTGATGGACCGGACTTTCTTTCAAACTGTTTAATTCTTTGGCTCTTGTCATATTCAATAACAATGGTATTGATTCTCCAAGTAGCTTCTTTCTTACTTCATTTTCTTTCATGACCAAATCAATTTCAGCATCAATTTCTTCGATAGATTTTGTAGCATGCTTAACAACAGCTTGAAGCCTATAAGAATCCGTTTCCTTCATACCTGTAGCAAGAGTTCGCCTAACAAGTAACGCTGAATCAATTACATCAGATACGGCTACCTCATCAGCAATCCGTTCAATAAAAATCTGTGCTTCTCTGTCACTTAAGTACCTTAAGCTAGTTATAACTTGGGCTGTAATCAGGATTCCTGGAGCTGATACTTTATTTAAGTTATCTAAAGACAAAGGCTCTGAACCGTTAAACATATCAACTAAATCGTCATAAACATCTGTTTTCTTTCTGTTTATCAGTGGTAACAATCCTGCCCCTGGTGTAGTTGATGGTTGCCCTAAATCATCTATATCAACTGACACCTCTCCTACAACAATATTTACCCATTCACGCACTTTTTGTGGGCTATTGAACTTTTTAACTAAAGGTACAGTTGTCGGACCTACAACAAGTGATGCAACGGAACACTTATCTCTTTCTATTAATCGGTTATAACCAATAGATGCAGTATCTCCAATAACTTCGTAGTTTGGCTGGTTCTTACCTCCTGCACGACCATGACAGGGATGAATAACCCCATTATCTGTAGCACTTTTAGCTTGCTCATGAACATCTGTAGCATCCGCCCCACCAGTACCTAGACCAGCCTCCCAAGTATCTCCATATGAAAAAGTTGCGAATTCTTCAAAGGGGTCTTGTCCATTTCTTATTTCAGATTCGATCATTTCACACGACTTGGTAGCTAACTTAAATTTAGCTTGAGCCTGTGCTATAGCATTCATAAAAATGTCATATAAATTAGGGTTCACTTTACTCAATATATAACCTGGTAGATTCGAAATAGCAGCACCAGCCGCATTTTCCATTTGGTTATACATATCCTCAAAACCATCTTTAACATCATTTAATGTATTAGAAAGAGTTACCTTTGGGTCAAAATTACCGCAAGACATTCCTGTAACTGAAGCACTAAAACTTATATTAATAGTGGTCGTTTCCCACCGTGGAACAGCCCTAAAAACTCTTCCTCCACCTAATTTGTAATAAAACATAGAATCACCAGTGGGAGAAGTATCAACAGCTTCAGTTGATGGTGATAGCAAAGATGTTGACGTTAACACGACAGCAAAAACAGCCCCTTTAGCAAAAGTTCTCATAACGTAAACCCTCCAGACAAACAAATTTCAACTTCAACGGAAAACAAATACACATCATCCTGTTTTTTACAGCACTCATAAGGTCGCCAAACCATATAAACAGAAGAAGACTGATTATCACTCCAACGTCCGTTTGCCCATGTATCAGCCCCCGTTGGCTCGCTCTCTGCTATATCATCGAATACGTAACACTCATTATCTTTTTTCGGGGCTATCATTTGCCAAACACTGCCGTTACTTCCATCAGCCTCAATACCACCAGGATTACGGAAAAATCGCTGATCTGAATCAGGATCTCCTGAAGCTGGCATATATACTCTTGTCTCTCCACTTCTGCTAGCGATATGAGCAGCGCGCATTGACAATACAGCGTTAGCTTTAGCTGGATTCAACTGTTTAATAAATCCAGTTCTCCAATAAATCCCCCCCCACTCTTTGAAATATGGAATACCTATAGACTCTAAAAAAACGTGCAATGTATACAAAACATCTGTTGTCCCTGTCCTCCATAAATACCCATCCATTGCACTTGAATAATGGGGCATAAATGCAGTTACATTACTTCCGCAAAAATATTCATCTGAATAATTTGAAAAATCATAATAATAACCAACAACATCAACCTCTCTAAATGTTGTTGAGTTAGTATGTTGTTTAGTCGTATCTTGTTCTGAAGTAGTAACCGCCTCACCTCCACCAGTTACCTCTGATGGCATCCCAATCCAACTAACAACCTCTTGACCTAAGTTTTCGTGAATATCACCCCAAATAGAAGTAAATTCTTCCCAAGGGTTTCCTCCTAAATCTGGAAATGCAGACACAACAAAATCAGGATTATTATGCCCTACCCTCAAGCTTGTTTTGATAGAGCATGAAGGGGGCCATATTTCACAATCCAACCAAAAACACACACCTTTAAAGCAATAATCCAAGCATGAACCATCAGCTGTAAAGGGGTCGGTCCAAAGGTCCTGAATATTTACATTAGTATCAGTTGTTAGTGCTGGGTCCATAGTGTCAAATGCTTTTACAAACAAACTAAATGAACAGTATAAAAATAGAGTGATAAAAATATTCTTCATCATCTTTCCTTATGAGCTAAATATTCATTTAGCGCTGTATTCAGATTAAATTCACCATAGACAACATATTTATCATCAAAAATAATCGCCGGATATTTCTCTAATTTATACTGAAGAGTAAGCATTTTTGCTTTGTATGCTTTAAGTATGAGCTTGGTCATTTTCTTCTTTCCCATAGCTTCATATTTATCTCTGGCTTGTTGTTTTGCCTCTTCCATATCTGAGGACAAGCCCTCTGATAGCTTGCCTTCGAAATTAGTCACACCATCCAAAGAGTACATAGAAAAAGTAGAGTTCTTGCGGTTAAAGTAGCTTTTAACGGCTTTAACCCCTAATAACTTCCCTGCCTGTTCATCGTTAACCACAACAATCATTTGACTTGGTTCAATAGCAAAAGCTGCTGAAGAAATTAAATATAAAAATAGAATTAACTTTTTCATAAGGCCGTCCTTTTTTTGCTGATTTGCTCTGCTATCATCTTTACGGCCCCAAGCTCATCAATACCATGCTCATCCATTAATTCCTTTCTAACCGCTTTTTCATCGGGGTCTGTCATGGCTAGTGCTAAAGCAAAACTTGGCGGTACGTTTCTAAATAAAGATGGAGGCATCGCTTTACTAAGAACAACTCCTTCGGTGTATAACCCCCTCATTTTGTGACAACTTAAAAGTAAGTTCTTTTGGTTTTCATCTATGTTCCTAAATCTTGAAAGCTGCTCAACTTCTTCTTTAGGGCAATCCATAGCAATAAACCATTCAAACATAGTTAACATTTTTTTAGATTCATCAGCCCAATCCTCTAAGTTTTGTGTAGCTAACCAAGGCCATGTATTGACTTTACGGAACATTTTACAAATTTTGACCATGTAAGGAGCAAGGAGGGCATTTTTTAAAAATAAATGTGCCTCATCTCCTATCACGATAATTGGTCTACCTGAGTATTGATCACGCTCTGCAATCGAACAGATTTGTTGCATTTGGGTCATAAATGATAGCGCTAGTTGCCCCTCATACCCTTCCCTAGCAAACAAACCAAAATCCATAATAGTTACATCAACTTCAGGTAATGACTCACCCCCTCGATTAAATAGCTCTGATTCAAAACCATCTAAATATCGAGACATAGATTTAGCCATTGCTCTTAACTTATCTCGTTCATTACTTCCTGAAGGAGCTTCTTCAGATAACTTATGAAGTTCTTTAACTACGTGTTCTGGACGAACAGTTTTATCGTTTTCGTCTATATCAGGGTTATCTTTTATATCTTTCATTCTGACGACCGCAGCATTTTTTATTGCTTGTCGGATAGAAACCTTATGCTCTGTTCTTAGATCATACTCTTCCCTTGCTTCACCTGAAGTTATCATTACCCTAGCCAGTAACTCCATTTCGCCAAGGTAATCACGCATATCGTCTTCATTATCTTCTGGTGTAAACTCCTGAGAATAGTCCTCATTATCTAGCTCATTAGCTCTAACTTCTTGTTGTACGTTTCCAAAATCCCCCTGTTCCTCTTCAACCATTTTTATTGCGTTAGCAAATGGTGGTAGCGATACTTTTGCATTTGGCTTAAGCGCTACACGATTGACACTCATTCCTTTTGTCTCAAGGTATTGACCAAGCAACTTAAAACTATCGCCTTTCTCTAGAATGAAAAAACGTGGTCTGGCAATTGCTGCCCACATCCATATCATAAATACTAATAAAGCAGATTTCCCCGAACCAGGTGGGCCTAAAATCGCCCCAAAAGCATTACTTGATCTATCTTTTAAAATATCAAAAGACATATCCTCTGCACCACGATTAAAGAAAACTAGACCTGGATTACCTGTACCTCTTGACCGACCGTACAAAGGAACTAATCTCGAAATTTGTGAACTGAAAAGGTAACGTGATCGAACATCATATTTATCATTTGAAAAGTCATAGCAAAATGGAAGGTTGGTACAAAACTGATTTAGTGGGATTTCATCATCTCTTGAATCTATCAAATGAATATCATTATTCATTAATAATGATTTAACGGTTCTTACGTTCGAGTCTAAGTCACTTTGACCATGACCTTGAACGAAGAAAGTAGTTATCACAGGGTATAAAAAATCATTTTGCTCAATGTAATCAAGTGCATCATCAGCCTGTTTTTTAGCATTTCTAGCTTCTGCACTATCCCCTCTTGATGAATTTTTTATTGACTCAATTTTCCCTTGTACGGCTGAGGATTTTTCAATAACTACAGTGATATTAGACATTGTTCCCGATGGAAACTTATCTAATACTGCATAAAACTTATCTGACTGCCTTCTTTCTGCCGACAAGTGACCTATCTCAGGAACCTTTCTATAAGCATTTACAGTAAAGGCTTTGCATAGCTGCTCACCGAACGCCCAACTCCCTTTAGTTATATCGCTTTTAGGTTCGTTAAGAAAAAGTAGCTTAACTAAATCTGTTCCCCAAGGTATTTTGTCGTCACCAGGATAAGGGGCGTACTCTAATAATTTATCTATTGAGCCACCATATTCATTGATGTCGTTGAAAAAAGGAAGCATCCACTCATAGAGTTCTTTTTGGCCTATTTGTTTCGCTTTTATGCCATTACTACACAATCCTTTTATGAGTGTTTCAGATACTTCTAAAAGCTCTTCAGTAGGTGTTACTCCTAATTCTAAATCGCTTGATTTACCTTGTTTTCTATACAGACATAATTTGACGTTATACGTTTTGGCAAACCATAAAGAATCGGTAATATCTTTATCGTAAAAAACACCTTCTTTCTTTGATATCAAATCAAGATGCTCAGAATACATCTCTATAAAATCTTGGGTTAACGGAGTGTCCCTATGCTTTTCAGGGATATGCGCGTGTAGTCGTTCTTTTAAATCTCGAAGGCTTTCTTCGTTGTACACAAAAAATTGAGCAACAAAAGGAGGATCGCACTGTGGAATAGCATTAATAATAGTATTAATGCTTTCATTAATATCCTCTAAATATGAATCAGGTCTAGCCTCACAAGACTTAGGTTGGATGTCTATTAATGAACAAACAGACGTACCATCCTCTAACAACCATAATTTATTGTCTTTGTTATAATCAACCCAAGGCAAGAAGTCATAAACACTTTTACCTCCCTTATATAGTTTTTTTTTCGTTGCTTTAGTCGTTGCTGATTGGTTGTTAAAATCGAATAGTGACATTACATTTACCTATGTTAATTACATAGGTTCAATATCGCTATTTGTACATTTATTAACAAGTTCAACCCGTAACATCTATTTGAACGTGTTTACAAAAAAGCCCTGAGAATATCAGGGCTTTGACTTGTTAGATTAAAATGGTTGGTTCTCACCGGGCATCGCATAATAATCTTTGGGAGACATTCGAAACGGAATTGAATAGGAAGGAATAGGAATATCATCTTCAGTTAAATGAGCAAATACATACCCAATGAGAATAGGGTTATCAATACGCTTAAATAAGACTTGATGCTCATTATTTGCTGTACGAGTGTAATCTCTTAAATCAACGGGCCCTTCATGAATAGCTCTTTTTTGAACACTACCTCCAGTTTCTATACCATGTTTTTTATTGTACTCGGCCTCTTCTTTAGAGATTGCTAATGGGCTAATTGCATTAAAGCTTCCATTATAAATTTCTTTCATGGTGAGAGAGTTTTCATCTGTTACGTCACTCATCTTTGTAGCGCACCCTGAAACAGAAGCCAAAATAATCAGTGAAAACGCGATGGTTTTTGTATGGTTCATATAATTATCCCTTAATCTAAATTACCTTTGTTAACTCGATACCTATAATCCACACGCCTAGCTGCTTCATCATAATCTATCAATATATTTCTATTAATATGTAAAGAAACTTTAGTTCCCGATGGGACTACTACCGCATCAAAACTATTCTCTTGCCTATCTAACATCCACTTACTAATATCTGAAAATGCACCTGAAACAACCTTACCCATGGCGTACTTTCCACTATCACCCGTTACTGTTGATGAGCTTCCACCAATACCATTAACACCTGTTGTAACTTGCGCGGCAGCATAAGCTTCACCAGCAGCGGTTAACCCTGACAAACCAGCCTGAATAGACAAAAACTCTGTAACATTGGATACAAATTTACCCATTACGCAAGGCAAGCCAAATCTATCCGATATATAGGCCATAGGCTCTTCATTTCCCTTACCTGTTCTCGGTTCCTCCCTAAAGGACACTTGACGACCATCATCAAATATAAAAGTATAAGAGTTCATTTCAGCCCTAACACAACCTAGATTCATATCTCCAGTGGCATAACCACTAAAAAACATTCCCTCAATACCAGGTAAGTCATGACCATTAGCAATTAAAACCTCTTTACCTACAATCATTTTGGCTGGAAATGGATCAGGAACTCGACCGCCTACAGGGATTCGACCCACTATGTAAGTTAATGCTGTTGTGTCATACAAAATTGAATTGTCTGATATGGTCATAGCTGGATATACAGTAGGTTTATCAGTCGATTTAGTTAAAGCATTTTTAACTGGATTTGCTCCTTTTGAAGACCCCTCAGATTCAATAGGCATTACCCAACCACCATTAGGATCATTTTTTGAAAAGACCTTACTCGCTTTGTTTCTTGGGTTTTTATTCAAGGTAGGAAAACCAAGTCCATCCGATAATGAATAACCACTAGCCATCTGAAAATCACTTGTGGGTGCTTTATTAGTAGATTTTGGAGTATATAACTTAACTTGTTCGCTAAGTTTTTCTTTGGTTAGCGCTTCAGGATTCCCAAGGTTTTTGTCCAAACTTTTTTTTCTATCCTGTCTAATTACATTATCTACCAAGGGTTCAACCGATTTTTTTTCATACTCATTGCCTGCTGTTCTTTTTCTAATCTCCTCACTGACAGCAACCTTGGTTTCATTTTTATACTGCTCAAATTCTTTTTTGAAAAGTTTCAATTGCTTTTCTAATTCTGAAATTTCTTCCTTAGCCTCTTTATATTTTTCAACACCATTGCTTACTGTTGCTTGTAATGAGGTATAACTATCTGCTGTGGAGTCACCTGTAGCACTATCTACCGCTATAGGGGCAGTAATAGGACTATGTTGCTGAACTTTCCCTACTCCTGCATCTTCTTGTGTAGATAAATAAAGTACAGAAAAAAGGCATATTGCCGCGCCAACACCTATATAAATAGTTTTATTGCTGCTCATAATAAAGACTCCCAAAAAGGTCTTTCGGAAATAACATACACAGTCGTAACATTATTTTCTGCCGACTCACCTAACCAACTATGTTGAGGGGCTAAAAACAACCATTCTCCTCTGAAGTGATTACGAGGGTCTATATTGACCGTTTTACTTTCTAGGTTTTTAATTTTTACAGCGGTAATAAATAGACCAAAACCTTTCCATGATTTTACGGGGTTAGCTTCAGCGTTAAATGAAACAAAATAGTTAGCATTGCCTTTTTTTAACTTAACGTTACTTATCCCTTTAGTATTTGGCGAATATCTTTCAGGGTAATATAAAGACATAGAAGCATGCTGAGTTAAGGTTACATAAGCCCCCCTCCCAGACATAAAATTATCAACTTCATCGTCTTTTTCACTAGGCAATAAAAGTCTAACATTTCGAGGGTTTTCACCATGAGATGAAGAAACAGAAAACACAAAAACTTTGTCCGTAACAATATCCTGAAATATCATTTTTTTAGATTCAAAAATGGTCTTTGCTTTTATAATGACGACATCATTTGTCACTGTAACTTCAGCATGGTTTGCAAAATCATCCTTTACCTTGACAGGGTTTGGAAAATACAGAAGGGAATCTTGCTTAGTTGATATAATTATTTTTACAGGTTTACCCGAAAAATAAACATCATCAATACGATCATCTGCCTGAGCAATTCCACTCACAGCAAAGAAAAAAATTATTATTAATATATTTCGCATAGCGACCTCTAAATCCTGTGATCTTTTAATAATCTTGGCTTGTTAGAAAAACAATCCAATGCTAGTCCCTGAGTATTTAGTTCGGGATCTACATTAAACTCAACAACCTTTATTGGCCAAAAAACATCTTTGTCTTTAACTATTTTTTCGCCTATATACTCTTTAACATTCAAGCTTAAATTAACATTCCAATTCCCTCTTCTAACAAGAGAAACATGATCTCCACCATTAAAACTTACCCCTGACAATTCCATCACAATACGAGTTCTATTTTGAAGCTGACCCGATTGCTTTTTCTTTGTATAGTCCTTGGATAAGTAGGCTCGGCAACTTGGTGTAATATAATTTTGCAAACCCATAATATTAGCGGAGTAATCTTTCGTAGCATCACCTTGCCAGTTATTGATTTTTTGCACGATAGTAAGAGCAAAACTATAAATAAAAGCAGGTGGAACCTCCCAGGCTTTCCTTACTGTTCCAGCCCGTAAATCTGGCTCTAGCCTAATTAACTGCTCTTTACCTGCTAAATCAATCGAGCGAGATAAGTTAAAACACAGCGCTATAAGCGATATAATAATAAAAAGAAAAGTCACATTTAAATAACCTACGTTTTTCAATTCACTTGCATATCTATACAACGGTGACTTCATAATTAATCCTTTGATATTTTCCAATGACCATCATGTTCTTCGAAAAACCTTCCCATTCCTCGCCTTTGCTTTTTTAATGTCGTTCTAACAGTAAAAAAACCAATTGGCCTACCATTTTTCATACCTGCCATTCTTTTAGTTAAAAACCAAAAAAAGATAGAAACAAAAACAGGAACAGATGCCATTAATGTTGAATAGTTATCCATAAAAATAGCTAACAACAAACCAAGAGGAATAGAGAATATAAAGCTCGTTGTCATTATCGAATAGAGTTCAGGCCATGAACAACCGCGCATAACTGCGGGTTGTTCATTTAACCTATCAGGTGTAAAGCTAGGCGTTTTCAAGGGCTATCCTATTACGCCCAAACACTAATAGTTTGATTGCCTAAGAATACCGTTACAACCAACAACAACACACAACCAGCGGCATGTGCAAAAACACCACCCCAATTTGGTTTTTCTTGGTTACGCTCATTCAACACTTTTACTAGTAATGACCATGCTACCCACATTGTTGCAGCACTCATTAAGCCCAAAGGAACCCAAACCATAATATCCTTGAACCAACCAGTTAAATAAGCCCAAAAACCACCCGTAGCACCAACACCATCAGCATTAGCCTCTACTGTTGGAATCGCTGCCGATGCGCTCGTTATTGATGCACACGCCAACACGACAGAAGTAAGTGCCTTTGAACCTAAACCTTTAATTGTTTTTAACATTGTATTTCCTTATTAATTTACTAAATAAACCACGATTAAAATTATAAATACCAATCCTAGGGTTCTTGCTGAGTACTCCCCAAAATCAATGTTTTCTTTCGACCAACTCCTATGATTCCCCCTCATCATCATCATCACAAAGATAAAAGCTAATGACATAAGAATGGATGCGATAAAAATATTCAGTGCTGGCATAGATATATCCGCACCAGTAAGGAATGCTGCTAACTGATCAGCATTACTCGCCATTAGATAACTTAACCTTATGGATAGAAGCTCTAGGATTACGATTAGGTCGCTTTAAATACAACTCAAGCTCTTGCTTCAACTTAGCCAAGTCACTTTCAAAAACATTGTATTTAAATCTACTCGATGAACCTTGAAGTGAATTCTTTTTTGCTATGAGCAAAATACGATCAATCTTATTTAATTCTCGTAAATAATTAGACAGTTCTTCTCTTTCAGAATTACCAGCAAAAGCTTGCGAACATAAAACTGAAACAAGACAAAAAATAATACACTTCATATATAGAGCCACTTCCATTACTAATTAAGTGACTCTATAAAAACACATTAAAAAAGTGGGTTATACGTTAACCCGTTTTTTGTTGATGTACGGTTTTTTAGAGGTATTTTTTGTATTTGGAAAATAGCATCCTATACAAAAGAGCTTGGAATATTGCGGAAGGTGGTATTACATACAATGGGTTTATTGGTATAGGAAAAGACAAATAAATTACAAATGGCAGCACTAAAAGGGGGAAGGAAAGCCTTCTTGCCGCCTCAAATATAGTAGAGCTTTCTCTTCCTGCCCCAAACTTTCTTAAATCCCTTTCAACTAAACCATCAACAAATCCCCATATAAAAACCATAATAAACAAAGGAAATGAAAATATTATTAACATCGCTCTCAGTACAAAAACTAGTGAGATATTAAAGCCTGAATCCGCATACATCGTTATAATATGATTATCATCAGTAAGAACGAATAAACCTTGAGTACTCCAATAAAAAAACAGGTGCATTACTTGTTTATATTGATCAACAAACCAAGCTACCCACCCCTCTTCAGTCTCTCCTGAGATTGCTGATTCTATCGTACTGTTGGCATAGTTTAGCTCTATTCTTAGCATATCTAATGAGTGTGAAGTTCCGCCTTCCCACCATTCAAAATACAGCCCTAACCATTCGACAATAATACTGATAAATAAGCTAACAAATAGCAAAAATACGGTATTGACCAGCAAACCAATTAAATCATTTACCATCCCTGATTTTTTAGTGTTTCTTTCTTCAGCCATCTCTAAGTCCTCCCCATTCCACATCAGATTGATATGCGACTTTCATTTTATTAACCACATCAAGTAAGGTCGCAGGTAAAGCCGCTGAATCCTTTTTATCGGGCATTGGCGCTCTTAGTTTATAGAGTTGATTTCCATCCATTAAACAAAATGATTGCCCTTTCGGTAAGCCAGCAATATCCGCAACTTGCAACATAGGAACCCTTTGCGTAGATGTTCTATCCTCATTAGAAGACACAAAACCTACTGTCCCTCCTTGCCCTGCATTATCATTAACACCCGAAACAGCCATAATGGTTGAAACGTTTACTTCAGGTAGTTTTTTTACCATTAGATTAGCTGTTTTTTCATCCTGAACCCTCATGAACTCAATTGTATTGATGTTAGTAATAACCTGGTTAGCTTTAGACTCATCTCCTAACTTTACTTCTATATCACTTAGCGTTTGTGTATATAGAACCAGTTGAAAATTAGCACCACCCGACTTATTAGCTAGTGGTACAAATTTAGGTCCTATAAGATCTGAAAATTCATCGGCATGAACAATTACGTTCCTTTTTTTACTTTTTGTAAAAGGTGTTCCTGCATCAATATCATGTTTATAGATATAACCAGCCATTGAGGTTAAGGCCGCAAATGAAGCCTCACCTACAGCACCCCCTACCTCTACATCAGTTAAAGCATCTAAACCAATGTAAACAATTCCTCCTCGTTTATATAATTCCATCCAATCCAATACCGGCTTTTCACAACCATCTTTAGCCCCTGACAAAATATCCCCTACTTGACCTGAAGTTACTTTTTCTAAAAATGGTCCTATAGCTGAAGATATTTTTCCGAAATATTCAGGATCAAGCTGATTAATGTAAATTAAATCTTCAAGAGTATTATCATAAATCCCCTTGTCTCTTATAAAGGTAATGAACGCTTCGGCTTTTGGTGATCGGGTATTGTTTTTCTTTTGTTTCTTGGCTTTTAACTCATTAGTTAATTTTTCGACCTCAAAAGAAAATTCAACATTAATAGAAGCTAAATATTTTTCAGAGTATTTTATAAGAAGAAGATCAGGCCGTTTAAATGCCTGTTTTATTTTGGGGTAATTTGGTACGTCACCACAATAGAACATCCCTTTAGAAAAGGAGTTAGTAAACTGCCACGCATAATCTTTAAATGCTTTTGAATCGCCTGTTTCAGGTAATGAACCTGTTACTCTGGTTGATAACTCGGTTAATCGAGTGAAAGAATCTAACGGATTATAAGAGCAGGAAATCTCAGGAAATCCCAAGTGAAAAATCATCAACTCTGATAATCTTCCTGCCTTTTCTGCCTCTATATATACTCTCTTCAATAAATCAGCATCTCCTTTAGGGTCGAATATGACAATTAGATCATCTTTATTCCGGTGTATATCTTGCGTGATATAAACCTCAGCTTTCCTTGACTTACCTACCCTTGTCGAACCTACAACAATATGATGCCCATAACGATTAGATAGCCTCATCGTTACGTCTTTTTCTTCATTTACTCCTACACCATGAAGTGCAGGTTCACCCCCTACGTCTGGATAAGGTCTGAAAGGATTAAAAAAAACATCTTTAGCTGTTAATTTTGCCAAAAAACCTATTCTTCCATTTTCAATTTGATATTCAAGATTTCTTATCCACGAATAAACAAATGATTGTGTAGAATACTTTTCATTTTTTCTTTCACGCACAGAATAAATACGTTCCGTATGTGTTTCTCTCCATCTAAAACCTTTTCCCATAAATAAATAATGGCGAGATACCTTAATCTTGGATAAAGACAGAACATAACGAGGAAGGCGCTTTAAACTTTTGTGATACGTTACTATTTTTTTTCCCTGGCAAAACCTCCAAGTACCTGTAATAAAAAACATCCCAGCAAAGGCAAAGCCCACAGTGGGTGACATAGATAATTTATAAGGGGCCAGAATACTCGCCCCCATAAAAAGATACGAAACAAGGGCTGAACTATATTCTACAGGGGGCCTTAAAAGGTTCTCTATTTCATATTTTGAGGTCATTGTTCGATAGCCCTACTGTGAATGTAAGCAGGATATTTATTGTGCTTTAAATGAGTGGCTAACTTATCCATATTTGAAGGCTGCACAACTACAGGGTAAATTGCAGCTTTAAAAGCGTTATAATCATCTGCGCTAGGGCAATTGATAACAAACCCTAAAGCTCTATTTTGTTCAAATAACTCTTTTCTATGTTGTACCCAGCCCAAAGAAATATCATCACAACCAACTAAGAAAACAGGCGATCGCATTTCAGGGAATTTTATCTTAATTGAATCAAATTCCGCTAGTTCCCAAAGCTTAGATTCAATAGGAAACCTGGACCCCATCATTTCTATTGGGTCGGCCATTTCTAAACGAATCTTGGGGTCCATGCCTTTGTTAAATACTGTAGATTTTCCCGTATCGTAAAGTACAATTAATTTCTTAGCGTTAGTTAATGGAGATAAACACAACACTACGAGTAGAGTAAATAGTTGAAATTTCATTGGAGTTCCTTGTTATATATTAAATAAACCTTGTTACGATAATTCTCAGCTAGCCTACTGTTATTCGGACTATGATATTTTCCTGTAGCAACAAACCAATCATCTTCTCTAATATATTGATTTAACAATATTTGCGCTCCTGCCCTCATGTTTATCAATGGATCTAAAGCTTCAGAGTATGATTTGAATTTTTTATGGTGGGTTTGCCAGTGAATTTGAAAAAGACCTATATCAACACTACAGCCGACATCAATTGCTAAACCAAGAAAGTGAACAGCTTCTTCTTTGCTATCTAAATAAATTCCTTTGCCGCATATATTTAAGGTCCAAGGCCAAGGGATTCTTTTACCCTTAAACCCCTTTCCACTTTCCTGAAGCGCAATAGAATAGAATAGCTTGCTTGGAACTCCCTTTTCCGTAGCAACAAGATCATAAAAAACTGGAACCTGAGCTTTTGAATCAAGCACACTACAAAAAAAAAGAATAACGATGATTTTATTTAAGAAAAAGAAATAGCGCATTGTTTCGAAGAACATGGATAGCATAGTCTTTACCTTTCAATATATGAGCAGTATGGTTTTGCATTAAATTTAATGTGACATTCCCTTTTTGAACATCTTCAACTTTTATGCTGTTATTTTTAGCCCATAGGTGTAGTTCATTTTGATTATCAAGATTTTTAACAAAAATATCCGTTGAATTTCTAGGAAAGGAGGCTGTTTTCATAAGTCCATTAAGCAATCTATCTTTACAATCGAGACACTTTGAATCGATAAAAATAACAAATACATCACCATCTCTTATGTACTCTTCGTTGTCCTTAAAAAGAATAGTGTTATCAATTGCTGGCTCTGTATATAGCTCCTTAAAAACTTGGTCATATAACCTAGCCGTTTGTAGATCCTTGGTTGTACGGTCATGCTCTAACTCCGCATAAATAACTACATATCTTCTCTTTTCGGAAGGGTTACTTTCCTCTAAAGCCAAAATAAGAGGTGGAGCGACATCAGGTGAGAATGTACCTCTAGGCCCCTTCATAAGTAAATCATACTTAGCCATATCAGCTTCAGTTAGATTCCACATTTCAGCTACAGTAGGCGCTCTCTTCGTGTTATCCACTGATGAATAAACGATTTGGCTTGATGAGTTTTCAGCCGAAAACACCGTAAAGCTAAAAAATATTAAAGTACATAAAAGTAAACGGGAAATCATAAACTCACCCGACTTCTACGGCCTGACGTATGAACAAAACTTACGCTATTTTGTTCAATTTTAGCAATACTCCATCCCTTTCCAACGGAACTATAAACAGACAAGGTTTCAAACCCTCTACCAGGTATATTTATTATTGCGACTAAAGAACCTCCCCAATTATTTATTTGTGAAACATAAATATTTAGTTTGTTTTTTTCTTTTATTAATTTTTTCTTTTTGATTGAATTAGCGATTTTTGTTCTATTGGCTTTTTTTTTGGCTTCAGTTTGAATTTTTTTCATCTGAGCCTTTAGGTTTTCTATAGCATCAAAATCAATGCTTCCATTCTTTTTAACAAAGGACGTATTGTTATTAATATCACCTTCTAAACCTTGCGTGTGTTGAATTAACCTAAGCGCTTCAAGTGCTTGCTCATCACTTGTTGTTAAACGGAGGCCCATAGACTCTATATCGCTACGAAGTACTGAAACAATAGCCTTTTGCTCTTCAAATTCTGCTTTTGAAGCATACAAACTAGCTTCTTCATTATCAGAACAGCCACCAAGAAAACCAGTCAACAATAAGACTAAAGTGAGTAATATACTTTTCATAATGAAGGAACCTTTATAGTTACACCTGACAGCAATAAATTTGGATTTTTATCAATAAACGCATGGGGATTGTTTTTTACTACTTGATTTGAAAATTGGTCCGTAAAGGGCATTCCAATTTTCCCTGCAATTATTGAAACTGAGTCTCCCTCTTTAACTGTGTATTTTGTATACCCTTCATCAATAGGGTTACTGACTGCATGACTTCTGAGCGTAAAAGGGCTTGGATTTTTTCTTGCTAACCACTGTTTCTTATAGGGCGCTATATCAACTAACTTTATTGATTCACTTTCTGTAGTAAAAGATATACGCCTTAATGTTTCATCGAAGTTTGGGATGAAACCTTTACCACTAAGTATTGATACCGCTTCTTTAAAACGTACAGGCCCTAAATGTTTATGTATTTCAGGCAAAGGCAGTTCAAATAAGAGATACGCTATATCAGACTCTTTAAGATCCAATTTATAACCTGATGGAGAAATCAGTAAATGAATTGCTTCACCTACAGTCTTTATTCCTTGAGGAAAAGAGAAATCAATAACGACTTTTAAGGGGTCTACTTGTTGGCTGTGTGGTGATATATCTATCTCCACATATCGACTTGTTTGAACATACTCATTTGCATTTGTACTGAACGCACAAAAAACAAAGATAAGGATTGCAAATAACTTCATTACTTTTCACCATTGATAACTTGTATGGCAAATATCTACAATCTACGCTTTTTAAACAATGAAAACCCGTAAATAAGACTTAGACACATTATTTTTAAGCATAAAAAAACCCTTAAAAAAGAGTTTTTAAGGGTTTTACTAAGATGGTACTTTCGTAACAACTTTATTTGGAACATGAATGGTTTGAGCTACAAACGTGGATTCTCTAGATTTAAGAGTCGTTGTTGAAGTCCAAGATTCATTAGGGTCTTCTTTTAATAAAATAGAAGATTCGCTATCAATTAGTTTTGAAAGGTTAAAAAGTGTATCTCGATAGCTTGTACTATCTTCAATCCAACCATCACCAAAAATAGCCAATTCCATTTGTGTATCGCTCACTTTAGAATAAGTAATAGACAAGTAGCCTTCTTTTATCCCGACATTTTCAAACTTATTAGTAAGAACCCGAACTAAAGGTAATTTAGCTGATTCAAAATTAACGTAACCTGAAATTGTAATATTTTCCATGTGTATCTCCATATGATTTATAAAGATACATTGGCCCATAAGGGAATGTACCCTTAAGGTTAAGAAAGAATAACTATTACTAGTTCGTCACTCGATTGAGTATTCTATTTGACGTTGGTACTCACTTTTAAAGAGTGAATAAACTTGTGCCTTAATTGAACTGTTAAGGACCAGGGGAAACTTTTTACAATAAATTATGTTCTGCAAAACTATATGTACCAGTACAACTGACAATTACGTGATCAATTACCCTTATGTCCAATAACTTAAAAGCATCGACCAACCTAACTGTTATCTCTTTATCTGCAATTGAAGGCTCATTACAGCCTCCTGGGTGATTATGCGTCAAAATCAAAGATGCCGAATTTAACTCAAGAGCCCTTTTTACACATTGCATGGGATAAACAGCAGCAGCATTAATACTACCTTTAAACAGGACCTCAAAAGAGATCAGTTGATTTTGATTGTTTAAAAACAGAATGCCGAAGTTTTCCCTCTCCAAACTACCCAACTGAAGCCTACAGTAATTTTTAACTGCTTCAGAATTTGTAGCTATTAACGAAGTTTTTAAAGCCAATGTTTCAATAATAGAAATTGCTTTATATATAGAGTTTTGTTCTTCTATGTTGAATTTGTTCATTAGTAATTTACTCCAAAAAAAGAGCAAATTAATCCCTGTAAAGGCAAAATATTTGCCCTTAAGGGTTAAGAAAGAATAACTATTGCTAGCTCGTCACTCGATTGAGTATTCTATTTGACGTTGGACTCACTTTTAAAGAGTGAGAAAACTTTTATCTTAGATATACTGCTAAGAAATCAGTTGAATAGATTAGATAATATACACTGATGAGAATTATTTCAAGATTCAATAATTGAAACCCACTCTTTAAACGCAAGTGCATTTATCTGCTCTGGTAATGACGTAACGAAATTTGCAGACAACTCATCACCTTCTTTCAATAAAAGTAGCGCCACTAAGGTAATCCATTCATCGTCACTATCTGGCATATATCCTTGAGTTAATATCAAATCCAATGCAGCCCGACACAACCATAAAGGGGCCTTACCTGACCTAGCATCTGAAATAAGCGTACTACCCGTTATTGGTTTGCTTCGCGTGGTGTAACCTGATCTTTTGGCTACATCAGTTAATAAATTTGCCAATTGAGATGGTGAAAAAGTAAAGTATTTCTGCACCTGACTTAAATAGAACGATCTGTTTTTTACTGACTTATTCCAAGCAGCCTTATTTACCTTCATCTAAGAAAGCTCTGTTAAGGTTAACTTTGAAAGACTTACTCTAATAGGCTCTTCTTCACCATCAACCAGAACCCAAATATAGCCTTCTTCATCATCAATACGGTCAAGTAATAGCTGACACTTTTGCCTTTTCCTATCAACACTTACCAGCCCCATTATTTTCGCCTTTTTTAAGGGCCTAACTTTATAACCTGAAGGTTCAGCATCCACATTTTTGATTTTTCTTTTTTTCTTGTCTTTTGTAGGCTTAACACCTTCAGCTAAGCTTTCATTATCAAAATCAACAGCGGATAACATTTCAATCCATTGACGATTAAATACCCCTTCCTCTACTGAGGTAATAATTCTTTTTTTAATTTCATCAAAATGACTTGGCTTTTTTCTAAACGTTTCTATTATTTTTTTTAAGTTAGTTAAATCTTTAAATTTGAGGTTATCATCATTATAAAAATCTGGAAGAAACTGATATACGGGGTTAGTTTTGATTTCAGATACTTTTATTTTATCTGAAATTGTTCCTTGCGATTTTGCGCCAACGAACTTAGCTACATCTTTCAAGTTACCGAATAGCTCTTTTAGTTTTAATAATGCAACACAATCATCTAAACGAGTAAGCCCTCCCCTTGCATTGTTCTCTACATATTGTTCCGCAAAGTTAATGGCTCTATGTCTATCATTACCATAATCATAACGCTGATCAATAATAACAGGGATAGTTTTTCTTTCGGCTATCCTTGAGGCTCTAGTTCTTTTTTCACCAAACTTGATAACATATTTACCATCACTATTTTTAGACCATGTAGTAATGGGTTGATTTATTTTAGAACCTTCTGCACGAAGTGTTCTAACAATGTCGTACACCTCATCTTCAATAATATCTTGTCGTGGTTTATCATTATCGAATTCAATTAGTTCTAATGGTCTTTCTAAGATTTTTCCGGTGATTTCACTTTCATTTTCATTTTCAACTTCAGATTTAGGGCTACCTTTAACACCTGACTTTGAAAGTAGATTAGCTATTGAGCCAATATTTGGATTCATTATGCCACCTCAGATTTTTCATGAAGAACACAACGAGAAACAATCTCTTTAGCAACATCTTTTACTTGTCTAGCCATTTTAGCCGCATTGCCATTTGGTGGCTTGTCCCATATAGCTCTTTGCTCTCGGATAGCTTTAGGTATCGCTGAAGAGTGCTTAATGGAATTTTCAAATATTACTTCGCCCCAAGCTGATTGGGCTTGTTTGAGCGTATCAACCTGAAACTTATCTTTTAGGTCGATAAGATTAGGGATCATGCCTATAAACTCTAAGTCAGGGTTATATTCGCTTTTAATGCTATTAACTGTATGTAGAAACTTTTCTAAACCCGATAAAGAATAACCATCCATTTTTATTGGTGAATAAGCAAAATCAGCTAAACACAAAGCAGCTAATGAGAATCGACCTAAACTTGGAGGCGTATCAATTAAAATATAATCATATATATCATGTAACTTTTTAAAATGCTTTTTAGGGTTTGATATAACACTCAAATCCATAGCTTCAATGTCAGATAAGAAATTTCCAGCGCGAATTAAATCAACACCTTTAAGATTGGTTTCTAATGGGGGATTTTTATCTATATCAAATTGTTCATCGAATAATAATGAGGCGTGTACAAGGCTATCTTCTTTTTATTGACAACTGAATCAGTTAAGTTTTCTTGGGGATCTAAATCGAGTAATAAGATTTTCTTGAGCGGTTACTAACGGTACTTAGTTCATTGAGATAGTAGGCTAGATTAACAAGTGTTGTTGTTTTACCAACGCCACCCTTCTGTTGTGCAGACGTAATAGTTTTCACTTTCTGTAACTCCTTTGAGTAGAGGGCATTAAGACCCAAGTTTTGCCTAGGATTAACTAGGCATGACAAAATAAACACAATTTACTCCCTAACTTGCAAATGTTTAAATCTAAAATAAACAAATAAATATCAAAACAACCACTTGTAAATGATTTTAATATGCACTATTGATATATAAAGGACTGCATGGAGGCTCTAATGAATAAAATTTTTAACATTGCCAATTTACTCTGGTTCACAAAGACATCATTTCGAGTTGTTTTTTCCCTGGTAGTAATATGCCTTACAGTTTTTCTAAAGATAATAGCAGCAATGCTTGAAGAGGATTCTAGCCCCTCTACCTCGCCCAAAAACCACCCATATGTTCTCGATGAGAACGGGAAAGAAATAATTGATGACCATGTTACATATGTTTATGATTTTGATGATCAGATCAATTTAAAAGGACCTCTTTAACTGCTGTTTCATATTTCATAATATTTGCCCCTTTCAGTTTATGAAAGGGGGTCCCATTATCTATATTGGCCTCATGAAGACCTAGTTTTAAAGCCCCTTTCTGAACAGACTTCCAAGCATGTTTATCTATTTTGCTAAACTCAATAAACGCCAAAGGACTCTTTACTAAGCAATAATCTCCATCAATAAAGGATACTTCGCCTTTGTTCACGGCATGATCAAAAACCCAAATAAGAAACAATTTCCCGACTTCTTTATTAGTTAATTTTTCAACATTATCTGTAACCGCTACAACACTTTCCTCATTAGGAACTGATTCAAACACTTCATTTTCTAACTCACTTACAGCATCTTTTAAATCATAAAATCGCCTTATCGTTAAAATATTTATATTTGGAGAGTCGGCATCATTGATACAATGCAAGGTAGATTCAGCACCCTTATCTTTAAGCCATTTTAAAACCTTTTTATCCAGCAGCTTAGTTAAAAACGAACTAACGTCATTTGTTTTTGAATAAATAATTAAACCTGACAAAAAGACCACAAAGGTCCATACATCCTTATTACTATGAACATCTTCAGCCTTAACACCATCAGGAAAATATATACTTCGTCTTTTCCTTAACGCTGCCCTAATAGAACTTAAAATGGCATTGTCTTCATCTGCATTAACAGTTGAAAAATATTTTTTCAATGTGGCTATATATATTTTGTTAAAAATATCTTTTGATAACCCTGAGTCATAATAAATATTACCGATCAATTTTACATCTGTATCTATTCCTTTATTTTCAGGTATTAGATAAGAGTTTGCTAAGTTGATCTTGGAAGAACTGAACAGTTTCTTTATATTTTTTATCTTCAAAGTAAATTACCTCCTTGTCTGTATTTTTCAAACAAAAGCTTTTTAATGACTCTACGGCTGGATTCCAAACGTACTCATCATGCCCTTCAACTTTAGCTGAAGCACACATTCGAAAAAATGGCATAGTATCAAGTGCGTTTCTAAGACTTATGTTTTTGAATTTATTATGCGCTTGGAGATTATTGACTAATACATTAGTCAATAATCTCCCTGGCATTTCAGAAAGTTCTAAATAGGATTCTATCCCTTGATATGTTTGATCTAAATTAACAATAAATTGAATTATGGCTGTATCTTTAGTAATCCCCGTTAGGGTAGAAAGCCAATTTAGATCATTATCAAATAACGTAATATGTTTACTCAACACGAAAAACCAACGAATTTATAATGATCTATTTATATCTCAGAAAGAGATATGAAAAATAGTTTTACCTGTAAAGAATTATTTTACAGGTTTAGTTTCTTTTAATAACTCCTTTATGCGTAAGTCATATTTTTGAGGTGATATATCCCCATCAACCATCATTTGATGAACAAGATTAAGAGATGAAAACAAAGTAGAATCATTAACCTTTTCAGCCTCTATCAAATACTCTGAATATATATCCTCTACCGTGGAAGATCTCACGTAATCAGATAAATATGAAAAATATAACAACCTTTCACTAGCAGAATATTCCACTAAAATAGGACTTACTCCTGCTTCTTCACACAATAACCAGAGCAAGTTCCTAGGTATTACACCGTTATCTCTCATTTTATAAAGCGTTTTACGAGCTAATCCATGCTCGTCAGCAAACCGCGATACATTTACTTTTTTTAATAAGTCGCCAATGCGATCAGAAATGCTATCCGAAGAAAAGCTATTTCCTGTTGGAACAGTCATTTTCCTTCCTCTTTCTACCCATATAAATCCCAGCAACATTCTAATATAAAAAATCACTCTTTTATAGCATTTCGGCATGCCGAAACCTTACACGCCCTTACACCAAAAAGCCCCGAAAAAGACACAAAAAAAACATTAAGCAATAATTACAGTTGGTTTTTGTACCCAACAAGGGTACAATCTAGATATTATCATAACTTTCATTGATATATATAAATCGTTGTTTAAGTGGTATCGGCATGCCGAAACTATTCTTTTAAAGGAACTAATATGAACATTCAAAGCGCTCAATCAACTAATTCTCTTTTACACAATGAAAAAGTTGCCCTATCAAAATCAATAATACACTCAATGCTCAACATGACAGTGCAACAACACAACGCCTTCAAATCTAGTAATTTATTCCCTTCTCAACTCGCAGTAAAAATCAGCAACACCAACTTAAGCGGTATTGATGCAATCATTAGAGATTCACACCAACTAATAACCTTTGAAGATGGTAACGATGAGCTTGTAATGAAAGTTTCTTATAAGAAATTACAACGATTATTATTTTCAATAACAGATATAGAAACGCATAGAAACCTCTTAATTGAATTCTTGAATAAGGGAGCTTCTAGCATTTGCCTTCATGATTTATTTAATTTATCGAAGGCCCAAGTAGTAAGTTTAAGAAAACATCATAGTATTACAATATCGTCAGGTGGAAGACCTGATGCTGAAGAAGTATATGAAGCAAAATATCAATTTGACAAAATACACCAAGACCCTGCAAACCTAAGAAAGGATTTAATAGAAGTTAGCAAAACCCATTCAATACCTCTAAATACAGTATGGTTATCGGTTCGAACACCTAACCAACAAAATTATGAAAATGGTAATAAGGCAGAAACTCATGCCAACTAATATCCCTTTAAAAAACACCACATCAAGAAAATTGCAAACCGAAATTGAAATATTATTTCACTCTGATTATGCAATAAGTTTAATAGAAGGAACCCCAAAAAAAGAGGCTAAAAAGTCCTTTTTCATTATTGGATTAATTGGGTTCTCAAGTAAGCTAAAAATAGTTAAGCGAGATTGTGAAAGACACAATCCTTACGCAAAACATTACTACCAACAAACAGTAAAAAAACACGAAGAAGCTAAAGAGTTAATTGATAAAATAATTAATGAATGTGACGTAAAAATTGAAGAAGCTTCCAAAGAAGGAATTGGCCTTTTACTGGCAACTAACTTAAACCCAACGAAACGAACATTTAAATTTTCGGTCCCTCTTTGTTATCAAATAGCAATCCTATTAAATAAATATGATCTTTGCATAAGGAAGTTACAACCTCTTAAAGATATGGAATATATTTCAGGAAGAGAATTAAACCGAAAGGTTGATTTGATGAGTAAGCATATGCGGAAATTATTTCATTCAGCTGAATTGTATCACAGCACCCCTCTTACTATTAGTGACTTGCAAACCGGAAATGACAAGGCTCTTAAAGCCGAAAAATTAATGGGACGTTTGCCAGGTCATGAATAAGTAAAAAAACAAATCAGCAGCGCCCTACTCTTTAGAAAAAAACGATTAAGTTATTAATCGTTTTTTTTTGCCCTCAAAGTCGTCACTACTTTCTTATGTAGTGACGACTTTGTTGCGACCCCTCTACCCTTGCAATTATCTACACTTGTGTATTACACTACGGAGTGATGGTGGAGTGACAACGCCCCAACAAGTCAAAACAGAGTCTTATAAATAGGCTCGAAGAGCTACATCATTAAGAGTTTTTTTTTCGTAAAAAACTTACCTTCAAAAAAGACACCATGTAATTACATGGCTGTTATTGTAAATAATAATTAATCTTCAATTAATTAACTTAATCAAATTCATTTAAAAATATCCTAGAAAAGTACTGTGGAAAACTAACCATTTTCATAATCTTCTCCCCTTTATTTATCTCATAAAAAACACTATTAAAAAGCGATAAAGACACATTTATCACTCTTCATTTCAATAAACTTTTCATTTTAAAATTAAAGCTTATCTACAAAATCATTCTTGTTTTTCTCCAATGAAAGAATAATTTTGTGTTTAATTTTAAAAGTTCGGCATGCCGAACTTTCACTTTTTTGTATTAAGAAAAGAGTTCCAACAGAAGCTTCAACTGTATATTTGAAGCACTAATGCCTACTTGTGGGCATACCAAAAATACAAGTACAGTGAACCCCAATCACAGACATTAACATGTTAAACAGTGGGCTAAAATGACTGCCAAAAAACCTAAAACACAACACAAAAAAATAAGGATATAAAATGTTAAAAAACACTTTAAAAAATGAAAACTCACTCAATAAAAAGGTAATAAAAAATGGATAATTCAAACAATAAAATCACACAACAAAATGCTAATAAAACACAACAAAATGGAGATATAAAAATGTCTAATGAAAATGAAAATGAAAAATCAATCACTGACGATTTAACAGAAGGAAAATTATATAAATATGAAAATGGAGAAATGATAGAACTTCAAATAGATCCAGAAGAACTAAGAAAAGTAAAAATTACAGACGATGCCGTGAATGCCGCTATTTCTATTCAAAAAGGAATGCGTTCAGCTTTGGGTGGTTTTAAACCCGATCTAACGACCGTTTGTAGTGCCTTAATCAGGGGGCAAGCCGAAAAATCAGATGCTACGAAAGTAGTAGTTGATTTTTGGCTAGAAAAAGCTCAGCTAGCAGCAAGTTCAATAAACGCTGATAACTAGACTGAACTCAACTATGGCAGTTGATTTATCTACAGATAAACATGTTTTAAGTCCAAGTGGGCTAAATAGGGAGTAGTGTCCCTCGCAATTTTTCGGCATGCCGAAATATTAATTACTACGGTATTAATATTTGCATAAACACTTACCAAAATCATTACACTAACCTTGATTGTATGGATATTAAAATTTAAAACACAAATGAGAATAAGCTCTTAAAGTTATACCTTTTTTGTTTGTTTCGGCATGCCGAAATACTGTCCCTTAAATTATGGAGATAATTTTTATGAGAGAATTAAATTATCAGTTAAAAAATATTTGTGTGAGAAATAAAGACGGCTCATTTTCGACTCAACAAAGTCGAGGTAAGAGACTGCAACACATAGCTAACATTTTACATGATTCAGGATATAGAGGAATGAGTGCAGACTCTTTGAAACCAAAGCATATAGATTGCCTTGTTGATAAATGGTTCAAAGAAGATCGCAGTTCAGGCACGATCAAAAACTATATGACTTCATTGCGGTGGTGGGCCGAAAAGATAAATAAGCCAGCTATTATAGCCAGAGATAATTCACATTACGGAATAAAAGACAGAAAATTTGTTACAAACATCGATAAAAGCCAAGAAATGGATAACAAGAAGCTATCTGAAGTAAAGGATAGCTATATACAGGTATCATTGCAGCTTCAAGCTGCTTTTGGCTTAAGAAGGGAAGAATCAATAAAATTCACGCCTAATTTTGCAGATAAAGGTACTCATATACTATTAAAGAGTACCTGGACAAAAGGCGGAAAAGAACGAACGGTTGAAATAAGAACTGAAGAGCAAAGAAGAGTATTAGATCTAGCTCATAAGTTAGCAGGGAAGGGGAGTTTAATACCTAGAAATAGAAATTACATCCAACAACTAAAAATTTATGAAGGGCATACATCAAAAGCTGGTTTTTCTAAATTACATGGTTTGAGGCATAAATTTGCTCAAGACCTATATTTTGAGATTACGGGATTAAAAGCACCTGTATGTGGTGGTCCAAACTCAAAACAGTTAACAATTATTGAAAAAGAAGTTGATAAAGAGGCTCGTTTATATATTTCAAAACAATTAGGCCATGAGCGAGAACAAATAACCGCAATATATCTAGGTAGGTAAGAAGCGCTTTTGTCAGGCAGGGTTTCGTCATACGACCACAGATGTCAGTTTTTTTTGGATACAGGGCTTAGCCTTCGGCAAAAGAAGTTTAGCAGGGCGGAGGAGGGTATATTTATTGTGACTTCTTTAGTGTTTAATCAGGCTTTTAAGCTTATGAAGCCTACATAGTTAACGTTCCTTCGTCACTGCATGCACAAGTGCATCAAACAGTACTTGTTTGTTCTTTTAGTGTTTCCAACTGACTCCCTAACAGTATATTTAGGGAACTGTAATGTCTATTATGACTGAAACTAATTATTCGCAAAGGAAGATCCTTTTTTAAAGGTTGCGATGTAAATTTTCTTTTTCAAGTCCCTCCCCTTTCTAATATTATTTATTAACTTTAAATATCAACATTGAGTTTTCTAAATGTCTACCATTTCCCCAAATATTAAAATGCTATTACAAAGTATAATGGTTTCTAAAAATGCACTAGTCGGTAGTGTTACAGGTTCGGAAAAGATTATTAGAAGCTATTTAGATTATATAATAAGTGAAGAACCTTCTCACGAAACTACTCTTTCTAATGAAATAAACAACTCTATTCCAAGTATTTTAATAGAACTAGCTAAACCAGATTTAGAAGTATCTATGCCAAGCGATAATGAACTTAAGAATTTGTTTTTATATGAAGAAGATTTTTCAGGTATTTCTTTTTACACAACAAAAAATGCCGAATTAACTTTTGCAACTATTGCCCGTGGAGTTGATCTATCATCTGGTGATCAATATTTTAATAACAGATATGAAGCAACTTGTTTTAGTGAAGCTTTACGTTCTGGTGATGAAACTCAAATCAAAATAACTGGTGATGCTTTAAAAGCTAATCTACCGAATAAGAAAATCAAATACTGTCATTGGATTGGAAATAAACCTACTGACCAAGCTATTGCTAATTTTGAGATTAAGAATTCTCAATATTTTCCATCAATTTAAGCCCAAACAATCATTGTTCAATGTAAGCCTTGCTTAAAACTACTTTTAAAGGTGTTGTATCTAATGTTGATATAACACCTTTTTATTTTTCCAGTATCTTCTATAACCCCACAAAATATTATAATACTCATCTATTAAATATCCTTATTTTTGACTGACCGCTTCGGGGTCGGTAGAGATTCATCTTTAAAAAATAGGGTAGTTCACTCGGTGAACCCCCAATAAATATATCCAATTAAATTATATAAAACATACATATATTAACTTGATAAACAAATAATATACGTATATTATTACAATCATATTATTCATTTAATCGGAAAATAAAAATGTCAAAGACGCACAAAAAACCGCATATTCTAGGGATTTTTCAAAATAAAGGTGGCGTTGGAAAGACAACGATCACAACTATTCTTGCTGAATATGCAGCTATTATTGAGAAGAAAAATGTTCTTATTATCGACTTAGATATGCAGTGCAATACAAGTGCGCTATGGCTAAAAATTGAAGATAATAATTTACCACCAAAGCACCCTGATTATGATGGTGATCCTGAATTAAATGAAAGAAGTTCTGTGGCTGATATTTACTTCGGAAAAGCTGTGATGCCATACTCCACCTACATTTGTGAAGAGAACGGATATTCTAATTATGTAGATGTAATGGCAGGGCATCCCGTTTTACTTGAAAGAATAAACAGTGAATTTAGTAACGATAGTGGAAAAATCGAAGAGAAGGTAATTAATAGATTAAAAGACTTTCTTGAAATTGCTGACTTGGGCGACATCTACGATTTAATAATATTGGACCCTGCACCAAGTAAAAGTTTAATATTTAAATCAGGAATTCGAGCTTGTAACAGCATTATAATACCTTTTGAAAGTGAGGTTAAATCACTTCAAGGAATTAACGCTATGCTTCAAGTCCACCAATCAGAAAACTACACTCGAAGTGAAAGTGATAAATTAGAATTAATAGGTTTATGTCCTAATAAAGTTCGATTAAGTACAAATGTTCATAAAAGTACATTAGAAATGCTTCACGAAAAATTAGGAAAAGTAATGTTTCCACCAGATTTATATCTTGGTCTTTCAAGCGCAATTCCAGATCGGGATATTACAGGCGTGAGTCCCAAATCTATTTTTCATATTAGTAAATCACATACAGCATATAAACAAAGTATGGCAATTGGTAAGTATGTAATGAACAAAATATTTAAATAAAAAGTAGGGGTTCACTAGGTGAACCCCCCAAAAAAATAAATACTTGAAGAAGTAAGGTAAAAGATTATGGCTACTGTAAAAAGAAAAATAAGTGGAAAGACTAACAAAGTTGGTGGTACAGGAACAATTGATGAGAGTGTAAGTAATGGTTCTGATGGTTGGGCTGATGCATCGGCAAACAAGCTTGAATCTGCTGAAAAAGTGAAAGATATTCTTGTTAAAACAATTCCAATTGTTGATATAAGAGCAGATCAAGACAATCCAAGAAAATTAGAAATTGATATCGATCTTGTTAATTCAATTGCTGAAAAACATTCACTTGAGACATATATAAAAAACGAAGACGATAATGAGTGGATCACAGATTTTGTAGATAAAGTTGAAAAAGAATTCTGTTTAAAAGGAAAACAAATAGAAGACTTTAAATCTATTGTGGAATTTTCGAATGTTTTAAAATCTCCTGAAAGATTATTACACCCAATAGTAGTTTGGAAAGAAGAAGGTGAAAATGTATTTCATCTAATAGCAGGTGAAAGAAGGGTGTTAGCTCATTGTTTGCTAAATGCTACTCATATTGCTGCAAAAATAAATATTAATAAATTAACTCAAAATGAAGTTGATCTTTTTCAGTGGGAAGAAAACGAAAGTCGTTTAGATTTTAATTTATATGAGCGAATTACGAGAGTAGAAAAATTCATTAATGCTAATGGTGGAGAAAGTAAGACATCTATTAAAAAATTTCATAAAAGCACTGGTCTTGGTCGTACAATAGCAGGAAATTATTTAAAGATAATTCGTTATGAATCTCCAATTTTAATAGAAGCAATTAAAGATAAAAAAATAACATCTTTAAAAGAAGCAGGAGAACTTTCAAAACTGTCTGTTGAAGATTTAACAGAACATCTTAAAGGTAATATTGTAAAATCTAAAAATTCTGCTCCTGCGACTGTTGTTGCAAGACCAAATATTAAAGTAACTCGTGATAGTGATAACAACGCTTTAAATAAAATGATAAGTGCTGTTGTTGAAAAATATGATGCATCGAGTGCTATTGAAAATCTTGATTTGAAAAAACCAAAAGATGTAAACCTTGCATTAAACGCTTTGTTATTATTTTTAGAAGATAAAGAAGGGTAGGGCGGTAATGAATAACATTATAAATCCTGAAAACGAAACAGTTAAAAGAATGTCGTTAAGAGTGCCTAAAGGTATGATTCCTGATATTGAAAAAAATGTATCTGACTCTGGTTATAATAAAAAACAAAGAACTTTATGGTTTGAAGATATTTTGAAAGAGTTCTTTGAAATTGAAAACTATCTTGATCTAGTTGCAGAAGAATATATTAAAGCAGGAACTACTAAAACAATTTCTCTTATAGTCAGTTTAGAAAATTTCGAAAAAATTAAGGATACTGTTAAATTAGTAAACGAAGTTGAGAATGAAGATACTGATAGAAGCTCTGTTATTCGAACTGCAATTCTTCAACGTTTATTGAAGAGTGTTAATTATGAGTAATATAGTTCCTGATCAATTAGACCTTTTTGTCGCTGATCTTTTTGATATTTCTGCAAAAGGCGATTTGGTCAGCATGGAGTTCCCTATTTTCAGTTTATCTAATCGTGTTGATAAAGAAATTTATAAATATGAGAATCCTAAAAATGGTGCTGTTCTTGAAGTAATTCCCTCAACAGTTGGTAGAGCTACCATTCATGACAAGGATATTTTACTTTATTGTTTCTCCCAATTAGCAGAAGCTAATAATCGAAAAATGCCTATTTCTCGTAAAATCCATATGACAGCCTATGATTATCTAAAAATGACTAGAAGGGCAACGTCAGGGAAAGATTATAAAGATCTTGGTAATGCGCTTTTAAGGCTTCGTGGTACGACAATTAAAACAAACATATCAAAAGATGGATTTGGTGAAAAACTTGATGTATTTGGTCTTATAGATACTGGACAAGCTATTACTGATGAAAAGGGTAGATTGGTTAATATTGAAATAGTCCTATCCGAACAACTGTACTCCGCTATAACGAACAATAATATACTTACATATAATCCTAACTATTTTGATTTAAGATCGCCTAATGAGCGTAGACTGTATGAGATAGCACGTAAACATTGTGGACACCAAAATAAGTTTGAAATCAATTTTGAGAACTTATATAACAAGTTTGGGACTAAAGTTGAGCTAAAAGAGTTTAGAAGAAAGTTTAAAACGATAGTAGAAAGACAAGAAATACCAGACTATTTTATTCAATTATATAGTAAAAAAATCACTGGTTCGGTTGAAAAAGTTGTTATTTTTAAAGATAAAAAGGGTGAATTAAAGAAAGAGTTTTTTGAATTATCTGAAAAATAGAGCTTAATCATAATGTTTGTGATTAAAAAAGGCTCTTTTTAGAGCTTTATTTTGTGATGAAGGCACGAGTTTTATATCACCTTTTCAATTTTGTAGGTTGCTAAATATACAAAATTAAACTTTTAAAAAGACAAAGTGCCGTATGTTTTTAAGAAAGCTCGTATGTTATTCGAATAATATGCGGTATGTTTTTAAATAGAGTTTAAATAGTGTGCATTCGATATTTATATCACCTTTTATCCCTATTTCTAGGAATAAAAGGTGTGGATAAGGTGTGAAACTTATCGTTATTAATATCCCTAAATATTTTTATATTATCGTTTCTTTGATCACTTTTATTCGGGGCTTCGATCACTATTAATTGAGTTTATTATCACTAACTATAGATACTTATATCACCCGTATTCAGGGCTTTTATCACCAATAAGTTATACAAGCATTGATATATAAGGGCTGTATAATGCGTAACTTACTTAACTCAGTAACTTTATCTTTAACCCTAATAACAAAAAAAAAGAAAGATCTTAACGTTTTTAGTAATTTTCAATAATAAAAATATTTTTTTGAATACTTCTAAAAAGAAGAGCAGGGTGTTTACTAAAAGAAATATTTTTCTTAATCAAAAGCTGTCGTTAAATAAGATTCTCTCTCTTCAAGTTCTTCTTTAGTTAAAAACACTTTATAGCCAGTTTTTTTTCTGGTGAAAGATCTAAAGGCTAAAAATGGTTCTTCTTCTAATTGTTGATCAACTCGAACTTTCTTAAATTGCTTTTCAAAAATAGTATTTAAGTTAGTTTTAAAATTCGTTGCAGGTCTGCTTAAAATTATTACTGGTATTGAACAATATTTTCCTTTGAACGTTTCAAGTTCTGTTCTTACATTTACTCGACACTTTCTACGTTCTGCACCAATAGGTGATAAAAGTTCATTACTTTTAATTCTGGTTAAATGATTTAGATCTTGTGCATACTTACCATCACTACCTACAAAATAATTTTCCAGAACAAATTTAATTTCACCTCCTGTTAAACAACGTCCTTTTCCTTTGTTAATTATTTCTGGTTGGAAAGAAACTTTTAGTACAGGGGAATCATCTGATTCGATTAAAACAATATGTCGGGTTATTTCCTTGATATTGATTTGACCATCGTGATCAATACTCGAAATGATTTTATTGAATTTTGGTGGATTGGATTTGAAGATAGTTCTTAAAGCTTTAAAATCTTGTGCGAGAATATCTTTATACAAATTTACATCACGAACGCTATCAATTATGTTTTCATCACTTGGAGCACAAATATACCCGTAGTACGTGTTAACTTTGTTACCATCAATATCTTCTTCATCATAATAGAAGTTTCTGTATGGGATTTCTAAATCTTCAATATGCTCAATATCAGTAAAGTTTTGAGTTAATATTTGAGCTTGAACCATATTTTCTTTTAGCTGTGAACATAAACCACTAATCAATACTTTTAGCATTAATAAATTATTTTCAATATTCCTAATAACTTCGTGATCTTCCAAAACTTCTAACATATAGATTATCCCACACCTAAAGTATTTATTTCATTTTAGAGAATTAGTGAACGTTAATCAAGGTAAGTAATTAAACAAGAAATGCTTTTATTAAATATCAGTTCATTTTTCCTTGCTAAACTTTTTTAGTTATTAAGCTGCGAAGGTAGAAACGATCAGCATTTTTAAGTAAGCTATTACTTTAGGTGTGGGATAATGTGCCAGCTTTAATATAAAAGCCCTAAATATGAAGCTGTGTTGTCTGTGCATGAAATACTAATATGTGCAGCATAACCCTAAAGTATGCACGTAGGGAGCAATAGCGATTAAGGGGGTAGCTCTATATTTGTTGTTTAACGGGAAGTAGGTTCGAATGTTAAGTCTTAACGTTGTATGTAAGCTTCGGGTTATGGCTAATACTATGATTGTGGTTAATTTTTAAGGAAAATTAACCACAAATTGAATAAATCATAAGTAACTAACAAAACCCTGTGTAGGTTATAAAATAGGCTTAAGGTTCATTTCGAGGGGATGGGCGCAACCCCTAATATGATACGAGCTTGAACAAACGTAAAATACCTTATGAAACATAAGTCGAACTATTATTAATATCGAATGATGCATTCCATCTTTTTAGTAGAATGCATAAACGAAAGTTTTAAGTTTTGGTTAATGTTCGTGGATAACTGATCTCTTGACCATATAAACAACTACCTTTGGGTGTGGGATAAAATATTTAGGTTCAGGGATTAATTAGAAAAATAGAGCAGGGCTGATATCAAAACGTTCTGATAATTTACGAATATGTTCTGTTGTTAATTTTCTGTCATTTTTCTCATTACAGATCATGGAAACTGTGCTCTTACCACCAATTTCATCTGCAAAAGAAGTTGTGTTTAGTCCGTGTTGTTCCATTAATAAACGTAACATTGAAGCTCCACCATCGAGAGCTTCGGTACGTGCATTAAACTCTGCGAATTCAGGTGCAGTATCTTCATAAGCTTCAATCAGAGGAAATAACAAATCAATTAAGAAAACGTTATTGTCATAATCTTCTATTAGTTCTTCCATTAATGCTAAAGCAGCTTCATTTTCTTCTGCTGAATGAATACCAGTGATAAAAGGTATTTCAAATTGTAGCTGTGTTAGTAAGCTTGTTGCGTGTTCCGTATTTATTGCAAATTGAGTGTTCATTATTTTTTTCCTTTTCTATGTGCATCTACAAACTTATCGTATTGTTTATGATTAAGAATGTGTCTGACAAAAACCTTTTGATTCGTAAACTCGATGAAAGCTAAAAGTCTTAAATTACTACCGTTAATATCTATGACGTACCATTTATCTAGGTACTTGAAGTTATCTAAAGATGGTACTGCTTTTATAAGTTCTTCGGGAGTTTTGAAATCTCCCTTTTTCAGTAATCTGTATAAATCGTCAATTGCTCTTACATCATTTGGAAAATTCTTTGTTGCTTCATCAAATTTAGCTTTTGCTATTACGTGCATAAATGCCTCTTTTTTTATTATAGAAACATCATAGCACTATCCTTAAGTGTTCGCAATATGTGAACCTTTTAAAAATTAAGAATACTTTTCGTACGGTATCTTGCATTAAGTAGTTTAGGGATGTATATAGGTTAAGTCCAATACTAAACAGTATTGGTCTTAGTGACTCCTTGTAAAACAATCGCTTACAAAGAAACCTCTCGTTTGCCGGTGATTTATACAGGTTATCGCATAGATTATCGAAATTTATGCAGACTAAAACCTTACCAGTATCATATTTGATAAGGCACAATCGAAAGAATGATTTATGTAAGCTATATTATTTAATGCCTATTTCGAGGGGATGGGCACAAACCCCCTAGACCGTAACTATAAAAATCTTAATTGACATAAAGAAGGCCAATTCATCAGCTAAAACAACCCAAGTGGTTGCAAAATTTTCGCTTATATTCATCAAGCGTTAAAGGCTTCGTGCGCAATCGAGACATTAGTTATTGCTTGATTTTAAGGTCAGCAGGTAGCCCAGACTGTGTGAAAACGTTTTGATCACTTTTTCGAATAAGCACCAAATACTTATGATCAATCAATCTCAAAACAAGATAATAAATCACTCTGTATTTGCTATAATATTCATTAGGTTAGTTGATTATATGTTGGTTATATGTCACGTCATATTAAAGGTTCATCTCGTTCCCAAGCAACCCTCTTTCCAGAAATGCTTGAAGATTTTGTCGCTAAAGAAAATCCTGTTAGAGTAATTGATGTATTTGTCGATGGATTAGATTTAGAAAACCTTGGTTTTAAAGGAGTTCAATCTAAAGCAACTGGACGTCCTGGTTATCATCCCGCCATATTACTCAAGATTTATATCTATGGTTATTTAAACAGAATTCAGTCGTCACGCTGTCTAGAGCGAGAGACACAACGTAATGTTGAACTTATGTGGCTCACAGAACGTTTGTCACCAGACTTTAAAACGATTGCTGACTTTAGAAAAGATAACCATCTTGGAAT
>MAAB01041452.1_pt1 | contig 87265 bp, 83 predicted proteins | sample 1115991 | NCBI WGS metagenome assembly MAAB01 (sample SAMN04961124, study PRJNA320927) | seawater metagenome | isolation source: sample BD02T18 sea water enriched with oil for 18 days | place: USA:Gulf of Mexico | collected 2013-07-27
ACTGCACGTATGCCTATGATGCTTAAAGGACCAACAGGCTGTGGTAAATCTCGATTTGTTGAATACATGGCATGGAAACTTAACCGTCCACTTATCACTGTTGCTTGTAATGAAGATATGACAGCATCTGATTTAGTAGGTCGTTTCTTATTAGATAAAGATGGCACCAAATGGCAAGATGGTCCTTTAGCAACCGCTGCCCGTATTGGTGCGATTTGTTACCTCGATGAAGTGGTTGAAGCACGTCAAGATACTACGGTTGTCATTCATCCCTTAACCGATCATCGCCGTACTTTACCTATCGATAAAAAAGGCGAGCTAATTAAAGCTCATCCTGATTTCCAATTGGTTATTTCTTACAACCCTGGTTATCAAAGCTTAATGAAAGACTTAAAGCAATCAACAAAACAACGTTTTGGTGCGCTTGACTTTGACTACCCGACTGAAAATATAGAAGTCGAGATTGTTTCAAAAGAATCAGGTGTCGATAAAAAAACAGCTGAAAAATTAGTTCAGATTGCTCATCGTGCACGTAACCTTAAAGGTCACGGCCTAGACGAAGGAATTTCAACACGTTTATTAGTATATGCAGGCCAATTAATCAGTAAAGGTGTTGAGCCTCAAGCTGCTTGTATGATGACGATGGTCACACCATTAACTGACGATCCGGATATGCGCGATACATTGGATGCAGCAGTACAAACATTCTTTGGTTAATAATTAATTTGCCACAGAATCGCATAGCGTACAGAGATAAGCCTGTTCACTATAAACATTGCTTTTTCTGCTAGGTCTTCTGGCAGAGAGAGGTTCCATGATTTTAGATCATAGAATTCCGTTTTAAGCGTTTCAGTAAGAAATGAACATTACCACTTACTCTGTGCGATCTGAGCTGAGGCTTTTATAATGAGTATCAAACTCGAAGACTACGAAGAATTCCTAGAAGACAAACCATCAATACGTGAAGTATTAGAGGGTACATTCAAGGAAGCCTCACATCTTATGTCACCCACCGGTCTCGAGACCTACATGGGTGGTGCAAAATCATTGTCCAGTCTTGGCCGAGGCAATGATCTGGTGATCACTTACTTACAAGAAATGCCACTGGTGGTAAAAGAATGCGGTGAAGATGTTATTCCCGACTGCATCACGGCTGCGATGAAACTGTCTTCCGTTACCTCTGGCTCAGTCATCTCGTTACTGTTAACCAGTTTACCGACTGCCGCTCGTAGTCTTGGTGACGCAGAACTACTTCGGGGTTATTTAACATTTATTCATCAACTCGCTTCAACTGCATCGCGTGGTTTGCGACCAATGCTGAACCATATTGATGAACTACTCAGCAAGCTGACTTTAAGTGGCTTACGTCGTTGGGCAACCTTTGGCGCTCAGGCATATCGCCGTGACTTTACCAACTTAACCTCTTACTTCAATTTAGAATCTGCAGATTCTAAAGCGATGCTACAAAAAGAACGTAGTGGTGTGCTCTTTATAAAAGTACAACGCAAACTTAATTTTTACCTACGTGCATTATGGGGCCGTGACTTCTTCCTACGGCCAACAGGTGCTGACTATACCGATTTCAGACCTTATATTGAACATCGTATTTTACATATGCCTGATGCGGTTGATGATATCGGAACAGACGATAACAAAATTGCCGGTTTAGAACTTTATCGTGCTACAGCTGCTCATATGGCTGCACATATGTGTTATTCAACTCAGCCTATTTCTGCCGAACAATTAAGTCCCGCCCAAATATTCTTTATTGGCTTTGTTGAAGATGCCCGCGTTGAATATAAAGCCATTAATGACTTTCCTGGCCTAAAAAAACTCTGGACCTCTTTACTTAAAACAGCACAACAAGATGAAGAAGTCGAACACCCAACCATGGCACAACTAGAGCATATTGCTCTCATGTTAATTGATAGCTCTGCTAGCTCCGATGATCAACAAATAAATGGGCTAGTCGAAAAATTTCATAACGAAATTGAAATACGTCAAGATGACAATCAGCTGTCATGGCATTTAGGACTAGAACTTTACAACATCTTTAGTGCTCGCAAAGAAGTACCAAGTTTACGAATACTTGAACGTATTCGAATTCCGTACCGTGATGATAATCGCTACGTTTGGGAGTTCGAAGAGTTCGACATGAATGCTGAATTCGAATACGTGCCCGCGAGTCAAAGGCAGGTTCGTCGTCAGGTTAGCGTCATTGAAATGGCTAATGAAGTAGATTGTGAATTAGCTGGCGACGATGCTCAAGAAATATGGACTTGTTCAACCAACATGCGTCCCTATGAAGACGACCTGACCGATGAACAAGCAAGTTTCAATGATATGTGGGGCAAAGAACCTATTTCAGATCCCTTCCACTATCAAGAGTGGGACTATCAAATTCAGTTACACCGTCCTGACTGGACAACAGTTTATGAACGTCTGCAACGCCGAGGCGATCCAGAAGATATTAAGCTTATCTTGGATGAATATCGGCCGGTTGCACACCGAATTAAACAAATTATTGATTTGTTAACACCAGCCGGTGTACAGCGTATGCGTGGCCTAGAAGATGGCGATGAAATTGATATCAATGCTGCAGTTGATGCGATGATAGCCATTCGCATGGGCGAACAACCCAACCCACGCATTACCATGCGTAATGTATTAAAAAATCGCGACCTCGCTGTTGTAGTGTTGATGGATTTATCAGAGTCCACCAATGAAGTCATGGCCGGTTCAGATAAAACGGTATTACAGTTAACACGTGAAGCGGCAACACTTGTTTCTACTGCCATCGACGGCATTGGCGATCCATTTGCATTGCATGGCTTTGCCTCCGATGGCCGTCACGATGTTCAATATTATCGCTTCAAAGATTTTAATCAGCATTTTGATGATGAAGCAAAATCACGCCTCGCAGGTATGAAAGGTGGCTTATCAACCCGCATGGGTACAGCATTACGTCATGCCGGACATCATCTGATAAAACAACAAGAAAGACGCAAACTTATTATTCTGGTAACCGATGGTGAACCGGCAGATATCGATGAACGTGATCCACAGCATTTACGCCATGACACTAAAAAAGCAGTGGAAGAATTGTACAGTCAAGGTGTATTAACCTATTGCCTGACATTGGACCCGAATGCTGACGATTATGTAAAACGTATTTTTGGTCAAAACAATTACACCATTATCGATAACGTAGATCGTTTGCCAGAAAAACTGCCAACACTGTTTGCCAGCTTAACCAGCTAAGTTGCCCCCGTGAGTAGAATAGGAGAGATCCCCTATTACGCACAACGAAATGACCAAATAGATGCAAAACTCTATAACTTATGGCGTAGAGCACGATTGCACTTCACCATGCCAATGCGGTTACCACTGGTAGATTATTCACACTTAGTCATGCTGCTTGAAGAGCACGAATGGGTCTGTGTGGATGAACGGCAGAATGATCTGCCGATACTAGCTTGGGTAGAGTTTGAAGACCAAGGTCGAGATGCCCTTCATCTTCCGGTTAAATGTAAACTGAATTACTATCACTATGCAGCATCGAAAGTCCGGGCTCACTCGCTGGAACTGATGCAAGAAGCACTAGAGAAACGTTTACATGAAAATAAATAAAGTTAATGTATAGGTGACACTACACACTATATTCCCTATTCTATCCATGAAAGTAACCAGGCTAGGCCTAGTTTAGTTGAACCTAATTCTTAATTAGTATTGCAGCCAACCAAGTAAATAAAAAATAAGGAACACGTTATGAAACGCTCTAAATTAATGACAATAATATTGGTATTGTCGTGCTGCTCTGTAGGTAATGCTCATGCCGACTGGGGCAGTTTGATTGATGACTGGAGCACCAAAGGCAAAGCATTATTAGCTGATGAGTCAACTACATCAGCAGTCTCATCATTAGATATAGATACGATTATTTCAGGACTAAAAGAAGCATTAGCTGTTGGTTCACGAGCAGCAGTAGACAACGTTAGTCAAACCGATGGTTACCTTAGTAATGAACTCATTCATATTGCTATGCCAGCTGAATTACAACAAGCTGGCGACTTGATGCGTCAATTTGGTTTAGGCGCCCAAGCAGATCAGTTTGAAAACAGCTTAAATAAAGCAGCTGAAAAAGCCGCACCGCAAGCAACTAACATCATTGTTAATGCGATTAAAAACATGAGCATTGAAGATGCTAACAAGATCCTCAACGGCGCTGATGATGCTGCAACTCAATACTTTAAAGAGAATACCAGCACGCAATTAACAGAACTGTTCACACCCACAGTAACCGACTCGTTAAACGAAGTTGGAAGCACTAAATACTACAATGATCTTACTGCTCAAGTTGCAGCTATCCCACTGGTAGGTGAAAACATAAACTTAGACTTACCGAGTTATGTCACTGAGCAAGCACTTGATGGCCTGTTCACAATGATTGCTTTAGAAGAAAAGAAAATTCGCGACAACCCTGCAGCAAGAACAACTGAGTTACTACAAAAAGTGTTTAGTAACTAGGAAATACTCCCTATTACCTAGCTCTATACGAGTATAATAACTCTACAATCACAATAATTTTTATAAGGAAATCTGATGGCCGCTAGTCACAATTTAAACCTTTGTAGCCAAGGCACAGCTCTTAAAGCACTTTTCACTGGGTATCTTATCGTTGTTGCTGTCGGTTATATGATGGCGTTAGTTCAAATTCAATTCACTCATGGTATGGCGGATGGTGAGTTTGGCTTATCTATTGATGACATCGTATACAGTTACTACGGAAAACGCTCAGGCTCAGTATTAGATGCAAAATTAAATGGCTCGATGCAAGTTATGGCACCAGATGAAGATCGTGCCAAAATATTAACATGGGTACGTAAAGGTGCTGATGAGCAAGCCTTTTATGACAATGGTATTCGTGAAATCATGGATAACCGTTGCATCATGTGCCACAGTGCAGAATCCGGAATGACAATTCCAGATTTCACTAAATATGAAAATGTAGCCCAACGTGCTGAAACTGATACCGGTGCGTCTTTTTCTTCTCTAGCTCGTCTTTCACATATTCATTTATTTGGTATCGCCTTTATCTTTATGTTTGTTGGCCTGATTTTCAGTTTAGCTGCTGGTGTACCTAAAGCTTTAAAAGTCACCGTGATTGTCATGCCTTATGCATTCTTACTCGTCGATATTGCATCATGGTGGTTAACCAAGTTAAATCCTCACTTTGCCTGGTTTGTTATTATCGGTGGTGGCGCGATGGCTATATCTTTCGCCTTTATGTGGACAGTATCTATGTATGAAATGTGGATCACACCACGTCGTCGTAGAGATGATAGCCGTGATGCCTTATTAGATGAATAACATTAAATAAGCCTTCACACGAACAAAAAAATCCCCGGTTATTGACTATAACCGGGGATTTTTTTGATTAAACATTTAAAGCTTATTTTCAGCAAAGTATTCTTTGGTTAATTTGAATACCACCGGGCTTAGCAACAGTAAGGCAATTAAGTTAGGCAATGCCATTAAAGCATTCAGCGTATCAGCTACTAACCAAATAAAAGATAAGTTGGCCGTTGCACCGATAGGAACAGCCACCACCCATAATAATCTGAAAGGTAGAATAGAACGGCTCCCAAACAAATACTCTACACAACGCTCACCATACAAACTCCAACCCAGTATCGTAGTAAAGGCAAACACAGATAGGCCAATTGTTACTACATAACCACCTATGCCCGGTAAAGCCGACTCAAAGGCTATCGAAGACAAAGTTGCTCCTGTTTCGCCACTGGTCCAAGCTCCTGACACGATAATTACTAGACCAGTAATTGAACAAATAATAATGGTATCAATAAATGTCCCCACCATCGCTACAGTCCCTTGCTTAACAGGACTATTAGTTACTGCTGAAGCATGTGCAATCGGAGCGCTACCTAAACCAGCTTCATTAGAAAATATCCCCCTAGCCACACCAAAGCGTATTGCTGCCCACACTGCTGCACCAGCAAAACCACCCGTTGCTGCAATAGGTGTGAAAGCATAAGTAAAGATAAGGTTAAATGCGGCTGGTAATTTATCGGCATGCACACCTAATATAGCCAGCCCGGCGAATACATAGGCTATCGCCATCACAGGTACTAACTTGCCTGCCACCTGTGCAATCCACTTTATGCCGCCAATTAATACCAAGCCCACTAAACTAGCTATGATCAAGCCAGTTACTAAATGCGGTACTTCAAACTTGCTAAATAAAACATCGGCGACCGAGTTGGCTTGAATGGTATTACCGATACCAAATCCTGCTAAAGCACCAAAGATAGCAAAGGCTGTACCCAACCATGCAAACCGACTACTCAAGCCATTTTTGATGTAATACATCGGACCACCCACTTTATGACCATCAGCACTCGTTTCCCGAAAATGGACAGCTAATACCGCTTCGGCATATTTAGTCGCCATGCCTACTAAGGCAGTCATCCACATCCAAAATAAAGCGCCCGGACCACCTAGGAATATTGCTGTAGCAACACCGGCGATATTACCAGTACCAATGGTTGCTGATAATGAGGTCATCAAGGCATTAAAAGCTGAAATATCACCCTCGCCTTTTTGGCTACGATCTCGACCCCGCCATAACATTTTAAAGCCATAACCTAGCTTTAAAATCGGCATAAAACGGAGACCAACCATCAGAACAAAACCAGTACCCAGTATTAATACCAACATCAATGGCCCCCAAACTATGCCATTAAGTTGAGTTATTAAATCTGTTAGCCAAGTCAGTATTTCCACGTAATCATCTCCAAATAATTTCGCTCTATGCTAACACTGGCCCACATTTATCAGCTAGTGGAATATTGCTATTAAAGTAATTAGCAATCCAGCCGTTAGCCAAATATAGCCTTTAACTCCAAGTGGAGGCGATCATGATCATCAGCAACGCTAATATTTCCCTGCAACAATCGCATGAAAAAGTCACTCGTTCTGAAGAGCGAGAATCGTTAACTTTCTGGCTTGGCGATCGCCCCCAGTCAACGAATCAACCCAGAGTGATAACAGGGAGGTCACTGGCTAACACTATTGATATATCCAGCCAAGCTAGCCATGCTCCTCATCGTGAACAACATGCACTAGATGAAATGATGCTAGATGCCAGACATGAACTTATGGTGCAGATCATTAGCAAAATGGTCGAACAACTCACCGGTAGGAAGTTTCAACTTTTTGATCCTGCCAGCCTCAACAGAAAGACTGCTGAGATACACTTAGACTCGGCACAACAAGCTTCGGCCAACAATGAGCAACCTCCACCACAAACAGCCGGATTTGGTATTGAATATGACTACTACGCCTCGCACTATGAATATGAATCACTATCCTTCTCAGCCGAAGGCAGTATTAAAACTACAGATGGCCAAACCATCAACTTCTCATCTCAACTTAATATCGAACGTGAGTATTTCGAAGAACAATCTATTAGCTTTAGGGCCGGTGATGCCGTCAAAATAGATCCATTAGTTTTAAACTTCAATGGCACAGCCGCCCAGTTACAACAATCTCATTTTGAGTTTGATCTCGATGCCAATGGCCAAACCGAACAAATAGCCCTACTCAAGCCTGGTAATGCTTATTTAGCCTTAGATAAAAATAGTGACGGTACTATCAACGATGGTTCAGAACTATTTGGCCCCAGCACCGGCAATGGTTTTAACGAACTAGCCCAATATGATGAAGATGGTAATAACTTTATTGATGAAGCCGACAGTATCTACGAGCATTTACGGTTATGGACCGTCGATGCCAATGGTCATGAGCAGTTAATTGGCTTAGGAGAAAAAGACGTGGGGGCTATTTACCTTGGTCATCTCAATACCCCATTTGAATTGAAACAAAACCAACAAACCTTAGGTGATATTGTCAGTTCAAGTGTGTACTTAAAAGAAGACGGTGGCACAGGCTTTATTCAGCAATTGGATTTAAGAGTTTGAATACACCGATATTCAACTTTCTCTGACATTGTTCCTTCTAGACCATAACATGAACATTATTCCTCCTTTGTCCAACTATAGCCTAGCTTACTAAACGGTGAGAAATATCACGAGAGTCTGCGCTTATATAACTCCGCTTCCTTTAGGATTTTCTTTTAACATCTGCTGATAAAAATCAGTAAATTCTATTCCCCACTCTTGTTCTATCTCTATCAGGTGTTCAGCAGCAACTTGCTCGCGAGGCTGATTATTAAAGGCTAAAACAATAATATTTCTATGCTCTGCAACTGATAAACAGACTGTCTGTCGATTAAACCTTTCCCGAATCGCAGATAGAAAGTGCATTAAGCCTTCGCCATCATTAACCAATAAATTAAATGCTACATGGCCCTGCGGGGTTAATAGACTACGACAATGATGCAAAAAATTATCATCGATGATCCATTCTGGCGTCAATTTATCTTCTGCTATATCTATCACTATTGCATCGTAACGCCGCTGGCAGTCTGCAACATAATGATTAATATCTTGGCTATGTAACTGACACTGTTCTCCATCAGGAAAATCAAAAAAGTCGCGAGCAAGTTCACAGATTAATGGTGATAGCTCAACAGCATCAACAGATACATCAGGGAAACGATTAGAAAAATATCGAGCGATTGCACCGCCGCCCGCACCAGCCAATAATATATTTTTAGGCGGTGGGGAAAATAAGCAGCCCGCCAGCATATGGCGGTTAGCGAGTAGTAAATGATCAGGACGCTCTAAGAGTATTTCAGATTGAACCACAACGTCGTCAAAGTCTAGCCAGCGGCGATCGCCCTGCTGCCAAACACGAACAGTTAAGTCGTCATCTTGTTGGCTGAACAACAGTTGTTGTTCAGCCATTGTATTTAACCTTCTTGTTTTTCTTCCAACATTTCCCAACGTTCATAGGCTTTTTCAAGCTCCTTGGTCAAAGCAGCCAACTCATCTTGAGTTGCCGTGACCTTATCTGCCTCTTGCTGATAGAATTCTGGATCACCGATGATAGTATGCAACTCATCTTGTTTTTGTTCCAGTTGCTCTATCTTTTTAGGCCAGGCTTCTAAATCCAGCTGTTCCTGATAGGTTAAGTTGGATTTCTTCTTCGCTGAGCTTGTAGTAGCTTTAGTTGCTTTTGATGTAGTCGATTTTTTTTGAAAATCGGCGGCTTTATCAAAAGCACGCTGGCGTAACCAATCATCGTAACCACCGACATATTCGCGTACTTGACCATCGTCATCAAATACAATAGTGCTAGTTGAAACATTATTCAAAAATGTTCGATCATGACTCACTAATAATAAAGTGCCTTGATAGTTCATCAATAAATCTTCTAATAGATCTAAGGTTTCAGCATCAAGATCATTGGTCGGCTCATCCAGTACTAGTAAGTTAGCTGGTTGGGTAAATAATTTAGCGAGTAACAAGCGATTACGTTCACCACCCGATAATGCTTTAACCGGTGTACGAGCACGCTCAGGTGTAAATAAGAAGTCTTGTAGATAACCGATGATATGTTTACGAGCACCATTAATATCAACAAAGTCAGCACCTTGGCCAACATTATCGACAACACTGACTTCTTCATCTAGCTGACTACGTAGTTGATCAAAGTAGGCCACTTCTAAGTTCGTTCCTAACTTTACTTCGCCAGACTCTGCTTGAGAATGACCCAATAAAATCGATAATAAGGTTGATTTACCACAACCATTTTTACCAATAATACCGATGCGATCACCACGTTGAATAACGGTAGTGAAGTCATTAAATAACACGCGACCATCATAACTTTGGCCTACACCCTCGGCTTCAAGTACCAACTTGCCACTACGTTCAGCATCTTGCAGTTGCATATTGACGTTGCCAACTTTCTCACGACGTTGGCTACGCTCACGGCGCAATTGTTCTAATGCACGAACTCGGCCTTCATTACGTGTACGTCGTGCTTTGATACCTTGGCGGATCCATACTTCTTCCTGGGCCAGTTTTTTATCAAACAAGGCATTTTGCTGTGCTTCATCTGACAACATTTGTTCTCGGCGAATTAGGAAGTTAGCGTAATCACCTGGGAAGCTAGTGATATTACCGCGATCTAGCTGCACAATCCGTGTTGCCAATGATTGTAAAAACATCCGATCATGAGTGATAAACAGCACCGTGCCGCCATAACTTTTCAAGAATTCTTCTAACCAAGTGATCGAAGCAATATCCAAATGGTTAGTTGGCTCATCGAGTAATAAAATATCAGGTTCTTCAACCAAAGCTTGAGCTAATAATACCCGACGTTTCATCCCACCAGATAAAGCAGAAAATTCTGCATCAGGGTCTAATGATAATCGCGAAATAACCGCTTCAACACGCTGCTCCACCGACCAGCCATCAACAGCTTCTAACTTGTATTGGGCTTTTTCTAATTTAGACAACATTGCTTCAGAGCTATCAGTTTCTAACTGATGAATAATATGGTGATAATCAATCAATAACGGTGCGATATCGCCTAAACCTTTCGCGACTACATCAAATACAGAGCCTTCCGTACCTGCAGGTACTTCTTGTTCTAACCGTGCTATTTTTACACCTTGGCTTATAATCTCACCGCCGTCTTCTTTGATTTCACCGGCAATCACCTTCATTAAGGTTGATTTACCCGCACCATTACGGCCAACCAAACACACACGTTCGCCACGGTCGAGTTGAAAATCAACTTTATCTAATAAGTTAGGACCGCCAAAACTAACGGTAATTTGTTTTAATGACAATAACGCCACGGTTATTCCTCTTCAGCTTGTGCTGTTTCTAGAGCATCACTGGCTTCAAACCAATCTGACTCTGTCTGTTCTAATTCTGATTTTATTGCTGCTTGGTCGCGCAATAACGCTTTTAATTTGTCTTTATTACTGTCTTCATAAAGACTGCCATCAGCCAGCTGTTCTTCCACTGCTGTTAGCTTAGTTTGTAGTTTATCCATCTGCTGTTCGGCTTTTTTCACTACATTACGTAATGGTTGTAGTTTTTGCCGCTGAGCTGCCGCTGCTTGACGGTCATTCTTTTTCTTATTATTACCACTGCTTATTGATGTTTCTGTTTTAACTGGTTTATCTTTGGTGATTAACCATTGACGGTAATCATCCAAATCACCATCAAACGTTTTAGCTTGGCCATCTGATACTAACCACAATTCATCGGCTACGGTACGTAACAAATGACGATCATGTGAGACCACGACCAATGCGCCTTCAAAATCCTGCAAGGCTAAGGTCAATGCCAAACGCATCTCTAAATCTAAATGGTTAGTTGGTTCATCTAATAGCAGTACGGCTGGCTTTTGATAAACCAATAACGCTAAAACTAAACGTGCTTTTTCACCACCTGAGAATGGCCCAACCGGCGCTAAAGCATCATCACCTTGAAAACCAAAACCACCTACAAAGTTTCGTAAATCTGATTCGCTCGCTTGCCGATCTAAACGCTGCAAATGTTGCAACGGACTATCTTCAACATACAACTGCTCTAATTGATGCTGAGCAAAATAAGCGATGCGTATATCTTTGGCTTCTTTACGTTTACCTTTTAACTGTGGCAAAACACCGGCAATCAACTTGATCAGTGTCGACTTACCTGCACCATTCGGGCCTAACAAACCAATACGGTCACCCGGTGCTAACGACAACTTAACATTTTCAATTAATGCTACATCATTGTACCCCACCGCCACTTTCTCCAAGCTAATTAACGGTGTAGTTAATCGTGATGGTGGAAAAAAACTAAAGTGAAAAGGCGAATCGACATGCGCCGGAGCAATCAGCTCCATACGCTCCAATGCTTTAACCCGACTTTGTGCTTGTTTAGCTTTGGTAGCCTTAGCTTTAAAGCGAGTCACAAAACTACGAATATGGGCAATTTCACGTTGCTGCTTTTGATGAGCTGCTTGTTGGTGCGCTAAATGTTCTGCACGTGCTAATTCAAAGGCAGAATAATTACCGCTATACACTTTCATCCGTTGGTGTTCGATATGAACAATCTGTGTCACCACCCGATCTAAGAAATCTCGATCATGTGAAATTAGTATCAACGTTCCCGGGTAATTACGCAGCCACTCTTCCAGCCAATAAACCGCTTCCAAATCCAAATGGTTGGTTGGCTCATCAAGTAGCAATAAGTCAGAGCGACACATTAAAGCCTGTGCCAAATTCAAACGCATCCGCCAGCCACCAGAAAAGGAAGTAACAGGTAAGGTTTCTTGCTCGGCTTTGAAACCTAAACCGTGCATTAACCGGCCAGCACGACTACGAGCGGTATAACCATTAATCGCAGCTAACTTATCATGCAATTCACTTTGATGATGGCCATCATGTTCTTGCTCAGCTTTAACAAGTTCAGCTTGCAAGCGAGTCAATTCTGCATCGCCTTCCAACACATAATCAATTGCTGACTGTTCAACAGCTGGTGTTTCTTGCGCCACATGCGCAATCACCCACGAGTCTGGAATCGATACCGAACCGGTATCGGCATGCAATTGATCTCGGAATAATGCAAAAAGACTAGATTTACCAGTACCGTTAGCACCCGTTAGACCTACATTTTGTCCGGGATGCACCGTCAAATTAGCATCTTCAAATAAGAGACGCACACCGCGACGGATAGAGAGTTTATTCAGTTTAATCATGGCGCGTATTGTAACTGATTAGAGGTGTTTATTTTGCCTTAAAGGCTTGTTTCAAAACTAAGATTAATTCCCTATGCCCTCAATGCGTAGCCGAGCATCGCAAAGCAGTTTGGATCAAGCGCGACGAGTGTCTGAGCGTAGCGAGTTTTCTCGTCGAGCCCAAACTGATTGAGAAGCACAGGGAATCGCGCAGCGACAAGCATGGGCTGCCCTTTTGTTTGGTTCGTTTATTTTGGGCATGCAAAATAAATGAACTCGCCATTAAGGCGAAATTCTACTTTGCTTCTGACAACTGCCAATCAACAACCTCTTTCCCTCTCTCCAGTAAATAAGCATTAGCCAAACTAAAGTGCCGACAGCCAAAAAAGCCACGATAGGCTGACAATGGTGATGGATGTGGCGCTGTTAATACCAGATGTTTGTCAGTATCAATCATCGCGCCTTTTTTCTGGGCATAGCTTCCCCACAACATAAATACGACATTGTCACATTGTTCATTAACCGTACTTATTACTTTATCTGTGAACTGTTCCCAACCTTTGCCTTGATGAGCATTAGCGTTGGAGTCTTCTACGGTTAATACGGCATTAAGTAACAATACGCCTTGCTGTGCCCAACTTTCTAAATAGCCATGTTGAGCAGGCTCTATGTCTAAATCGGTTTTTAGTTCTTTATAGATATTCACCAATGACGGTGGTGTTTTAATGCCGGGCAGTACGGAAAAACACAAGCCATGCGCTTGATTGGGTTGGTGATAGGGATCTTGGCCGAGAATAACGACTTTGACTTCATCTAGCGGGGTGGTTTCTAAGGCATGGAACCAGTGTGACTTTGGAGGATAGATGGTTTTGTTTTGTGCGAGTTCGGCATCTAAATATGCTGAGAGTTTTTGCATATAAGGTAAGTCAAACTCACCGTTAAGTTGTGGCTGCCAACTGGATGCTGCATCTAATGTCATTGTCATCGTTCACTCCTTAAAGACTGAATAATGGTAGCAAATTTAGCGTTTGATTTGCAGAATGACTTTGCCAAAGATCTGTTGTTTTGAAATCCAGCCCATATCTTCAGACGATACACTGGCTTCATTTTCACCGGTCAGTAAGTAACCTTTTTCTTCTGAAACTTGCTCGATGCGTTTGATGATTTTGTTGTAGCGATCATGATCTGCCACTACTAGGTCGCCGGGGCGTAACGACCAAAAAAAACGGCTAACGACGACAAAGTCATCGTTAGCCAGTTTTGGTAACATACTATCACCCTGAACCTTTATCAGGCTCAACATAACTTAGATAGCTGTTAGTTTTGGGTATACCACTGCTAAGCTTGGTGGGTAAGGACATGTTGCTGTGTAAGTTTCTACACCTTTTGTTGTCCAGAATGCTGCTGCAAATTCATTAACAAGTTCCAACAGTTTTAAACCGTGTTCACGAGCAACGTGTTGCTTTGTTTTAGATGCTTGCAACATGATGTTGTGCACTAAGCTGTGAATCTCAGGGAATTGATCAAACTGTGGTTGTTTGAAGTAATCACCCCAAATAACACGGATTTCTTCTTTTAATTTCACGCCGTGCGCTTCTTTTTCGTTAGTTAAACGAATAAGTTGTGCTTGATCAGCAATCGTTAATTCAGCTTTTTGACTGATTTCTTCAATCAAATCGATCATGCGAACCATAGTTAACACAGCAATTTGCGCTGAACTTGGATCGTAAATTTTACATGGGATGTCGCAATGTGCCGATGCCGTTGGTACAGAAAAAACCTTGTCTAAGGCCGTTACCATTGAGTGAAGCATATTATTTATTCTCCTGATTTAGTTGTTTATGACGCGTAACTTGTATTCCTACAGCGATTACACCGATGAAAGATAATAATAGAAATGCGTGCGTCCATCCACTAATCCAATGACCGTGGTCATGGCCAGCATGGGCAAACACTGCATTTGAAAATAAGGTGATAAACACCACAAATAAATTACGTAACATTAAATATCCTTGTATTACCTATGTTTAATGAACACTTGCTCTTGGAGCAATCAGATTTGCAAGGCCAAGTTGGAACTCATCCTGTAATTTCTGTTGGTTTGATGAAATATCATGACGATGACGTTTACAGAATAAAGTTCCGTCCATTTGCAGCTTGATAGCGCCATTAAAAATGGCTGTTGTCTGCTCAACCGTTTTATCTGGTTGCTTGTTTATTTTCTGGAGAAAATAAAGACTGCGTTGATAAACTTGATAAGCATTAGCAAAATCCATGATTTTTATATATGAATCAGCCAAGCTTAAATAACTCACCATGATCGACGAGATCACTTTCGGTGAAGTTAGGTTAACGGTTTCCGTCATCGATGATTTTGCGATTGCTAAAGCTTGCTGATTCAAAGTGATTGCCGTTATAAAAGCTTTATCGTAATAAGCTCTCTTTGCTTGTTTTAAGGTGTTTTCCCATTCCCACATAGTCTTATGTCCATATCCACAAGGTTAGCTTATTTTTAATGATAATGATTTGCATTTAGCTTTAGTATAAATAAATACGCTGCTGCTGGCTATGGTTAAGCTAAATTTTTCTCGCCCTGTCCTGCTTGTTGTTATTGCGCTATATACAAGTAGTAGCGCTTTCTTTATTCTGAGCTGACTCAATTCAGCTCGACTAGGTAGCCCCTTGGACTTAACCAAAGATCCGATCTCACTTTTAATCAGACAAATAGCCACACCTGCTAGTATTGGCATGTTTTTCAGCACCATGTATTACTTGGTCGATAACTTTTATGCTGGCATGTTGTCGTCTACAGCCTTAGCTGGCATTTCATTGGCTGCGCCGATCTTTTTTATGGGCCAAGCAATCGCAATTGGTATCGGCCAAGGTACTAATGCCCTCGTTGGCCATGCCTTAGGTTCAAAAAATCAGGCCGAAGCTGAAAAATTAGCCGGTCATGCCTTGTCATTTTCTTGGGTGATCTCACTGAGCATGGGCTTACTTATTCTTCTTGCTGCGCCCTTACTATTCAAATTGATCGGTGCTGAAGGTGATTACACGCAAGAAACCTTTAAATACCTGTCTATCGTCTTACCACTACTGGCGGTGTCTTCTTTTGGCATGGCAGCCAATGGCATCCTCAATGCCATGGGTGATACCACCAGCATGCGTAATGGTTTGATCGTGGCCTTTTTTGCCAATATTGCACTCGATCCACTGTTTGTCTTTACCTTTGGCTGGGGCGTATATGGGTTAGCGGCCGCCACCGTGATCACACAACTAGGTAGTGCCATTTACCTCACCATCAAAGTTAAACGAAGTAAGCTAGGTAACTGTCTAACCTTTGCTAATCTCAATCCTTATTGGTCACATTACAAAGCACTTATTAATCAATCATTACCGGCCAGTGGCAACTTATTTCTCGTCGCTTTAGGCTCGTTAATTATCACTGCGGCCGTAGCCCAATTTGGTGAAGAAGCGGTAGCCGGTCATGGCATCGCCTTGCGTATCGAACAACTGGTATTGCTGCCAACCATTGGCCTTAATATCGCCGTATTGTCACTTGTCAGCGTTAACTTTGGTGGCCAACACTATCAACGCATGGATCATGTCACCATTGAAGCAATCAAAATTGGCACCTCATTAATGGTGGTCGGCGGCATTCTAATTTTTGTCTTTGCCCGTCCCCTTATTTCATTATTTGTCGATAACCCAGCCATTATTGAAATCGGTGTTAGTTATTTACGGGTTGAAGCCATCATCCTGCCCGCCTATGTATTGGTATTTGTATCAGCTGCAACCTTACAGGGCTTAAAGAAACCGTTAATACCTATGTATTTCAATGTCATTCGCACCTTATTACTGCCTATTGGTTTTATCTTTGTTGCCTTGACACTGTTCGAGACAGGTATTTATGGTGTGTGGTGGTCGATTGCCATAGCGAGTTGGCTGATCGGCATCATGCAATTTGTGCATATGCGAAACTCAGTCACCCTACCAAATAAGCTAAACAATCCTTAGCTGAATTTTGTTAATATTGTCAGCCTATTAGCAATATTCACATCATTCATCTAGGCAACTTATTGTGCAAGATAACTCCACCGGGCTGCAACGAAAAACCCGCTTTGTAAGCATCATCACCTTATTACTGATTCTTGGATTCTCTTCGACTAGCCTGGTCAGCTATTTTGTTGCCAATAATGCTCTCGATCAATATATCCGTACCAATACACTGCCATTGACCAGTGACAATATCTATTCTGAAATTCAACGTGATGTACTGCCGACCATCGTAATCTCATCACTGATGGCCCAAGATACCTTTGTCCGTGATTGGATTATTGCAGGCGAGAAAGAACCTGCTCTCATCGTACGTTACCTAGCTTCAATACAAGATCGTTATAAAACGGCTACCGCTTTTTTTGTCTCCAACAGCACGCTCAACTATTACCACTCTTCGGGGTTATTGAAGAAGATTTCAGCCGATGATGTTAATGACAGCTGGTATTTTGATGTTGCTAAGTTAAAAGATGACTTTGAAATTAATGTCGATAACGACACCGCTATTGAAAATCAGACTAACTTTTTTGTGAACCATAAAATTACTGACTATCAAGGACAATACCTTGGTGCTATTGGTGTTGGCTTGTCATCTGACATGGTCACTGAGCTGATTGAATTCTATCAACGTCGCTATGACCGCCAGGTTTACTTTATCGATCCTAGTGGCAAAATTGTATTGCATGGTAAGCAATACCAAGGAGCCGAAGACATTCATCAAACTGATGGCTTAGCTGACATTGCTACCCAAGTGTTAGCGAATCCGGGCGGTTCATATACCTATCAACGTGATGGCCAAGAAATTTTCTTAAAAACGCGTTTTGTACCTGAACTCAATTGGTACTTACTGGTAGAGCAAGTAGGCAAACCTGAATCCCATATCCGAAATACGCTATGGCTTAATATCACCTTAAGTATCGTGATCACTTTTATCATCTTGTTACTAGCCAACCTCACCATTAGTCGCTATCAAAAACGGCTGGAAATTATGGCAACCAAGGATAAACTGACCGGCATTGATAACCGTCATGCCTTTGATCCGGCATTTCAACAAATCATCAAAACAGCATCGCGTAATAAAGACGACTTGAGTATTGTCTTGGTTGATATCGATTATTTTAAAAAGGTCAATGATAGTTACGGTCATCTGGTTGGCGATCAAGCCATCATTAAGGTGGCCCAAATTTTAAAAGAAAACCTGCGTGAATCAGACTTACTGTGTCGCTGGGGTGGCGAAGAATTTATGATGTTACTGCCTAAGTGCAAATTGACTGACGCCCAATTATTAGCTGAAAAAATGCGCCAACAAATCGCACAGCAACCCTTCCTCATTGATGGTAATAATATTGCTATTACTGCCAGTTTTGGTGTCTGTAAATATGCTGTAGGCGACTCTCAAACAGACGTATTTGAGCAAGCAGATAAAGCCTTATACAGTGCCAAAAGTTTAGGCAGAAACAGAGTTGAATTGGCTTAGAAAAACTGCTCAAACTTTAGTTCTAAAGTTAATAATACCTTTTCAATTTCAAAATTAGAGAGCGATAAATTATGGACAATACATTGCAAACAGGTTTGCAAGAATCACTTCGCATTCAACTCACAGAACTAAACAACCGGAGTCGGTGGTATAGCTCGCAACTATGGCAAATACCATTTGCCTTTATCAGTTTAGTTGGTTTACTTATTGGTAATATAGCTACAAAATTTCCAGATCTTTTGCACTTCACTTTTTTAACTGTAGGCCTGTTTGGAATTCTTGTTCTTATTCATATGAACGGCATTATGAATGGTGAACGTAGAGCAGTAGAGAACTTGAAAAAAATAGAAGCTGCCCTTCAAATTCCTCAAACAGTTGAATATAAGCCTACATATGTTCGGCCACTTTATTTGCTAGTTTGGCTATCGACAGTGACCTCTATAATTACAGGCGCCTACTCCATATATTATTAATTACACCTTCCGCACTAAAAAAACTGCTCAAACTCGCGACGTAGTGTTTGTGCAGTTTCAATATCAATCAGCTCAAAACGAAGTTCACAGCCTGGTTGACGTTGAGCTAACTTGGCTAAGTCTAAAGAAAACACCGTGCCAATTTTGGGATAACCACCAATGGTCGGTGCATCTTTTAATAGGATGATCGGCAATCCGGCCGTGGTGATCTCAACACTGCCATAAGCCATGCCTTCAGAAACCATCGTTGCTGGGCTATTACTTATTGGCAGGCCTTCTAAGCGACAGCCGGTTCGATCTGATGCCTGGCCGACTTTATAAGTTTGACCAAATAAAATATCCCGTTGCTGCTCATTAAACTGCTCAAACTGATAGCTAGCCAATATTCGCAGACAGAGTGGCTCACGGTAATTCGGTTTAAACCACACCGGCATGGCTTTCCCTACATTCTTGGTTTTAGTTGCTAAGCTTAATAGCTCATCACCCACTTGAATTAACGCCCCTACTTGCTCACGAATATTGATAGAACGAGAATTAAAATAGTGTTGCGTTTGCAAGCCACCTTGCACAGCTAAGTAGGCGCGTACCCCTGTGATGGGAGTTGACCAAGTTAATCTATCACCTTTTTTTACAGCTAAAACTTGCCAAATAGGCTGGCTATTACCATTCACTTTAAAAGCCAAATCAGCGCCTGTTACCACTATCGCTGTGTCGGTTAAAACTAATAACTCACAGCCACCAAAGGTAATTTCTAATACCGCATCATTACGGTCATTTGCCAGTAGGTGATTAGCCCAATAATAAGCATGCTCATCAGCCACACCACACTGACTTAAACCTTGGTGAGCCAAACCAAAGCGGCCACGATCTTGAATCATGCTGTGGAAACCCGCTTTTATTACTTTAAAACTCACAAGCTGCCACCTAATGCGAGAAATTCCTGCCTGTCTATCGACTTAAACTTAACCTGATGGCCAACTCTAAACCGTTGCAGGTTACTGTAATCATTTAATGATAAATCGATGGGCGTACGGCCCACAATATTCCAGCCACCAGCAGACTCAATTGGATACACGGCCGTTTGGTTATCTGCGATGCCAACACTGCCAGCAGGAATTTGTATTCGGGGTGTAGTCAGTCTTGGCATTTGAATGCGTTCATCAACTTCAGCTAAAAATGCAAAGGCTGGACTAAAGCCAATCGCATAAACCAAGTAGACCTGTTGACTGTGGATGTTAATAAACTCAGCTAGACTGAGTTCCTTCTCCGTTAACATTCGGGCTAAATCAAGGCCTACTTCCTCTGCGTAATAAACAGGAATGTCGATAACTTCAGTCGACTGCTCTTCGTTAACAAAAATAGCTTGAGCTAAGCTGGTAGATACTAGATTACAAAATTTTTGGTGATCACAGTTATTCAAGTCATAACTAATCAATGCCGAAGTATAAGACGGTACGATATCAATTATCAATTCACCGAGACGCTCATGTAAAAATTCACTATAAAAAGCAATTTTCTTGGCTAATTCAGGCGATGCTTGCTCACCAAAATAAATAATAATGGCATTTTCACTGGCTAGTTTAATTTCAAACATCAGTGACCTTGAATGAGTTTCAAAGCAGAAACCGAAGCCGGATGGTCCGAATGAAAGCAAATGGTATCAATAGGAAAATGATAAGGCTGAGAAAATAACCGGTATTGAGCCACAATTTGTTCAGCGTCATCTAACATTGCGCCTGCCTGACTCCGTGGAATCATTTGATTGCCTTGATAACCACGATCGGCAAATGCTTCGTAGATAAACGAAATAGCTGTTTGGGCTGATTTTTCAACCATTGCCTGTTGATGAACTCCTGCTTGCACCACTAACTCAACAGTAGGCTCGACTGTGGTTATCACTTGGCACAACACTTCTAATACCTCAGGCTTATGCATCATGTCATGATACAAAGCACCATGCGGTTTGATATAAGTCATTTCAACATCGTGTTGCTGACACAGCTGCTGCAAGCTCGCTATTTGTTTAACTAAGCTTGCCAACAATATGTCAGCGTCAACATCATGACTAATACGGCCAAAATTGTCTTTATCCTGATAACTGGGATGCGCACCGACTTTAACTCCGTATTGTTTGGCTAACTTTACTGTTTTTTCCATGCTGATTTGATCTCCAGCATGGCCACCACAAGCAATATTCGCCATGTCGATCAATGGCATTATCACCTCGTCTGGGTCAGGAGTTAAACACTCGCCTAAATCACAATTTATTAATGTCATAAAACAATGGTAATCAAATTCAACACTCTTGGGAAACTAAAGCGTTAAAGCATTAATTTGCTTTATATTTTTTCCTAAACGGCGTTACAATCAGTTCTAGTCAATCAGTTTTAAGCGCCCTTGGAGTCAAGTCTATGGAAATAGAGCGAATTAGAAATAAGATTGTGGCGCCAGCCATATCCATCTTATGTCTAACTTTGATTCTCGCTTATGTCTTACTGAATCGCCTGCAAAATGAACATATCATCCAAAGCCAAACATTTGTTCACGAGCATTTAGAGTCGTTCATCGAAGCTGAAATTCATGAAGATGCTGTCAGTTTCATTGACTTAATTAATGTGGTTAAAAATGACGCTAATATTCAGCAGGCTTGGCAGAACAAATCCCGTGACGACTTATACAATGCTAGCAAAAGCTGGTATCAAGCCATCAATAAAAATCATCGGATTACTCATTTTTATTTCCATCATCTAGACAAAACTAACTTTTTGCGAGTCCATAATCCGCAACGATTTGGTGACGATATTGGCCGGCATACCCTACGCCAAGCCGCACAAACTCAACAAACCAGCTTTGGTGTCGAGCTTGGCACATTTGGTTATCTCGTATTACGTATCGTCAGCCCGTGGTTCATTGATGGGCAACTGGTAGGCTATATTGAGCTAGGCGAAGAAACGGAGCATATATTAGAAAAATCTAGTGCCACCTTAGAGACTAATATTGTGACGCTTATTAATAAGGACAAACTTAATAAAAATGAGTGGCTACTGCGAACCGCAGAACCAGACCAAGATTATTTATGGAATGCCCTACCCAATCATGTTTTAGTTGATAGTGAACGTATCAAAAGTTCTATTAGTAATCAGCATGGTAGGTTCGAACTTATCAAGAAAGGCCTTAATCCTCAGCTTAAAGGTGAACTAAGCAAAGACCAAAACGATTATTTTTTTACCGGTAACTTTCCTATTGTTGATGTGGCAGGCACAACCGTCGGTGCCTATGTATTTTTTAGCAATATATCTGCAGAAATCAAACACAACCAGCAAAGTACTAAGGTGCTTTTTTCATCTGGTGCGGCGTTAGCGCTGCTGCTGTTTTTTTTCTATTATTATTATGTTGGTCGTATCGAGCGTGCTCAAAATAAAGTCCTACAACAATTACAACAAGAAATAGATAACCGGACTCAAATTCAAAGTGACCTCGTTACAGCAAAAGAATTTGCTGAAAAAGCCAGCCAAGCAAAATCTGAATTCTTGTCCTCAATGAGCCATGAACTTAGAACGCCGCTGAACGCTGTGCTCGGTTTTTCACAACTATTGGCCCACGACACTGAAAATAAACTGTCTGCCGATCAGCTGGAATCATTAGGCTACATTCAAGATAGTGGCCAACACCTACTCGGGCTAATAGATAGTGTGCTTGACCTCGCTACCATTGAAAGCGGCCATATTAATATCACATTAGAATCGGTAGATACTGATGATTTACTGTTAAAAGTCGCCTCCTCGATCAAGACTCAAGCTGCAAAGCGCCAAATTACCATTGATAGCCAAATAAGTGATAAATACTATCTAACCGCTGATTACAGCAAACTCAAACAAGTACTACTGAACTTCGCCTCCAATGCCGTCAAATATAATAATGAAGGTGGCTTAATTATATTGTCATGCGAATCAACCGCCGATGACCGTATTCGATTATCAGTGACGGACTCTGGCGATGGTGTCGACGAAAGTTTAATTGCAAGTCTATTTGAGCCTTTTAACCGCTTAGATAAGGCAAACTCGTCTGTGCAAGGCACCGGCATTGGTTTAACTATCTGTAAAGAACTGGTGACTTTAATGGGGGGAGAGATAGGCGTATTTAATAATGCAGATCACGGTTTAACATTTTGGGTTGAATTCGACATAGCAAAAGACAAACACTAGATACTGACTGGAGAGCCATGGAATGAAAAAACTTAAGAATGAAAAAGAACTAGTTAAAAAGGCGATTACCGAAGGAGTTAAATATGGCGAAAATCGTGGCGTGGTTGAGTTTGAAGCTACCGATTCACAGCATGAAAAAATCGAATATATCTACCGACTACTCATCCACGATGAAGTCATTCAAGCCTTACCCGAAGACCAAGTTTCCCAAAAGTCGATGCAACACAAATTAGCCTTATGGGCTTCACGTTTAGATTGAACAGCATCCATTAACTTACTGATGGGATGTTAGGTTTAGATACTATCTTACAAACCACTTTGTGCCATTTTTTAGCACCAGCAGCATAGTTAATCCTTAACCCAGCCGAATTAGACCATACCTCTTGTTAATTTATTTTTAGGTTCTTACTATGTCCAAATCCTATTCAACAAGTACGGCCAAAGGCCATAATAAAATTATGCGAGGCTATCCATCTATCAAGGATGATGGAACATTAGTCATAACTCCTAGTAATGATAAAGCTTACAGAATGAATATTAATGGTGAGATCATTGGAGTTACAAACGCCGCTCAAACTTTAATTGATAAATATAATTTGAACAGAGATGAACTTGTAAACGATAGGAAGGCTGCATATCTGGCGAGAGAATCCAAATTTCATAATAGTCCACGAGGAATGGTTGAATTTTCTCGTCAAGAGTTGGCGGTCTCGCTGCATCATATTCGTTTATTATCAAATAACAGCTTGGCTTTGAATGTTGATAATCAATCTTATTTTAATAACCTTTTATATTCGAATACAGTTACGGCTCTTGAAGTTTTTTTATCAGACTATTTAGTTTCTAAAATAGAATCAAATAATGATTACCTTGAATCATTTGTAAATAATTATGGGAAATGGAAGGATAAGGTCTACCCGAACAAATCCAATTTAGAAGGAATTAATGATATTCGTTGTAAAGCTGTTAAAGAAGTTAGAACTAATATTCTTTTTCATAACCTAAGCAAGGTTAAATTTTTATATGAATCTATTTTTACTTTAAGATTTCGTTTAGATGGTTTTCCAGATTTTACTCAACTTGATACAGCAATATATATTCGTCACGATATAGTTCATCGTAATGGGCGAGATCACACTGGTAATTATTGTTTTATTACTGCTGACGATATTAGTGAACTAGTGTCTCAAGTTTCTGATTTTGCTTCTGCGGTACAGTATTTTGTTGCAGAACATGAATGGAAACTTAATCAGTAATCTAAACTTGAGAGAAGCTAACGTAGTTGGTTTTAGTATGATTAATAACTACCCAGAATAAACTCCACTTTTTTCTGAAAAAATTCTGCGACTATCCACTTTAGGTCGGAAGACATCTAATTAAAACATCCTTAACTTTCAGACTAAATTTAAGCCTCTGCAATTGCTGCCCATATAAAAACGCCGCTGTAGAATAGCGGCGTTTTTGTTGTTAGATTCAAATTTATTTATGTAGGTTTGCTACGTAATTGCCTAACAAATCCTAACATCAACATCACCACAAATAATGCTAATGCTAACAGCAGTTGTTGATCCCACTCTTTATCTTCCGGTTGTTGCTGTTCTACTTTTTCCAGCTTCTGTCCTTGGACTTCAACAGCTTCAGCAGCAGCTTCGGTATTAGCCGCAGGTGTTTCTACAGCTGATGGCAATGCTTTAAGGCCAAAACCATTGGCTTGCTGCTCGACAAATTCGCGGAGTTTTTCGTTATCAACAAACACGTCATACTTTTCTACTAGATCAACATAACGTTCAATCATATGCTCCAATGTTTCTGCGTCAGCTTGCCAATACTCTTTACGGTTTGCTTCCAACATACGTTCTAACATTTGAGCTTGAGAACGTGGGTTCGTTTGCTCAAACCATTCATCAATATTCAGTTCTAATTTGTCATTCACATAGACTTCATAAAACTCTTGCCACTGGTCATCACGTACCACGTTCGGGTCAACTACCTGCCATCCCCAAAAGTTGCTTAAATGAGATGATAAAGTGGTTGCACCGCTATAACCTTCCTTCATCATTTCTTCGACCCAGCGTTTATGGAAGTTGCGTGACCGAAGTTCTTTTGCCAAAAATTCAGCGGCGGCTTGTGCTTTAGGATTATTAGCATCACGAAGGTTACTAATCACCATCTCAGGACTGGCACCATCTAAGTTTCGCACCGCTAAAGCCAATGAACCAAAATACTCAAAAGGGTCATCTGAGCTAAGCATACCGTAGACATTAGATGATCTAGAAAACATCGCGATATCCGTACCGGACAATTGCTTGGCATATAAGTCGACATTGTCTACTTTTTGTCCCCAGCGGCTATTGTCAGAACCGTAAAAGTGGCCCATTTTGGATAAGTATAAGTCAGCGATTTTTTCATCCGACTCCCATGTATCACTGGCAAACACAGCGTCTTCAACACCAGATCCATAGTTACCTGATGCATTAGAAAAAACACGTACCGTAGACAGGTACTCAGCTTCTTCAGCCTCAACACCTTCAGCTATCAACTCATCTTTAATGCGTTGACTATTACGCCATACAAAGTTCGACTCCTCTTTGAGAGTAGCAATAGTTTCTACCGCTTTAGCAAGTAACTGCATCACATTAGGAAAGGCATCACGATATAAACCGGTTGCTGATAACACCACATCAACTCGAGGTCGTTTTAATTCTGCAGCAGGAATAATCTCTGTGCCGATAACCCGACCATCATCACTCCACTTCGGTTTAATGCCCATTGCATACAACACTTGGCTTTCTAATACGCCATAGTGACGCATGGTTTCAATTGACCATAATGAGAACGCTAACTTATCTGGGTATTCACCATGTTTGGCGTAATAGTCAGCAATCACACCTTCAGTTAATTCTTTACCTTGTTCATAAGCAGCTTTAGTCGGCACTCGTGACGGATCAAACCCATATAAGTTGAATCCTGTTGGCACAGCTTCAGGATGACGTATCGGATCACCACCATTTTTAACCGGAATATGCTTACCTGCTAGACCGTCAACAAGGTGTTGCATCTCACGAATATCAATAAAACGTTGATGCAAGTCTCGACCTTTTTCAATCTCGGCTAATAGCTCTTTACTCAGCTCATTATCGTGACTGGTATCTTCATTAACGACAAATTCACGGACTGTTCTAAATCCAATCAAGTCTTCCAAGTTCTCACCACTTTCTTGCATCAAGCTATTGCTAAACCCTAATCTAGAATCAAGCTCAGCATGATTATGGTGTTCATTCTCGTGGCCGTGATCTGAAGTGAAATGCTCTCGTTCAAAATCTGCAGCCAGACTAACAAAGTGCTGCCCCATCATTTGAACCAATGTCGATATGACTAACTCCTCTCTTGGTAACTCACCATAAGTATGTAAGCCCAGAGGTTGGTTTTGTGCAGAAAGCTCAACTAAGTAATCATGCAAAGCATCAAGAAAGCCATCAAAATCAGCATCAATCTGAGTTTGCTGCCAGCCAAAGTCGGCACAAATATTATTGGCAATACAGTCATCAATGATTTGCTGACCGGTTTTTTGTTTAACACCACCATCATCCAAAGACTTATATTGATGCATCAACTCATGGATATTAGCCATTTCACCTTGCAAACCTGCAGCAGCAAACGGTGGTGTCATATGAGCTAGAACAGTCGCTCGGCCTCGACGCTTGGTTTGCATCGCTTCGCCGACATCATCAACGATGAATGGATATAGAACAGGCGTATCCCATACTGCAAGATTACCTTGGTCATAAATTGATAAACCACGCTCTTTACCTGATAGATATTCTTGTGAACCATGCGTACCTAAATGCACAATGGCATCACTATGCCAATATTCACGAGCATAATAATAGGCTGCAAGATAAAAGTGATTCATCGGCACAGTGCCCTTGTGATAAATCCGCTTATCTTCATCTTTATCATCGGCACGTGGTGGCTGACGCATCACCAACATATTGCCATTACGAATTCGTGGCAGCACAAACTGATCTTGACCATCACGGTTCACCACCATGAAATTGTCTTTAGGATGGCCCCAATAATCATTGATCGGCTGACGAACATGGTCAGGTAAGGTATTAAACCAAGCTAGGTACTCACTAATTGGCATCAACTCAGCCAAGTCATCTGCTAATAACTTATCTAACTCGTAATCCATATAAAAAGGACTAAGAATGCGATCGATACGAGAAGTGAAATAATCACTATCTACTACATCAATGCCATAACCTTGCTCATTGAGTGTTGAGCTAATGACCCGTAAGCTTTCAGGCACATTTAAAAAAGAAGCACCTACATCCTGACTGCCCCACACCATAATAGACAGCTGCTTGTCTTTATTTGGCTTGTTTTTTAGTTTAACCAAGTTAACCACTTTATTAACCATGTGTTCGAGCTGGTAATCAATGATCTCTGTTTTGCCTGTTTCATCATTCAGCGCTGCAACGATCATCGGATCAACAACACCCGCCGCTTCTGGTAGCACCAAAACAAACGGCGTCATGCCGGGTGAAATACCTTGGCTACTATTTTCCCAATGTTGCTGATTGCCATCAAAGTAAGTCAGCGCTTGTAATACGGGTACGCCAAAATGACTAAATTCGGACTGACGTTTGCTTGCCCAATGAATCGATCTAAAGTTAATAACTGCATCAACAATTGTTTTACCTTGCTGCTGTATCAAGGCATTGTAATTAGAAGTGTTGGGGCTGAGTTCGAAGAAAAAAGGGACAGCGATCAAGCCTTGTTGTTCTAACTGTCTAATCGTCTCATCGATCAACTGTGTTTCCACCGACTCTATTGATGTGCGTTGTAACATCACGCCAACCATAGGCTTAGCTGAAACTTCAACTTGTCGCCATTGGAGATACTGTTCTAATGTTGGAAAGATCAGACCTTCATAATCGGGATGATATATCCCCAACGGTGGGTAAATAATCGGCGCTGCAACATGGTGAGCGTTATTGCTGAAAACACGCTGTTGTAAATAGTCCGCCATTCGAGATAAATTTTCACGACCACCATTACTGTAATAGTCAGACAAATTCTGTGCTTGTTGGCTAGAAATACCTTTTGTTAACTCTGCTGCTTCCAGCCAATTAATCGCTATAAATCGTGCTGTTGATTGTGCTATTACCGACGCATATTGCGCGTATATTTTCTTACTTTCTCTTACAGAGATAGCTTCCATAATAACTAAGTCATACGGTGCAAACACACCGGCAGCCATTTTTAAATCACCCAAGTCACGCTGCGCTTTTAAATCAATTAACATGCCTCGTTGCTTGGCAAACTCTGTTAACAGCGTTAATTTAGCTTTACTGCTATGAGTGCCATTTACGAACAAGATGCGTTGTTCATCTGCCCATAATGTAGAACTTAATAACAACACCATTAAACTAACCATTACTCTAACTAAATTATTCATTTTCACAATCACTTTGTATCTTGTTAACCGTCATTTATTCCGGCACATAAACCATCGATCCGTCGGCCATCGTGTAAGCCACTCCAGCTTTAGTACCCTGACCGCCACCAATCTCACCTGATGATTCATAGTGTTCAATGGTTTCGCCTTTTTTAACAATCACTTCCATATTGTCTTGGCCAGCATTTTTTATCACCGTGACATTGTCAGCGCTATAGGGGTTGAGTGGGTTTTGGGCAATGGATATTAACAAAGCAGCAATCAGCACTAGAAACACATCCACTAAATTAATCATTGAACTGGCTGGGTTTAAATCATCATCTTCATTAAGCAGCTTCACGGGTTAACTCCTCAACTAAATCGTTATTGTCTTGCTGTGGATGAGGGACAACACTACGTAACTGTGCAATATCAACCAGCTCAGTTGCTAACCAACGTTTGTGTACGGTCGCCAACCAAAAACTTATCGAAGCGATCACCATGCCGAAGATAACCACAGAAAAAGCAATAATTAGGTTTTCACTGATGCCTTGCACATTGCCATCACTTAATGATTTTAATGCTGGAGCCATAGGAATCATGGTGCCAATAAGACCCAACATAGGTGCAACTCTCGTTGTGATACGTAATAACTCCAATTGCTTTAAGGCCATCACATCCAACTGCTCCATTGTTAACTGTGGTTGTATTTTTTCTTGGATTAACAAGGAATATCCTGCAAGTTGTGACACAGGAATATCTTTATTTTTTAATACATTTTGATAGTTAGTGAAATTTTTACTGCGCTGCCAACTCTGTGCACTAAAGCTTCCTACTGCGTAAATGCAATAAAGAAATAACACCGCAATGGCAATTAAAATCGGTGCCATAAACCAACCTGACAATTGATACATCAATTGCTCTAACCACGCTAAATTCATCTTGTCCCCTATCTATTTAACACACCGTATTAATGACAAGCTCGAGGCATTAAACTGGCAGTGACAGATCATAATACACTCGATACAAATGCGAATCAATATCAACCGCATTCAACACTTATCTCCTAAACATCGATAACTTATAAATAAATCATCAACATATGTGTAAAGTTAGGTTAACCTTGTTGGTGTGATGAAACATGAAACCTTATTATTGTCACTCCCATAAATGAGGTGAACAGTGGAAAAGATTTTAATTATTGATGACGATGTTGAGTTAACTAGCTTATTTCAAGACTATCTCGTCAAAGAACACTTTTTTGTTGATATCGCTTATGACGGCACCAGCGGTTTGAAAGCGGCACTTTCCAATAAATATGACTTGGTCATTTTAGATATGATGCTGCCCGATATGGTCGGCACCGAGATTCTGGTGAAACTTCGCCTGAACAGCACGCTGCCAGTGTTAATGTTTACCGCTAAAGGCGATGATCTCGATCGCATTATTGGCCTAGAATCAGGGGCCGACGATTATGTAGCCAAACCTTGTACCCCAAGAGAATTAGTCGCCAGAATTCGCGCTATTCTCCGCCGCATTAATCAACAAGCCGTCTCCGCTAGCACAACGCAGCAAACATTAAATATTGGACCGTTAGTATTATCTAGCAGTAACCGTAAAGCGACATGGTTTGAGCAAGATTTAAAATTAACCAGCACTGAATTTAATTTATTAGAAGCTCTCGCCCAACAAGCTGGACAAGTGGTCAACAAAAATGACTTATCAGAACATGCCTTAGGCCGAAAGCTAGTACGTTATGATCGGAGTATTGATGTCCATATGAGCAGCATTCGCCAGAAGTTAGGCCAACAAAAAGATGGCCATTCCTATATACAAACGGTACGCGGGAAAGGCTACCAATTGATCAAAGGTTAATGATGAAATAATGGGTAGGTTATTCTGGAAGTTCTTTCTCGCCTTTTGGCTAACGCTGATCGTGGTGGCCATTATTGTTGGCACCGGCGTACGTTTACGCCATAACTCCACCCATCATAATCATATTGAAGACTACCGTTTGGATCATCGTGCTGGCATCTTCATTACCCCTGCCGCCAGCATTGCTGAGCAAAGTGATATTGCAACCCTCAAACGCTATCTTAATGATATAGATCAGTCACGAGGCCCAACCTTGTACGCTGTTGATGCTAAAGATCAAGACATTCTTGGCCGAGATATAGAGCCAGCCATTTTAATAGAAGCAAAAAAACAGTTTGAATTAGGACATCATCAAAATACCATTCGTCAGGTCACCACCCCATTAAATCAAAATCTATTTTTGTTTGCCGTGGTGCCAGAACATTTTACTGCTCGCTGTAAATCAAATAAACAAATTCCCAAAGCCAGTCATGGTTCAGCAGGCCCATTTAACGGTAAACCTGGCGGCCCAGGTGGTTTAATTGGCCTACCAGCAGATCTATTTTTGCTTATTACTGTTGGCATTATTGCCAGCCTCTTTTTCAGTGGCATCCTTGCTTGGTATTTCACCAAACCAATTCGCCATCTACGTAACGCCTTTACTGCTGTATCAGCTGGAAACTTAGATACTCGCATTAGTGCAACTATGTATCACCGTAAGGATGAGCTCAGTGAATTAGGAATTAATTTTGATGATATGGTCAGTAAATTACAAAACCTGATAACTGGCCAACAGCAACTATTACACGACGTATCTCATGAACTTCGTTCACCGCTCGCTAGAATGCAAGCCGCTATAGGCATTGCTCAACAACAACCAGAAAAAAGACAGGAAACATTTAGTCGGTTAGAGCGAGAGACCCAACGGATAAGTGATCTTATTGGTGAGTTGTTAATGTTGTCACAGGTCGAAAACACCGATAATTTGCAAACCAAGCAAGCCATCGACTTTGCTGAATTAATGGCTGAGATAATTGAAGATACCCGTTATGAAGCTGATGAAAAAAATATCACCATCAATTATACAACTGGTTCAGATTTTTCTCTCATGGGCTATGAAGAGTTACTCCGGCGAGCGATAGAAAATGTAATTCGTAATGCAATCAAGTTTTCACCACCAGCCAGTACTATTTTTGTCACGGTGAAACAGTTTGACCAACACGTTATTTTAACCGTAGCCGATCAAGGTCCAGGTGTTGCCGGTGAAGATTTATCAAATATCTTCCAGCCATTCTTCCGTACTAAAAATCAAGATGATGAAAGCTCTGGCTTAGGCTTAGCTATCGCTCTACGTGCCGTAGAAAAACATAACGGTGTTATTGCGGCGACTAATCAGGATGACGGTAAGGGATTGATTGTAATGATTAACCTACCGCTTTAACTGCACTATTAATCATCCCCCAAGCTGAAGCTTGGGGGGCTATTTAACTAAAACTATGCACTCGTTGAAAAAGTACTTGTTGCTATCTCGTTATCCATAGCAACACCATAAGTGCGTAGTAACTCTGAAATTGTCCGCATCATTTGTGCATCTGTTTCAGCCGCTGCAATAGTCTCATCAGAAGATGAAGCACTACCATTTTGTTCTTGGAAGTTCATTGCCTCTTCACGTGACACTTCACCATCACCATTCGCATCAGCCTCACCGAAATTTTCCGCAAGTTGAGCAAATAGCTGTGTCATTTCCGAATTGCCCGTAGTTTCGGCCATTTCAGTTAATTCTTCTAAGCTATAACTAGGAGACTCTTCTTCTGATGGTGGCGGTGGTGGCATATTACCCTGGAAGCTCATCGCTTCCTCTCGAGACATTTCTCCATCACCATTGGTATCGGCCTCATCAAAATTTTCAGCTAACTGAGAAAAGAGTTCGCTCAAAGCTTCATCATCTGTCGAATCTGCCATTTCTAGCAATTCATCTAAGCTGTAACTTGCTGACTCTTCATCTTCTTCCGATGGTGGAGGCGGTGGCATTCCACCTGGCTGACTCCCCTGCATACGTACACTCATTTCAGCCGCCATATCTTCAAAGGATGAAGTCATTTCCGCTTGGGTAATTTTGCCATCACCATCGGTATCAATCATTTCGAACATTTTGTCAGATGATAACGTACCCTCTGAATTGACTAGATTTTTCATTGCTGAATCTAGGTCACTCTGTTCAATATAGCCTTTGCCATCACTATCAATACTAGAAAAAACATCCTCTGCCACTTGAGATGCATCTGGCCGCTGCATGTTTTGCATCCCGCTATACATCATCGACGAACTTATTCCACTAATGCTCATAATTTATTCCTCATTCGTAATTTAACCCCACAATGATTAAGCCAACGGTTAATCATCAAGCAGTGCGATTCCTGTCACATTTTTAGCAGCAGAAAACGCATAACCAGTGGAGCAATATACCTGCTAAAACACCATGTAAAACAGTGCTTAACATGTAAAGTGGAGTAAAGATTTGTTAATGATTTTTAGTATCGGTAAAGACGGTATTGCAAGCATTAGCTGATCGCTTATACAGCTCTATTTTAGATGGTTAAATAAGCTTAAAACGGCAATATTTGCCATAGTGATAAAACGATTAATATCACGGTTAACCTGATATTTTTATCGTTTTTTTATAGAATACTACTTTAGATTGATAAAGCCTGAAGACCCAATATGGTTAATAAGATTGATAAAACAGAGCAACAATGGCAGCAACAGCTTACTGATGAGCAATATCGCATTACACGCTTAGCCGGTACAGAACCACCGTTTTCAGGCATCTATGCTGAACATAACGATAGTGGTAATTATCACTGCATTTGTTGTGATCAGGTTTTATTTTCTTCAACAGACAAATTTGACTCAGGCTGTGGCTGGCCTAGCTTTTCCAATCAAATTGAACAAGGCATGGTCAGTCATCATATCGATCAAAGTCTCGGCATGGATCGCACCGAAGTTCGCTGTAAACATTGTGATGCTCATTTAGGCCATATTTTTGATGATGGTCCTGCTCCCACCGGCCTACGTTATTGCATAAACTCTGTTGCTTTAAACTTTTCTGACAAAAAATAGCGATGGCAGCAAGCGAGTGGTTTGTTTATATCGTTGAAGCTGAAAACGGTCATTTATATACAGGCATTACCACCGATTTAAAACGACGACTTGCAGAACACCAGTCGAAACAGGGCGGCGCACGCTTTTTTCATACCAGTGCAGCCAAACAGATGGTCTATCATGAAACTCAAGCGGATCGTAGCAGCGCCTCTAAACGTGAAGCCGCAATCAAAAAACTAAGTCGTAAAGCCAAAATAGAACTTATCGAAAACCAATAAGACCATGTATAATGGTTGGTTATTCTAATTTTGAGTTCACACTCTACTTTAATCCACATAGGTAACTAAATTGCTTACAACTGCAAATATCACCATGCAATTTGGCGCAAAGCCACTTTTTGAAAATGTTTCTGTTAAATTTGGTAACGGTAATCGCTATGGTTTAATCGGCGCCAACGGCTGTGGTAAATCCACATTCATGAAAATTTTATCTGGCGATCTTGCTCCGACTTCGGGTAACGTTAGCCTCGATGTTAATGAAACATTTTCCGTATTAAAACAAGATCAATTTGCTTATGAAGAACTGCGCGTTATCGATGTAGTCATCATGGGTGACGCGGCTTTATGGGAAGTGCATCATGAACGTGATCGCATTTATAACCTGCCTGAAATGTCTGAAGAAGATGGTATTAAAGTTGCTCACCTTGAAGGTGAATATGCTGAAATGGATGGTTACACCGCTGAGTCACGTGCCGGTGAATTATTATTAGGTGTCGGCATTCCTACCGAGCAACATTACGTGCCAATGAGTGAAATTGCACCCGGTTGGAAATTACGTATTTTACTTGCTCAGGTTTTATTTGCTGAACCTGACATTTTGTTACTTGATGAGCCGACTAACCATTTGGATATCAATACCATTCGCTGGTTAGAAGACATGATCAATCAACGTAACGGCACCATGGTTATCATTTCGCATGATCGTCACTTTTTAAACAGTGTTTGTACTCATATGGCTGATATGGATTTCGGTGAGTTACGTATTTATCCAGGTAACTATGATGAATACATGCTGGCATCGACCCAAGCTCGTGCCCAACAATTGTCTGACAATGCTAAGAAAAAAGCCCAAATTATCGAGCTGCAAGATTTCGTTCGTCGCTTCTCAGCAAATGCCTCTAAAGCGAAACAGGCAACATCTCGTGCTAAACAAATTGATAAAATCCAATTAGATGACATCAAACCTTCTAGCCGTGTCAATCCTTATATTCGTTTTGATCAAGAGAAAAAGTTGTTCAGAAATGCCATTGAAGTAACCGGCATTAGCCAAGGTTATGATAACGAAGCCGCATTATTTGAAAACTTCAAATTTATGGCTGAAGTCGGTGAACGCATTGCGATTATCGGTCCTAACGGTATTGGTAAATCTACTTTAGCTAAAACATTGGTCAATGAATTAGCGCCTAAATCCGGTGAAGTGAAATGGTCTGAAAATGCCAATATTGGTTATTACGCGCAAGACCACGAATACTTATTTGAAAATGATCTCGATTTGTTTGACTGGATGTCACAATGGGGCAGCAGCAATGATGACGAACAAGTTATTCGCAGTACTTTAGGTCGCTTGTTATTCTCTGGCCACCTCATCGAGAAAAAAGCCAAAGTATTATCCGGTGGTGAAAAAGGTCGGATGATGTTTGGTAAATTATTACTGCAAAAACCAAATATTCTAGTGATGGATGAGCCAACCAACCATATGGATATGGAATCAATCGAGTCATTAAATATGGCGTTAACTCAATACGAAGGTACTTTATTCTTCGTTAGTCATGATCGTGAGTTTGTATCATCACTCGCTACTCGTATCTTTGATATTACCGAAAATGGCATTATTGACTTCGATGGAACCTATGAAGAATACCTCGTGAGCCAAGGTATTAAGTAGTCCAAACTAGCTAAGATTTTCAATAAAAAAGCCTGACTTTTTAGTCAGGCTTTTTTTGTTAGCTCGCCACCATACTCGTCACTGAACCGATATTGATTCTTGCCAGCACTTTTTGCCACATACATGGCTTCATCAGCTCGCTTCACTAGAAACTCCGGTGCCATTGTCGAGGATGAGGTAATAGCAATGCCTGTGCTAGCTGATACCGATATCCTGTTATCCTTAATAATAAATTCCTGACTCACTAAATCAGTTATTTTTTCAGCTACTAAAACAGCCCCTTCTCTATCATTTAGATTAGTGAGGATAATAATAAACTCATCCCCTCCTAACCTTGAAACAGTATCAAGACCTATACGAACACAGTCTTCTAAGCGTTTACCTACTTTATGTAGCAAATCATCACCAATACCATGACCAAAAGTATCGTTAACTTGCTTAAAGCCATCTAAGTCAATAAATAATACCGCAGTCATCGTTTGCATTCGTTGCGATGATTTTAGTGCTTGCCCTAGCCGATCCATCCCCAACACTCTATTTGGTAAATTGGTCACCGAATCAAAGTGGGCAAGTTGGTTTAACTTGTCTCGGTTTTGTTGTAACAACTTAGATTCATTAATAGTCAGAGCAATATATCGATTAACATAGGTAGAAAACATCACAGATGCCACCGTTAAAAATAAAATAATCACGGTCACCGTCGGTAACATCTCACCAATGAAGACTTCACCCGGTCGGTCTGGACGCCAAACTATATTTTTTTCATGTTTGCCAGTAGGAGATAGCATCGGCTCAAAGACATAACCTGACTCTATTTTTTGTGTGTGATCTTGTATCTGTAAATCATGTAAGCGAAATTGCTTTGACCAGTTGGCTAAGAGCTTTTGATCGATAATTTCAGTCAACATCAATACCCCGTATGCATGGCCAAACTTGAATTCATCGTTATCCACATTAGGTGCAATTACAGAGACAGCAATTAAGTGAAGCTCACCACCGATTACCATCACACCGGTAACAAAGTCTGGAGCTTTAAGGTTAGTAGCCAATGCTCGCTCAATCAACAATTTACTAGGAGGCGTTGAAAATATATCGGGGGGAGACGTTTCTACCTCGCCTTTGACAATAGACAATTGAGCCGTGTTTCCGCTATCAAAAACAACGATACGCTCAACATTAAAAGCGTCCTTCATATAACTCCCTAAAAAATTTTCTTCTAAGAAGTCATAGTCTATTTTTTCGTCAGTTAAGGCTGCAACAGCTTCATTCCAAACACTATAATCGATAGCTAACTTGCCCAGTTTATTATGCTCGGACTGAAATACACTTTGAAAGATAAGCGTTGAAGACTCAACAGAATAGTCGTTAAGTTTGTGATAGGACTGATTGGATAGAAAAACGACATAGACAGCCACTCCAACCAACATAAAGAAGAGTAGATAAAGGCTTAGCTTGAGCTGGGTCAAAATACTATCAATGCGATATTTCATCGTTATCACTCACAATAGCGTTGAACTAACGTTAACTAGTGAAGCATTGAACTCTAAATCTTTAAGTCATCATAGCACTTTTATTCATGTAGAATAAAATGACACAGCCACTTACTCTATAAATGAAAAGGATAATTTTATGAGTTACTCAGCTAAATATCGTATCGTTTTCTTGTTCATTAGTTTAATGATGATTTCACTAAGTCCTGCATCTATCGCAGCCTCTGCCACCGAAATTAACATTGGTGTTTCTGAGACCTTAAAACGCTTCAAACAAGATGTCTCCGGTGGTGAAGAATTCTTAAAACAAGCCAAAGGTGTCCTGGTATTCCCGAGTATTATTAAAGCCGGCTTTATTGTTGGTGGTGAATATGGTGAAGGTGCCCTACTCATTGGTGATAAAACCATCGATTATTACAGTACAGCTGCAGCTTCCCTCGGATTTCAACTCGGTGCCCAATCTAAATCAGTCGTCTTAGTTTTTATGACCAATGACGCACTTAAGTCATTTCAATCTAGCAAGGGTTGGAAGGCGGGTGTCGATGGCTCCGTTGCAGTTATTGAATGGGGTGTTGGCGAAGATATCAATACTGTTGATATAAAAGATCCCATTATTGGCTTTGTCTTTAGCAATAAGGGATTGATGTTCAACTTAACGCTGGAAGGCTCAAAATTTACTAAAATCGAAAAGTAGGATTATGAAAAACTTAAATTACCCAGAAAAAACATGCGAAATAGATCGTCTCGTCACCCACCCTAAATTAGTTGAATCAGCCTTGGCTGGTACAAAAACGCAACAACGACGTGATGGTGTTTATGCATATCCAGGTGAAACATTTGAATTAGAAGGTGTTAAATTTATCGTCACCAGTTTAGAACATAAGACCTTGGGCGATATGACCGATGCTGATGCACAAGCAGAAGGCTACCCTAGTATGGAGGCTTATAAAGCCCTTATATTAAGAATGCATGCCGGCATGCAATGGGATGAAAGTCATCTTGTCTGGGTGCATGAATTCAAGAAAGAAAACTAAACAACGACCATTAAAGACACTGCTAGTGCATTATTAGCAGTGTCTTTAATAACTTCTAAGCTAAAACCTTATTAACCACATTCACCAATTGGGTGGGGTTAAATGGTTTCACCAGCCAACCTGTTACCCCAGCTTCACGACCTTGCTGTTTGACTGCCGCGCTAGACTCCGTTGTTAAAACAAGGATCGGAGTAAACTTATATTCAGCTTTCGCTCTTAATGCCGTCGCGAACTCTAAACCATTCATATTAGGCATATTCAAGTCAGTAATAACCAAATCAAATTTTTGTGTTTGTGCCGTTTGTAGTGCATTGGCGCCATCTACACAGTCGGTTAAAGTATGGGAGCCTTCTCCGCCTAATGTAAATACAACCATTTTTCGCATTGATGACGAGTCATCAACAATTAATATATTTGCCATCTAAAATCTTTTTCCATTTTTATTTAGTAAGAACGTTAATCTTTAACGTTCCAGTCCTTTTGAAGTCTAATCTTCTATTCTAAAACCAACTTTAATCGTTACTTGCCAGTATTTCACTCCCCCCTCTTCGATATAACCACGCGTATCAATCACTTGAAACCAGTGTAAGTTTTTTACCGTTTCATTTGCTTTTGCAATGGCGTTTTGAATCGCTTGATCTGAACTGTCTGCTGAGCTACCAGTGAGTTCAATATGTTTATATGTATGCTCGGTCATTTCTTCTCTCCTTAAATATTTATCTACGTAAATAGAGTCAGCCTACAACACTATTTTGCCTAGGCTGAGCCTTCATATCACAATCAGTTCTGACTTAGACAATATGACACGCCTACGGATAATCAGCCAAGTAAAATTTCTATTTTTAGCCATTCAATTCCTGATAATAATGCGATTCCTCATATCAGTAAGCCCAAATACAGCTTAACTTCATTCAAATTGATTTCTAAACAAGCTTTTGGCGTTATAATAGAAGCCTATAAATTCCTATTTCTGTATCAATTTAGTCAATTATTTAACAGACTGATTTGACTGGCTTTTATTATGAAACTTGCGTATAATTGTTCGATTGGTTTCTCCCTCTATTCAGCTTACGATAGATAACAAGCTGGTTTTCACAGGTTAATACATGTCCACTGAAGAACAACAATCTACGCCTTTATTCTCTGAATTAGGCTTATCTGCTCCTATTTTAAAAGCTGTGCAAGAAGCCGGCTATGAAACGCCATCACCGATACAAGCACAAAGTATTGCACCATTATTAGAAGGTCGCGATCTGCTTGGCCAAGCACAAACGGGTACAGGTAAAACCGCTGCTTTCTCATTGCCGCTATTAAGTCGTATTGATGTAAAATCTAAGATGCCGCAGATGTTGGTATTAGCACCAACTCGCGAACTTGCCATTCAAGTTGCTGAAGCCATTCAAAGTTACGCGCGACATATGAAAGGTTTACATGTGTTGCCTATTTATGGTGGCCAAAGCATGGGCATTCAACTACGTCAATTGCAACGTAACCCACAGGTCATCGTCGGCACACCGGGGCGGATCCTTGATCATATTCGTCGTAGCACCTTAAAACTTGGTGAGCTAAAATCATTGGTTTTAGATGAAGCTGATGAAATGTTACGTATGGGCTTTATTGATGATGTAGAAACCATCCTAAAAGAAACACCAGATAGCCGTCAGGTCGCATTGTTCTCAGCAACAATGCCTAGCGCTATTCATCGTGTCGCGACTCGTTACTTAAAAGATCCGGTAGAAATTCGTATCAAATCGAAGACTACAACCATGGAAACAATCAATCAACGTTACTGGCAAGTGACTGGCATGCATAAACTTGATGCCTTAACTCGTATTCTTGAAGTTGAAGAATTTGATGCCATGATCATTTTTGTTCGCACAAAAAACTCTACTGCTGAACTTGCTGAAAAATTAGAAGCGCGCGGTTACTCCAGTTCACCACTTAACGGTGATATGAACCAAGCTGCACGTGAAAAAGCTATTGAGCGGATGAAAAAAGGTAAGTTAGACATCTTAGTCGCAACCGATGTCGCTGCTCGTGGCCTCGATATTGCTCGAATGAGCCATGTTGTGAACTATGACATTCCTTACGATACTGAATCTTATGTTCACCGTATTGGTCGAACAGGCCGTGCCGGTCGTAAAGGTGAGGCTATCTTGTTTGTTTCACCTCGTGAAAAACGCATGTTATTCGCGATTGAAAAAGCAACACGTCAAACTATTGCAAAAATGCAGTTACCAAGCACTGAAGATATTGCTGACCGTCGAGTCATGCAATTTAACCAACAACTCAGTGAAACAATGGAAGCTCAAGACTTAAGTTTCTTTGAAAAAGTGATCAGTGACTACCAACAAGAACACAATGCTGATCCACTTGAAGTTGCCGCAGCCTTAACCTATTTAGTGCAAAAAACACGTCCGCTAAAACCGGTTAAACATGTGCAAGAGCGTCCGGCTCGTGCAGAGCGTGAACGTGGTAGCCGTAATGAGCGACCAGAACGAGGCGATCGTGAACGTTCACCTCGTCGTAGCAATCGTTCTTCTGAACATAAAGCTGAACAAGGTATGCAAACATACCGTGTCGAAGTCGGTCGTACACATGGCGTCGAAGTTAAAAACTTAGTCGGTGCTATTGCAAATGAAGCCGGTATTGATAGCAAAGACATTGGTCGTATTAGCTTACAAGATAGCCATAGCACAATCGATTTACCGGAAGGCATGCCAAAAGATTTATTCCAACAATTACGCAAAGTTTGGGTCTGTAACAAACAGCTTGAACTAAGCTTAATGGGTGCAGGTGAAGCTAGCTCTGATGACTCGTCTCCTCGTAAACCAAGACGTTCAGGTAAGCCTCGCTCACGACCTCGTGATGCATCTCGTCGACCTAGTACTCGACGTAGCAATAAACCAAGCAGTGATTAATAAAAAGCCCTCTTTATGAGGGCTTTTTTTTGGCTACCATCCAAATGCTTCCACTCTTAGCTTCAACATGTAAAATAACCCCATGTTAAATTTCATTTGGATCAGCTTTTTTTTCATTGCCTTTATAGTGGCACTCATCAAACTATTTGTTTTTGGTAATACAGAAATATTCGGCCAGTTAATGACCGCTATGTTTAGTTTATCTAAAACAGCATTCGAAATTTCACTGGGCCTAGCCGGTATCTTAGCTTTATGGCTAGGTATTATGCGTATTGGTGAACGTAGTGGCTTTATTGACTTATTAACGCGTGGCTTAGCCCCCCTCTTTGCCAAACTGATGCCAGAAGTCCCTAAAGGCCACCCAGCATTAGGTGCCATGGTGATGAATATAGCTGCTAATGCTTTAGGTCTCGATAATGCAGCAACACCGCTGGGCATTAAAGCTATGAATGAGCTGCAAAAGCTCAACCCTTTTAAAGATACCGCCAGCAATGCTCAAATTCTGTTTTTGGTCATCAATACTTCTGCTGTTACTTTATTCCCAGTCACCATTTTTACTTATCGCGCGCAGTTAGGAGCAGAAAACCCTACCGACGTGTTTATCCCAATTCTCATCGCCACCTATGCTTCAACGATGGTCGGTCTATTAACTGTCGCCTGGGTACAAAAAATAAATTTATTCGATCGAGTAGTATTGAGTTATTTGGCGGTTTTTACCCTTCTCGTAGTAGGTTTACTCAGCTACTTCTCAAGCTTGCCACAAGCAGAAATGTTGATGCAGTCAGCCCTCATTAGCAATGTCATTTTATTTTCTCTGGTTATGCTATTTATTTCTGGCGCAGTCGTTAAAAAAGTAAATGCTTATGAGGCTTTCATTGATGGTGCTAAAGAAGGCTTTGCAACAGCCATCAAAATCATTCCTTATTTAGTCGCTATGTTAGTAGCCATTGGCGTATTTCGAGCCAGTGGTGCCCTCGATATTTTATCTTCTGGCTTACGTAGCATCGTGTTAAGTCTAAATTTTGATGACCGTTTTATTGAAGGCTTACCTACGGCTTTAATGAAACCGTTTAGTGGTAGTGGTGCCCGTGCGATGATGGTTGATACCATGCAAGCTTATGGTGCTGACTCCTTTGCCGGTCGATTATCATCAATTGTGCAAGGCAGTACAGAAACAACCTTTTATGTACTTGCAGTTTATTTTGGTTCAGTCGGCATTAAGAATATTCGTCATGCCGCAGCTTGTGGACTTGCTGCAGATTTTGCTGGCATTATTGCTGCTATTGCCGTCTGTTATTGGTTCTTTGGTTAAGCGCTGCTAGTTTTTGTTGCGAGAGAGAACAAAACAGGTCTATAGTTAGATTATTACTAATCAAACAAGGAGTTAGCTATGAAAAAAGCACTCTCTGTTAGCTATGCTGTTATTAGTTATCTAATATTCTTCACTGTTTTTCTTTATCTAATCGCCTTTGTTGGCGATCTTATTGCTCCCAAGACGGTAAGCTCTGGTACGACACAACAATTCAGTACAGCCTTGTCTATCAATATACTTCTGATCAGCCTATTTGCCATCCAACACACCATCATGGCTCGACAGTCATTTAAACAGTGGTTCACTCAATACATCCCCACTCATTTGGAACGTAGTAGTTATATGCTTGCCACTAGTATTGTTCTAGCTCTATTGTTTTGCTACTGGCAGCCGATAGAAGGTAAGTTATGGGAGTTTAGCCATCCCATTTTAGTTAATCTATTTTATATATTATTTGCTAGTGGCTGGCTTCTTGTCTTAATTTCAACCTTCCTCACCAATCATTTTGACTTGTTTGGCCTTCGCCAAGCTTATCTGTATGCCATTGATAAGCCTTATAGCCATTTGCCATTCAGCAATCATTGGTTTTACCAATGGCTTAGGCACCCGATGATGTTAGGTTTATTAATTGCTTTTTGGTTTACACCCATCATGACAATCAGTCACTTAATGTTTAGTGTTGGCATGACAATCTACATATTTGTCGGTATAAACTTTGAAGAAAAGAGTTTAATTAAATTACTGGGTGAAGACTACATCCAGTATCGCAACAACACCCCGATGTTATTGCCGTGTAAATGCAAATGTAAAGATGCTCAATAAATTGAACTAAACATAGTAAGATAGCTGCTCATTTATAATTTAAGTTTACTGCTTAGCTTAAAAAGTCGTTAGGAATATAATGAAAAAAAGTGCCCTTGAAATCCTCCAACTCGGCCACCCACATTTGCGGCGCACTTCACATGTTATTCCTGATCCCAGTGATGTTGAGTTTCAAGATTTTACGGCTCGTCTAGTCGAGTTTGTCAGGCAACAAGGCGGTATGGGCATTGCTGCACCACAAGTTAATGTTGCATCACGTATGTTTATTATGAGTTCACATCCCAACTCTCGTTACCCCACTGCTCCTATCATGGATGCTACGGTGGTGATCAATCCTGAAATAACTTGGACTTCACCAGAAATAGAAAAAGATTGGGAAGGCTGTTTAAGCTTACCGGGGATTCGCGGTTTAGTATCTCGCCATAAAAAGATAAAAGTAAGCTACCTTTCAGCAAGCGGTGAACAGATCGAAACTGAATATACTGATTTTTTAGCTCGAATATTCCAACATGAACTGGATCACCTTAATGGCACAGTCTTTCTCGATCGAGTTGATAGCACTCATGAAATCATGATGGAACAAGAGTGGCAACGTCGCGTTATTGATAATAACGAAGTCGATTAACTCAGTAAGTTAGCCAAACATACGGCCTACATATCGACTTAGCTCATCTGAACGTTCAGGAGAGCGTAAAGCAGTCAGAATATTTGCTCGCATACCCGGCATAAACATTACATCTGCTAGTAGCTGACTAAAGCCTGCATAACCATATTCTGTTTTAGCTAACTGCTCTAAAAATAAGTGACAAGTATGTTTTTGTTCTAGAACACGCCAAAGACGCCCAGAAATAATTGCTAAGACTTCAATATTGGTACTGCTTGGGTGCTGTAAAACCCGTTTGACCATTTGATCAACCAAGCCAGCAGCTGGGCTATTTGAAGCTGCACGCAAACAGGCACAAACACGATCCATATCAGGCTGTTCGTTCTCAAGTTCCATATTGACTCGTTGCGACAGCACTTCAACGATGCCAGCAGCAGGCTCAGCATGCTCTAAAAAGGTACTCAATACAGCAAAAGGTTCGTCAGGCAAAGAAGGAATCGTTTCAATCAGGCCTAGGGTTTCATCATTATCATCTAAACGAACCGCAACATCTGCAACACCCTGCATGCCCAAACTTTGCCAGCTATCTATATCAGCCTTGCCAGTAAAATATTGCAAAGCTTGCTCATAGTACTTTGATGGTTTTGCCGCTAAGCTCTTAGTCGCTTTAGCATTAAAGGCAGCCATTTTATCTTCACGAGGCGTGAAGGTATATGGACTATCTTTCAAAGCTCCTTCAATTCTCTGGCCATCATCTGCAGCTAACATGCACTCACCTACACGGTCGAGCAACATAACAAGAAACTCATCACGAGCAGCTTGGATCAGTAAACCTTGCTCATCTAATGGAAACTTCAAGAACCAAACATAATGCTTGTCTGGCAAAGAAGGATTCCAGAAAATCACCCCAAATAAAGCGCTCTGTTGAAATGGGTATGGATACGGTTTCTTAGCCCATTCAAAATTAACAAACTCATCAGGACTTAATTTTACAACTCGGCGACCAATATCAAATACACGATACTTTGCACCGGTTTGATGAAGAAACTCACTTAAAGTCGTGATCTTATTTGTAGCCATACTAACTCTCCAAACTACAGTTTAAGTGCGGTACTCTGCATTTATTTTGACATAGTCATATGAAAAATCGCAGGTCCAAATCGTATCTTGAGCTTGGCCTCGACCAAGCTGAACTTTAATGATAATTTCATCTTGGTTCATTACTGTTTGGCCTTGTTGCTCTGTATAGCTTGCTGCAGGCTCACCATTTTCAACAATGCAAACATCACCTAGATAAATCGCAACTTTACTAAGGTCAAAATCAGTAACGCCACTACGACCTACTGCCGCTAGAATTCTTCCCCAGTTTGGATCAGATGCAAATAAAGCTGTTTTAACTAATGGCGAATGGGCAATCGTGTAAGCAACTTGACGACATTCTTCCGTATCTTGGCCCTGTTGAACATTAACCTCGATGAATTTAGTTGCGCCTTCACCATCACGCACAATGGCATGAGCTAAATATTGACTGACTTCAGCGATAGCTTGATAAAGGGTTTCAGCGGCATCTGATGCAAGGTCGTTGATTTCACTATTGCCAGCTTTAGCTGTTGCCATCAATACACAAGCGTCATTAGTCGAAGTATCACCATCAACAGAAATTCGATTGAAGGATTGCTCGGCAGATCGTAGCAAAATATCATCTAAAACAGACTGGTTAACGGCAGCATCAGTGGCAATATATGACAACATTGTCGCCATATTTGGACAAATCATGCCCGAGCCTTTTGCTATACCAGTAATAGTCACTAACTGACCATCAATTTCAATTTTCTTAGATAAAGCTTTCGCAACAATATCCGTTGTCATGATGCCATGTGCGGCATCAAACCAATTATCTTCAGCTAAGTCTGCAAATGCAGCAGGCATCGCCTGAGTAATCTTATCAACCGGTAATTGCTGACCAATAACACCCGTTGAAAATGGCAGCACAGTTTCTACAGTGGTTTGTGCTAATTCAGCGACTTTCTGGCAACATGCTTGAGCAGATTGCATACCCAAGTCACCCGTACCAGCGTTAGCATTGCCAGAATTAATCAATAAATACTGCGGTGATACTTTTGCTTGATGTTGCTTAGCTAAAGTAACAGGTGCTGCACAAAATGCATTTTGAGTATAAACCGCTGAAGTTGTAGTTCCTTGAGCAAGCTCAATTAACACAACATCAGGTGTGCCAACTTTTTTAATGCCTGCACTCGTAATACCAAGCTTTATGCCATCAACCGCTAATAAACTACCTTTAACCGGTGCAGTTAAATTAACTGGCATTAAGAGATGGCTCCATGGCACTGTTTAAACTTCTTACCAGAACCACAAGGGCAAGGATCATTACGACCTACTTTCTTGCCATCTCTAGTGTAAGGTTCTGAATCTGTAGGCACATGTGCTTCTTCTTCGCTACCAGCAATGCCTTCTGCTTGCTCATGTTGATATTCAACTTCAGCCGTTTGACGACGCTGCTCTTCTACAGCTTCCACATCTTCAGGCGCACGAACTTGTACACGTGAGATATGTGAAATAACGCCATGTTTTATGTTATCCAACATGCTCGTAAATAACTGGAATGCTTCACGCTTAAACTCTTGTTTTGGATCTTTTTGAGCATAACCACGTAAGTTAATACCCTGACGTAGATAATCCATTTGCGCTAAGTGCTCTTTCCATTGACTATCTAAGGTTTGCAACATAATTGATTTTTCAAAATGTCGCATCAGTTCAGCACCAACCGTTTCTTCTTTGACTTGGCACTCTTCTTCTGCGGTGGTAACGATACGCTGACGTAATGTTTCTTCATGCAGCTCATCGTCCAGCTCTAACCACTGGCCGATATTAAGCTCTAATGCAAAATCATCACGTAAAGCATCTTCTAAGCCAGGCACACTCCACTGCTCATCAATGCTATTAGGTGGGATATAAATATTAATAACGTCATTAATAACAGTGTCACGCATCGAAACGACCGTCTCTGCTACATCTTCAGTAGCCATTAATTCATTTCTTTGCTCGTAGACTACTTTACGTTGATCATTAGCAACATCATCAAATTCTAATAATTGTTTACGAATATCAAAGTTATGACCTTCTACTTTACGTTGTGCATTTTCAATGGCACGAGATACCCATGGATGCTCAATCGCTTCACCTTCTTCCATGCCTAATTTCTGCATCAATCCCGCCATGCGTTCTGAGGCAAATATGCGCATTAAATTATCTTCTAAAGATAAATAGAACCGACTCGAACCTTGATCGCCTTGACGACCTGAACGACCACGTAATTGATTATCAATACGACGTGACTCATGACGCTCAGAACCAATGATATGTAAACCACCCGCAGCTAGAACGGCATCATGGCGTAACTGCCAAGCTTGAGTAAGCTTTTCTTTCTCAGCATCCGTTGCATTTTCTGCTAATTCTTCTAATTCAGCGTCTAAACTACCACCCAATACAATATCGGTACCACGGCCTGCCATATTGGTGGCGATAGTTACCGCACCAGGTCGACCAGCATGGGTAATGATTTGTGCTTCTTTTTCGTGAAACTTAGCATTTAGTACTTCATGAGGTACTTTTGCTTTTTCCAATAAGTCATGTACGTATTCAGAGCTTTCTATCGATGATGTACCGACTAATACTGGCTGTTTACGCTCAATACAATCTTTAATATCAACCACGATGGCATCATATTTTTCTTTGGTCGTGAGATAGATTTGATCGGCTTCATCTTTACGTTGCATAGGGCGATGGGTAGGAATAACAACAACTTCTAAACCATAGATAGATTGCAATTCGAACGCTTCAGTATCAGCCGTGCCAGTCATACCTGATAGTTTGTTATAAAGGCGGAAATAATTTTGGAAAGTAATCGACGCTAGGGTTTGATTCTCATTCTGAATCGACACCCCTTCTTTTGCTTCTACTGCTTGATGCAAGCCTTCTGACCAACGACGGCCCGGCATAGTACGGCCAGTAAACTCATCAACAATAACAACTTGGTTATCTTGCACAATATAATCAACATCACGCTGGAATAAAACATGAGCACGTAATGCTGCGGTTGCATGATGCATTAAGCTGATATTCGCCGCGTCATATAAACTGCCATTATCATCTAATAGGCCGGCTTGTGTTAACAAGTTCTCAATCTGTTCATGACCTGCTTCGGTGAAATGAACTTGTTTGCTTTTTTCGTCAACCGTGTAATCACCGGCCACTTCAATTTCTTCACCTTCGCCAATCTGTTTTGTCAGACTAGGAATAAGTGCATTCACTTGCTGATACATTGCTGAACTATCTTCGGCAGGACCAGAAATAATCAGCGGAGTACGTGCTTCATCGATTAAGATTGAATCCACTTCATCGATAACCGCGAAATGTAATGTACGTTGTACTTTTTCTTCGATACTAAAAGCCATATTATCGCGCAGATAATCAAAGCCAAACTCATTGTTAGTACCGTAGGTAATATCTGCGGCATAAGCTGCACGACGTGCTTCAGATTCTAAGCCTGAAATAATCACGCCTGTAGATAAACCTAAAAATTCATACAGTTTGCTCATCCAAGCAGAGTCACGTTGAGCGAGGTAATCGTTTACGGTGATAACATGAACACCTTGCCCTTCAAGTGCATTTAGATAAACAGTTAAGGTAGCAACTAAGGTTTTACCTTCACCAGTACGCATTTCAGCGATACGACCTTGGTTTAACACCATGCCGCCAATCATTTGCACATCAAAGTGACGCATATCTAAAACACGGACACCAGCCTCACGTACCACAGCAAATGCTTCGGGCAAAATATCATCTAAGGTTTGGCCATCTGCCAAGCGTTGACGAAACTCAATCGTTTTGGCTTGGAGCGCTTCATCGCTTAATTGTCCGATCTCAGCTTCTAAACTAGTAATCTGACCAACTATCTTACGCATACCTTTGAGCACTCGTTCATTACGACTGCCAAATATCTTGCTGAAAAACTTGCTTACCATTACTTGTCACTACCTGTGTGAGATCAAAACGTATGTTGTGATCGTAAATTTGATAAAGCTCGCGATTATAACGCGAGCAGTGTTCAAGGTCTAAAACTAATTTTGATATAGGTGAAAATTGCTTTTATAAATCAAGCCATCACAGCTAACGCTTAACAAAAGTATAGGGGTTTATATGTTTGCCATCGCGTAATATTTCAAAGTGAACGTGTGGACCTGTAGAGCGACCAGTAGAGCCCATCAAGGCTAATAATTGGCCTTTCACAACCTTGTCGCCCCATGTCACTTTAATGGTCTTGTTATGGGCATAACGCGTTACATAGCCATTGCCATGATCGACTTCAACCAAACCTCCATAACCACTACGCTGACCGATCCAAGTCACAATCCCATCAGCAACCGTATTTACAGCTGTACCTGATTTCCCTGCTATGTCTATGCCGCGATGAAAGGCTTGTTTACCGGTGAATGGATCGATTCGATTACCATAATATGATGAAACCCAACCACCTTCTATTGGTTTGCCTTGTGGAATAGCAGATTCAATATTGTCTTGAGTCAGTACCAGATCTTGCAGAGTAAGTAGCTGCTGCTGCTGTTGCTCAAATCCTAATGACAGTACTTTTAAACCATCATTAAAATCTTCAAATGACAAAACATGACCTGTTTTTTCAATTCCACCTTGGGCCGCATCATCATCAAGTAAAAATGACGATACATCTAAGCCCGATAAACTAGCCAACTTTTCTGTTAACGCTTTTAAACGAATAGCTTCAGCTTGCAGCTGACCTAATTTCTTAACATAAACATTACTCACCGCATCGGACGTCAGATCGGGCACTGGAATTGTAATCAACTCAGGTGCTAATGTCGCGTGAGAAAAAGGGGGGAGAGTTGATGATTCAGAAGGATTTAACACTTGTATAACAGCGACACTACTCATTAGCAATAATGAGACAACGATGCTCATTAACAGCATTAATTTAGTTCGGCTTAGATGCCAATGTTTATGTGTCTTGTTATTAGGCGATATAATGATAACTTGCATTATTATCCTTTTTAAACCAAACAGAGTCGGTATTTATGGCTAGAAAACTTGAACGTATAAATAGTGTTTGTGAACAAAATAAGCGGTTAAATAAATTAACTCATCGAGTTCAAAAATTAAACCAACTTAATATTGTTATGCAACAAGCACTACCCATCCAGTTTGCTAGTCACTGTCATCTAGCTAACGTTACTGCTACACACATTATCATTCATACCGACAATGCGTCTTATGCCAGCTTATTGCGTTTTCAGGCTCCAGTGCTATGCAAAACACTTTCTGAATATTTACCTCATGCTATCGATAAGCTCGAAGTTAAAGTCAGACCTAAAAATGCACCACTTGTACAACCTACTAGCGCTAATATTACACTTCCAGGTAAAGCGGCAGAGTCATTACAACAAACTGCCGACTCACTTGAAGATGGTGCACTTAAAACTGCGCTGGCAAAACTTGCACAACGCAGCTCTAAATCAAACTAATATTTATTAACTAACGACTGATGCTGCAGGGCGACTAAATAAGATTGGCGCATCTTTCTCGTCTTCAAATGTTACTAATTCCCATGCATCCTCATCAGCTAATAATTTACGTAATAGCTTATTATTTACTTCATGGCCTGATTTATAACCACTAAAGGTTCCGATCAAGCTATAACCCAATAAATATAGATCACCAATTGCATCCAACACTTTATGACGAACAAACTCGTCTTCGTAGCGTAAACCATCTTCATTGACGATTCGGTAATCATCTAATGCGATAGCATTATCTACACTAGCGCCAAGAGCTAAGTTGTTTTCACGTAGTTTTTCGATATCTTTCATAAAACCAAAAGTACGGGCACGGCTCACTTCACGAACAAATGATGTGGAGGAGAAGTCAACCTCAACTTGTTGCGGGCGGCCGGTGAACGCAGGATGGTCAAAGTCGATTGTGAAACTAACTTTAAAGCCTTCAAATGGCTCAAACTTACCCCATTTATCACCGTCTTCCACGATAATTGATTTTTTAATTCGAATGAATTTCTTCGCCGCAGCCTGCTCTTCGATACCAGCAGATTGCACTAAAAATACAAACGGACCGGCACTACCATCCATAATTGGAACTTCGGGTGCATTCAAATCAATATAGGCATTATCAATGCCTAACCCTGCAAACGCAGACAATAAATGCTCAACCGTTGATACCTTATGTCCATCTTGAACCAATGTAGTAGATAATGCAGTTTCACCTACATTTTCGGCCTTTGCTTCAAATTCGACGACAGGATCTAAATCAACACGCCGGAATATGATGCCAGTATCAGGCGCAGCAGGTCGTAAAGTGAGATAAACAGTATCGCCACTATGCAACCCAACACCGGTTGCACGAATCACATTCTTTAATGTTCGTTGCTTTATCACGGTGTACAACCCCCTTACTAAACTTAATATACAGATCGAAAGATCATAACATAAGCAACACGATTTCAGCTAATGTCGCTAGTCTGCTTGTCTACGTAAAAATGCAGGAATATCTAAGTAGTCCATATTAATATCACTGTTTGCTACTTGCTTTTGCACTTCTTGCTCACTTTGGCGCATTACAGTTGGTTTATCGTAATCAATATCTACCGGCTTCTTCACAATTTCGATTTGTGGGGCGACCACTGCAGGAGCTTTAGCAACTTCAGCTTGTTTTACGCCACCTAAACCAGTTGCTACCACTGTGACCCGTAATTCATCGGTCATTTCAGGGTCAATAACGGTACCAACCACCACCGTTGCATCTTCAGAAGCAAATTCCTTAACGGTATTACCTACTTCTTCAAATTCACCAATCGTCATATCCAAACCAGCAGTAATGTTGACCAAAACACCACGTGCTCCAGCTAAATCAACATCTTCTAATAGCGGACTGGAGACAGCAGTTCTGGCTGCTTCTGTTGCGCGATTATCACCTGATGCTTGTCCGGTGCCCATCATCGCCATGCCCATTTCAGACATTACGGTACGTACGTCCGCGAAATCGACATTAATCATACCTTCACGGGTGATTAACTCAGCAATACCTTGTACAGCGCCTAACAAGACATCGTTAGCTGCTTTAAAGGCGTTTAACAAACTCATATCCTTACCTAGAACGGCAAGTAACTTTTCATTAGGAATAGTGATCAAAGAATCAACATGTTGACTTAACTCCTCTAAGCCAGCGTGAGCTATTTTTAAACGCTTGGCGCCTTCAAACGGAAAAGGTTTAGTCACCACCGCAACGGTTAAGATGCCCATTTCTTTGGCTACTTGAGCGACTACAGGTGCAGCACCTGTACCTGTACCACCGCCCATACCAGCGGTGATAAAGATCATGTCGGCACCACTAATCACTTCCATAATACGTTCGCGATCTTCTAACGCTGCTTGACGGCCCACATCTGGGTTGGCACCAGCACCCAAACCTTTAGTGATGTCGGTACCCAATTGCAATTGCGTTGTCGCTGAGCTTTTACGTAACGCCTGAGCATCGGTATTGGCACAAATAAAATCAACCCCTTCAATTTCATTGGCAACCATATGTTCAAGTGCGTTACCGCCACCGCCACCGACACCAATAACCTTAATTACCGCGTTCTGTGCATATGTATCAATCAGTTCAAATGTCATGCTTCTCTCCCCAGTTTTTTATTACTTTATTTTTTATATAACTATTAATTTTTTGCTTAGAAATTACCTTGGAACCAGCTCTTCATACGTGCCAACATCCCTTTAAACCCTTCACCCATTTTTAATTCCGTTTGCCCACTGGTGACCTCTTCATTGCCAAATAACAATAAACCCACACCTGTTGCATGAATCGGGTTACGTACTACTTCCGCCAAACCACCTACATGCTGAGGTAGTCCTAATCTCACTGGCAGATGAAATACTTCTTCAGCCAATTCGATAACCCCTTCCATCTTGGAACTTCCACCCGTTAACACCACACCCGCTGCTAACAGTTCTTCAAAGCCACTTTTTCTTAATTCTGCTTGTACCAACATCAATAATTCTTCATAACGAGGCTCAACAACTTCCGCCAATGTTTGTCTAGCTAATTGCCGTGGTGGTCGTTCACCGACACTTGGTACTTCAATTGTTTCGTCTTCACGCGCTAGTTGGCGTAAAGCACAGGCATATTTAATTTTGATTTCATCGGCATATTGCGTTGGCGTTCTTAATGCAACGGCTATGTCATTGGTTACTTGATCGCCTGCAATAGGTATCACTGCGGTATGGCGAATTGCACCATCAATAAATACAGCGATATCGGTAGTGCCACCACCAATATCAACTAAACACACACCTAGCTCTTTTTCATCGTGTTCAAGTACCGAGTAGCTAGAAGCCATTTGTTCTAGAATGATACCGTCTACTGTCAAGCCACAACGTTCAATACACTTACTAATATTTTGGGCAGCACTGACCGCACCAGTAATCAAATGTACTTTTGCTTCCAAACGAACTCCCGACATGCCAATCGGCTCACGGATACCTTCTTGGTTATCAATGATGTATTCCTGAGGCATCACGTGTAATAACTGTTGATCGCCTGGAAAGTGAACTGCTTTTGCAGCATCTAATACACGCTCGATATCACCTGCAGTCACTTCTTTATCTCGTATCGCGACCGTGCCATGAGAATTCAAGCTGCGAATATGACTACCAGCAATACCGGCAAAAACAGAATGAATTTGGCAACCAGCCATTAATTCTGCTTCTTCAACAGCCCGTTGGATAGATTGCACGGTCGATTCAATATTGATGACCACACCCTTTTTCATCCCACGTGCAGGATGAGAACCGATACCAATAATATCCAGTGCTTTATCTTTTGGACCAGCATCAACATTCGGAGCAGCCACGATCGCTACTACTTTCGAAGTACCAATATCTAAACCCACAATAAGTTCTCTTTCACTTCTTTTTGACATCATACTGTTCCGATAAAATCAGGTTTTTGTTCCTGCTTCCAAATCACAGACATTCCATTGGTATAGCGCATATCTACCACTGCAATATCATCTCGATATTCATTTAAATTTGCTTTAAAAACTGTAATAAACCGCTGTAAACGTTGCTCACTATTTGCTCGACCAAGTACTACTTCTAGCCCATTATCAAACTGTATGGACCAAGCTCTGCGTTGATCCAATTTAATTTCTGTTACGGTTAAACCCAGCGCTTTTACTTGCTGCTGGATAGTTAACAACCGTTGACTCATCACTACATTTGAACCTTCAACACCCTCTAGCTTTGCTAATCCTGTTGGAATGGTGCTTTTAGCTGGGGTAAATATCTCACCTTTAGCATTAATTAATGATTCACTACCCCAACGAGCCATTGCTGTCTGCTCTTCAACGATTAAGTGCAAACTATCAGGCCAAATACGTCTCACTTGAACTAGTTGTATCCATGGCAGTGCTTCACCGGCATCACGAATACTTGCTACAGCAACATTGATAAAGCTACCGGTCACAAATGGACTGACGGCCTTAACTAACTCATCTTTATTAGCATGAACAAAATCACCTTCTACGCTGACATGTAAAATAGGCAAGGTATCGTCTTGCTGTAAATAGACACTGCTTGATACAACGACAATCAATAGCAGCCCTATCAGTGAATAGCGCAACCAATGTTGCCATGCCACAGGTTGGCGCTGCTTACGAATTGGCTTACGTGTTGCACCGCGTTTTTTCACAGCAGCCATTAGGCAGTCACCTCAACACTGGTTGCCAAGATTTTCCAGACTAATGCTTCAAAACTTAAACCCGCTTGTTTTGCTGCCATTGGTACTAAGCTATGGTCTGTCATACCCGGTACACTATTAGCTTCAAGCAAATAAAATTCACCATCCTGATCACGCATCATGTCGACACGTCCCCAGCCCGTCATTCTTAAACCATTAAAGGCTGTTAATGCTAATTGTTGGCAGAAACTTTCTTCTTGCTCCGTTAAGCCACAAGGACATAAATATTCTGTGGTATTGGTTTTATATTTCGCTTCATAATCATAAAACTCATGCGGTGTTTGTAAGCGAATCATTGGCAGTGCCACTTGGTCTAAGATAGCCACTGTATATTCAGGACCATTGATCCAGCGTTCAGCCATCACTTCAGCATCAAATTTAGTTGCCACTTGGATTGCAGCTAATAATTCATCAGCTGAATTTACTTTAGCCATACCAATGCTAGAACCTTCATTCACTGGCTTGATAATCAGTGGCAAACCGATACGTGAAATAACAGCATCAAGATCTGATTGCTCACTAACACGTTCAAAAATTGCTGTCGGTAACTGTTGTTGTAACCATGACTGTTTGCTGATCATCTTGTTCATTGACAATACAGCGCCCGTTACATCACTGCCAGTGAAGGGGATATTCATTGACTGTAATAGCCCTTGAATAGCACCATCTTCACCACCACGACCATGCAGCATCACCAAAGCACGATCAAAGTTGCCAGCACTCAACTGTTCAGTAATATCAAAATCAACATCAACTTTATGGGCATCAATACCTTGATTTTGTAATGCCGTTAATACAGTTTCACCACTCATCAGTGAAATCTCACGTTCAGCGGAGCGGCCGCCCATCAACACAGCAACTCGACCAAAATCAGTGGCAGAAAGTGATTGTTTATCGATCATACAATCTCCCCCACTATATGCACTTCTGGTACTAAGCTCACACCATGAATTTGAACAATTTTTTGCTGAACTAATGTAATCAAAGCTTCAATATCACTTGCTGTTGCAGTGCCATCATTAACAATAAAATTGGCATGTTTCTCAGAAACACGTGCTCCGCCAATATTCAGTCCTTTTAAATTGGCACTCTCAATCAAACGGCCTGCAAAATCGCCTTCTGGATTTCTAAACACCGAACCTGCACAAGCCTGATTGGCTGGCTGACTAGCATTACGACGTTTTAGTAATTGTTTAATTTGTTCTAATTCTTGTTCAGCATCACCGATAGGAAAGTTAAGTGTCGCCGTGGCAAACCACTCACCTTCTGGCAGTTCAACATGGCGATAACTCACTTTAAAGTCTTCTGGTTTTCGAACTCGAATCGTGCCAGCGCGATCTACCGTTGTCACTTCAGATACAAACTGCCAAATTTCAGCTTGGTGGGCACCGGCATTCATCGCTAATGCACCACCTAATGTGCCCGGAATTCCCGCTAAGAATGCAGCGCCAGTCAAACCTGACTTAGCTATTCTTCTCGCTAGCTTGGCACAATAAACACCTACTTCAGCCGTGACAGTTTGAGATTCAATATCTAATGTTTTTAATGTTCCAGACGTTGAGATAACGGTACCTGCAAAACCACCATCACGGACAAGTAAGTTACTACCTAAGCCTAACCACATTAAAGGTTCAGATTCTGGTAACTGAGATAAAAACACCGCTAAATCTTGTACATTTTCAGGACGGTAAAACTGTTGAGCAAGACCACCAACACGCCATGATGTATGTTTAGCTAATGGCTCATTAGTGCGTAATTCACCTTGTAAATTTTGGTAGCGTTCAACAATCATGATGACGCTTCCAATTGCTCAGGTAATTCACTAGACATCCGACCGATATCACCCGCACCTAAGGTCAACAACAGGTCACCGTCTTCAACAAGACTTGGCAACAAGTCAAATAAAGCCTGCTTGTTCTCTGCAAATACGGGTTCAACTTGACCACGTAAACGGATAGCTCGGCATAAGCTACGTGCATCTGCGCCAGCAATTTTTGCTTCGCCAGCGGGATAAACTTCTAACACTACCAATACATCGACTGTCGATAAGACTTGGGCAAAGTCTTCAAACAAATCACGCGTTCGGCTATAACGATGCGGTTGGAACACAACAACAATTCGTTTATCAGGCCAGCTCGCTTTTGTAGCCGCCACAGTTGCAGCAATTTCAGTTGGATGATGACCATAATCATCCACCAATAACACGTCACCTTTTGCAGTATTAATTGTTCCTGCAATATTAAAGCGTCGACCAATGCCTGCAAATTTAGCTAGTGCTTGCTGACAGGCTTCAACAGAAACACCCAAATTACGTGCGACTGCTAATCCGGCTGTCGCATTAAGTGCATTATGAATACCTGGCATATTTAAGGTGATATCAAAGCGTGCTTCAGCTTGTTTATCAATGATGCTGAAATGACTCTTTCCATTAGCCTGAGTTAACTCAACAAGTTGAAAGTCAGCATCGTCACTTTGGCCATAAGTTAACAATGGTCGAGTAACATCAGTTAATACTTCACGAACAACTGGATCATCAATACACATCACCGCTAAGCCGTAAAAAGGTAAGTGATGTAAAAACTCAATAAAGGTGGCTTTTAATTTTTCAAAATCATTATCATAAGTCGCCATATGATCTTCATCGATATTAGTCACAATCGAGATCATTGGTTGCAGGTATAAAAATGACGCATCACTTTCATCTGCTTCAGCGACTAAATAGCGACCGCTGCCTAACCGTGCATTAGTCCCAGCACTATTAAGTCGACCACCAATAACAAATGTTGGGTCTAAGTCGCCTTCACTTAATAAAGCTGCCACTAGACTTGTTGTCGTTGTTTTTCCGTGAGTACCGGCAACAGCAATACCGTAACTAAAACGCATTAACTCCGCTAACATTTCTGCTCGTGGCACCACTGGAATACGTTGTTCTCTGGCAGCCATCAATTCAGGGTTATCTTCAGCTACAGCAGTTGTCACCACAACAACATCAGCACCTTCTAAATATGCAGGATCATGGCCTAGTTTGATATCAGCACCTAAGCTACGCAGATGTTGTACTAACGCATTTTCAGCAAGATCTGAACCTGACACTTGATAGCCCAGGTTAATTAATACTTCAGCAATGCCCCCCATACCTACACCACCGATACCGATAAGGTGTATATGTTTGACTCTGCTTTGCATTGCTGAGGTTAATTTATCCATGTGCTAACTCCTGACACACAGAACTTATTACTTGTGCGGTGCCGTTTTTTGCTTGTGTTCTCGCAGCTGATGCCATTGTTAATAACTGCTGACGATCTTGTGTCATTGTCTGTATTTCATTGGCTAGCGATTGTGCAGTCAATGCGTTTTCTTGTATTAATTTTGCACCGCCGACCTTAACTAATGCTGCAGCATTATGTGTCTGATGGTCATCTACCGCATAAGGGTAAGGCACTAAAATAGCCGGTAAACCTACAGCTGATAATTCAGCAACTGTTAACGCACCTGCTCGGCAAATCACCATGTCAGCCCACTCATATTCAGCGGCCATATCATCAATAAAGGCTGAAACATTGCTTGCTACTCCGGCCTGTTGATACGACTCAATACAATCATCGTAATGACGTTGACCACATTGATGTTTGACTTCAGGTCGCTGTGCTTCATCAATCAAAGCCAGTGCTTGTGGAATTAATGTATTTAAAGCTCTAGCACCCAAACTACCACCTAGTACTAGCAAACGTATTGCACCTGTTCTTGAACTATAACGCTGTGCTGGTGCTGCAATTTGTTCTATCTCGCTACGTACAGGGTTGCCTACCCACTGCGATTCGATGTTGTTAGCAAAGCTATTTGGAAAACCTTCCATCACAACTTTAGCTAATCGAGCTAAACATTTATTGGTTAATCCTGGAATCGCATTTTGTTCATGAATAACTAATGGTTTAGCCATTAATTTAGCAGCCACGCCACCTGGGCCAGAAGCAAAACCACCTAAGCCCATCACAACGTCAGGCTTAATATTTCTAATGGCAGACATCGCTTCAAAAACAGCCTTAGCAACTTTAAACGGAGCTAACAACCAACCTAAAGCGCCATTGCCACGTAGACCTTGCACTGAGATATAACTAATTGGGATATCAGCTGCAGGTACCAACTTCGCTTCAATACCACGTTCAGTGCCCATCCAGAATACTTCCACATTTTGCTTACGTAATTCTTCAGCCACGGCTAATGCTGGGAAAACATGTCCACCAGTACCGCCCGCCATAATTAATACACGTATAGTCATCGTTTCACCCTCGCTGCTGCTTTTTCAGGGAAACGAGTTTCTTGATCAACTCGAAATAACAAGGCAATGGCAACACCGACGATCACTAAACTACTACCGCCATAACTCATTAAAGGCAGTGTTAAGCCTTTAGTTGGTAACGCGCCCATATTCACGCCCATATTGACGCAGGCTTGAAGACCTAACCAAATACCTACGCCATAAGCGACTTGAGCACCAAATACTTGACCTGATAATTCTGCTGCTCTGCCGATAGCTAATGCACGCCAGATAAAGACAAAAAACAATGCAATTATTGACATTGCGCCGACTAAACCCAGCTCTTCAGCCAAGATGGAATATAAAAAGTCCGTATGTGCTTCTGGTAAATAAAATAACTTTTGCATGCTGCTACCCAAGCCAACGCCTAACCAGTCACCTCGACCGAAGGCTATTAATGCCTGCGTTAATTGGAAACCACTGCCAAAAGGATCAGCCCAAGGGTCAAGAAAGCTTTGTAGCCGTTGTAAGCGATAAGGGGCCAACCACACCAATAAAGCGAATAGCGCACCCATCACACTGATTAATGCAGCAAAGACATCTAAGCGTGCTCCACCTAGAAATAACATCGCTAACACTGTCGATAAGATAACGACCATCGAGCCCATATCTGGTTGCATTAACAATAAAATTGCCGCAACTCCTAATAACACTAGTGGTGCTAATACTTTGAAGAATGAACTATGCAGCTGGCCATGGTGTCGTTGTAAGTAGTCGGCAATATAAAATATTGCAAACAATTTAATGATTTCAGCAACTTGTACATTGATAGGTCCTAACGGCAACCAACGTGAACTACCATTCACTTCCCGGCCAATACCGGGTATCAATACCAAAACTAACAAGCCGACACCGATCATTAATAACTGAGGAGCAAACCGTTGCCAAAAAGACAGTCGAATTGAAACAACTAAGCCAGCGATTACTAAGCCAACGCCGGCAAAGATTGCTTGGCGAATAAAATAATACAATGGCTGTGACATTTTGCTATCAGCAATGGTAATAGATGCTGAAGCGACCATAATTAGGCCAATCACCAACAGTGATAAGGTGACAAATAATAGGCTACGATCAAAATTAGCAGTCGGTTGAGTCATTATTTCAACTCCTGAACTGCTTGCTCAAAAGCATCGCCACGTTGGACATAGCCATCAAACATGTCAAAACTAGCACAAGCTGGAGAAAGTAATACACTGCTACCTGCTACAGCTTGTTCAGCAGCCATAGTCACCGCCAGCTCTAAAGTATCAGCTTGCAGTGTAGTAACGCTATCAGGAACTACTTGCTCAATCTGTTGTGCATCTTGGCCAAACAATACGACCGCTTTAATATGTTTTGCTAATACGGCAGTTAATGTTGAGAAATCTTGATCTTTAGCCACTCCACCTGCCAGTAAAATTAAATCACCCTGCCCAGCTAAACCTTCAATTGCTGCAATCGTAGCGCCAACATTGGTTGCTTTAGAATCATTAAACCAACGCACGTCATTAATTTTATCAACCAAACGACAGCGATGGGCTAGGCCTCGATATGCTTGTATCGCTGATAACATTGCTGCCATCGGTAGTGCCATTGCAGAACCTAAGGCTAAGGCAGCTAAAGCATTGGCAATATTATGTTTGCCGACAATTTTCATATCCGTAACAGCTAATAATGCTTGTTCACCTTCAGCTAACCATTGCTGTCCATCTTGCTCTATTAGGCCAAAATCAACACCTTCAGTTGCATGCAAGCTAAAGCCAATTTGATTACGGCCCATTTGTGATAATTCGTTAACTACAGCATCTTCACGATTAATAACCATGACGCCGTCACCATTAAAGATACGTGCTTTTGCTTGTTGATAATCTTCAATGCTGTCGTAACGATCTAGGTGATCGGGGCTGACATTTAATATTGCCGCAGCAAATGCATTAAGTGTTTTCACTGTTTCTAGTTGAAAACTAGATAACTCCACGATATAAAAGTCTGGTGCTGGCTCAGTGATTAAATCCAATGCTGGCGTACCCAAATTACCGCCAACTCGAATCACTTTATCTGCTGCTTCAGCCATCTCAGCTAATAAGGTTGTAACTGTACTTTTACCATTTGAACCGGTAATAGCTACGATAGGTGCATTGGCATAACGTGAAAATAGCTCGATATCACCGACCATTTCTACCCCAGCTTCACGGGCAGCAACAATTTCAGGTAAACGAGGATCGATGCCAGGACTTAATACGATCATGTCTGCTTGTTTCATCCAAGCTAGATCTAAACCACCTGTTTTTACGACTACTTCTGGATAATTTTGCTGTAATTCAGCTAATGATGGTGGTCTTTCACGCGTATCCATCACTGCTACATCAACATAATGTTGCACCAAAAATTTGGCACAAGACAATCCCGTCTGTCCTAAACCTAGGATCAGACAGTTTGTTGGCTGTAGTTGATGGTTAGCGTTGGCAGTCATCGTATTTTTAAACTCGCTAAGCCAACTAATACTAAAAATACGGTGATGATCCAAAAGCGCACAATGATACGAGGCTCAGGCCAACCTTTTAATTCATAATGATGATGAATCGGTGCCATCAAAAATACACGTTTGCCACGTAATTTATATGAGCCAACTTGCAAAATCACCGATAGAGTTTCGACAACAAATACACCGCCCATAATCATCAATACCAATTCTTGACGAACCAACACTGCCACTGTACCTAAAGCTGCACCTAATGCTAAGGCACCAATATCGCCCATAAAGACTTGGGCTGGATAGGTGTTAAACCATAAAAATCCTAAACCAGCACCGACCATGGCAGCACAAAATACAGTCAATTCGCCAGCGCCAGGAATAAAAGGAATAGCTAGATAAGTCGCAAATTCAAAATGGCCCGTCACATAACTAAATAAGCCTAATGCTGCTGCCACCATCACTGTTGGCATCACAGCTAAACCATCTAAACCATCAGTTAGGTTTACCGCATTACTACTACCTACGATCACTAAGTAAGTAAGCAACATATACCAGCCACCTAATGGAATAATAATGTCTTTAAAGAAAGGAATAATTAACTGTGTTTCTGCAGGAATAAGTGCGGTTTGATATAAAAACACTGCTGCAACGACACCAACGACTGATTGCCAAAAATACTTATAACGACTTAATAAGCCTTTTGGATCTTGACGTACTAATTTGATGTAATCATCAACAAAACCAATCACACCAAATGACAGTGTGACTAATAACACCGTCCATACATAACGGTTATTTAAATCAGCCCACAATAAAGTGCTCACAGCTATAGCGACCAATATTAGAGCGCCGCCCATTGTCGGCGTGCCAGACTTACTTAAGTGCGACTGAGGGCCATCATCGCGGATAACTTGGCCAATTTGCTTGAAACTCAAATGACGAATCATGCTTGGGCCAACAATTAAGGCAATACCTAATGCTGTTATAACACCCAAAATGGCTCTTAAGGTTAAGTATTGGAAAACAGCAAAACCACTGTGGAATTGTGTTAAATATTCACTTAAGTAAAGTAACATTAGGCTTCTCCCTGCTCAGCTAACATATCTGCTAACTTATCTAATTGCATAAAACGAGAGCCTTTTATTAGGCAAGTAATTTCAGGTGTTAATTCCTGTTGTAACTGTTGTTGCAAGATGTTCATATCCTCAAAATGGTTTGCACCATCACCAAATGCTTGCATGGCAAATTGACTGCTGTCGCCAATACAAAATAACTTTTTAATTCCTGAAGCTTTGGCATCTTTACCCATCTGTTGGTGTAAAGACTTACTTTCTTCACCAAGCTCACCAAAGTCGCCTAATACCAACCAATGCTCACCAGAGAAACTATGCATACTGGCTAAGGCTTGTTGATATGAAGTTGGATTTGCATTGTAGGTATCATCGATAATCTGTGAGCCATTGACTGCAGCACGTACTTGCAGTCGATGCGGTACAGCTTTCATTGTCGCTAAACCTTTCACCATGTCTTCTATAGAAATAGTGAAGGCATTACAGATAGCAATTGCTGCTAAGGCGTTAGCGATATTATGTTTACCGGTAAGTGGTAAGTTGATGTAGTTGTACTGACCGGCAAGCTCAACCATAAAATGACTTGCTGCGGTATCTAGCTGAATATCTTGAGCTGTCACATCAGCAACGTCATCAAAGCCAAACATCACCGTATTGTTGTCAGCAAGTACTTGCTTCCATTTATCTACATAGGGCATATCGGCATTAAAGATACCGGTTCCATTTGCTGCTAGCGTTGAGAAAATCTCTGTTTTGGCATTGGCAACACCCTCGACACTGCCAAAGCCTTCTAAATGAGCCGGCGCGACATTGTTAATGATCGCCACATCAGGTTGGGCCATTGCAACTAACTTGGCAATTTCACCTGGATGATTAGCACCCATTTCAATAACAGCAAAATCATCACTTTCAGCCAAGCGACATAATGTAAGAGGCACACCTAGTTCGTTATTTAAATTACCTTGTGTTGCTAACACTAAATGACTTTGTCCTAGAATCGACGCAACCATTTCTTTAACCGTGGTTTTACCGTTACTGCCTGTGATAGCAACGACTTTCACATCACACTGTTGACGCCAATAAGCTGCAATAACACCAAATGCCACTACCACATCGTCGACAACAAGTTGAGGTAATTCATCATCTTGTAGTTCTGTGACTAATGCTGCACTTGCACCTGAAATACGTGCTTGGGCAATATAGTCATGACCATTTACATGCTCGCCACTGAGAGCAACAAATAAACTGCCAGGTTGAACTTTTCTGCTATCAATCACAGCTGAACGTACTACTGCATCTTGCTCTGGTACTTCACATGCTAATAATGTAGCTAAGGCTGACAACGTAACATTTATAGTCATAACACTACCTCGCTTGAACGATGACTGGCGTCATTTGCAGCATTAAGTGCCGTCATCACGGCTTGAGCATCACTAAAAGCATGCTTAACACCGGCTATTTCTTGATATTGCTCATGGCCTTTACCAGCCACTAAAACGATGTCGCTACTAGCAGCATGTTGCACTGCAAAGCTAATTGCTTGTTGACGATCATGTTCAACATGAACACCTTCTGTTCTGGTAATGCCACTGATAATATCGCTAACAATATCTTCATTATTTTCACTGCGTGGGTTATCTGAAGTAAGCACTAACATTTCAGCACTATCTTGGGCTGCTTTGCCCATCAAAGCGCGTTTGCCCTTATCACGATCGCCACCACAACCAAATACGCACCATAGCTGGCCATTACTAGTTAAATGTGTTTTTAGAGAAGTTAATGCTTGTGTCAGCGCATCAGGCGTATGGGCAAAATCAATCACCACAGCAGTTGTGTTATCGCTACCGTAAGCCTGCATTCTGCCTTCAACTGCCTGACAGTGAGTAATTGCTTCAATAGCTGCTTCAAAATCGATATCACAGGCTTGCAGTACTAATAACGCAGCTTGTAAATTATCGACATTAAAACGACCCAATAATGAACTTTTAATTTCTACACTCTGACTTGCTTGCTCTAATTTAAAAGCAATGCCAGCAGGAACGGTTGTCACTTCACTGGCTTGTAAGTGTTGTTCACTTGCAAGACTGTTTTCAACATGACTGCTATAAGTTAGTAATGTCGCTTCATCACTTGAGAACTGCTGAGCAAGTGTTTGTCCAAACTCATCAGCAATATTAATGATTGCAGTTGAAAGTGATTCAAACTTAAATAGCTTTTGCTTAGCAGCAGCATAATTTGCCATCGTTTGGTGATAATCCAAATGATCACGAGTTAAGTTGGTATAAACCGCAATATCAATCGACACACTATTTAAGCGACCTTGCTCTAATGCATGTGACGACGCTTCCAAGACAACGTAGTGCACACCTTGATGTTCAAGCGCTGCCAGCTCTGCTTGTAGCGTTACCGGATCAGGTGTTGTCATTCCAGTAGTTTTTAAGTCTGTAATTCGACCAACACCTAAAGTACCAACCACACCACAAGCAATACCTAATGATTCTAGTGCTTGAGCAATAAATTGACTGACTGATGTTTTACCATTAGTGCCAGTGACAGCAATGATAGTTTGCTTGTCTGCTGGGTAGCGATAAAACCTTGCTGCAATTTCAGCTGCATTATTAGCTAAGTCATCAACTGCGTAATAAGCTGAACCAGCTTGCTGACACAGCGCTAACTCTTCAGTCGATAAAGGCTGTTCGCTATCAAACAGCACAACAACTGCACCTTGAGTTAAAGCTTGTTGTAAATAGGTTTGTCGTTGCTCAATATTCACTGCCAACGACAAGAACAAGCCATTTTTCTCAACCTTACGGCTGTCTAATGTAATGTTGCTCACAGTTGTTTCAACCAACATCGTTGGCTCTGCGGCTAAATTAGTCAGTAATTGCGTTAATGACATCATTTTTGAGCCACTCGTAATTGAGTGGAAGATAGATCATCTGGAGCAATATTCAATAAGCGCATCGCACCCGTCATTACTTCAGAAAATACCGGTGCAGCTACCAGGCCACCGTAATATTTATCACCTTGTGGGTCATCAACCATCACTACCATCGCGAGACGTGGATTTTTAGCTGGAATAACACCGGCAAATGACGACAAATAACGATGTTCAGCATAACCACCTGATGTCGCTTTTTTAATCGTGCCGGTTTTGCCTGCCACCGTATAATTCGTTACCGCCGCTTGCTGAGCTGTACCTCCAGGCTTAACGACTGTTTCCATCATAGCGAGCACTTGCTTCATCACATCATTGGAATAGACCCGTCGGCCTAATGGCACTGTATCTGTTTTGATAAAGCTAACTGGCCGCAATATGCCACCATTACCAAGCACAGCGTAAGCACGTGCTAACTGTAACGCAGAGGTTGCAACACCATATCCATAAGCTAAGGTTGCTCTATCTAATTTACGCCATGATTGTGGATCAGGCATCGAGCCCATCGCTTCACCAGGAAAGTATGCCCCAGTCGACTCGGCTAAACCAAAAGCAGAAAAACTGTGCCATAAGGTTTCTGGCTTCATTGCTAATGCCACTTTACTCGCAGCGACATTGCTTGATTTTTGAATCAAGGTGGTTAGATCAATTTGTCCGTAATCACGAAAATCTCTAATGGTATGACCACTGACCTTAAATAAGCCCGGTTTAGTATCGATGATTGAATCTACGGTGAATTTACCGGACTTTAGACCACCAGCAACAGTAAAAGGCTTAACAGTTGAGCCGGGTTCAAATACATCAGTAACCGCGCGGTTTCTAAAGTCACTGGTTTTCAATCCACGACGATTATTGGGATTAAAAGACGGTTGATTAACCATCGCCAGCACTTCACCCGTTTTCACATCCAGAACCACTGCCGTGCCTGAACGCGCGTTAAACTTATTCACGGTTGATTTAAGCGCTTGATAAGTCAGATACTGCAAGCGAAGATCGATGCTTAAGCTGATATTTTCACCGGCTTTAGCTGCTCGTAATTGCTCACCACCACCAACAAAATTACCACGACTATCTCTAACCATACGCTTCAAGCCGGGTACACCGGTCAATAAATCGTTATGGGCGAGCTCTAAGCCTTCTTGTCCGGCATCATCAATACTGGTAAAACCTACGACATGTGAACTCACTTCACCAGTAGGGTAATAACGCTTATATTCGCGCTGTAAAGCGACACCTGCAATAGCCAGTGATTTCACCTGACCAGCCAGTTCCGGTTGAACACGGCGTTTTAAATAAATAAATTCACGATTTTGATTTGATGTGATTTTTTTCTTGATCGTGCTCAGTCTAATATTTAACACTTTAGCCAGTTGAGCTAACTCCGGTGCACTTGCATCCACTTCTTGTGGGTTTAACCAAACCGAATGTACAGGAGTACTTATTGCTAACGGCTCTCCATGACGATCTAAGATCATGCCGCGATGGGCTGCTACAGCTACCTTACGCAGGTGACGGGCATCCCCCTGGTAACGCAAAAAATCATTATTCAATACTTGAATGTCAGCTAATCGCCAACCTAAGCCAACTACTAATACGATGAACATTAGACGGACTACGTTAAGTCGCCAAACACCGATATTATTCACTGTTTTACTACGTCGGCTCATGGGCGCACGACCACCGTCATGTCAGCAGTGGGTACGATCATCTTCAAACGCACTCGTGATTGCTGCTCAACTCGGCCCGGCCCCGCCCAAGTACTTTCTTCTAATAATAAGCGGCCCCACTCTTCGTTTAACTTGTCTCGTGTATTTTCTAATTTTTGTAAGCTAATAAATTCATTACGACTGATGTGTTTGATATAAATCACAGCAATGGCAGAAATTAAGATGGCTAAAACCATCAACAAAATAGGCAGATCGACTCGAATATGATCGAAGAGATCCGCTAGTTTCACGCTAGCTTCTCCACAACACGTAATACAGCACTACGGGCCCGTGGATTTTTTCCTAGTTCTTGCTCGCCTGCTTTGATCGCTTTACCGATAATTTTGACACGCGGGTTAAGCTGATCAGCAGTAATTGGGAAATCAGAAGGCAAGTCATCACCTAAAGCTTCATCACGAAAATAACGTTTAACAATACGATCTTCTAATGAATGAAAACTAATCACCACCAAACGTCCACCCACAGCCAACATATCTAACGCCTGTTCTAGTCCTAGCTTTAAATCGCCTAATTCATTATTAATATGAATACGGATTGCTTGGAAAGTCCGTGTTGCTGGATGTTTATTTTTTTCGCGTGATGGACTGGCTTTATCTACCAACTTAGCTAATTGATGGGTAGTCGTAATCGGTGTCTCGTCACGTGCCTCAACAATGGCTCTAGCAATACGTTTACCGTAACGCTCTTCGCCCAATGTTTTAATCACCGTGGCGATTTCATCCATATCAGCCTTAGCTAACCACTGCGCAGCACTGATACCCACATCAGGGTTCATACGCATATCTAAAGGGCCATCTTTTTGAAAACTAAAACCGCGTTCTGCAACATCTAATTGTGGCGAGGAAACACCGATATCAAGCAAGATACCATCAACTTGTCCCTGCCATAGATGACCGCTTACTGCTGAAGCTAAATCTGCAAATGAACATTGTTCAATGAAAAAACGACTATCTTGTTGGGCTAAAGCATTGGCAGAGTTAATGGCATCAGGATCTTTATCTAAGCCGAGCATTCGACCTTTGTCAGATAGTTTAGCTAGTACAGCACGAGCATGCCCACCTCGACCAAAAGTACCATCCACATAAATACCATCTGCTTTTACTGCCAAAGCAGTAACGGTCTCATCTAGCAATACTGGTAGATGTTCTGAAGGCTTATCAGTCATAATCTCGCTCTAAATTGACAGGTTTTCGAGTTCAGTAGGTAAAATGCCATCAAAATCTTCTTCCAGGCATTCATCCATCAAACTGTTCCAACTCTGCTCATCCCATAATTCAAATTTATTACCCTGACCGATCATCACCATGCTTTTTTCCAAACCGGCAAACTCACGTAACTTAGCTGGTAACAAAATTCTGCCATTACCATCCATTTCACATTCCGTCGCATAGCCTAGTAACATACGTTTCAAACTACGGACTTTAGGATTCATACTTGGCAATGCAGATAGTTTTTGTTCAACTAATTCCCATTCAGGCATTGGGTAAAGCTGTAAACAGTGATCAACATGGTCGATAGTGACAACTAAACGGCCCTCACAACAGACGTCAAGATGCTTGCGGAACTTGGCTGGGATTGCCATCCGTCCTTTTGCATCCAGATTGAAAGTTGCTACGCCTCGAAACACTTATCGCTCCTAAATCAATGTGATCCACTTTGATCCACTTTTCCCCACTAAGCGACACTATAGGTTTGAGCCATAAGCCTGTCAAGCATCAGAATAAACAAAATCTCCTTTTGTGCTCAATGACTTAGCTAACTTTTTTAAAGGTGGGAGGTTTTTCCTGGCAGCGCAGGAAAAGACTACTTTTTTATCAAAAAAGTGGCATCGGAAGTTAAAGTGAATTCTAGCTATCGGATTTATCTTTTTTAACAAACCACTGCTGATCACGATAGAAAAATTAGATCATGAATTGATCTAAATTAAAGTTGATGCGGATTTGAGTTAAAAAGAAGAAACTTCAACTGGATATATAGAAAAAAAGAGATGGCCGATAAGCCGGGTTCTGTCGTGGACAATCATTCATCTGGGACAAGCATCGCTACTTGCCTCAAGCAACCTACCCAGGAACAATGCGGGCAGCATATTCTCGTCAGTGCGTTAGGAATAATTATAGCTGCTGTGTACCAGTTTGTGTACCACGGCCCAAAGTGGCTGTTAGCGAAACGTCTTCATTCCATAGCTGTACATGGAAATAATTTACTTCTCTCCCAGTTCACCATCATGCGCTTTCAATTCCAGTCCCAATACTCTCTTATAATATACTACAGCTATAAATAAAAGGCTTTTTCAAGGCCTTAGCAAGCATGGAAGCTTTTTTTCACTCTTACATACAACCTTATAAATAATACGCTACAATCGCTCTACATTACGGCATTGTATTAAAGGGACACTGACAAGGCTTGCTATTGTTTTTAACAACTTAGAGTCAGCGATGTAAGTGTAATTAATAAACAAACTGAGGGAATAGTGTGGCAGAAACAATTAATACTAGCGAGCTGGCAGAGAAAATTTCGAAAGACATTTTTAAGCACTTTCTTTGGCAAACTCACCCCAAACACGACGATAACTTTCACTGTCATAATGAAAAGCATCTTGGTGACGGTGACAAACCTAAAAAATCACATCCAGGAGATGTAGTTTTTTCCTATGATGATCCATATCTAGGTAAGAAGGTTTACCTACATACTGACTTGAAAAGTTACGGTAAAGCTAGCATCACTCCACATAAGTTGCGAAAGGCTTTCCACTCACTATGCTTAGCCGTTGAGTGCGCCAAAGAGTCTATTGACTGGAGGATGAAATACTCTGTCGATGAGTCGGAAGCACATGAAGTTCGAGGTATGCTCTTTGTATATAATCATGATAATAACTATGAAATGGCATTTTCAGATGCAATCGATAAAGTTGACGTAAATAACTTACCGGTTGGACCTAATTCGACACTCCACTTTTTAGGACCTGATGATATTCAACGACTGTATAGTATTGGTAATGACATCATAAGGCTTAAACAAGATGATGAACTACCTTCAGAATACACCTTTTACTATCCCGATAAGGTGATGTATCACCGTCATGGCGATATTTGGGGACAGTCAGCAACCATAGAGTCACTCACTGACCCCTATTTCATCATTAGACATAAACGTCTGAAGGACTCCAACCTTAGTAAAGGTTACCTAATTTATTACAATAGGCCTGGTGATAATGTTGATGAGTTTGTTTACTTTTTAGATACGTTATCTCGATATCAGATGTTGGACTCCGATCAGAAAATAAGAATTAGAGTTACAAGTCCAGCTGCAAGCAATGATTTAAAAAGTATCTTTCAAACTGCAAAAAATAAGTATTCGAAAGCATGGGGCTTTGACCCTAGCCGTGAAAAACTACTCAATAGTATTCAAATTGATCGCATCACAAGTGTAACCAGTACATATAATCCTGGCGACGTAGGATGGAAAGAATGAAAAAACAAGTTCATGGACCCTCACAATTTTATGCGACTGACAAAAATGTCTTCGATGCTCTGAATCAACACAAAGTAGACAACCCTACCATTCTAAAGCTGTTTGAACGGCGGAATATTATTGTTGGTAAAAAGACTCCACGAGAAGAACTTGCGAAGTATTTTGCAAGGCTTACTCATGACTATTATGACCATCAAGATATCGCTAAACGGTTAGGCATAACAACTAGACGAGAAAGGCTAACATCCCTTGATTTGAAGGGGCTTAATGATAAGTCAGATATACAGGCACCTATAGATCAGCTCAAAGCCGAACTAGAGTCTACCGGTAATGTTATTCAAGTGTCAGGAGATGCTGATAATGTAACCATCAATATTCAATATTCAACGATTGACTATAAACTTAGTGAACTATCACAAGTTCAAGCAAAAGACGGTACAATCGAATTTGAAAAAACGCCTGAAGGTTACATCATTCGTAATACAGACAATGAACATATGAATGATCTGCGAGAGTCCTTACTTGGCAAAATTGAAAAGTCTACGACCACAGAAATAACAAAATCTGCAATTTCTTTATTTGATATAACCTCACCTAAAGAGCGATCTAAGTTTTTTTATGACTTAATAAAGACAGATCAATCTTATAGGATGGAAGATGTAACTTCTGTTTTCACCTATAGAGCAAAACCAGATGACGACTCGGATGAAGGAGAAGTATCTGATGAAGATACTTATATAGAAAAAGTATCATTAAGCGGTAGTGGCGTATCTCGTTCAGAGCTATTAAATCAGCTATTAGATAATGATGACTTTTATATCATCAAAGTCAGGTGGGAAGCCAAGCAGCTCCTTAAAGGTGGTCACGTTTACGATATCGAAGCGACGTTTTCTAATCCACAAGACTGCACCGGTTTCTCATACATTCTAAAAGGTGTATACCAGTATGAAGAAGGGAAAGTATCAAGCCAGCGGCGAACACCCACAAAAGAAGAAATCAAAGTGGTTTCTCAAGCAGTGGAAGCAAAATCACGTGATCTTGTAAAAAAACTTGATGAACAACGACAAACTGAGGCCGAATAATGCTTACCAGATACCGCTGGTACTTAATTAAAATCCCTATTGGATGTGCCAGTTTGATTTCTGCCATAGGCGAACACTTATTTTCTCAAAACGAGAATGATGGCTTTTCCATAATAGAAGAAACTGCTGAAGAATGTTTATGTCGTTTTATTTATCGTACCAATGTGCAAGTAACTAGCCTGAATGGTGATGGGACTACGGTAATTGAAAGTATCAGCAGCGTTAACATTACTAACTTTAGTATTGTGACAAGAACAAAACCGGAACTTACCTTCCTTCGTATTGAAAACCCAGGGAAGAGCTCTCGTGAACTTTTGAATGCTCTCGAATCTCTGGTTGGTTTTGGCTTTATGGTTAAACCTCTAAACTTTGAAAAAAGTTCTCCATCCACGATATTTAACAGTCTGGACTCAACTAAACTCATTGGACTAAAAGTTGTAAGTGCAGTCATTGATAAAGATTTGGTTGCTCGTATGGAGTTTGCTTCTAAAAATGGTATAGATATTAGCAGCATCAAACCTTTACAAGGTGTGAACTACAAATTGCTATCCGCTACATACCAAGTATTCTTTGAAGGAATAAAAGGCCAGCTGACTTATTCCTCAGGTGGATTGATAAAAGTTAGTGGTCAATTAGCACCTAAAATATTACATTTAATAGAAACAGATTTACCTAATTTTATCTAAGACCTAGAGAATAGTATTGCTTAACCTTCTTGGTTACATGAGGCATGAACACCATCGTTATACCCTAAAGCGAAAGCGGCATGAGGGCTTTTATGTCTAACTACACTCGCTTGGCAGTCAGGTAAGTCATCTAAGTTCATACTTAACTCTTCCTCCCTAATAAAGCCTAATTCGTATCCCTTTTCATAAGCACAGCCTGCGCACTTATGCCTACCAATCCCACCCTGATCTTTTGGCAATGATTCGAAAAAAGGCCAATGACGATGTTCACCACTACATATTTCCATATTAACGCTCCTTAATGAACCTATTTTGGATTGAACATATCATAGGATCACCACCGCAACAATTTTTAGCTAGTTTTATAGGTATTACAGTGCTTTATGGAGTCAGCTTCCCACTAATGTCTTTACCATCTGCGAATCAGTATTAACTAATACGAGAGGAGAGAATCAAATTAAGAAAGACAGTACATCATCTTAAAATACTAGTAGTCAGGATTGATATAACTCCATACTTTACATATTGTGATGTGATTATAAAAGGCGTACATTTGAACGATAGGGTAACTGGCCTAGGGTAAGACCGATGAACAGAATAGGGTTTTCAATAACCATCTTCGTGTTTATGGTGCTGACATTAACCATTAGCATTTCAAACTCGCAAACATTATATAAATGTACATTAGATGACGATTCTATCGTTTTTTCTGATATCGCATGTGAAAAAGATGCAAAGAAATACCAGCTTAAGGAATCGTATATTCCTGACCCATTACACCTCAACATTCCAACAACCCGCCAACAAAAAACGCCAACAAAGTTAAACAGTGACTCAATAACGGCTAAAGAACCACATGCTTTACCGAAACAAATTGAGAGCAATCAAGTTACTACTTATAAATGTACTTCTTCCAGAGGAATCTACTACACAACAACTGGGTGTGGCAGCTCTAACGCACTTGTAATAACGAATCAAGGCTTAGCAACGACCGTTGGCAAGCCATTCCAAGATGGAGAGCAAGTAGTCCCAAGATCTGAAGCCTGCTCATGGGCAACTCAGAGAGCAAAAAAAGGAGGCCTGTCTTCTGATATACGTCGCTCTGCAAAAGCCTTAGCCAGAGAAGTTTGTTAGTCACAAAAATGGAACAAACTCAAAACGACAATGCAGCTAAGTTAGCAGATATGATTATTGCTAACGGAGAACCAGATAAAAACTCGTCAACAAGAGTACTCACACTTGCAGGTAGGAGTATTGGTACATCTTCGGCACAGTTCAGAGCCTTATTAGATGAACTCTCAACCAAAGTGACTAAATCAAAGAATCAGACTGATATTGACAATCATAAACACTGCCTTAATCACATCTTAAACACCCTTGTGCTATGTATGTTTCGCTTTGAGTGGGTCACCCTTCCTGTTAACTCCTCTAATTTTAAAAGGGGCGAGTACCTGCACCGGTTAGGATTCAGTCGTCGAATTATGCAACGATGCATTGATGTTCTTCTTGAAAATAGTGTAATAACTCTAGGACGTAAGGGGTTTAAGGGTGGTAATGACTGGGGCTCAAGAGCGAAAGCATCACAATATTACCCTACACCACCTTTTATTCGCGATATGTGTAAAAGCTTGTACATGGAGTTTGGTGACTTCGATGCCAATACTGATGATGACCTCTATAGGTTTAAGCGGTTTGAGCAGGAACACATTCCTCCTTATGAATCGTACCAGTTCAAAGTTGACATCATAAGACGCTACAACAACATCATGCGTGACCACAGCTGGGCAATGAAGAATCCCAGCCATCTAACAGTGAAAGACTTTGATGGAAGAAGTGGTCGTGTCACTAACTACTATCAAAATATTGCTCAAAGGCGAGTGCCAATAAGAACTAGCACTTTGATTGATGGTCATCAGGTAGCTGAACCTGACTTCTCAGCTAATCATCTTCGTATGGCATCGTTTTTAGTGGGAGAAGAGTTACCGGATGATCCTTATACTGCTATTGGTGACGAAACCGGCCTTACTAGAGATGAGATTAAGTCTGTAGTGACCAAGTGCATGGGAGCAAGCAGCCTTAAGCAGAAAGGTTCCTTAATACAGTTTTCTCACCTCGACAAGACGCCTGTCGATGCTGATAACTTTAGAGCCGTTCTAGCATCATTTGAGCATAATTATCCTTGGACTAAAGGCATATTCTTTCATGATGTTGGTACTCGATTACAGTACCTTGAAGGTGAAATAGCGCGAGTGGGCAGCTGAGTATAAAATACCGCTATTAGCCGTTCACGACGCTTTTGCTGTTAGGTACTTTGATGAAGCAGATACCTATGCACAAATGCAAGACACTTGGAATAGAGTACTCAATCAAGCCAAGGTAGAGGACTTTTTAGGAATAACTGATTACACCGTGCCACTTGTGATAGATCGTAATAAAGCTAAATAGTTACATATTACTATTAGGTAATAAGAAGAACATAGAGAGGGAGAGGACGGGACCTATAGACACTAGCATGTACACCCCCAGTACAAGCCCATGCTACAAGGGATTAGAGAGGTTCAGCATTCAACCAGATTCAATCAATTTATATAGTAGATTTATCTGTATACATCGTGTTAGCCATGACTTATATGTTATTCCTATTTCTGCTCACCCTCTCCCTCGTAGGCTTAATATATTACTGTTTAGTAAAGTAATACCTGCCTGCATTCCCTTCAGATACATTACTCGTCTTTATGTGTATGTCCTTGGTCTAGGTGTATAGAGGATATAACTAAATAAGGAGGTGCTCTAAACTACCCCCCAGCCTTCGAAATAACACATATCATGATTTCAGGTAAAAGTACTCCTGAGTCAGTAAAGACAGTTCAGAGATCCTGGGTGATCCATACAGATCATAAAAGTGTTTCAAGCTACTGTAAGATCAGTTCAAGATTAAAGCCGCTTAGAGGGGACCTGAAGCCGCTCTAGTTCGTACATTCGGGTTATGTGAAGGTAAAGCATAGTCACCCATACGTGGCATTATCAATTACAGGTAACAAATCTTTAAGTTGGAACGCATGAGTGTACCTGTCTGTTTGACCTGCTCCTGATTTCTCATGACCAACAACTTGCTGGACTAGGACCTTAGAAACACCTGCTGCTCTGACCTTTGTAATAAATGTATGTCGAAGGGAATGCAAGACTATACGTTCACCAACATAGTTAACACGCTCATCCAATAACGAAGTGAATAAGTCTGTCACTCGATTCGGTTGGATATTGAATATTCTTTCTTTTGTTCTTGTATCAATCCACTTTAGAAGCCCTCTTTCAACAAGCTCTTTGTGTAGAGGAACTAGCCTAATCGCAGCTTTCGTCTTACCTTTCCGTATATGGAAGTAATCTCTCTTTGTGTCAGGACAATACTTAAAATCTGCCTTATCTAATCCTAGTAATTCTGAACGCCTAGCACCAGAATACACAGCAAGTAGTATGAACCACCTAAACCAATCAGGTTTATGTTGTGATTTCTCCAGTACAGTTCTAACTTGCTCGTCGCTTAGGGATGCATAACGATTGTCCTGATATTCATACTTAAGACCTTCTGTTGGCGACACTGTAAGTAAGTCAACTTCTGACTTCAAATACCTGCTAAATAGGCTCTGACATAGCTTCAGATGCTCTTTAACGTATTTACCTGATACAACATCATTGTCAGGTATATCCATGCGAACAAGCTGCTCTAGGCTCAGCTGCTTATAACTCTTCTTATTACGCTGAGGTAAGCCTGCTATGTTATTTAGAGCCGTTCTAATATCTAACTTAGTCACATCATCAACAGGAATATCTCCAATGAAGAAGATTAAGTTATCAAATATCCGTTGGTTGGCTTTACCCTGCTTTATTGTCCATGACTTCCACTGAGAAAACTCATACCATGCCTCTGATAAAGTGAGGGTAGATACTTGATTAATCTCACCCTGGTGGTAATACGCGTCTAATCTTAACTCCGAAGAGAAGTCTGATATTTGACTAATTAGTACTTCAATATTCGATAGGCTATTACATTCACGTATTTGCTTAATCAACAGCAGTTTTTCGCACACTAAGGTTAATGCAGTCGAGTATGAATCAGTCCGTAAACTACGCTTAATTTCTCTAGGAAGACTTAAGTTCAGCCGCTTAATGTGTGCAGGTATACGGAAACGAAAGTAGAAAGTATCACCTCTGCGAACAAGGTGATTGTGTACCAGTTTGTGTACCATTGGGTTAGCGCCTCTATAAAAGAAGAAAACTAACGCACTGATATATCAAGACAAAAGGAGAAAAAAGAGATGGCCGATAAGCCGGGTTCTGTCGTGGACAATCATTCATCTGGGACAAGCATCGCTACTTGCCTCAAGCAACCTACCCAGGAACAATGCGGGCAGCATATTCTCGTCGAAACGAACGGTTCCTCTATTTGGTCTTGCTCCGAGTGGGGTTTACCATGCCACAATTGTTGCCAATTGCGCGGTGCGCTCTTACCGCACCCTTTCACCCTTACCTAACTCTTCGAAAAGAATTAGGCGGTATACTTTCTGTTGCACTGGCCGTAGGCTTTAGCCTCCCAGGAGTTACCTGGCACCCTGCCCTATGGAGCCCGGACTTTCCTCACCGTAATTAAAAAATCAAAGCGCGATTGCCTGGCCATCTCTAGCTCGCTATTTTACCTGACTATAATTACTTCTGCTGAAGTTTCAATGCCATGTCATAGGCTTTATTTTTACTTACATCTAATAATGATGATGTTATTGCTGCTGCTTTTTTAACGGGCAGCTCTTTTAACAATAAACCAAGCACGCGATTAACTTCAGTATCGCTGGCATCAATCTGGTTCTTAATGCCTTCCACTAAGACAACACACTCACCTTTTTGCTGATTGTGATCACTGGCAACCCAATCAAGCAGCTCAATTACCGGTTTAGTGACTATGGTTTCGTGCAGCTTAGTCAGTTCACGTGCTAAACACACTCGGCGCTGCTCGCCAAATATCTCAGCGAGATCAGTCAACATGGCTTGTAATCGTCTAGGGCTCTCATAAAATATTAAGGTTCTGCTCTCGCCCACTAGACCTTCTAAAGCCTGTCTTCGAGCACCTAATTTAGGTGGTAAAAAACCTTCAAAGCTAAAACTATCGGAAGGTAGGCCTGATGCCGATAAGGCAGTGATTAATGCACAACAGCCCGGAATCGGCACTACTTTAATGTCATGTTCACGAACAAAACTGACTAATCGATAACCTGGGTCACTAATTAATGGCGTACCGGCATCACTGATCAATGCAACAGATTCACCTTGTTGCAATCGAGCTAAAATTGTTTCACAACGTTGCTGTTCATTATGTTCATGCACGGAAATCATTGGCGTATTAATTGAATGGTGCTGTAACAAATGACCGCTATGACGAGTATCTTCAGCGGCGACTATGGCCACCTCTTGTAATACTTCTATCGCTCGTGCAGACATATCCGATAAGTTGCCTATTGGCGTAGCAACGATATACAAGCTAGCTGTTGGTTGTTTTGACACTTTGTTTTTACCTTTCAATAACACACGGTTCTGGTCGTAATATACGCGAACAGGTAAGATGTTGCCTTTAATGTTTTCACATAGATCACAAAGCTATGCTCCCACAGACATATCGAATTCTAATTGTACTACTGGTTTTATTTTTAAATGCTTGTCAGCCAACACAGACGACGACTGTGCGACCCGATCCTGCAGTAGAAAGTGAGGCGATGGCAGCAGAGCAATCTGGCAACTATTTACTCGCTGCAGAACGCTATATAGCCTTAGCTAATGATGCGAAGGGACAGCAACAAGCTTATTATTTATATCGGGCGATTCAGTCCTATAATCAAATCAATCAATTTGCTCAAATCAGCGATCTACTGATGCAACTTGATAACAGCTTGCTAACCACTTCACAGCAACTCGACTTAGCGATTATAGAAGCTAATATCGCACTAGCTGATAATAATCCGGAACAGACTTTAGCTGCATTAGCACCGTTTCAGCTCAGCGATGCCACCACACAACAGCAACAAACCGCACTGCCACTTAAAATTAAAGCCTACCAACTGACTGAGAATTGGTTAGAAAAAGCCAACGCTCATATAGCACTTGCCAACCTATTAAATACACCAGAAACAGTTGCTGAAAACCAACAAGCATTATGGCAAGCTTTGTTACAGCTAACACCGCAAGCATTAGACTTATTTAACCCAGGTATCGCACCTGCTGTTGATAGTGGTTGGTTTGCCTTAGCTTATGCAGTCAAAGCATATAAAACTAATCCTGATACGCTTATTGTGGCTATAGAAGACTGGCAACGTAATTATCCGAATCATCCTGCTGATACGGCTTTATATAAAGAGCTATTAAAAACAGGGACTCGCTTGCCACAGCAATTAACTGATATTGCTATTTTACTACCTGATTCAGGGCCATATGCTGTAGCAGCAAATGCTATCAAGCAAGGAATCATTGCCGCCCATTTCAATGCTAAATCGTCAGCTAGACTGCATTTCTTTGCTACTGAGACCGACAGTCAATCAGGACAAAGTAATGTTTGGCAACAATATCAAAAGGCGATTGATGTTAATGCTAGCTTAGTAATAGGACCTTTAGATAAAACATCGGTGCAAATACTGGCTGATGCTAAAGAATTAACCATTCCCGTTATTGCCTTGAACCGAATAACGCCTGCCATTCAGATAGCAAACTTATTCCAGTTTGGCTTAGCACCTGAAGATGATGCTGTGGCCGTAGCCAATTATGCAACAGCGCAAAATTATCATCGTGCTGTAGTGCTCGCACCGACAGGTGATTGGGGAAATCGTATTGCCTCAGCATTTAATGAGCAATGGTTAGAAAATGGTGGCACCTTATTAAATCACTCGACTTATGATGCCAGTAAAAGTGATTTTTCAGCAGTCATTAAACCTCTACTGTCAATTGAGGCAAGTAAAGAACGTCAACAGAGTTTAAAACGAACCTTAGGTGTTTCAGTCGAGTTTGAACCGCGTCGCCGTCAAGATATCGACTTTTTATTCCTAGTAGCTAAACCATTGAAAGCAAGACAATTAATACCACAATTGAAATTTCATCGCTCAGGGAACTTAGCTGTTATTGCCACATCTCATGCCTATAGTGGTAAAGAAAACCGTCAACAAGATGTGGATTTGAATGGCCTTATCATTAATGATATCCCTTGGATTTTTGATGATACAGCTATTGAAGATCCAGCTTATCTGTCATTAAAAAATTCTCAGCCAAAACATTTCAATAACTTTATTCGTCTCTATGCGCTGGGCACTGATGCTTACCGTCTCATTCCAAGTTTGAATAGCCTCAGTCGTTCGTCAGAGCTGACGATTATCGGTGCAACTGGTGATTTATCCATTGATGAAAATGGTCATGTTAACCGTGCCACTCGCTGGGCTAAATTTAAACAAGGCAAAATTAAAGCCTTGGCTGATAAGTAAAACCATGGCATCGCTAGATACCGGCAACCAAGCTGAAGATCTAGCTCTAAAACATCTACAATTAAATAAGTTATCCCTAGTAGAACGTAACTATCACTGTCGTCGTGGTGAAATTGATCTGATTATGCTTGATCAAACCGTGCTCGTTTTTATCGAGGTTCGTTATCGAAAGTCAGCCCGTTTCGGTAGCGCTTTAGAAAGTGTCGATCAGCGTAAGCAAAATAAAATCATTCATACCGCCAACCATTACTTACAACAGCAGGCTCCAACACACACTGGCTGTCGTTTTGATGTCGTTGCCATTAGCTCAGGCTTGAGCTCAAGTGATATCACTTGGGTAAAAGATGCCTTTCAAGTTAATTAAATAGTAGCCAAGCTGATTTAGGCTAGCGATAATAGCCGCTTCAACTTTGTCAGGATGTCTCCATGTCTAACTTTAGATTTGCTTTATTACTGTTAATTCCATTTTTGCTGTTACAAGGCTGTGCGACAGCGATAATTACCGGTGCAGCTGGTGCTTCAGTTGCTCATGACCGACGTACAACCGGTTCAATCATTGATGATCAGGGTATTGAATTTAAAGCCTCATATGCCTTATTTGATGATAAAGAAATTTATGACCAAAGCCATACCAATATCACTAGCTATAATGGCATTGTATTAGTTACCGGTGAGACTCTGACTGAACAACTTAAGCAACAGATATCTAATAAAGTATCAGCTATCGCAAAAGTCCGTCGCATCCATAATGAGCTACTTATCGGTGCCCCAAGTGCACTACCTTCTCGCAGTAGTGATGCCTGGATTACCTCAAAAATTAAGGCTAAATTAACCACTGCCGATAGTATTGACCCTTTCTATGTCAAAGTCGTCACCGAACATGGGGTGGTCTATTTAATGGGTATAGTCAGCCATGCTGAAGCGGAACGAGCAGTAGAAATTGTGACTCAATCTGCCGGCGTACAACGCGTTGTTAAAATATTCGAATACACCGATTAAAGTTGATACCTAAGCCCGCCAAACTTATTCACCTTAAGTTTGGCGGGCTTGTTTAATTAGAAGGGTCTAACCACCGCTAAGATAACCACGGCAATTAATACCGCGACCGGTAATTCATTAAACCAACGATAGAAAACATGCGAATGTTGGTTGGCATCATTTTTAAAGGCTCGTAGTAGACGGCCACAATAGTGTTGATAGGCCAATAACAAGACAACCAGCAGTAACTTGGCATGTAACCAGTGCATAGCGGTGATCGCATCTATGCCATAAAAGCTGATTAACCAGCCACCAAAGAACAGCGTCGCCAAAGCACTCGGCACCATAATTCCGCGATATAGCTTTCTTTCCATCACTTTAAACCGTTCATTGCCCGCTTCGTCTTCACACATAGCGTGATAAACGAATAGTCGTGGCAAGTAAAATAATGCTGAAAACCACGTTATAACAAACACGATATGAAAGGCCTTAACCCATAACATTCTTTAGTTACTCCTAATCAATTAATCAATGTTACTATCAGTGTAAACCATTGTGGAGGTAGTTATGTCTACGGAAAGTTCAAATGAACGGCGGCGTTTTAGCCGTATCCCTTTTCATATTGAAGCAAACATTACCTTCAATGCGAGTATCAGCTATCCGGGCTGCGAGGTGATTGATGTTTCACTCAATGGTTTACTGATCACCAAACCAGCTGATTGGACAGGCCAACAGTCAGATTCACATAGTATTACTTTATTGCTCGAAAATGGCCTAACAACCATCCACATGCAAGCAGCAGTGGCACATATTGATGAGACGAGCATTGGCTTTATTTGTGAGCACATTGATTTAACCAGTATCAGTCACCTCAAACGATTGGTTGAACTTAACCTCGGCGATGAAAACTTATTACAACGTGAACTTTCAGCCTTAATCCACTAATCCGCCTGTTTTAATGCCTCAATCGCTTCACCTAAGTGCAATACTGGAATAATCTTCATACCTTTAATGTCTTTTCTCGGTGCATTTGCCTTTGGCACTATGGCATGAGTAAAACCATGTTTAGCCGCATCACTAATTCGCTCTTCACCAGCCTGTACTGGCCGAATCTCACCGGTCAAACCCACCTCACCAAATAAAACCCAATCTCGTGGTATCGGCCGATTTCGTAAGCTTGATAATATTGCAGCTAATACCGCTAAGTCAGCGCCAGTTTCGCTTAGCTTCACGCCACCCACCACGTTGATAAAGACATCTTGATCACTACAGGTGATGCCACCATGACGATGTAATATCGCTAACAACATCGATAAGCGATTTTGATCTAGTCCCACTGATACACGGCGTGGATTACCTAATGGGCTGTCATCGACTAAAGCTTGCACTTCAACCAGCATCGGACGACTGCCTTCTCGAATCACTGTCACCACACTACCTGCTACTGCCGCATCACCTCGAGACAGGAAGATCGCTGAAGGATTACTCACTTCTTTAAGACCTAACTCAGTCATACCAAAGACACCGAGCTCATTGATGGCACCGAAGCGATTTTTTACAGCACGTAAAATTCGAAAACGAGTTGAAGTATCGCCTTCAAAATACAACACCGTATCAACCATATGTTCTAGAACTCGAGGGCCAGCTAGTGCACCTTGCTTGGTTACATGACCCACTAAGATCATCGTTGTGCCACTTGATTTAGCATAACGAACTAACTGTGCTGCACTTTCCCGAACTTGAGCGACTGTACCTGGTGCTGATTGTGATAATTCAGTAAATACAGTTTGGATGGAATCTATTACCATCACTTGTGGTTTTTGCTTTTGAGCAATAGCAATCATTTTCTCAGCATGAGTTTCAGCTAACAAATCTAATGGAGCTTGTTCTAGTTGCAAGCGCTCAGCTCGCAAGCGAATCTGCTGTAGTGACTCTTCACCACTGATATATAAAGGACTGACACCACTAGTTTCAGCCATTTTTGCCATTGCTTGCAGTAATAATGTTGACTTACCTATGCCAGGATCACCACCGATTAATACCACTGAGCCAGTAACTAAACCACCGCCCAGCACCCGATCTAGTTCTGGCATGCCGGTAGTCCAGCGTACTGCTTTTTCTGAGGTAACAGCACTTAAAGTTTGAATGTCATTCTTTTGCTCGCCAGCATAACCGGTATGACGACTAATGGTTGCTTGGTTGGCAGCATTTGCAGGTAATTTAACTTCTTCCTCTAAGCTATTCCAAGCCCCGCATTCTCCACAGCGTCCTGCCCACTGTGGTGTTTGGCTATCACAGTCGGTGCAGCGATAAAGGCGTTTAACTTTGGCCATGATGATATTCCCTTCTCACTCGAGGATTTAACTGACACAGTAATTCATAAGGAATCGTGTTTGCTTGTTTTGCTAGCCATTCAACAGGTAACTGTTCACCTCCCCATAACAGTACTTCATCACCAACATCAGCATCTGAACAAGTGTGCAGATCAATACAGATCATATCCATAGATACGCGACCTAATACGGCTACGCGTTGACCATTAATCATCACCTGACCAGCATTAGATAAATATCGACTATAACCATCACCATAACCAATACTGACAATGCCGATTTCAGTTACCTTCGTAGCAGTCCAATCGCCACCATAGCCAACTTGGTCACCTGCTTGTAATGTTTGCTTAGCGGTCAAAACAGATTTTAACTGCATAACTGGTTTTAAATCTAACTCTACTGCTGTTTTATCATCAAATGGAGAAACACCGTATAACATTAGACCGGGACGCAACCATTGTTGATGACTGGCAGGAAATGACAATATTGCAGCTGAGTTAGCGAGGCTGACTTCACACCGCTGCTTATCGGCACAATGCAAAGTAATATCTAGCTGCTGTTGGTTGCGGTCATCACCAACTAAATCAGCATTTGCAAAGTGACTCATCAGACCCACGTCACCTGAGATAGCTTCACTAGTTTCCATCGTAGTAATCAGTTCGGCTACATCTGTTTTGGCAAAACCTAATCGGTGCATGCCTGTTTCTATCATCAGCCAGCAAAACTGTAACGGTTTAGTCAAAGGGGTAGAAAGTAATTGAATTTGAGATCGGTGATGGAAGACTGGAGATAAATCATACTGTGCTGCTAGTTGTATTTCAGCAGCGGTCATAACCCCTTCTAACAAAATAATTTTGTGGGTAATGCCGGACTTTCGTAGCTGTATGCCTTCAACAAGACGAGCTACAGCAAAGGCATCACTATCAGTTAAGACGTTCGCTACTTCAGCATAACCATGGCCGTATGCATTGGCTTTAATCACCGAAATAATTCGACTAGTTGGTGCTAATTGTTTGATACGATCAAAATTATGCTTCAATGCAGCAAGGTCAATACTCGCAACTGGATAGGAGTTCACAGCTACTCATCACCATAACTTTCATAATCGCCATACTCATTGAAGGCGAAGTTTTCAAAACGGGTATATTTTCCTTGGAAGGTTAATGCAACCGTACCAATCGGACCATTACGTTGTTTACCGATGATAATTTCAGCTTTACCTTTTTCAGGTGAATCCGCGTTATAGACTTCATCTCGATAAATAAAGACAATTAAATCCGCATCCTGCTCAATCGCACCAGATTCACGTAAATCAGACATGATCGGCCGTTTATTCGGACGTTGCTCCAAACTACGGTTTAGCTGTGACAATGCAATAACCGGTACTTCTAATTCTTTTGCTAACGCTTTTAATGACCGCGAAATTTCGGATACCTCTGACGCACGGTTTTCATTGCTGCCACCACTGCCTTGCATTAACTGAATATAGTCAATCACGATCAAGCTCAGGCCATGCTCACGCTTTAACCGTCGCGCTCTTGCCCGTAATTCTGTTGACGTTAATGCTGGCGTATCATCAATAAACAACGGAGCTTCATTCAATAAAGCAATTGCAGAAGTTAATCGAGGCCAATCATCATCATTTAATCGACCAGAACGCAAGCGGCTCTGATCTATCTGGCCAAGAGAAGATAACATCCTCATCGCCAAAGCATCCGCTGGCATTTCCATACTAAATACCGCAACTGGCTCTTTACTCTTAATAGCTGCATTTTCTGCAAGGTTCATCGCAAATGTCGTTTTACCCATCGATGGACGACCAGCAACGATCACCAGATCGGCAGGTTGCAATCCTGAGGTTTGCTCATCAAAATCACTAAAGCCTGTAGAAAGCCCGGTGATCGGACTATCATTTTCAAATAAGGTATCAATACGATCAACAACCTTACTCAATACTTCCTTCACTTGAATAAAGCCACCACCACGTTTGGCACCTTTTTCAGCGATTTCAAACACTTGCTTCTCAGCCATATCCAGCATTTCTTCACTGCTGCGGCCTTCAGGGTTAAATGCGACATTGGAAATTTCAGATCCAACTTGAATAAGCTGACGTAGTACCGATCGCTCACGAACGATAGCGGCATAAGCACCAATATTAGCTGCACTCGGTGTATTTCTAGCTAACATGCCTAAATAAGCTAGTTCACCCACTTGATCGAGTTCACCACGTTTATCATGGAATTCAGCTAATGTAATAACATCAACAGGTAGGGATTGCTCAAAGAGTTGTGCAATAGCACGAAAAATAAGTTGATGGTCGCGACGATAAAAGTCTTGCTCCACCAAAAGGTCGGCGACTTTGTCCCAACTACCATTTTCCAACATCAAACCACCCAGCACGGACTGCTCGGCTTCAAGAGAATGTGGAGGAACTTTAAGTTGTGCTGTGGCCTCATCCTTATAAGAGTCGGGATATGACATATCTTCCACAGTAACCACCTAAGTCATCTGTTGCATAAAATATCAACCAATATCATTGCAATATTAGCTACATAAAAAATAATAGAGCCGTGACAATATCACGGCTCTATTGGTCTTACTTTTTAAGCGTCTTCTTGCTCTTTAGCAATTTTTTCAGCTTCTTCTAAAGCTTTTGCTTTTGCTTTTGCTGCATCAGCTGCTTCAGCTTTTGCTTGCAATTCAGCTTCTGAAGTTACGTCTACTTTAACCGCAACAACAACGTCAGAGTGTAGTTGAATATCAATCATATATTCACCAGTATGACGTAATGGGCCTGTAGGTAGGCGAACTTCACTACGATCAATCTCTGCACCAGCTGCATTCAATTGGTCAGCAATATCTGCTGCGCCGATTGAACCAAACAATTTACCTTCGATACCCGCGTTAGCTAAGATATTTACATCACCAGCAGCGACAAGTTTTTCTTTACGCTTTTCTGCTGCAGTCAGAAGTTGAGCTGCCGCGGCTTCAAGTTCAGCACGACGAGATTCAAATACTTCTCTATTTCTTTTGTTCGCAGGTAAAGCTTTACCATTTGGAACTAAGAAATTACGACCGAAACCAGCTTTAACGCTAACTTCATCGCCTAAGTTACCAAGCTTCTGCATTTTCTCTAGCAAAATTACTTGCATCGTTCTACCCTCATTCGCAGTATTACACTGCTCTTAAAGTTACTCGTATTTATTCAGCTGAATATTTACGAAAATTCATCCACTGTTCCAAAACACCTAGTGTTGCCAATATCACCACCATCTGCGGCATCATCATAACTAACAATACATAGACGGCTATTAACCAAAATTTCTGTTTTTGTTGCTGCTTAACAATGGCATGAATAACAGCTAGTCCTTGTAAAGCAAATACAGTTAAAGCAATGGGTAAACAATCTACCACTAAACTCAAACTTCCTTGCACTGGCAATACAGATATCACCATCAATACTATTGTTACTATAGCGGCTTGTTTGCCTAGTTTTAATTGATAAAACTCGCTCGCAAAACCTCCAGGGTTAAACAATTTGGCTTGCCATGCTCGGCCTATCAATAAACCAAACATTACATTTGCACTTAATCCTGCAGCAATTAAACCGGTCATCATGCCAGACAATCTCACGATTAAATCTTGAGTTTGCTGCTGGTCAAACTGCCAACCGGGCTGTTGGGCTATTACCTCAAAAAAAGGTATTAATATTTGCTGCCACCACATAGTAGGATCAGACAAAACTATATGAGTACCAAGTACAACCAAAATACCTAAGCCACTTGCTGCTAATAAACTCACAGCCAATGATCGGGTATAACCTAATAACAAACTGACAACCAATACGGGTAGCCAACTTGATAACAAAAACGCGCCGGCAATATAAAACTGTCCCAGCAAAAAACCCGCTAGTAATGTAAATATTACTGTAGCTGCTGCAACAACTTTTATTCCTTCTTTGGGCCCTATACGTAATGTAGTGAGCACCAATATACCGCTGGCTAAATAACTGAGCGGCGGCAACATCAATGCTGCGAATGAAAGCAATGCAGTGACGATAGCAGCTTGCCATCTTCCTTGCATTGCAAATGTTGCAATTCCACTCAACATATCTGTTACTTTTTCTCTAAATTAACTAAATGTTTTGAACAATATCACCTTTAATTACTTATGCATGTCGCAATAAGGAATTAACGCTAAGAAACGCGCACGTTTTACACAAGTAGAAAGCTGACGTTGGTAACGCGCTTTAGTACCAGTGATACGGCTAGGAACAATTTTTCCTGTTTCCGTGATGTAATTTTTCAATAAATTTACATCTTTATAATCGATTTGCTTAACACCTTCAGAGGTGAAGCGACAAAATTTTCTACGTCTAAAAAAACGTGCCATTATTATGCTCCTTTAAGGTTTAAGCGTGATCGCGACGA
>MAAB01001190.1_pt1 | contig 86970 bp, 80 predicted proteins | sample 1115991 | NCBI WGS metagenome assembly MAAB01 (sample SAMN04961124, study PRJNA320927) | seawater metagenome | isolation source: sample BD02T18 sea water enriched with oil for 18 days | place: USA:Gulf of Mexico | collected 2013-07-27
CTTGCCAAACAAGGTACCCGTTTTACTAATGCTTATGTTACTGCGCCTATATGTAATGTTTCAAGACTTGGACTAATTACTGGTACATATAATCAACGTCAAGGAGCATATTGGTATGGGAAAAAAGCCACTATTAGTCCAAAGTTAACAACCATTCCAGAGGTACTTAGCAAAGACGGTTATAAAACCGGCTATATCGGTAAGTATCATTATGGCTATTACACACCTGATGTTAGAGACTTCCCTCTAAATCATGGCTTTGATTCATTTTATGGCTATGGTGGTAACGGCAGACAACATTTTTTAATACATGATGATAAATATGACCAAATAGAACGTAAAAAATTAAAAGCCTATAAAAAACGGGGTGGAAAACATGGTCAAGCGCTTGAATATGGTGCCTTTTGGAATGGTTTTGAACGCGATAATCGTGAAGGTTTTTCTACCGAAATCTATGGTAAAAAAGCGCGAGAGTTTATTAAAACCAATAAAGAAAGTAAGTTCTATTTACAACTAGCATTTAATGCCGTTCATAACTTCACTCATCAACTTCCAAAAGACTATTTAAAGGCAAATGGCCTAAAAGGCTACCATGACTGGGATCCTGATACTGAAGATTATTATACCTGGTATAAAAATAGTCGTTTCCCGAATAACCCTGAAGGTCGCGCTCATTATCTAGCCCAGCTTGAATATATGGATACAGAAATTGGCAAATTACTCAATACCCTTGACGAACAGGGTTTAGCTGAAAATACAGTTATTATACTCGTTAGCGATAATGGTGGTCCTACACCTATTTATGCCAACAACGGCCCTTTAAGAGGCGGTAAATACTTATTATATGAAGGTGGTATTCGTGTACCTATGATTGTCTCATGGCCTGGTAAATTTAAAGCAAATACTGTTTCAAATAATATCGTTAGTACCATGGATATTTTCCCAACTCTGACAACTTTATCTCAAACAACCACGCCAAAACATGTTGATGGTATGGATATTACCAAGTTATTAACAGGTGAAGATAAAACTCTTGAACATCAAACTTTAGTTTGGGATACAGGTCATGAAACCGCTATTCGTCGTGGTAAATGGAAATTGAAAACAGCGACAGATGATCAATACGCTAGGTATGAAATGGTTGATATTGAATTAGGGACTTTTTTATATGATCTAGAGAAAGACCCTGGTGAAACGACCGACTTAAGCAAAGAAAATCCTGATATTGTGCAAGAATTAGCAGAGCGATATCGAGTGTGGAAAAAGGATATTAAGCAAGGTCTTTAATAAATCTGCATGGGCTAGTAATACTAGCCCATTTTTTGATGGTTTGTTAAAAAGTGAGCGTTACGCGATTAATTTAGACTCAACTTTCATCCACATCGAAAACTCTTCCCTCAGTGGTAATTGTTGCAACCCCGTATCATTACGACCACTATTAAATAAATTAATAGCATCACTTCAATGCGTGACAGGCTCAACACAGTAAAAATCTTTTTGTTTGGGATAATACACCACTAAAAATTTACAATTACTCGAAGTAGATATATTAGCTTCCATGCCCCACTCTGGCCAAGCTAATTTACTTGGCATATACCGCCCACATTTTATCAACAACCGTAATTAAGTGACTTAAGTTAGTGCTGGTAAAGTATAGATGTAAGCCTAAACCAGCAGGCATTAGTTTCGTACCTGTATTTTCAATCACAGTTGAATAGTTAACTTGCCCTGCTCTAAGGAGATTCTTTATTTAGCAAAACAAAGGAAGTGGCCAATCATCAGCTAAATGGAAATATCGCAATAAGACACTATCTTTGCTTATATCGCTGATAACCCACGAGGAATGTCAACTATGACCGTGACTGGTATGTTTTGAGGTAAGTTATTAAGCGGCAATTAAATTGGTTGACCTTGCCAGCTAAACGGGCCATTACGAATACGATTTGAAAAAGGCACAAGAGGAAAGTTACAGCTGTCTAAAACATTAACTGCTTGCAGATTCTCTCGAAATATTGGACGACACTGATCTCAAATCAATAAATTGTAAGCTAAGACACTTGCGCCTAACTTGGTGAGATTTACACCTCAACAATACCATCACTTCATTAAACATGTTTTATTTTATTTATTATCAGTTGCACTAATACATAGTATTTGTATTACAAATATAGATTGCCAATGTAAAGTACCTATATCACTTAACTTCATGTATTTATTTAAATACTAATGAAGTATGAGTAATGCAGTTGATTTAACATTGATTTACTTTGACAAACAGGCGAAAAATTTAATACTATTTATACTATTAAATGATAATTCTGAGTCTATAATGTCTATAAAGTTAAAATTAATTGCACTATTTATTACACCACTGGTTGCATTTTTAGTCACTGCAATCATCAACATTAGCCAAAATATCACCACAGCAAATGATGCAGAACGTGTAAGTTCGTTAGTGAAATTAGTAGTAGCATTAAATGATGCTGCAGATGCGATGCAGAAAGAACGTACTTTTAGTGTCTTGTATCGGTTAGATAGTGAGCAATGGCTTAATGACTTAAAGAAACAACGAAGATTTACTGACCAAAAAGAAAGTCAACTACTAGCATTAATACAAAAAACCGACACTTCAGGTTTTAGTGAAGCAACACAAGCAGCTGTCCATGAACAAATGACGACAATCGTTGAGGGTTTTAAAACTAACCGAAATGATGTAGACAACGGTGTATTTACTCCGAATGAGACCATAACTAAATTATCTGGCAATATATTTGGCACAGTATGGCTAGGCTTAAGTCTGGTACATGAAGCAAAAACACCAACAACATTACTCGATATTATTAATTATACTAATGTCTTAAAAGTTAAGAATGCAATGGGAACATTACACAGCGCTCTGCCAATATCCATTATCGAAGGGAAGGTATCATCAAGAACTCACCTAATAAGAATTGCGAAATTAGAAAGTCAAATGCGCGCCCATGGCGCAAATGTCATGCAATTATCAAAAGGACAACTTAACCAAGACTTTACGACTTTACATAAAGAAACACTGCAAGGTGGAAATAAAGACAAGTCATTTTATCGGGGGCTTTCAAATATAGCGATTAAAGGCATAAATCAGCCATTAAACATTGAATTAAATGTTTGGCTGAATGAAATAAATAATTTATTAACTACAGTAAGAACCATTGAAGCTAACGCAGCACAAGCAGTCATTAGTACCGCTAACTCAGAGCAAGAAACTGCCGAAAACATCCTTATGTTATGGGTTGCACTGGTTATTGCCATTTTAGTTATCACAACAATCGTTAGCTTATTTTTAATGAAAGGTATTAATTCCCCCCTTGCCAAGATGACTACTCGCCTGAAAGATATCGCAGAAGGTGAAGGCGACTTAACTAAACAGTTAGAAAACCTACCAAAAGACGAGTTAGGTACGTTAGGTAAATGGGTTAATACCATCATAGAAAATTTGAGATTATTAATCATTGAAATTCAATCAACGGCTACTGAAGTTAACTCATCAGCAGAGCAATCTATTCACGTCGCTCATTCAAATAATGACGCGGTAAATTTACAGTTAAGTGAAATTAATATGGTCGTTACTGCGATGAATGAAATGGCGGTAACTTCACAACAAATGGCAATCAGTGCAGCAACCGCGGCAGATTCAGCCAATGAAGGTCAGAGCTATGTGAATATTTGTAATAAAAAGGTCTCTGAAAACTGCCAAGCCATTGAAAAAATGGTAGAACAAATCAGTGATGCATCGAATCAAGTTTCTGATCTGGAAAAAAATACCAGTCAAATTCACGGCATTCTTTCAACCATTCAAAACATTGCCGAGCAAACCAATTTGCTCGCGCTAAATGCGGCGATAGAAGCTGCTCGCGCAGGAGATCAAGGACGTGGTTTTGCCGTAGTCGCTGATGAAGTAAGGACATTGGCAAAACGTACGCAAGACTCTACCAGTGAAATTAGTATCATGCTTGACCAATTACAAGGTTCTACCAATGCCGTTGTTAGCGCAATGACACAAACCCAAGGCAAATCATCTGAAGGATTGGAAAAAGCGCAAGAAGCGGTTAATGCACTGACAAAAGTTGAGCAATCGGTCATTATGATCAATGATATGAACATTCAAATTGCCGCTGCAACTGAAGAGCAAAGCAGTGTTTGTGAAGAAATGAACCGAAACATGGTGCAAATTCAAAACCAATCTGATGTGGTACAAGAACAATCTCAGCAAGCATCAGCAATTGGTGAGCAACTTGGTAATGTGGCGAAAAGTCAGCGTGAATTAGTGGCTCAATTTAGCACTTAGTTATTTCAACCTAATTAATTGCTTTTGGCAGCGATAAGTTAATCTGACTTAGGAGTAATATCTTGCCAGCTACCTATTATCGACATGTCAGGGCGCATGTTTCGAAAAGCTTGCTCTATTAGGCCATTTTTTTTAATAATGGCAAGTCCACGATTAAATGCTTGTGTTAGTGCTTTGTTGCCCTCATTGCGCTCGTAGAACATGTAATGTTCAGACTCCCCAATAGTATTAACAAAATATTCACCTGCTAATGCCAAAGGGATCCCTAGCGCTTCTCGCTGGTAAATCTTATTCTTCCCCCCCTTTACTTCCATCAAAGTAATGTCAGCCCGGTGAGCATCAATAAATTTAACAATATTTTTATATTGCACAAATTCATACTTTATCTGTAATTTATCAAGTAAATCTATTTGATGATGCCAAGTCGATGGGATAGCGGCCTTTAATTTTTTTAATTCATCCAACGAACTCACCTTATTTGCACGCACATTGCTGGGTGAAGTATAGAATGCATATATAATAGATCTATTCTTATGGATAGCTTGGCTAACAGTTAGGCTAGCAGTCGCCAAATTGTCTTGTAATTGACTTCCATGCCTTACAGGATCTGACGATACATCAGCTTTACCTTGTTTAATTAACCACAACGCTCGTTGTTTATTGGGAACAGCAATAAAATTTGGGACAAAGTCAATATTCGCTTCGAACAAGGCTTGGCAAAGAATAAAAAGCTCTAACACACCTTCATTATTTCGTAACGGCACAAAAGAAGCGTTTTTTACGCAAGGTTTAAAATTTTTCCGTTCAATTGCTTCTAACAAACTAGCATTAACGGCAATATTTACCTGTTGCGCAGATAAAGGAAAAGCGAGCAGCCAAAGCACGAAGTATCGATAAATCATATTATAAAATGCATTCCATGACTTGATGTCCAATAAATATACAATAATACAATCCACAATAAATACAACTACAAAGGTAGATTGTATTGATTTTGTCGCCAACCTTATTTATAGTATAAATACTATTAAACAGCAGTGTGTATTTTTGATGAACAACTGTATTAGTTATTTCAGCCTTTTGACTTTATCTAGACTTTTAACTTTTCGCTTATTAACAACAGCTGAAAACATACAAAGTAATAATTCCCCTGAACACTTTTTAGTGACTGTTGTTGATGGTTTTGCCTCTCTGAACGCGGTATTAACCTATCACTTAACAACAAATCATCAGACAATAAACATCAGAAAAAAGTGCATGTCACTCCCGTCATAGGCATGGATATACCAGCGACCATTTTAGAACTTGCTAATATCGACAATAAATACATGGATGGCATAAGTTTACTACCGCTAATTGAAGATAGTAATTATGATTCTAAGCGGCCATTATTTTGGCATTATCCACACTATAGTAATCAAGGGGGCATACCTGCCGCTGCTGTACGTTTAGGGGATTACAAACTGATTCAGCGATTAGAGAATAGTAAAATGCATTTATATAACTTAAGCAAAGACCCTGGTGAAAAAAACGATATTGCAAACAAATACCCCAAGCGTGTAGAGCAGCTTACTGCGCTTTTATTCGCATGGTATATAGAAGTAGACGCACAATTTTTAACGCCTAAAGATAATATCAACCCTTGGCAATTAAAAGAGGATTTCCAAGATGTTTTATAAAAAATATAACGCTCTATTTGCTTTATCCAGCTTACTATTTTTAACCTTAAGCTGCGCTAAACAACCCGCTGAAGATATTGAAAGTTCAACGGCCCCAAATATTATTTATATTTTGGCTGACGATATGGGATATGGAGATGTCGGTGTTTATGGCCAAACTAAAATTAAAACTCCAAATATAGATAAACTTGCTAGTGAAGGTATGAGATTCACACAACATTATGCAGGTTCAACAGTCTGTGGCCCATCTCGAGCAAGTTTATTAACTGGTTTTCATTCTGGAAACAGTCCTATTCGTGGCAACCCTAAATGGACTAATAGTGGCACCCCCGTAGATTTAAAACCTGCAGATATTACCCTTGCTGAAATGCTAAAAGATAATGGCTATAACACTGCTGCAATTGGGAAATGGGGCTTAGCAGAAAGCGACGAACCTGAACTTAAAGCGATGCCATTACAGCAAGGTTTTGATTACTTCTTTGGCCTAAAAACACATGTTGAAGCGCATCATTATTACTGGCATCGGTTGTTTGAAAATAATCAGCCCTTTCTTTTAAAAAATAATGACTATATGAATAATACAGGTATTTATACCCATGACTTATTTACTGAAAAAGCAATTGAGTATGTGAAAAAACAAAACAATAAAAAGCCCTTCTTTTTATATTTAGCGTATACCATCCCACACCTTGCCATGACGGTTCCTGAAGATTCAAAAAAACAATATCTTGGCTTAGGCTGGCCTAAACGTGAGATGAATACCAAAAAGCATTACCGTAATGATATTGAAGGCAATACGACGTATGCCGGCATGGTTTCACGTATGGATAGAGACATAGGCTCACTAATATCAACATTGAAAGAACAAGGCTTAACAAAGAATACCTTAGTCATATTTACCAGTGATAATGGTCATGAATATGATCGAGGATTTTTCGATAGCAATGGCGAATTTAAAGGGCGAAAACGTGATTTATATGAAGGAGGCATTCGTATTCCTTTCATAGCAAAATGGCCTGGCACGATTGCAGAAAATTCAACATCAAATCATATATCAGCTTTTTGGGACATGATGCCAACGTTCTGCCAAATAGCAGGTGGTAATAACTGCCCTACCACTGACGGTATATCTATGGTCAACGAACTAAGCCAAAGCGGTACACAACAAAAGCATAAGAATTTATATTGGGAATTTAATGAAGCTAAAGGCCCGTTACAAGCACTACGAAAAGGTGATTGGAAATTAATTAAACGTTATAAAAAGCCAATTGAGCTATATAACTTAGCCAATGACAAGAGTGAATCAAACAATCTTGCAAAAGACCATCCAGAGCTTGTTCAACAACTATCAATAGAACTAGCCTCTTCAAGAAGCGAACATGATGAATTTACTTTAGTGAAGCTTAAAAACCCATGGGATAAATAATTTTATATAAAAAAACATTAATTAATGAACAGATAATTAGCATGGTTATAAATGCTTTTAACTAAACCTTCATTATTTATAAAGAAGTGAAACATATCCTTGTTAGTTAAACAAAGTTGTAGGTTGGTGTTTTATGAATAAATATCGTTTAAGTTTTGCCCGTATCAATATCATTTCTGCTAATCTTGTAGAAATAATCATTGATAATGAAACATTAGTGAGTTTAGAGATGGTAGAGGAACTCGATAAGTTCCTCGATAACTCTTTTAACTTCTCCTTTGGTTTACTTATTAATAAAGTTAATGGTTATACTTATAGTTTTGAAGCTATGATGACGATGGCATCCCTTGAAAATATTCAAGCCATCGCTGTTATTAATTACACAAAACATGGTGAAGACGTTACTGACGAGATAATAAAACGAAGAAAAATCGACCAATTAAACATCAAATCTTTTTCTGCCCTTGAATTAGGCTATCAACGGGCTCTTACTTGGCTTCAAAACCAGCTGGTTTGCGTTTAACAACCTTGTTCTAATCAAAACATCACTGTAAAAACTATCTTCATTACAATAGTGTTAGAACAATAAACAGATTTTTATCGTTCGTTGATGGCTAAATTCTCGTTTATAAGTTCGCTTATCAATAAATATATAATTAACCGCCATGCTTTATTCGGTAGTTTCGACACTCTACATTGACGCAGTTTTTACCCCAACGTTTAATCACGTCAGCAACACCTGCATCAGACTCGACATATTGACCTTTATCATCAGTTGATTTAACCCAATCAACGAGAATATTTCGATGTTTTAATAGCTGTTGTTTATATTCGCTAATCTTAGCTAAATTATTAATTTCGTGTGGATCATTAACTAAATCATAAAGCTCTTCTGCGGGCCTTGTTGGTGCCATAAAAGCGGCTTGTGCAGGAGTTAAGCTCCCTTCTTGATATAATTTTTTATATGCGGTCATAAACGGAAATGCTTTGGGGTGTAAATCTCGATATTGAGGCTGCATGTAAGCTCGTTGTGGAAAATAGTTTTTTATATACTTAAAGCGTTTAGTACGAACTGCGCGGATGCGATCAAAAGTATAATCAAGACGATCTCTCGCAGCGATAGTAAACTCTTTTTCCTGATATGTTTTTGCAAATAAATCATCCCCTTCCATGTAGGCAGGGATATCAATACCTGCAATGCCTAGGGATGTAGTACCAATATCAATACCGTTAATAATATCATCACGCACTGCCCCGTTAGCCCTAATCTGTTCGTTTCCTTTTGACCAACTCACAACAAATGGAACCCGTAAACCGCCTTCGTAAACAAACTGCTTGTGTCGTGGCAATACCATACCGTGGTCGGTAAAGAAAAATATCGCGGTGTTTTCAAATAAATTATTTTCTTTAAGCTCGTTAATTATCTTGCCCACTCGCATATCGGTAATCGCAATTTGCTCATAATGCCGTGCCCATGCTTTTAAAAATGTTGGGTGCTTAGGATAATAAGGAGGAAGTTTTTCTTTAATGGAGTTTGGAGCTATTTTGATGATTGCTTTAGCTTTGTCCTTACCGCCCTCTAATTGAATTTGACCAAAAAACGGCTTGTTTTTATTAAGTTTACTTAATTTAAATTTTGCGCCTTTTTGAACAACACCCCTAGGGTTTGCACGGAATTTTTTTAATCTTTCAGTTATCGGATCTAACGAGAACATTTCATTATGTTGATAGTTAAAATTGTAGTCTTCCTTACCCATGTTAAAGGTTTGATACCCTTTTTCATTAAACAATTCAGCTATCGTTTTATATCCTTTAGGTAAATAAATTTGTGAACCGTCACCACGTGAACTTCTATGATTATGAACTCCTAATGTAGTAGGCATAGATCCAGTAATAATCGCAGAACGTGTTGATGAACATACAGGTGCAGGCATGATAGCCGTATTAAATCTTACGCCTTGTTTCGCTAAAGAGTCGATATGTGGAGTTGCAACAGTATCGTCACCATAAGCGCCCATCCAGTCGTTCATATCTTCAACATAGATCCATAATACGTTAGGTTGAATTAATTTATTAGACGTAACATTGTTTGTTTTAGCGGTAACAATAAAGCTAAAAAGATTCAAACAGATAAAAGTGATAATTATTTTTGATTTATTAAACATAGTAATGCTGCTCTAGGTAAAATTTAAAGGATAAACTAGTTGTCATACACGGATAAACGTACAGATTCTAACTCAAGGGTTAACTGGTCTATATCTCCCGTTTTTAAAAACTTTGCAAAACTGACAACCGCATGACGTTCAAACTCAGGATCAGCACCCCGGTCAAAAAATGGCGACAAACCTTTAGCATTATTAATGGAAGTAGCCCCCTGCAAAGCGTACTTGTCATTTCCTGTTTTAGCGTTTATGAGTGCTGGGCTGGTATGTAAAAAGGCAGAAAGAATATTTTGAATCCGAGTTTGTGAGATATATTCGAGAAATTGTTCGCCATAAACTACTTTTTGGCTATTCGCCGCAATAAAGAACACATTAGACGGTGCCGTTTCATATTTAGGAATATCATTGATTTTTGGAAAAGGCATAAACTCTACCTGTTGCTGCATATCATCATTAAAAATACGACTCCCTAATGGTGTACCCATAAGAACAAAGCCAATTTGATCCCTTAAAAAATAAGGTAGGTATTGTTCCCAACGCATATTATAATAACTAGTATCGTAAAACCCTCGCTTTACTAATTCCTGCCATTCAACAAAAACCTGTTGAATTTTTGAATGAGTAAAAGGTATTTCACCTTGCATAATTTTATTAAAATAGGCTAATCCATGAATACGTAAGACCAAATATTCAAACCAGGCAGCAGCGATATAAGGTTGTTCTTTCGATGCGGGAAAAGGTGAAATCCCCATATTTTTAAGCTTTTGACAATATGCTTTAAATTCTTGCCAGCTGTCAGGTACCGGCCCTAATTTATGAGTAATTGATTTTTTGTAAAATAGTCCCCAAGTGTACATTCCATATGGTAGCGCGTATTGCTCACCTTCATAAGTACTACCCTTAATCAGCTCTTTTCTAAATTTAGAGTGCCAACCATTTTCTTGCCAGAGGTGGCTTATAGGGTGCACCGCACCTAATTGTGCCATCTTTTGCAAACGCATATCATTATGACCATAAAGCACATCAGGCGTATTTATGCCCTTAACAAGCCATTGGTGCATATTTTCTGCAAAATTAAAATCTTCCACAAATTTTTGAGGGATAACTTTAATTCCGGTTTCTTTTTCAAAATCTTTAAAAATAGGTAAAAAAGCATATCTAACCGACGGTAAAACATTCAAAACTATTTTGATGGATTTTTCTTGTGGAGGTATTTTAGTAGCTGAACTATTTAAAGTCATAGAGCTAGCTATGCATAAGGGCAGAAAAGCACAGTAACCTATCAAAATAATAAAAGTTTTCATGTAAAAATCCTTTCTACTTTTGTTTTGTTAAGTTTATTCCTACCGCGTAACGAATTAACTTAATTAATGGATAAAACCCTTTCTCTTTTAAAATTAACTAACAACGTACTTGCGATTCTTCCAACCCGAAAACCCCTGTTAACTGGTATATAAATACGTGCCCTGCTTGAGGTTCATTAATTAATTGCTCTGTGGATAGATCTTGTTTTGCACTCGTAACAATCAATAAATCTAAATTTTTCCCACCAAAGGCGACACAAGAAGGTTGTATAGTTGGAATAGTTATTTCGAAAACCACTTCACCTAAAGGGGAATAACGAACAACTTTTGCTCCTCCCCATTGTGCGCTCCACAAATAACCTTGACTATCAACACAGGCACCATCAGGAAAACTATTGTTTGATGTTATGGCAAAAACTCTTTTCCTACGAGTATTGCCCGTTGATGGTTCAAAATCATATTTATAAATAGTTTGTTTGGGTGAATCGGCATGATACATAGTCAAACCATTGGGGCTCCAACATAGACCATTTGATATTTCAAGATCAGTCAATATTTTATGGCATTGCTTGGCGTCATCAAGGCAATAAAGGTTGGCCGATTGTTTTTCATGATTGCGTTGTTCAACCATAGTACCAGCCCAAAACCGACCTTGTCTGTCCGTTCTTCCATCATTAAGACGATTACCCTTTATGGATAATTCAGGTCGGGCAACCCACTCCAAATCATTGCTATAAATATCATAAAAAGCAAAGCCTGATGCAAAGCCAACGAGTAAACGGCTATCATTTTCAATAAAACTGAAACAGCCAACTCGCTCAGGCATTGCATATTTTTCTATATGTTTTGTTGCCATTTCATAACGATATAAACAAGCACTTTCAATGTCAGTCCACCAAATGGATTGGCTTTGGATATGCCATTGTATTCCTTCACCAAGTTGGTCACCATTAGATATGGTTTGAATCAATCGTGCTGAAATATCGTTATTCATTGCTTACCACCAAGTAGTGTAAAGCCGACCATTATTAAAGATACGGCAACAGTTGAGATATTAGGTGAGATAGTAAAGCGCCCTCCTATTTTTGATACATTGGTTACTTGCTCTGTTGTAACCACAGTTTCTGCACCAATAAACTATCAGCAGGTAAAAATTTTCGTAATTTGTTGATATATTCCACTGCATTAGGTCTATTTAAAGGCACTTCAAAGATTAGAATACCAGATTCATAAATAGTTTCGGCAATATTGTAAGTCCGATTTAGTTCAAGATCTCGTAAGAATGAATATTTAAGTATTCTTTTAACATAGGCATATATTAAGATAATTAAACAACGCACACATTTATAATATAAATAGGATATAATTAAAAGCTGTTTATTAATTATTTTTTATTTGTATAGATATTATTATAGTTAAAGTTTTTCTAGAGATAGAAAAGATTGATTGAGTTTAGAAAATCCACTGATGATTGTTGCTTCAGCATTACAAATAATACTGCTTATATTTTGCATTGATAGGGCAGTAGAAAAACAGTTGCTTAATTGTGGAGCTCCGATGATGATGACATTATTAAGTGAGAAAATATCCCATTCTGTGGCATTAATAGCAGCCCTAACGTCGCTACCTATCAGTAAACCTGATAAATATGACGAAGCTTCTTCTTGCGATAATTTCCCGAATAATTGGTTACTTCTTACGCTAAAAATACCATGACTAAAGTTACCCAGTTTACTATCGAGGGTATATTTAGCTCCTCTTTTAAAAGCGTCTTCATTATGTTCAGTGTTCGGTGTTTGAATTAAGACACTTTGATTATTTAAAAGGTCAAATAACTCACCAGTTATGGCTGTTTTAAATAACATGATCTTGCCATTGTCGACCAAAACCCATTTTGTATGTGTTCCTGGTAAACAAATGAGGTGCTTGCCTCGACGATTTTGTAGGTTAAGGTTTAGCCAACCTAAAACCTGTAACTCTTCCCCTCGCATCACATCATGAAGTTCATCGTCTAATTCACAACTGACTCCCGGTACAATTGAGATAACACTTTTACGGCAGGTGAATGTCAAACACGAGTTTGCAATATTATCAGGGCTAACTGGACACGATAAATAAGTGGTTTCTTTCCAACCAATAGTTGAACCAATTTGACCTGTTATCTGGATAGGTAATTGACCAAATTGATTTAGCCACGGATCAATACAACTGAATAACTCAGATTCAAACTTTTGTTGACATTTAGTCACGCCTAAGCCAAATTTCGTATCAATTAAATGTAATTGATGATCTGAAGATAACTGGCACAGATAAGCCCTTAAATGACTTGTCCCCCAATCAACTACGATTACATTATCCATATGTTTTCCATCTATTATCCAGCTAACATTACTACGTTTTGCCACCATCAGCAGCAATACATTGACCTGAAATTATCGCACTATCATCAGATCCTAAAAATAATGCCAGTTTTGCTACATCTTTAGGTTCAATTCTCTTTTTTAACGCCATCGACTCCATCCATTTACTTTCTTCTTCAACTGTTAACCAATTATCTAATTGCTTATCAGTTGCCACCCAGCCTGGCAAAATAGCATTAACTCTAATATTATCGCGACCAAAATCATGGGCTAACGCTTTCGTCATGCCAATCAACCCCGCCTTTGCAGTAACGTAACCACTCATGTTTTTGAGTCCTGTTAGCGCATTTATTGAACTGAAATTGATAATACTGCCACTACTTTGTCGCTTCATAATGTTATAGGCAGCTTGAGATGCAAAAAAAGCAGGGTCAAGGTTTACTTGCATACATTTATGCCAATCACTTACCGTTATATTTTCAGGGCTATGACGTCTATCATTGGCAACGTTATTAACTAATACATCTAATCCACCTAGTTCAATTGATACATCTGAAATGGATTGTTGTAATTCTACTGGGTTTGTTACATCGAGTATTCGATACCAACAATTACCTGCAAGTTCGTCAGACAACTTTTTGGCAGCATCACTGTCAATATCAATAAAAGCGACCTTGGCCTCTTGTGCAACAAAGGCTTTAACCATAGCTGCACCTATACCGCTTGCTCCCCCAGTAATAAAAACGACTTTGTTTTGTAAACCTTGATATATCGTTGAGTTACCCATGTAGAATCTTCCTATAATGTATCAACATATTTTTATTTCAATCGTTGACATTAGAATTCACTCCGAGCACTTTCCCATTTTAGATTGCTGTAATCAATGTTTAATAACAATATCAATGTGTCGTATTTATACTATAATAGTATTATTGATATATTAAAGACAAACAATCAAGCTAAAATTTGATAAAAAAATGTAAAATGATATGATTTTCTGTAGAATCTATTTCTAAACTTACATAAACTTACATAAACTTACATAAACTTACATTATCTATCAAAAAGTTTGACCTTTTCGTGTTAAATTATATTTTATAATATTTAACACATTAATATTGAACCACTAGGCTGGAGCTTAAAGATGAACAGTAACCCTAAACATAACTTAACTTATCAACTTACCCATGACTTAGGTAACGCTATAGTTAAAGGCAAATATAAAATTGGTGATGGGTTACCAACAGAAGCTGAGTTATGCACCGAATATGATGTAAGCCGCAGCGCAACCCGTGAAGCGGTCAAAATGCTTTCAGCAAAAGGGTTAATCGTATCAAGGCCTAAAAAGGGTATTAGAGTTTTACCAGAAAGCAATTGGAACATGTTTGATACTGATGTGCTTACCTGGATTTTAAGCAGTAACCCTTCCCTTTCATTATTAAAATCTTTCACTGAAGTACGTGCAGCTATCGAACCACAAGCTGCGGCTCTTGCTGCAACTAATGCGACGTTTGAAAATATAGAAGAAATTGAAAAAGCATTAAAACGAATGGAACAAGCAAAAATAGGATTAGACGATCCTCTAGATGCTGATATAGCTTTTCATGTCGCTGTATTAAAAGCTTCAGGAAATTGTTTTATTATGCAACTGAGTGATTTCATCAGTACTGCTTTGAAGGTAAGTATTCGATATACAAACAAAACAAAAGGCGAAGATGGAGATATTCAAAAGCATGCGGATATTTTAAATACTATTAAATCACGAAACCCTGATAAAGCTCATTGTGCGGTTAAAACGATCCTTGATGAGGCATTGGAATTAATCAACTCTAACTTATAAAATAATGCTGCTATATCTAAGATTTAACAATTCCCGTTAGATAAGCAGACCCACTGATATCAAATAGCTAGGTTAAGTGGCTTTGTTGAGTCCTATGAAAATAAAAGCGGTGTCTGTTATTAATCTCCTAACATCCTAGCAAAACAACAATAATATAACGGCTAATTTCAGCAATCTCTTATCTAGCTCCTAACGGCGGTAACAGTAACCTCAATTAATACATTGCCTTCGAGATTTACACCTAAGCAAGCTCGTTGGGGCCAATGTTCGGGGTTATTACCTATCCAGTCTTTCCAAACACTATCCATTAAAGACTTATCTGCCATATTAGCAATGTATACTTGGGCTGAGACAATACTTGTTTTATCAGCGCCAAGTTCAACTAAGTTCATTTGCACTTTTGCTAAAGTAAGTTTAGTTTGTTGTTCGATGCCCACAGAAGTATTACTAGAGGTTGCGACAGTCCACACTAAGTCTTTATACGCTGAAGATTTATTACGGCCATCATACTGTCCACTTTTTCGTTCGATCATGAAAACTCTTATTATTGGTTATGCTTTACTAACGGGAATAGAATCGTTTTAGTCAACATAACAGGTCATATAAATAGGCCTGCTAATTATTAATGCACCGCATCAAGTGAATACCTCCAACATCCGTTGTAAAACCCAAACGTGAATAAAATCCTTCCATTTCGGGCAAACAATATAGCTCAAAATGTTTCACCTTTTGTAAGTTATCATGGTTTTTTACTAAATCCATCAGAGTTTGACCTAAACCACTGGAGCGATGGGCAGAACTGACAATAACATCAAAGATTATAGCCTTATAGATAAAGTCACTGATAACGCGGGCAAAACCAATTAGTTTACCGCAGGAGTCGATGATACCAATACAAATTTGCGAGCCCTTTACACATTCAAAAGTATCTTCTAGTGAACGATCTTTCCCCCACCAGACTTCTTTGTACAATTGGTGCACTTGTTTGATATTATCATCAGAAAACGTGTTGATTATTTTCATTATTATTTAGCCCCTTATTTCCTACAAATAGCTTATCTAAAGCTACAAACCTCGATTAATCATGTCTTTTATTATAATAGCTTTAACAAAGTGATCTAGTTCATGGGTTTCTATCCACCAAACTGCAACTTCCATTAGTAACTTTGGGTTATCATTTTTATTAGCGAAAAATGCATAAAAAGACAAGCCTACGTTATCTCCTTTACTTTGAATTTTTTTATTACAAACGTCTATAATTTTGGTTCTTAATGCTTCTCTCATTCTTAACTCATTACTTTAAATTTATAAAAGAACTTAAATGTTAATTGCTTACCAACCAGTGACTAATTACTTTTACTGGTTCAATATCAATTGTCTTTTCATTAATAATTAAGTCGCAGTTCATGCTAACTTGTCGAACCGTTTCTCTATAAATATCTCTAAAGTGATCTTCATATTTATCTAAATAACATGAGATTGAATCAGTCGAATTCAAGTTAAGCGGCGCTGTATGCCTTGCAATAATCCGTGATAAACATAGCGGTAAAGGTAAATCTAACAGAACAACATAATCAATTAATGACGACATAGTCTCGCGATTTTTACCAAAAGGTTCTTCAATAAAAACATATGGTGTCATATTAACGGAGATTACTTGCTGTAAAGCGCTAACAAACCTTGGTGTTTCAATAAGTGAAACGTTAGCACCATCGTTAAACCATTTTTTCATATTCTGCGGATAAGACTCTTTATCGATATAGTCGTCGAAAAGTAAAAATGGACAATTAAACGCATTTGCCAATTGTTTAACAAGGGTAGTTTTTCCAGCCCCAGATGCACCACTTATTGCGACTACTTTTACAGAACTCATATTATCCTCATGGGATTAAATCAGCGATAAACGAAACTTTATTTGCTAGCCGAGATAACGTTCCAAAATAAATTAAAAAGCCTTTTGCCAAAACATCGCTTTACCCATTTCAGGATCTAATTCGTAACCGTCAAAGCCGAACTTTAAGTAGGAATTACGCGCTACTTCATTCCCTTCAAGTACTTCTAAAGTAATTTTACAACAGCCTTTTTCTTTAGCTATTTTTTCAACTGTAACCAACATTTTTTGACAAATACCTACCCCTCTAAATTCACCCACAACTACGATGTCATGAATATTAATAAGCGGCTTACATTTGAACGTAGAAAAAGCTTCAAAACAGTTTATTAGCCCTGCAGGTTTATCATCTACATAGCAGATCACACTAAACGCATGGGGGAGTTTTGAAAGTTCGTTGGCGAGATTTGTTTTTACATTTTCAGGTAACGGCTCCCCTCCTCCCATAGGATCTTCTGCATAACAATTTAATAGGTAACCAATATCTTGCGCATGCTGACTATTTAAATAATCAGCCACTAGTACGTTAACTTTCATTTTTACTCCAACCTAAAATAAATTTTCATTGATGCTTTAAGCATCGATAGCTCAATAATATCTATCTGCTTTTTACCTGATATTACTTACCCTTCTATAGCAAGTACAATATTACTCACGGTTCCATTATCTCCTTTTAAAAAGTGCTCCTTACGTCTATCTCTTTTAAGAACAACAATGAGGAATTTTCATAAAAAATTACCAAGGAGTTATCTCCTGTAGCTTTAATAAAACATCAGTTTCGCGTGTCACTGTAATTGAGAACTTGGATAATAGATAAACGCCGAGGTAGCTGTTTCATAGCGTACTTCAAGACATTATACCAAATCAACTGGTTCGCCTAAGTCACACTTTTTGCAATTTAAGCTATGCCCTATCATTGAAAAGCGCCCTGCTTCATTGATTACCCAAGGTCTATTTATAAAGGGCGGTTTATGTCTTACATGTTGAAAATGACCACATCTTAATTGGGCGACCCAATCATCTTCCGCGTCTTTATGATAACCCGTAATCGCTTGATTCATAGCTCAGATAATTTCCAATGTCAGACTTATTTTGTAAGTGAGTAATAAAAATTGGCATTAACTCTTTTAATAGCTCAATAACACGATCACTTGATTGATTTAATAAAACCCAGCCATCTGTACCCATTACCTCTATTGAATCGATATTTACCAGTATTGCGCGTACATTTTCATGACACCATAAACCTGAAACACGAAATATACCTAGATCGGTATTAATGCGACTGATATTAAAATTGTTCACAAAACCTCATGTAATAAATCTAGTGGATGATAAATGCAGTATACGTGTTTAAGTTTTATTCTGCCCCCATAGGCAAACCATTAGACCAGCCTTTTGCCATACCAGCAACGACCTCATTATAATTCGTACTTTTACTCGCTTCATTTCTTTGTTTACAAAAGGTAGAGTCGTTATTAAAAATAGCAGCGGCTAAATGACGTCCTCCCATGGTAATATTAGATGTTTTGGCAATTCTCAAAGATGTAAATTGTGTAAAGGCTTTTGTAATATCGTTACTGTTGTCTTTTAAACATTTAGTAATGTGCCATGCATCTTCTAATGCCTGACATGCTCCTTGCCCTGAAGTAGGTAAAGGAGAATGTGCAGCATCTCCCAATAAAAGAACATTATCTTTATACCAGCAATTAATGGGTTCGTGGTCGTGTACATATACTTTGTTAATACGTGTTAAAGGAGTATCGTTAATCACTTGCTTAATTAACCCTGACCAATGACTAAATAATCCACTTAACTCAGGCTTATAATTTTCAGGTATTCTTTCCCCGGTATTATCAGCTAGAACACCACCAGCCCAATAAGCTGTTGTTTTAGAAATAGGTACTATGCCAAAACGTTTACCAACTCCCCAATAATCAGAAACTGAAAGTTCGGTAAAAAGTTCGGTGTTAGTTTCAAAGACACCAATCCAATTAACAAAACCTTGGTATATCGGGCTATTGTTTTCATTTACATACTGTCTAGCCAAAGAGTTCATACGGCCATCGGCGCCAATAATGATATCGGGTTCAATAGTTTTACCATGACTAAATTGTACGCTCACACTACCATTATGTTTAGATAATGACGTTACCCTATGTTGATAGTGAATATTGATATTTAATTCAACTGAACGTTGAGTAAGAATATTCATAAGATCTTTACGAAGAATAGAATAACTGGGGTATTTCATTAATCTGTTAAGTTCATTTATGTTCAATGAACCTAATGACTCTCCAGCGCTACAAAAACGATTCATCGCGATTAGCGAACCTGAAACGTTGGCGACTTTATCTAACACACCCAATCGCGCTAATACGAAAGAAGCGTTTGGCCAGCAAACAATACCTGCCCCTATTTCCGTTGGTTGCTTATGGCGTTCGTAAACCTCAACATCAAAACCTGCTTGTTTTAATGCTATAGCGCTACTTAAACCACCAATTCCTCCACCGAGTATACTAATTTTCAACAATGCCTCCATGTTCTGTTAAATTCACTTAAAGCTACTTTTCTTAGTTTGATATAATTGTTGTTCTGCCAACCGGGCTGATAAAACATTTATCTTTAACAACTAAATATAGAGAAGAATACGAATAAATTTTATGGATTACAACTCAGTACTAGTTAACTAGATGTTTTACCTCGCCGATGATACTCAACACTGCCGACAAGAAAACAAATGCCAACATAAAACCAAACGGTACTCGCTATTATTTGCCAAATATCAAAACCAACTTGAGTATAAAAAGTAGGAATAGCAATGAGCCCACGAAGTGTACATAGTACAGCTATTGTCATTAAAGCAGGTTTTGTTAAGGGAACGTGACGTATTATCCCTACGGCAGAAAATGCAAATATCGAACAAGAAAACATGAGTCCTGCAACAATAATAGTCCCTATGGGAGCCACTAAAGTTCCTTGTTGTGCCGACTCTATAATTTGTTGGGGTGCTCGCGCAAAGGCGAACCAACTAGGCCCACCCCAAATACAAAGTAAATGCCAGACCGCCGCTAAGCCACTAATAAGACCCGCACTGAACAATAATTTTGATTGAATACTAAAATTCAATGTTTACTCCATTAAGTAATACGGTTTAAAAATTTAGAAACTTTTTTGCTAAGAAATTATCATGATATTAAAGATTATGAAGTGTTGGCTCTCTTTAATATTCATAACCCTTATTGACTAGGAAACAATTTGTTCCAGATACCTTAATGAATATTTCTATTAATTTTAGGACCAATAGATTTAAGTAAAATTATAGCTATTGCTAGCCACCAACAGAACCACACAAACAATCCGATATTTAACAATAACTTACTAGGATGCTTTATTTTTAACCCTGGCGACTAAAAGGTTACGCGTAACCAAGGGTTTTGCATTTTAGGGAATTTACAGCCCGTTTTGCATTACACCTTAACGTTTTCCAAAGCCACACATTCTGTATTTTTACGACCATAAGTTATTTATGTACTGTGCATGATAAAACTATCTAAATGCTTACTTTACTTCAAAGTTTTTTCTAAAAACATGCTGTAAGGGTCTTCTTGGTAATCTGCAAATGGCTTACATTCACGAAAGCCAAAACTTTTGTATAGCTTTTGAGCGGGAACAAAAGCTTCCATAGTTCCGGTTTCTAAACTGACTTTTTCATAAGACCGTTCTTCTGCGATGGCGAGCATTTGTTTCAATAAATTGCCTGCAACCCCTTTTCTTAAAAACTGTTGAGAAGTTCGCATAGACTTTAGCTCTGCATGTTTATCATCAAGTTTTTTTAACGCACCACAGCCAGCCAGTTGACCATTTATCCAAGCGGTCCAAAAGGTAACTTCAGGTTGTTTTAGAGATGATAAATCAAGCGCATGTACACTTTCAGGGGGGGAATGTTTTAACATATCTTCATGGTGCTCTTGCAGTAATTGTTTTACTTGCGCACCGTCAAGATTATCTATTTTAATTATCATTAAATATACCGAATTTTTATTTACCGGCTTAACAGCCAGCGTACGCCTAAGTTTTATTGTTTAACAAATACTGCTCGAATAAAGTCAACGTTGGCAGAGCGTTAGATGGACAGCTTTATTCAATCATAACTGAGTAAACCGTCAAAAGTGACATTAAACTGATCAGTAAATTCCTCGGTTATTATGATCACATTACATTTTGTCTGCTCTTTCATCGACACATTCATATGAACCCATTTCGAATTCTCGACATACCCATGGTCGATTATCATAAATCGAACACATTAATGTATCCCTGTTCAAGGCTGAACACCAACCATCATCTAAGCGCAGCATTGATTCATTTCCATGTAAATCAACATAAATATGATGCTGAGGAACTCCTGTATCTGAAATAATTCTGACTTCTAAACTACAGCAACATGCCTGACAGTTTGCACATGTAACTTTGGGCGTTTCTATATTTATTACTTCAATGGTCATAAACAATAACAATAATAAGCGGAATTACCGATAGGATACTCTATAGTCATAGTCGGAACGAGATAATATATGCATAACGTCATAAATATCGCGTTAATCATTAACGAATCAATAATTGAAACAGTACAAATGATTTCATCACTAAGATTTTTTTAGTGTTGTTGATCCCCAATAACTTTGTCTTTTATACGAACCACTCCAACCAAGTTTTATTAATTCTTTAGCCAAATATTTATTGATAAGCCCATGACTAAATACCACGATCTCATCATGCTGTTTTGTCAATTCAACTAATTTACTTGCAGCAAGCCTAGCTCTCATTTTAGCTTGTTTAAATGACTCTACTTGTCCGTTAAAATTAAAAAACCACAACAAACGACTAATAATAAGCCAATTATTAGCTTTAGCTTTTAATGGCAGTTTAAATCGCGGTATATCCATTTCACGCAACTCTTTTAAGATTAAATCTGGCGATTTATTTATACATAAACTTGCTGAGTGAATCGCTCGATTAAGGTTACTTGATACGATAAAGGATTTTTTAGATCTGTCTATCAATGCTTTGGGTGGAGTACTTTCACTACAAATTGTCGATTTATTATAACAACGAACCCATTGACTAAAGCCTGAGGCTGAAATAATATTATTTACGTGAAATTTTGGCCGACCGTGGCGAACAAGTATAATTTCCATTTAACAACCTAACGTATATTTTCAACAGGGAACAAGTATTGACTGCAATTAATGATATTCACTTTGCCGTTGCCTGAAATACGGCACTTTGAACCAGGATCAATATTATAAATCACAGAAATAACCTGCATAATTTAAATTATTTAGCTAGCGTATCAACGTTCATATTCCATCCAAAGCTTATAATAAACGGCATTACATTTAACATTATCATCCATCTTACCATCCCTATCACAATCTGAACCGGTAAGTGACTTAACAACATCCTTACCATATTGTGCAATGTCCTCTGGTTCAGGTTTAACGACAACTGTGACCTTAGGTGAATGGTCGATAAAATCTCCTACGTCTTTGTATGATGAAAACTCTTCCTTTGAAATGATTTTTCTTATATCGGTATTATTCAATTCAGATGCAACTGAGACGAGTGAAACAATAAATAATAAGACGACAATAACAGCTTGTAAGAACTTCACGCTAATCTCCAAAAAAAACAACGGCCATATTATGGACCATCAACAGTTTCTTCAATAAATAGGTAACGAAGCAACAGCGAGTCGCTTGTTAACTTTATCTTCACACTTAATCAAATTGTAAATTTATTTGGGTGTGGCCATATTGTATTTTCTGGCTGATCAAATTGTAATAATTCAATTAAGTTGATTCCGTCCATAATAAAGGCAATCGTTACGCCCTCAGCTGGACTTTCAGGAGCAAGGATTATAGTTTTACCTTTAATGGCGGCATGTAAATCATCTACTGTATAAGCTACATGGGGCATTGTCTTTATTATATCTGGCAGTGAATTATCGCTATCAAAATACATCCACTCTATGCCATAGGGATTTTCGAAATAACCCGTCGAATATAATTGTAGTTCTTTGTTATAAGTCATCTCTGCCATTTTTTCTTTTACTGGAATTCCAACATGATGAAAATGAAGCGTCTGCACTGTTTATCTCCTTAAAATTTGAACATCAAACAACACGGTTTTATACATGGCGACAACACCATGTTATGGATACAAGTTTTCAGTTGCACTGATGAGCCCCGCTTTAGGAAGAAACTCATTCGAAATAGTTAAAATTGAATGGAGATTGTTCTTTAATTTATCAAGGTCTAGTTCTTCTGGATTTAACGCTGTTTGCAATAAATGAAGTGCCATATCAGCCAAAAGAACCCTCTGCTTTTCTAACCATTGTTCATCTCCTTTAGTGGCATTGAGTTTCAGATAAGCCGTTTCAACAACATTGTGGATTTCCCAACTTTTTTTGATTGATTGGTGACGGTCTAAATCATTCACAAGAGTTTACTCCTAAAGATATACATGTTGTTAAGTGGCTATCGCGTTAAAAAGCAAATAACTAGCTGATTAAATATAACCGACCACAATTGAAAGCCAAACCTTTATTTTTAACCATTCAGCTAAATGTTACCAAACGAATAACAATATTTATTTTACATGACTTTTAAACCTGTACTCACTTTATGACAAACAGTGATGGTTATTGACGAGCTTCACTTGCTGAAGGAAGTCACTAATCAAGGAGATTATAATAAAGCGGATAACAATAAGAAGTGTAAGTGGATACATCTAACAGCTATTTATGCACCAAGTAAAACTAAATGCTTTATATTTTTATAGCGCAATGACATAGATATACAATGAGCTAGCTCTTTAAATGGCAGGTTTTGATTTATTTTGAATGTAATCGCCCTATTTCCTTCATAACTAAAAGTATCGCCATAGACTTCCTTAAAGGTTTCAATTAGCGATGTTTTACAGTTGAAATAAATACAGTATTTTTCCGGATGTTTAGCTTTCCAATCAAACCTGATGGTACTTCCTATTTTTGAAGTATAACTAGGCTCACCCCATTTCAAACTTTCAGTTAAGTCCAAAACCCCATCCTGCTCAGCAACAGTCAAAATTAACTCGCGTACGCTACTGAGTAACCTATAAATATTTTCTGGATAGGTTTCAAATTTTTGTTTTACACTTAAGTCCATCTGATTATTCCTACTATGAAAATATAACAGCTTAATTTCAGGTTAAATACTGGTTACAATTTAAAGATACGGTTGTAACCAGTGTCATGTGCATGATTTGATGTCTTGCTAAGCTATTAACTCAAATGGGATCAAGATGTAATGCAAAAAAAGTTAAGTTTATTCCCGTCAAGATCACGAAAAAAACCAGCATAAAACCCTTCGCCTCGTGGACCAGCAGACCCTTCATCTGTTGCACCAAGCTCGATAGCTTTCGAGTACAATGCATCTACTTGTTCTGGTGTATCTAAAGCAATGGCAATCATAACCCCATTACCAACCGTTGCACTATTACCATCGAAAGGTTTGGTAATCGCAAAGCCTGGTTTATCAGAACCGGTAGACCATACTATAAATGACTCACTTTCCATCGTACGCTTTGCGCCAATTTCAGCAAACAAAGAATCATAGAATTTAGCATTTTTTTCTAAATCGTTAGTGCCTAAAGTTATATATCCAATCACATTCATTACTCAGTTATTTAATAGGATGTAAACATTACACTGGCACTGTTTATTTGTACAGTACAATGGTGAATTAATAAATAAGCCAAAAGAAAAATTTATATTTATAATAAGTCGGTTAAGTATAAATCTATAAGACTAAGCCATTGTTAGACGAATTTACTTTTGAGTTAATTTTCACTAATAAATATAACGATGAAAATAAGCATAAAGCTATGATTACTTTTGATAATGGCAGATCGAACTGTTTATATTGTAAAATAAATAACACTGAGTGAATAATGAAAGTAACCAAGCCTAAACCGGCACATAAATAACAATACATATTTGCTCTATGATCCTTAATAATAACGCTTTTATAACCAATTAATATAATAGGAATGATTATGATATTAAAGAGTAGGTAAACTTGAATTCCACCTGGTAGATTAAACATTGTCCATTCTTGCCAATATGCTGCATCTATTTGATGCATTATTAACAAACACATTGTAATCAAGTAACTTCTTTCCATAATGTATTTCCAAATTTTGAATGCTTACTTTCTCATTTATTGCTTAGTTATCATCAGCCACTAAAAGCAATAATGAGTTACTTTCTTTTTAAAAAGCCAAATAGCCGTTTGGGCAGGGTTGATTCGAGCTTTGACCACACATCGTATTTATCTCCAATTCGAATCGATATTGATATATTGTAAGCACCCAAAAAGCTGCACAAACTACCAAGCATGGCAATACGGTAAATAGCGATATCCATTAATGACGTAACACACCATATACCTCCCAGAATAGTACCAACAATGATAAAAAACACTTCGGTTTTTTTGAATTCGCTACGACTAGCCGTAAACCAACCACTACCTAAATAAAATCTTAACCAAAAAGGGTAATCTTTGTACTCTTTAATTATGTTGTCCATTGAATATATCTCCTGTTCAAGTTCATCTATATTGATGTCGAATGCAACAGCAAGAGAACGTAATGATGAATAACTAATTCTATGGCCACTTTCTACGCGCTGAATTGTACGTAGGCTTAAACCACTTAAAGTAGCAAGATCTTCCTGAGATAGAAATTTCACTTGCCTTAGATTTTTTATATACATACAGACCTCTTGCTGACTTAGGCGAATAATATCAACACATTAGGATGTCGGTGACGCAATATAGCCGTCTTTTTACCGTCAGTTGTGAATTACAGCCAATATATGACATTTACAGAACAATTAATGATAAAGAACATAAGTATCTTATAATTCAGGATGCCGAATTATAGACATTATATAGTCTACTAAAATGCCTAATGAAGCGGAACCAGAAAGCGATATAAGGTTCGGGTAAAACGAATAGTGGTGCACTGAAGTTTGGTGAAAGGGGTTGTGAAGTGAGAACTTAAAATAAAACGTACTAGAAAATTTTTTACAAAAATAAATAACTTAAGTAGTACGAATAATACGATGACCATTATTTTAGATTAGATTGAATTAGAAGTTTTGAATAACAATGATTTTTTTGTTTAAATAGTTTGAAACATATAACTTTTCGCCATCTGGGCTAGTTGTTATTCCATTTGGAAATTTAAACCCTGCCTCAGCAGAACCTTCAAGTACTTGTACCGGCCCGCCGTTCACGCCAATTTTATATATTACGTTTTTATTGTATCCAGTACCAAACACTGACCCCTTAGCATAGGCAATATAACCAAGTCCTACAGGTGCCGCAGCTAGTTCTGTTATTGTTTTATTCTTTTCAATCTTAAACACTTTTCCGTCATTGTAATTACCAACATAAATGTTTTCGTTTTCATCCATTACAATACCAACGGGTCCATTTAAGCGTTTATCTTTTATCCAAAGCTCTTTTTTACCGGATAAGTCTACTTTATAAATGGCATTGCCTGCGAAACTAGCAACAAATATATTATCATGGGAATCAATGGCAATCCCACTCGCAAAGCCTGCAGAGCCGATATCAACAAATAGCGTTGATTCCCCCTTTGGTGTTAATTTTGTAATATCCCCAGTATTATAATTGGCCACATACATATTACCTTGCGAGTCAAAATTAGTGCCTAGAGGGCCGTTCAAGTTTGATACATGCTCTGTAATATCACCGTTAGCTGATATTTTTCTGACCTTAGTGCCCGATAAACCCGTTGCACCAAACTTGCCAGAAAATGATACATAAAGGTTATTGTGATTATCTAATTGAAGCGCATCATTACCGCTTGAAGGCATTATTGTATGAACACTATAGTCTACTGCCATTGATAATGGTGACAAAGTCATGGCCATAGCGATCAGGCAGGTTTTGGTAAGTTTTGTTGGTAATTGCATGGATATTCCTATTAAATTTTAAAAAGCTCTGTAGCGTTTGTTTCCCGTTCACTTCGAAAAGACGAAGTTAAATGAGATCGGGAATCTTTAGGATTATTATTGGCAATTGATTTTAATTACCTTTAACAACTGAGTTGTAATCTATGGGTAATGGTAAAATTAGTATTGAAAAGTACTTTGTATTTTGTTGAATTTTTATTGAAAGTATCAATTCCCCATTTAAAACAAATTGTTACAAGCCTAATATTGCATTTAATTCAATTAAATAAACGAATGAACATGCAGTCATACAAAAGCGAACACTTCAAACTCATGACTATTAGTGCTTAATTTATTGTCATCGTGATATATTCCTTTCACTTAGTTAAATAGTTTATAAATATTATTGAAAGCTTACTTGGACATACATGAATAACGAAAGAACCAATAAAGAATTAAATTTTTCAGTAGGAAGTTACAATGTCATCCCTTCTCGTAATTTAATTATTCATAACGGCCAAGAAACGTCAATTACCCCCAAAATGCTCGCCGTTTTAATAGAGTTAGCTAAACATCAAAGTGAAACCTTATCTAAAGAGCAATTGATACTTGCTGTCTGGGGTACACTACATACGTCAGATATGGTATTAAGCCGGGCAATATCTGATTTAAGAAAGGTTTTTGCAGACTCTGCACGACAACAGCACACAATTGAAACAGTCACTAAACAAGGCTATCGATTAAAGCAAACTGTTTTGTGGCAACAAACTGACTCACCAGTTGTTGATGACGTGTCGACGGTTCAAATAGTGTCGATGCACCATGAATCCGCTGAGTTACTGACTCCTAAGCGATCAGCTAAAACCTTACCGACAAAACCTTCAATATCAACAGCAGCTAATAATATTGATCCTTCCCAGAAGACTAAGAAAAGCGTTTATTTGATTGTATCTGTCGTTGTTTTTGTTGCCTTATTCGTTTTATTTATTTTTTACAATAATCAACAGAGTGTACCTAGCACAAACATTATTCATCATGAACACAACAACTTAACCTTTAATGATGATCGGGAGCTTAATCTACGTTTTAGTCCAGATGGTAAGTATGTGACCTATGCAAATCATTCAACTAACGGATCTGGTAAAAAAATACATCTACAGTCGGTTACTGATAAATCTATTGTGATCATCGATAGCAAAAGGAAGGCATCAAAGGGATCTCATGACTTATCTCCGGTATTTTCTCCTGATGGTAAAAGAATTGCTTATAAACACTTCAGCCCAGAGTCAGGATGTTCGATTAATATCTTTTCAATTAGTGATGAAAAAATTCAAAGCTTGGCTGAATGTCCTCTGTCAAAAACACATGCGCTTGATTGGTCTCCTGATGGAAAACACCTTGTTGCAACTTTGTTTAACTACATTAAAAAAGTTGAAAGTATATTGCTGGTTAACGTAGAAACAGGCAAAAACAAAACGTTATTAGCGCCATTACAAAGTGCGTCCGGTTATTTGTGGCCACGGTTTTCTCCAGACGGTAACTCTATTGCGGTGGTATATTTTCAACCAAACAACCATTTATGGGCTATTGGCTTAGTTGATATAAAATCAGGAACGTTTTCAGAAGTGTTTTTATCTGGAGAAGAAGTTAGCCAAGTGGTTTGGAATGCAACAGGTGATGCACTTTATTATCTTATCGTACGCAGTAAAGACAGCGGTATTTGGCAAATAAAGTTAGATACAAAAGAGACAAGCTTTTTGACGGCTGTTAATAGTAGTAGCCTCGATTATGACAAAATAGATGATAAGTTCGCCTATATCGAAAGAGAAGCTCAACTCAATATTTGGCGTTCGTCGCCCAACGAAACTGGTGAGCTAGAATCTGAGCCATTATTTAGAAACTTGGAGCAGACTAATTACCCAAGCCTCTCACCTGACAATAAACACCTCGCCTTCATTGCAACAGAGTCGGGTATCGATTCTCTATGGATTAGAGCAATGGATAGCAATACTAATTCCCTATTATATCAAGCAAAACAAAATGATAAATTAAATGAACCTACTTGGTCCCCTGATAGTAACCAATTATTAGTGAGTGTGTTAAATAAAGACAGCAGTAAAATGATCCAATTTGACGTGGAGTTAGGTAACTCTCTTATCTTTGAGACAACTAATAATGTAAAAATGGGCAAATGGTCAATAGATGGCCGATTTATGTATTGGTATGAACAAATCGACGGCATTTGGCACGTTATACAGAAAAATTTGTCTACGACACATAAAAAATCAATATTGACTCATTCTATCTCTCGATTTGAAATCACAGACGCAAGAAATATTTACTATCAAAAGATTGGCACAATGAATGTGCACTCACAACGTATAGCAAACTCTACATCTATGCCCGGGAATAATAAGGTGCAACTATTATTACAGGACATATATTCATGGGATGTTCATACAGATGCTATTTATTATACGACCAAATTAGCTGATAAAAAAACGAAGGTATTATTTAAAAAAGACTTATCCTTAGGGGAAATAGAAAAGCTATATCCATTAGAAGTCAAGCCCACTGATGCTGCTCGAAACTTAAGTGTAAGTAGAAATGGACGAACAACCTACTACACTAAACTCGATAAATATCGCACTGATGTCGTGCTGATGACAAAGCAATAAATAGCTTTTTAGTATTCTTTTAAAGCTAATGCAAGTTCAGCGGTATGTTTAAGCAAACTCACATTACCTAATTTACCATGCCCAGGTACCACAATCTTAATATTCGGGTATTTTTTGAGGACATTTTGAATGGATTGTGGCCAGTCTTTCACGATAGCATCTTCCATATTACCTAAATGTTTACTATTCATACTTTTAACAAAACAACCGCCAAATAGGATCTCTTGTTTTGGTAGCCAAACAACAATATTATCCTGAGTATGACCGCCTCCAGGATAAAACACCTCGATGGTATCCTTAACTAACTCAAAGGTATCGTTAGGTATATCATCACTCGCTTCTTCTTTATTCTTTTGACTAAGTAATTTGTTCGTTAAAGACGTTGCATAAGTTTTTATCTGCTGATTATTAAGGTATGAAATTCCACCACTTGCATCCGCATGAAAATGAGTAACGACACTACTCTTAACAATCAAATTTTTTGATTTTATCCAACTGACTAACTTTTCAGTATCTGCTTGTGTCCAAGGTGTATCGATAATGTGAGCATTGATGCCATCGACAACAATCAAACCCGATGCCGCTACCATGCCCCAAGAGCCAACTTCTTTATATGAGATATGTTGATAAACATTATCAGATAGCTGTGTAATTTTTAGTTGTTCATTTTTATCGTGCGCAAAAACAGCTAACGAAACAAATAATAAAAGGGTGGAAATGTATTTCATACGGAAAAAACCTCTAACTCCCAACTAAGGGGAAACGAATGCTTGTTAAAAAATTGAAGTACAACTCAGTAAATTTGTGAGTTGCACTTAAGTGGGTGGCACTAACTAAGTTGCTCTAATAAAATGACCATAATAGACATTATCACCCACAAGCGTTTGAAATTCTTTTGTACTTGGAAAACTCGGCCACTTTTCAGTAGTAGTTTGAGCTACCTCCTTATTTTTCCATATTAAATGCCAACACAATTCTTCGGCATTATCTGTTTTTTGAAGTATTTCATGAGCAGTTATAACAATACCATTAGCATTCATTTCATTAAAAATTGATAAACTTAATTCGATAACTCGAGATTTGTTTTCTTTAGAAACTTTAAATACAGCAAACTCTGAACATTTACTCATAACTTTCCTTTAAATATCACGCACTCATAACAGCAGAGTCATCATATTTTTTATTTTAACGTTCGATAAAATTGAAAAATTTTAAAAACTAAATCCATTCTTGTTTATCTGATGCAACCGTAACTTCACTTTGAATTCCACCGGTATGTGCGGTAGTAGCGGGCTCTATCATCATAAAATGAGTATTAGGCTCAGCTTTAGGGCAATGCTCTACACCTTTTGGTACCACATACATTTCACCTTCGTTGAGAACGATATCACCCGCTCTTAACTGTAAAACTAATTGTCCTTTAAATACGATAAAAAGCTCATCTTCATTATCGTGTTTATGCCAAACAAGCTCACCGCTGCCTTTAGCTATTTTAACGAGTTGCCCATTTGATTCAGCTATTATTTTTGGAGTCCACTCTTGTGTGAACAGGCTAAACTTTTCTTTAATATTAATTTTATTCATTAAATCCCTCCCGACAGATCTAAGAAGTTACCCGTTGAAAATGAAGACTTTTCAGACGCTAACCAATAAATAGCTTCTGCAACTTCGTATGGCTCACCGCCTCTACCTAACGGAATTTTACTTGCCAGTCTTTTGATCCTTCCTGGCTCTCCACCATCAGCATGCATATCAGTATGGATTAACCCAGGACGAACACAATTAACTCTTATTCCTTCATTTGCTACTTCTAACGAAAGGCCACGAGTTAAGGTATCTATAGCTCCTTTTGAAGCAGCATAATCAATATACTCATTCGGTGAACCTGATTTTGCAGCACCGGATGAAACATTAACTATGACACCTCCGCTACCTCCTGTTCTCGTAGACATTCGTTTTACAGCTTCACGACTACATAGAAAATAGCTCGTTACGTTATTTATTAATATTTCATTAATACGAACAGCTGTCATATCTATCAATCGAGATTGTGATCTTAAAATACCTGCATTATTTACCAGCACAGTCAGCGTACCTAATTCACTGTCTACCGTTGAAAATAAACGATTTACATCATTTTCATTGGAAACATCAGCCTTAACCGTTATGCAATTAACACCAAGTGCTAAGATTTCCTTGGCAAGTTTTTCAGCCGGTTCAGATTGTGATTTATAATTGATACAAATTGCGTATCCTTCTTGAGCAAATAACTTGGCTGTAGCAGCGCCAATTCCTCGACCTGCTCCAGTAATAATGACCACTTTATTATTCTTCATTATACTTCCTTTATATTTTCTAAATTATTTTTAATCTAAATAGTGCACGAATTAACTAGCTCGTTAAGTTATTGAAATAATTACACACGAGCTGGTGGAAACGGGTTAAATGAATAGGTTTATCTCTTTGGTATGCATGCACTGTGTATAAAGGCCATAGTGGCCCCGTATAGTTTTTCATTATGTGAACAAGCTCACCGGATTGTATCAACGGCTTAGCGACATTTTCTGGTAATAATACGACGCCTAAATGACGTAGAGCCATTGATAATGCACTAGGGAAGTTATTCACTTTTGAAAACTGATTCAGCTCAAGAATGGATTTTTCCTTGGTACAAATATCATAAACGGGCATTTTTTGTTTTTGCCAACTGGTCGCAATCCACTTTAACTGAGCTAAGTCAGTTAATTTAACAGGCATGATATTTTTATTTAAATAAAGCGGAGTCGCGCAAAAAATTTCAGTTAGCGTCCCTATAGGTAAAGCCCGGTAACTACTATCGGTTAGTTCGCCGGCATGAATAGCCACATCTAAGTTGTTTTCCACTAAATCTAAACTGCTATCACTCACAATGAGCTCTGGCTCTATTCCCGGATATTCCAAGCATAACTGTTCAATGGCTGGCATTACGACATTACATTCTAACGAATGGGGCAAGGTAATAGCAAAGCGTCCCTGCGGATTTTCTTCGGCATTAGCGATGTCTTTTAAAACTAAATCAACTTGATCTTTTAAAACATGACACCTTGATAATAATTTCTCACCTAAGGCCGTTGTAGAAATCCCCCTAGTGGTACGATTCAAAACACGAATATCCATATCAGCTTCAAGAGACTTTATTTGCTGACTTACCGCTGATTTTGATATGCCTAATTGTTTTGCTGCTCCCGTAAAGGAAGCTTGTTTTACGACTTCTGCAAAAACCATTAAGCGAGATAGTTGTTTTAAATTGTCCATATTTTCTAAACAGTCATATTAATATGCGGTTATTGTCCAGGAGTAAGGCTATATATACAATCATTTTATCAACTCAATCATTCCGATTTTGTAATTTACTAAAAGGATAAAAAATGACTGCTTATATAATTGTTAGCTTAACTCCAAAAGATGCTGAAAACCTGCAGCAGTATGGGGCTAAAGTTCCGACGACTCTTGCCAAATTCTCTGGCGAGATATTAGCCAAAGGTCCTGTTGATCAACTTCACGGAAATTTTGATTATAAAGTACAGGTTATTCTGATGTTTCCATCACGAGACCATGCTAATAATTGGTACCACAGTGCAGAATATCAGGCACTGATACCAACAAGAGACCTAGGCATGGACTCTCAATTTCAACTCATCGGCTAAGCTTATTCAAATTCAGTATTAGTTTATTTAGATCGTTATCAATATTTCACCATTCAATTAAACACTTAATAGGAAAACCAACATGAGTTTTACTTTACATACTCAAGAAACCGCACCGCTAGAGAGCAAAGATCAGTTAGCCGAATCACTCAAAGCATTTGGCATGGTCCCTAATTTACATGCGGTTATGGCAGAGGCACCGAACGTATTAAAAGCCTATAAATCACTGCACGACTTGTTTCAAGATACCAGCTTTAACAACGAAGAGCTTACTGTTATCTGGCAAACCATTAACGTTGAAAATGGCTGTTTATATTGTGTACCTGCACATACAGGCATAGCTAAAATGATGAAGATTGATGATGACATAACTGACGCGTTACGTGAAAGAAAAATATTACAGAACAACAAATTGCAAGTATTACATGAAACAACACTCGCTTTACTACGTGACAGAGGGCGTCCAGACAAGGCTATTATTGCTGCTTTTTATCAAGCAGGTTATGAAAACCGTCAATTATTAGAAATTGTACTAGGGATTTCACAAAAAGTGATGAGTAATTACATCAATCATCTAGCTGAAACACCGGTTGATAAGGCATTTGAACCATTCGCTTGGTCAAAATAGCTCACCTTAATAATCAATACAATGGCTTACTGTTTAAGGAATGACTTAAATGGCTAAACGGGTAATTACCTAGATAGTAAGCTTTGAAAGAGTGATGAATATATTTACAAATGGCCCACTTTAACCAATATAACTGTTTCTTGCTCTACATAAGGAAAGTGTTCACTTAGGTGGGGACTACGAATCCAACTACCTGCCGGGTATCTACCATGCTCGTCGATAAACTCACCACTGATGACAAATATTTCTTCACCACCAAAGTGTTTATGTGGTTGAAATCGCTCTCCTTTGGGCCATTTAACAAGCGCTGTAGATTCACCTTTGTAATTATGTAATGGCATAACCTGTAAATTACCCATACCAGGTGACCAGTTTGTTTTTTGAGTATTAATGACGACGTGTTTATTATCACCGGACTGGAATTGATGGAGCTTTACTAATAATATACAACCCTCTTTACTAAAAGGCGCATGGCGAAACCCTTCAGGATTACGAAAATAACTGCCAGCATGATAATCCCCCGTATGATCAGAAAAGGTACCTGATAAAACGAGTATTTCTTCACCTAGCGGGTGATCATGCTCATTGAAAGTAGCGCCGGCCTCAAACTTGACTATGCTCGTCGCATGGCCTCTTTCAGCATCCTCTCTGGCTAATGGTTTACGCCAAACTCCTGAATGAGGGCTAGCAATCCAAGATTGTAAATGAGTATTAATAAATACGTGTTCGGAGAAGTTCATATTGAGCATTGATTTTCCTTTAGCGCTTGAAATTTCAAGAAGCAGACTACATAACAGTAGCTATCATTAGCGTTATAATATCGCTTTCTAAATACTATACCAAGTACGTACAAAATGGTTCACTAGGTACTTTAAGGTACATCTTTATGAATAATAAGAGTATTAAATTTTCAAGAACATCCGCTCCTGAAAAATCAGCGCGTATGGTTGAAACAATTGTCGGCTGCAAATGGTCTCTGACCGTTTATAACTTACTTAATAATGATATTAATCGACCAGGAGAAATGGTTAGGAGTGTCGAAGGGTTAACCACCAAAGTACTTAATGCATGTTTAAAACGTAATATAGAATTTGGTATTCTTGAGCGAGAAACGTTCAATGAAACGCCGCCAAGAGTTGAGTATCAAGTCACCTCGTTTGGTGACAAATTTATTTCTATATTAACAGAGTTAGAAAAACTGCAACTAGAAATAGATAATAGTAACCTGTAATTAGATTGTTATAATATAAAGTAAAAATAGTTCTCTTTATTATTCAACAACTTGTACCAGTAAGTGCCTAGTGTACTAGATTGTACCTACTTTTTTTATCCGTCATAGCTCCTTATCATTTAGTGGTATTTATTTTACTTATTAAATGATTAACAGGAGAAAATGATGGAATTTACACATAAAGGTAAAGCACTGGTTATTGGTGGTTCAAGTGGTATGGGCTTAGCAACGGCTAAATTATTAGTCAGTAATAATGTTGATGTTATTATTGTTGGCCGTAAAGCCGATAAATTAGAACAAGCATTAATAGAACTTAACAAAATAGGAAAAGCGTCAGCAATTCAGGCTGATCTATATCAAGCCGAAGATTTAAGCCGATTACAATCTTATATTAACCAAGATGATGTGCATTTAAGTTACTTGGTAAATGCCGCAGGATACTTCAGCCCTAAGGCATTCTTAGCACATGATGTTGATGACTATGAAATTTATATGGAACTTAACAAAGCGACATTCTTTATTGCGCAAGCCGTTGCTGAAAACATGAAAAAGAATGATGGCGGAAACATTGTGAATATAGGCTCAATGTGGGCAAAACAAGCAATTAAAGCAACGCCCTCTTCAGCATACTCTATGGCAAAAGCAGGTTTACATGCGTTAACTCAACACATGGCAATGGAGTTAGCTGAGCACAATATACGAGTTAACGCCGTATCTCCTGCCGTGGTAAAAACCCCCATTTACCACTCATTCATTGAACCAGCAGAATTAGATGATGCACTTACTGGCTTTAACGCCTTTCATCCTATTGGAAGAATTGGAACTGTAGATGATATTGCCAGTACCATCGCCTTTTTGTTATCTGCAGAAACGTCTTGGGTAACAGGGGCTATTTGGGATATCGATGGTGGCGTAATGGCGGGCCGAAATTAGTTGATAGGATAATTTATAGTAACTTAGTGACCAAGTTCACTGAGTTATTACACCTTATGTAAATCAAATAAGAGAAAATTAATTCAGTCATTGGTTTCTCTTAACAAATTATATTAGTAAAGTTGCCACTAAATAATAACGATTCATGTAACTGTTTAACCTTATTTAAGTTTCTTTTGTTTGTACATCATTTGATCAGCAAAACCAATGAGATCATCCAATGTTTCGCCATGTGTTTTCGAAATAGCAAGGCCATAGGATATCGAAGTAGGTGTATCTTGGTTTATGCTATATTCTTCTACACTCCTTGCTAATCGTTTCGACAGTTTTTCAACATGCTTTTCAGAAAAAATATTAGTAAATATAATGATAAATTCATCGCCGCCCCATCTTGCTAATATGTCTTCCGTCCTTAAACCTTTTAAAAGTCCTTTTGCCGTATTTTTTATCACTATGTCACCATACTGATGACCTTTGTGATCGTTAAATAGTTTCAACTTGTCTATATCGACAATCATGACAGCATAAAGGAAGTTATGATTAATACTCTGATGGGTAACTCGATCGAATGCTTCGTAAAAACCAAAACGGTTTAGTGTATTGGTGAGTTGGTCTAATTGAGCTTGCTCCTTATAAAGTGCCAGGTTATCCATTGCATGATCTTTATCCTCAAAAAACATGATCACACCATGACTTTTATTATTACAACGAATATTGGCGAATGACGTTTTACATGTTTTGTGCTCGCTTATTTTTGTCCTAATAACAATTTCTCGGATGTAGTTAGTGTCTTTATTCGTCATCACATCTAACAGTATGGTCTCTAACTCATCAGACATTAATTCATTGATTATAATTAAAGTTTGCTCCAAGCTTTCAATCCCAAATGAATTTAGGCTAAACCATTTAGAAAACGCCAAATTGACATGAAGTAACTTACAGTCAATATCAAAAACCGCGACAGGGATAGGCATAACATCTAAAATACTTCGAGACAATGAGATCGGTTTATTAACGCGATGACTTAAATTAAACAAGTGAGTACCATTTTTTAAAGTTAAAAGTTAAAAGTTAATTATTGCCGCCCTATTATGACGGTATCATGGTATATATTATTTATTGATAATCAGAAGGGGAAATACCTGTCCATTTCTTAAACGCTCTAGAAAAACTCGATGGAGAGTTAAACCCTAACTTATAGGTAATTTGGGTTAAGGTAAGTTTATTTTCTTTTAGCAGCATCTGGGCATATTTCATCTTATTCGTTTTTAACAAGGTACTGAAGTCTGTGTTAAAACGCTTTAATTGTCGTTGTAATGTCTTCACGCTGACATTCATTTTTTCAGCAATAAAGACTATATTAAGATTATTCGAAGCAATATTTTCGATAATAAAACGTTCAATATCAGAGAATATTTGGAACTCCGTATTTGAAAAGTTATTATCTTTAAAGATATCTAAGCCAATAGAGTGGGTTGAAAAGACATTTTTCGTAGTTAGGGCTTTGTTATTAATTACAATTGTATATTCAGCGTTCTCATTATAAATAACAGGGCAACTAAATATATTTTCAAAATCGTTTCTTTTACTTCTAAGGTCTATAATCACATTTGAAATAATACCCGAATAAAAAGGGAACATCTGAATTATCATTTTATGGACTAAACAAACACCGATCTCTAATGTCGTTTTATGTAACTGACATGATTCCATTCGCGATGAAATTACTAATGATGTATGTTCGGCCGTTTCTGTCGTTACGATTTTAATCAATTCGGTTATTTGTGTACTAGCAAATATAATTTTTTCTAATAAATCAGTGACTGATTTAGCATCTGCAATTATTACACCGGTATAGCGTAAAAAATGTAGTTGAAAAACTTGAGATATTGATATCGGTAAGGCATCTAATCCGTTATAAATTTCAATACTGTCGTATAGGTTAAGTACGACGTCTCGATGAGTGAAATTTAATTCCCGTAAAGACTCTACACGAATTCCTACCGACTCTAATAAGTTGTCAGCAGGTAAATTTTGTTGTTTCAAAGCGATATAGATAAGTCTGACCCAACTTCCATCTACACGTTGCTTAGTAGCATAACCATATTTTTCTGGGGGGGTGACTTCAAAGTTTAAATTATTATCAGATTCCATAGACTTCCAACATAGGTTTATCTTATTTACTCACAATTAGTTTTCGATAAAACTATTAACTGCTCAGCGCTTCCAATGTACTCTCTTAATAATAGGCTTTTATTTACAGTTAGCATTAACCTGCGACGACTTTATCTAAACAATTAAGGTCATTAGATATACCTTTACACAAGAATGGATTGTTTTTATACAATATCAAAGAGCTAGCTTCATCAAACAGTCTGAAAATAGATACGCTGCTGATTATTTATTTCAATATTTTTTAGTTCAAACTTCAAAACGAAAAATATTATAATGATACAGAAAAATATTTTAAGCTTGTTCTAGTCATTTAACCATGAGAGTTCCTTAACATTAATTATTTAAACTGCATGACTTGGTGTAATAAGCGCTTCAATAATAAAAAAGCGCTGCAAAGGATAATGTCTTTTTGCAGCGCAAGGAGAAATATAGAGCTTAATTGTTGTTTTTCATGAACTTAAGGATATGATTAGCCATAACATCACCATCTTCTTCTAAAGCAAAGTGACCTGTGTCTAAGATATTAAAATCTAGGTTCTTTAAATCACGTTTGTATGGATGTGCGCCTTCTTCAGGGAAGATATAGTCTCCTTTGCCCCACATTAATAATGTTGCTGGCTGATGCTTTCTAAAATACGCTTGCCATTGTGGGTAAAGTGCTGGATTAGTACCATAAGAGTAAAAAAGCTCTAATTGAATTTCTTTATTACCTGGGCGATCTAATTTTGCTTGATCAACAATCCAGTTATCAGGACTAATCGCTGCTTCATTCCTAGTACCGTTAGTGTATTGCCACTCGGTTGCACCAATAGTTAACAAGTTGTCTTTAAGTACTTTTGCATTTTCAGGCGATTTATCTTTCCAATAGGCTTTAATTGGCGTCCAAAAATCACGTAAACCTTCATCATATGCATTACCATTTTGTATAATAAGTCCTTGTACGCGCTCAGGATGTTCTGCTGCGATTCGAAAGCCTATAGGTGCACCATAATCCATGACATACATGGTGTATTCTTCTGCGCCCACTTTTTCTAAAAAGGCATCAGTTATGTTTGCTAAGTTATCAAAGCTATATTCAAATTCACTGAGTGCTGGCATTGAGCTATTTCCAAAGCCAGGATAGTCAGGTGCAATGACATGGTACTCTTCGGCTAATTTTGGAATTAAGTCTCGATACATGTGGGACGAAGTTGGAAAACCGTGTAACAACACGATTGTTTTTTTATGTTCGATTCCTGCTTCACGATAAAAGATATCTTGGTTTTGTACTTTAATAGTTTTGTGCAGCGTTTGAGCTGCTTCTGCACCTTGTATACCTGCAAAGCTAAACATTAAAACGCCAGCTGCTGCCATTAAGTAACTTTTAAAACGATTATTTTCTGTAAGTGATTTTGTTAATGTGTTCATTGTTTTTCCTCTAAATTTAATTAAATTATGTTGAGTGGCTTTCTGTATAAGTTGCTAACAAGCCTTGTTTGTCTTTTTCTAACAGTTCGGTAAACCCGCCCACTGAAACATTTTCAATAAAGACTTGTGGGTATGTTCTACCTAATGTTCTTTTTCTTAACTGATTAATATATTTTGAATTTTCATAAACATCGTACTCAATAAAACCCAACCCTTTACTCGTTAATAATCGTTTTGCGTGAGTGCAGTAACCGCAACCCGGTCGGGTGTATATTTCTATTTTTGACATTTGGCTCCCGTATTAAAGCTTTAATTAAGCAGCTGTATTGCTGATGAGGTCATTATCCACTTCAACGCTACATTGATAAACAGCCTTGATATAGAATCATTATCAACGTAGTGTTGACAATAAATTGGATGGGAGATTATTATGGATACGCTTGATGGGGTAAAAACCGTGGTAGCCGTTGTAGAAACTAGTTCTTTTACTGCAGCAAGTGATCGGCTTGGAATATCAAAAGCTTTAGTGAGCAAGTATGTAGGAGAGGTTGAAGGTAAATTAGGTATTCGACTTTTTAATAGGACAACTCGTCGATTAGCATTAACAGATGCGGGTCGTCATTATTATGAACAATCTATTACCTTACTCGAACAATATGCTGCACTTGTAGACAAGGTAACTGGCGAGCAAACAAAACCACGGGGCTTATTAAGAGTCAGCGCACCAGTAACATTTGGTGAAATGCAGTTATCCCCACTACTCCCTAAATTTTTAGCCTTATATCCAGACTTAAAAATTGAGCTAGTGCTAACTAATAGTGCTATAGATATGCTTGAAGAAGGCATTGATGTTCGGTTACGCATAGGTGGGGTTGATGACTCCAGCATGATCGCCAGACACTTAAAAACATTTCCATTAGTTTTATGTGCCTCACCGACATATATTCAGCATCATGGTCTACCTAAAACACCCCAACAAGTTGCTGAGCACCTTTGTATTATTGATAGTAATTTTAGAATAGGAAAACAATGGCCGATAATATCTCCCCAAGGCCAAGCAGATACTATCGATGTGCAATCTGTAATTTCAGCCAACAGCCCACAAGCGGTTCGCGAAATAGCTATTGCTGGTGGTGGTATAGCGATGTGTCCAGAGTTTATTGTTGCAGATGCAATTAATGACGGAAGACTCGTGACAATATTGCCTGACTATACGACGCTTGAGTTCGGACTTTTTGCTATTTATCCTCATAGAAAATATGTAGCAAAAAAAGTACGTTGTTTCATTGATTTTACTTTAGAACAGTTCTCTAAAGTATGATCTAACTGTTGCTCGACAAACTTAACTGAACGCGATCAAGGTTAGAACCTTATGTAGTATACGGGAGCTAAATAATAAAATTTAGCTGTAGGGTCACATAAATAAATTCAAATTAAATATTTAAACAAGCTAAATCTCCTGCCAGTACAGCACCATGACGCACAATAAAAAACTTAAATGTGCTCTTTAGGCACTACAATACTAAAATAACAAAGGAAGTCCTTTAGTGCTGATGATTAATAGCCGTACCTAAGCTTTAATTGGTCAGGATACGGTGACAAATATGTTTGTTTAGTTAAATAGTCTTTCGGGTATTGCAATAGGTAATGCTTTATCAAGGTTAGTGGCGCAACAAGCGGAATCACCCCTTCTCGGTAAGCGGCTATTTGATCACATAACTCTTGTCGTTCGTCACTCTGAAGCTGATTAGAAAAGTACCCTTGTATATGCGCCAAGGTATTAGCGTGATTTTTACGTGTAGCAATTATTTTCAACGTCGCCATAAGCCCCGTTATATATTGTTTAGCGACTTCTTCTAAAGTCACATCAACCCTTGCTAATAATTGCCCTAACACTTTGTACGCGTTTAAATCATGGCTCATCACCATAAACTCGTATTTACTATGAAACGTGGCCAGTATTTGTTTAGTAAAGCCTGACGCTTCTATATTTTTCCAATGTTTATAGGTATAAATGCGGGCGACAAAGTTTTCTCGAATTAAAGGATCATTAAGGCGATCATTTTCTTCACAAGGCAATAATGGATTTGCCGTCATTATTTCCTGAGCAAAGGCACCTACACCATTGGACACAAGAGCGTGACCTTCTGCATTATAAACTTTTACTCCTTCCATACCACAGCTTGGGCTTTTAGCACAAAAAACGTATCCGCTTAAATTTGTTGTCATTTTTGCTACTTTTCGCCCGTACGCTTTTAGCGCGTCAGTGACATCACCCGTTCCGTCAGGCCTGGATATTTGAATAACATTGTCTTTTTTTATTAACCGTATAGTAGGTCTTGGAATAGGAAGTCCAATGGCAACTTCAGGACAAAAAGATTGATAAGTCACGTGTTGTCCTAATTCTTTAATACAAAAGTTTGATGGTTTATTCCTTGCGTCAAATCGTACTTTTTCGCCAATTAAACAAGCGCTGATACCAATTAATAGAGGTTCTTTATCAACGTTGTGAGTCATAGGTATATCCTTATATTAAACAGCAACAAGGGAAAACGACTTCCCCGATAACCCCGTCCGAACCAGCAGATTTGAAATATGATGAGATTAATGAGCATATTTTCATTTTACGACTGTTATTTAGTTATACCCATTTGTTGTCGTTTTAGATCTTAATTATTTTAGAGAAATAAATTGCAAAAAAATCAGTTTAATTCGCGTAACCGCTGCCAATAGCATTCAATGGTAATTTCAATTCAAGCTCTGGTACTTGTAACCCAATCCAAGCAACAAATGTATTACTGTTAGGTCCAGGGAAAATACTATATTCATTTATCCAAGGGTAAAGAGATATTGCTGCTTGAATTTTTGGTATAAGCTTTGTGGCTTTATCTCCTTTAATAGAAAGTAACAATTGAGGTTTGGAACCATACCAATATCTGTCAGGTGTTAAAGTTTGATATTGCCTGATAGCAGAAAGTCCTCGTTTAACTTGCCAACCAGTCACTTCATAAACATTATACTCGGCTGCATTTTCTTCTTTAATTGCTATCCAGGGGTGAACAGCAAACCATCCGCGCCAACTAAAAGCATCTGCGGCATAAAATTCAATAATAGCTCGACTGTCTTCACTGGGCAACGTAGCAATACCAGCAGGTACTCTACTCGCCGTACGCCAATTGCTGTTACTACATGCACTTAGAAGTACAACAACGCAGATAATATTTAAAAGTTTCATATGCCCTATTCTTACATTGTTTAAACTGCAGGTGTTAATAACCTTAACATAACACTGTAATAGTAACGTCAATACAAACGATTAAGTAACTTGTATTTGAACATTAAGGTTTAATCAGACCGTTACCAAAGTGTAGCATCGCAAACCTTTCTAAACGGCTGTATATCGTGTTCGGTAGAAACTTCAACCAAGCACAACCTAGCGTCATTATAGTACGATTAGGTTCTTGCAACAGTATTCGATAATCACAATATAGCGCTTGATGAATAAGTTTGAAAGCGGTTAATTTACTCTTTGACTGTACCGCTCTCCTTGCTAAATAACGAAGCTGATACGCTCTTGCCAAGCTATAGTATTTTGTGAAAAACGTAGGATCAGAATCTTTGTTTAGCATTACTGCATGCTGCCAACTCGCAAACTGTTTGTCTATATCCGCAGAAAGGCCACACTCGTTTATACGATAATAGGTTAAAGGTGTATCAATGCCTGCAAACTGCCATTTAGTCGTTAGTGCAATTCTCGTCCATAGTTCGATGTCTTCTGACTGTCGTAGACTCTCATTAAAATACATTGTTCTATACTTATCTTTTTTTTCACCAAAACGTCCAACTTCTGACAACAATGATCTTCTAATAACCGGTGAAGATCCATTACCAACAGGGTTACGACAAAAAACATCTTTCTTGCTAATATTAGTCAGTTTTGGAAATTGTCCAACGCCTAAAAGCTCTCCGTCTTCACTCACGAATAACGAAGGACAATAACTAACACCAACTTTAGGTTTATCATTCAAGTGCTGTATATGTTTGGTTAATTTTTCTGGCGCCCAATAATCATCAGCATCAAGTAAAGCAACATATATGCCTCGTGCTGCCTCTATACCTGTATTGCGAGCGCCTGATAAGCCTCTATTTTTTTGTGTGATAATTCTAATCCTTGGATCAGAAAACGTATTAACTATTTTTAAGGTATTATCCATACAACCATCATCAACTAAAATAAGTTCAAAATGGTGATAATTTTGATTAAGTACACTGTTAATACTTTGATCTATATATTTCTCAACGTTATACATAGGAATAATAACTGATACAACCGGGATTGAATTAGCGTTCATGTGGTTTGCTCCTGTTAAGTACTGCACGTAAATTGAATTTAAAAGGCTTAACAACACTAAATATATATATAGGGATCAAGCAAAATAAGCTGCTAAGGAAAATCACCATAGCGAATTCCATTGGGTCGTTTGGAGAGAATATGAAAAGTGCTGCCAAGCTGATTAACAAACAAATTAACCGAGTAGTTGTCTCGTGATGGTATTGCTCAGTTGCTCTTTCAAAACAACACTTAATATCTATGACTAAATTAGGCAAGGCGACTAAGCATAATATTGTAATGATAGGTATCACGGAGCTCCACTTTTCATCAAATAAGATTGGGACATAAATGGGAGCTATAAGTGCCTGAATAACAAATAGAAGACCGATTGATAAAGACAAAGCATTAATTAAATTTTGTTGTGCTGATAGCAGCCCTTCTCGTTGTAATTTGCAAAGATATGGGTATAAAGCACCAGCATAAACTTGACTGATCGATTGACTTAATCCAACGCCGGCATTTTTAGCAAAAATGTAAAATCCAAAAAGTTCTGGTGTTAATAATTTACCGGCAATAAACGTATCTGCGTGGATGCGCATACCACGTAAAAATTCGGTGTTAAAAATTTTTCCTGATGTTTTAAGCATTTCACTTATAACAGAAAATTTATAACCTACGCCATATGACTTGACTGGCGCAAAGGAAAATAATATTAACCAAAATATTGAAAAAATAATTTTTCCTAACGCTACAGCAAAAATATCTGCTCCTAATAAAGCTGCAATTGCTATAGTGACGTTTTCAATAATCACACATAGCCCATTTCTGATACTGAACCAACGCATTTTATTTTCACGTTTTAATAAAGATATTTTGACACTGACCCACGGGTAAAAGATGTATATAACCGCCATTATTTTTAATAAAGTAGCTACATCGTCGTTATCATAAAGAGATGCAAAAAAGTCAGCCGAGCTCAACTGTGCAATTGCTATGGTTATACAAATCCCCCATTGGATAAACGTGCCATTCTTAGCGAAGCTTTCTAAGTATTGGGGTTTACAATTAATAAGTTGACTACCCACACCTGCCCTAAGCAATAATGCAAAAACATCGTGAAACGCTAAGGCAAGCATAGCGGTACCGTAGGATGTTGGTGACAATTGAGCTGCAAGGACAATAATAGTTAAAATTCGGGATACTTTAGCTATAAACTCAGCACTCAGTAACCAGATCGTATTTGATAAGAGTCCGGTAACAGAATTTAATTGTATTCTAAAAAATCGAATCAACTGCATTAGAACATTCCTAAATCATCTTTATTAATAAGATATCTTCAAGTTTCGTTCCAAAATTGAAATATTTATAATCGATTGATTAATCGTGCTTTTGTATTGATGAGGGATAATACTCCTTGTAATGATTTGCACTATGAAAATCATTACAAGCATATTTGCAAATTACGAATCGTTTACTCTATGGATACTGTTTGCCATTGTTGCATCTTTCTATAGAGTGTTGAAGGACTTACACCTAATTCACTTGCCGCTTTTACAATATTGTCTTGACACAATTCAATGGCTTTTTCTATGGCTTCCTTCTCAACTTCAGCAAGTGTAAGTATTGATGGGGGTGCTTTATATGAATCTTGACCGGATGTAACCTGGGTGTTCTCAATATTTGAAGAAGTGATGCTCTTGCTCTGCAAATTCGATTGTGAATCAACCTGTTTATATTGCCGCCCGAGTTGTTGAACTATTATTTCTTCAGAAATAAGTGGCCCTTCTGACATAACGGTAGAACTATGAATGATGTTTTGTAATTGCCGAACATTTCCAGGCCATGAATACGATTTAATTAATTTTTCTGCTCCAGTAGTAAAACCCGCAAATACCTTGCCTTCTATTTCACTAAAATGACATAAAAAGTGCTCTGCTAATTTTACGATATCATTGTCCCGCTCATTTAATGCCGGTAACGCTATAGAAATTACATTTAAGCGATAAAAGAGATCTTCTCGTAATTTACGCTCAGCAATCGCGATTTGTGGATCTCTATTGGTTGCACTAATAAAGCGTATATCAACTTTTTCTTCTTTGCCGCTCCCTACCTTTTGGAAACAACCTGTTTGAATGAAACGCAATAACTTAGCCTGTAAACTAATATCCATTTCCCCGATTTCATCTAGAAATAAACTCCCTCCGTTTGCTAGAGAAGCAGCTCCGTCTCTATTTGATACCGCACCAGAGAAAGCACCTTTAATATGCCCGAAAATCTCTGACTCCATCAATTCTGATGGTATAGCTGCACAGTTAAGTGCAATAAAAGGTCCATTGCTCCTTTTACTTAATCGATGAATAGCTTGTGCTGCCACTTCTTTACCCGAGCCACTAGGCCCAGTAATAAATACAGAAGCACTACTCGGTGCACTTTGTTCAATACATGAATAAACAAACTGCATTGACACTGAATCGCCAATAAAACCTTCAAAGTTCGCTTTATGATATTTCTGGTATTGGTCTATTGTTCTGCGCATTAAGGTGCGCTCGGCTAAAACTTGTTGTAATTGTAATGCTTGTTTCAGTTTTATAATAAGATCAAAGTTATCCCATGGTTTGTGTAAAAATCCCCATATATGGCCAGCATTTATCGAATTTAGCACCATATCCATATCATCACAGCCAGTTAAAACAATACGAACGGTTTCTGGTGATATTTGAGAAACTTGTTCAAGCAGCTGAATACCATCCATATCTGGCATCATAAGATCAGAAACAATCACGTCAACGGGGCATTCATTGATAATTTCAAGTGCTTTTTCTCCACTTGATGCGGTTAAAATAACAGCATCAACTTTATTACCGACACGCGCAAGAGAACGTAAAATAGCAGGCTCGTCGTCAACAAATAAAACTCTAGATTTATTAAAACTTTGCATCTTTTCCCCATAACAATAACCGCAATGATTAAACAACAAACAGTGAATGAATAACTGCCTTCATATATTTTGTCAAAATATAAAAATTTAGTGTATCGCTTGAAATTTATAAATATAGATATCTTTAGTATAAAATTTATTTTTTAATAATATCAATGATATTTGTTTAAATAACAGTTATAACTATAGTCTGACTTTATCTTTTTTATCCAGATAAAAAACAGGAATTAATTAAACTAGCCCTTAGTATCGAACAATATGTCAAATAAAGTAGAATTATACAGAATATTTTTAAAGGAATAATAATGCCAGAAAACAGCGCCGACACCTCTCAATACTCCGAAATGACTATTTTATGTGTTGACGATGAAAGGGTCATTTTACGGACTCTACAAAGGTTATTTCATCGTAAATCTTATAAAGTACTGGTTGCCGACAGCGCAAAGAATGCCTTGAGGATTTTAGAAGATACACCTGTAGATGTTATTCTTTCTGATATGCGAATGCCTGAAATGGACGGCGCCGCTCTATTAGAAAAAGTGGCTAACTCACACCCGAACACGTACCGAATCGTGTTAAGCGGTTATGCAGACTTTGAATCAACGGTAGCCGCCATCAATTTAGGAAAAATTAATCGATTTATCAATAAACCTTGGAATAATGATGAACTCGTTAGTGCCATCGAAGATGGTTTAGAGAAAATTCAATTAAAAAAAGAAAACAACAATTTAAAAATTAAGATTGAAAAGCAAAATGTATTACTTAAAAATTTAAACCACGATTTAGAAGAAAAAGTTCATTTACGCACCAAACAAATTAAAGCCTCATTACTTCAAAATGAACGAAATAATAAAGCCTGTGAGAAAATGCTCTTTAATTTTATCGCTATAGATCCCTATTTAAGTGGGATATTTGCCAAGAAAGTAGGTCAATTAGCCGGTCAATTAGGAGAACAGTTAGGTCTTGATAAAGAAGCCATTCGCGATGTTCGTTTAGCTGGGTTTCTAAATGAAATTGGTATGTTAGGATTAGAGCCCATCCTTTGTACTACTCCTTATAACTTACTTAATTTCGAACAAAAAAAATTATTCATGACTCAAGGCGTTATTGCGCAGCAAATTCTATCTCCAGCCCAGCGTCTAAATAGCGTTAAGGCAGTCCTAACACTTCAATATACAACTCTAGAAAATATTGCTGAATCAGCTGATAGTAAAACGTTGATAGCGTGTAAAATAATAAATATTGCAAGGGACTATTGGCGATATGCATTTGGTAAAATTGAAGAAAAAAAAATGGAACATAAACAAATTCTTTTAGAGTTAAATAAATCAAGAGGCGTTAAATATGCTGAAAAAACACTTGATATTTTAATTGATAAGCCAGAATTGATTGAAGACAACATTATTGAACAAGGCTTAACTACCCTACAACTTTTACCTGAAATGATATTAAAGCACAGTTTGTTTTCGAGTCATAATTTACTAATCTTAGCGGAAGGTCATGAATTCACCGAACATTCGATTGATAAGCTCATCGAGTACGAAATAAATCAAAAACACCAATTTACTATCGTTATAGAATCATAACGTACCATTGAATTTAATAACGTATGGAGAATAATATGCAAGGCTCTATCTATACCTCCTTTTCAGAAATGGTGATTGAAAATATGGGCATGTCCGTATGGAATGAGTTGTTATCAGTGGTAAAGCCCCCCTCTGAAGGTGTATATACCAAGGCCATGCAGTACGACGATTCTGAAATAATGGCATTTATTTCTGCATTATCAACAATGACTAAAATTGAAGCTTCGGTATTAGTAAGAGACTTTGGTGAGTATCTTTTTATCCATCTATACCACAATAGCCCGGCGAGTTTGTCACACGTGGATAACTTGCAAGACTTTCTGTTTTGTATTGATGATGTTATTCATAAGGAAGTAAAGCGTATTTATCCAAAAGCTTATTTACCCACATTTGAATTTACTAAAGCTGATAATGGAGACGTGGTGATGTTTTATCAATCAAAACGTAAATTATGCTACCTATGTGAAGGATTAATTACAGGTGCCGCTAAACACTTTAATCAACTTGTAACTATTGCACACCCAGAATGTATGCATCATGGCGCAGACAAATGTAAATTAGTGATATCTTTCGAGGAATAATATGAACGAGCCTGACGCGTACAAAATAGCTTATATCCGTGAAAAGAAAGCACGACAGTTAGCGGAAAAATTGCTGGAAGATAAAACTCGCGATCTATACAAAAGCATATTGCATTTAGAAGGTGCTGTTTCAGAATTTAAAACAATGCAGGGGCAACTTATTCAGTCAGAAAAAATGGCTTCGTTAGGCCAGCTAACCGCTGGAATTGCTCATGAAATAAATAACCCTATAGCTTATACATATAGTAATCTCGTTTGTTTGACTGAAAACATTCTAGAGATCTTTAAACTCGATAAAATAATCCAAGACTACGATCCTCAAAACGATGATGCTAACCTGCTACTTAATCAATATCAAACTATGCGACAAGAAATAGATGCTGATTATTTAATAGCAGACACACCTATCTTGCTTATGGATTCAATTGACGGCATTGAACGTGTAAAAACCATCGTCAATAATTTAAAGAAAATTTCATACAAAGGTGATGACGTATTCATTACTTGTAACGTAAATGACTGTATAAACGACTGTTTGAAAGTCGTCGAGAATGAATTAAAGTATTCAATGGTTATTAAATTAGAATTAGCTGATTGTGACAATATTTTAGGGCAACCATTTGATTTAAACCAAGTATTTATAAACTTATTCATGAATGCCTCACATGCCTGTGAGTCAGATGGTTTATTAACGATAAAAACGCTTCAAGACAGCGATAACGTCATTATTAAGATCACTGATAATGGTAAAGGTATTAGCGAAGAAAACATTTTAAAGGTGTTTGACCCTTTTTATACCACTAAAGCAGTTGGAGAAGGAACTGGCTTAGGTTTACCTATTTCGCATGGTATTATTGGCAAGCATAATGGAAAGATTGATGTTCATAGTGAAGTGAATGTTGGTACTTGTTTTACTATAACGTTACCACTGCCGACAGAAAACTAGGTTCGTTTAATGTAATTAATCACTTAAATAGATTTTAAGTGATTAATTTCGTTTTTAAAACTAGTCGTTTTTATCAAAACTATAAGTAATAACGTTTGTATCATCCAGCGCAATGATCACATCATTTGTTAATCCTAATGCATTAAGCTCTAATAAAACTTTATCGACACTCTTTGCCATTTCCAAGGTGATATATATTTGCCCATTAGTATCAGTAAACACTTTAGTTAATAGCGATTTATCTTGCATAAGCGGATCGTCGTATGCTGTTATTTCTGGGTCAATCACCGATACCAATAGCATAGCGTCAATTATTGGCTTGTTTAAACTATCATTAGCGCGAATGTCAAATGTCACGCTCTTAAAGCTATCAAAATTAAAGGTTTCTTCTACATATAATTCAGAAGAAGTGTTTGCAGTATTCTGTAACTTCTTAGGATCTGGAGTGTAATCAATATCGTCTCCAGAATCAGTAGTCGTATCTTCAGGTATTATCACTGGTGCCTCTTTGGAGCCGCCTCCACCTCCACAAGCTAAAAGGCACATTACAATAAAGATAATTAATGTATATGATTGATAACTTGCGCTTTTATGTTCAATGATTTTCATAATTAATATCCTTAATATTGTTTAATAAATGTGATGAATTCGATTATTAAATACATGCCAGTCTTGAGCTTCTTCACCTGAAGACTCAACCCAAGCCTCGTATTCAGGGTATGCCCAAATTACATCGATATATTCCTGGGGATATCTCCAGCTTGTTGTTAACTTTAAGGCCCATGGAAGATTCACAGCGTTTCTAAAATATCGACCATTAGCAGGTACGGATGTATCGTCTGAGGTGCCAAAAAGATTTTCATCAAACAAATCTGTAGGTGCATAATTTGCAAAATGAATTTCATGACCACGATTGTTGGTTCTAAAAATGAAAAAATCTAATGATGAATGATTTAGAGAAGCTAAAGGTGTATTTAGCTCAACATCGAGTAAAAAGGGAACTGGATCGTATTGAGCACAGTCTTTATGTGTGTTGAAATGAGAACACACACCCGATTCATTTGTTTGAGTATAAGTATGGGTATCATGCCATAAAACAATAACAGCATCAGTTTGACCACTTTCTAATTGCTTAGTGTATTCCTGACCATCAATCGTTATATTAGCATCACCAATATCACTTGGCGAAACACCCATTAACCGTACGGCAAAACCATTATGCTTAGCCGCACCTCGAGCATTGATAAAACCTGAAATTGTAAATCCCTGAATTGCATCAGCTGCATCATAGATCACACGTAACTGCTCAGATACGACTAAATCGTTTAGGTCATAATCACCGATGTTTGGCCAATTATCTTCAAATGCTAAAGTGACTGAATCATTCTGATTTGGATAATAGCTGCTATATGCTCTATTATAATCATTAGGGAATTCATCACTCTCATCAATGACTCCATCTGCGTCACTGTCATTAACTTGCGGAACAACGACCAAACTAGAACTATCAATAGCAGCTTCTGGATTTGCTTTGACACTAAAAACCGCATCATTAAAATCATTATCCCCCCAAGTTCTGGGTAGGTCTTCAAATCCAAGAATAACTTCAGAAACTTCTTCATCATATAATAGAACAAGATGTTGACGTAACGAGGGGTCCGTTTCAGGGTTTAAATTTTGTAATGAATAATAATATGGTACTGCTGTAGGTTTAACACCGGTATCATACCAAAAGCCATTAGCCGCAATAAAAAAACCAATATGGGTATCAGCTGGAAATACACCTAAGCTTAAACGATGTCCATTGGTTAAATGCGGATAGGACAAGTTTGGAAAGACAATTATTTCACTAACCTCTGCTGCTGTTTCTGGTGGATTGTTCGGATCGAAAACAAAATAACCAAACGAATTTTTATAGCCTGCACCTTCATGGATAAAAGTAACAAATACTTCTGCTTCTTCGGTTAAGCTAATAGTAGAGCCAGTATCGTCTGTTAAAAATGCTTCATTTATCTCAGTTTCGGGTAACGCGTTATTAATTCTAGCGAAAAACTCAGGACTGTAATCATTATAACTCCAGATTAAGTTATCTGGTTTACCGATACTTTGCTGATAGCCTAATGGCCATGGTTGCCCACTAAGAAAGGTCCACTGATAGACACCATCGACTTCGTCAGTTGCTCGAGTAACCGTTGTAAAGCCTATGAGTATAATAATGGCAGTGATGTTCCGTATAAAAGTCATGTTGTTACTCCTAATTACCTATCCAAAAGAATCAAACTTCTGTTTATAGTTATAGCTACTAACATGCCAACAACGTAAGCAATTGAAAAACTGTGTCATTTATCGTTTTCCTCTCTATATTCATATTTAAAATTTGCATAATGCAACGCAGGAATGCGAATTATCAGACTATTACTTAAAAATCCTTTGATAGTCTTTAAAAATTCATGCAAGTTATTGATATAAAGAACGTTTAAAATCTGGTGTCGTTTTTGCTTATTATATATAGCCCTATGAGCTGATTAACTAATTAGGTGACCTTTATGAGAAATAAAACATTAGTACTGAGTATTGCGTTAAACGGATATCAATGGATGTATAGAAATGAACTCGCCTCACACTATCAATATGCCCAAAGGCACGGTTACGAACATCAAGCAGTGACTCGTCCGTATATTTCGGAATTAGGTGTAGAGTGTTGTTGGCTGAAATTAACATTGATGCGAGCGGCTCTATTGTCTGGTTATGACAATGTACTATTTCTGGATGCCGATACTGTAGTCAACTCCAATTGCCCTAGGCTAACTCGCGTATTTCAAAGAGGTAAATATATTTATATGGCCAAAGGATATTCAAAGCGATTTAATTCTGGGGTGCTTATCGCAAGGAACAGTGAGCAAACGATTACCTGGCTTACGAGGATAATTAATGCTCGGTTTAATCCAGTAGAAAAAGAGAATGATGTAGGTTGGGGGGAGAATGGCCATGTAATTGAATTAAGTAAAGGAGTTAGTTTTATTGCAGAGCTAGATCAAAGATGGAATAACACTTTCAACTATCAGTTAAATGACTATATTCGTCATCACAATTGCGGACCGATGCGAACAGGTTTCACCCATAACTTCTTTCATAAAATCATTTTTTTCCTTTCAGCTAGGCTCTTAGCTTACTTTGACGGTAAACACTTAGCATCTGAACATAAACAGGTTGAAAGTGTCCTAACCCTTGAAACAAACATGATCATATCAATTTACCCTAAACTCACTTCTTTCTAGAAATTCACAATGAATTGCAAAATGATAATTCAATTATTATTTTGCAATAACTTATCTTTTACCTTTATAAATATTTGAATAAAAAGTACAAAGAAAATAACTTAACCCTTTAATATCAGGATGATACATAAACAAGCAAGGTCGGCACGCTTTAAGCATACTACTATGTAACCAGCAACGATTTAGGTTATTTGAAATGAAAAAAACTAAACTAACACTTCAATCAATGGCGCAATGCTTAAAGCATTACGATTCCATTAAAACCACTTACAGTGGAACCTATATTGACCGTCCATTAGCCATTATACTCATTTTGATACTACTCCCCTGCTTCCTACTCAATACTTTGCTGGCCTTAATTACCAGAAAGAAAATATTGTTATTACTGCGTAAATCTGATGCTTTAAATCAACAAGTTATATTACATAGTTTTAGTTGTGGTCTTTGGGTGAAAAGTGCCGTTTTGTTCGATATTTGTTTAGGAAAGATTTCTTTTTGTGGAGTTCCTTTAACTCACAGTCTTTCACCCGATATACAGTTCTGTATTTTGAACCAGATAAAAAGTAGAGCGGGGATTTTTAGTTTGTATGATTTGCACCTTAAAACCGGCCTTACTATCATGAGCAAAGCGAAATTATTGGAACAGCAATTGAATGGTAATCTTGCTGATTATATTACCCTTATTATAAAAAGCTTCATGGCCATTTGCCTTTATGGTCAAACCGTTAATAAATTAAAAACGGCCAGCCATTTACCTTTATTTGGTTTGAAAGTTAACAACGCTTCCATGGAAGATGCCGTTAAGTGGATAACGGATACCAATACAAAGCTCAATAAAACCCAAATAGGTTTTTTTATCAACGCAAACTCAATTAATTTATCAATAGAAAAGACTCAATTCTTCAAGGAATTATCAAAAGCAAACGCCTTGTTCGCAGACGGTTCAGGAATGAGATTGGCAGCTAAAAGAGCGGGCTACTTGCTTAATGATAATAATAATGGCACAGATATGCTGCCTCACTTGTGTAAACGTTGTGTTGAAAACAACCAATCTATATATCTTTTTGGTGCCGCACCAGGTGTTGCCAGCAAAGCTGCCAATACTTTAGTCAGCCAATTCCCAGAACTTAATATCGCTGGCACAGAACATGGTTTTAATGCAGATAATAATGATGAGCAAATAATAACCGCAATAAATAACAGCGGTTGTGATATTTTGCTCGTCGCTATGGGTTCTCCATTACAAGAACAATGGTTACTAAAACATCGGGACCAGCTGCAATGTAAAACGGCATTAGCCGTTGGAGGACTATTTGACTTTTATTCAGGAACCATTTCACGCTCACCTATGTGGTTAAGAGAAATAGGAATGGAATGGGTTTGGCGCTTATTACAAGAGCCTAGCAATAAATTCAACCGTTATGTTATAGGTAATCCACTTTTTTTATACAGAACTTTTTTTCTTGGTTTAGTAAATACGGGAGTTAAATAATGGCTATTCAAATTTTACGTCAATTTAAAAATCATTCCTTCGTTACGAATACTAACAATGGCCCTTTTGAAAGTTACAAACACAAAGGCATACCCGTTATCTTACAACAAAGTGTCGCACTACTTGCGTTAATATTGATTAGTCCATTACTCCTATTAGTGATGATTCTAATAAAAAGTGAAAGCTCAGGCAAAGCGTTGTTCTCCCAAATAAGAGTAGGTGAGAATGGTCGGCATTTTAAAATGTACAAGTTTCGTTCTATGTATTTAAAATCAGACCCTAGTTATCAAGAACCAGATCCATCACAAAGTTCTCGTGAAGGTGTTTGCAAAAAATATATCAATGATCCTAGGATCACGAGAACAGGTCGGTTTATTAGAAAGTATTCAATCGATGAAATTCCACAATTGTTTAATATTGTTAAAGGCGATATGTGCTTGGTTGGACCAAGACCGGCATTGTCTATTGAAACCTACGAATATGATAATTTGGTACAACCAAGATTATTTACTAAACCTGGCTTAACAGGTTTATGGCAAGTATCAGGACGGGCAGATACAAATTTCGAAGAACAACTGCAACTAGACAAAACGTACATTAAGCAACAAAGCGTTTTAATGGACTGCAAAATAATAGCACTCACAATTCCTGTTGTGCTAAGCGCCAAGGGTGCTTATTGAATAGCCCTTTGAGCATATGTCTAGTAACAATACATCTTAATTTAAAGCCATAAGTGAATTGATAATTCTCATTATCAATTCACTTTTTATTGACTCATTCTCTGGACAATCGCAATTTGCAAACGTGATAAATCGCATCGCAAGTTGCAAAATAGACAGTTCCCTCAACGCCACATAAATAAATAAGTCCTAAAATACAATAACTAACAATAAGTCACCACTTGGTATGTTAACTGCAATTGTATATATAGCAAAAGTCATTAGGGAGAATTTTATGAGGTTTCATACATTTAAAAAATACAAAATGATACCACTGCTTGTTGCCTTACTTGGGACATTATTTACGCAAGGCTGTGCAAAACACTCTTCAGAAGCAATGGATAACGCAGCGCTTAGATTTTATGGCACGCCTGCTGCTAATGGTGATGACTTTATTCATGAACATGCCGCACAAAATGCATTTTCAGATGGCTTAGATTGTAAAAGATTTAAGGATATGGGGGCAGCATTGAATTATAGAACGGATAAGCCATTAAACTTAAATAGATTAAATATTATTGCTACCGGCGAAAACGATCCTGTTCTTGCGCAAGGTTTATTATTAAGCCCAGGCGATCTGGTAGAAGTATTAATTGAAGATGGTGAAGGCTTTAATGGTCGTTTTATTATTGATAACGCAGGCTACATCAAACTTCCATTAATAGGCATAATTGAAGCAGGTGGTGCAACCACTAATAAATTAGAAACCAAAATAGAATTAGCGCTTATTAGAGCAGAAATTTTTCAACCTGATAGCGCCAGCGTTACGATTCATGTATTAAATTGGTCATCAATTGAAGTTTCTGTTTCCGGTGCTGTTTTTCAACCAGGCACTGTATTAATAAACAAAAAACTCAGAACACCTCCAAATCCAGAACATTTAAAAGCATACGGAGATTTTTCATCCTCTCGGTTATTATCTGAAGCGATCAGAAATGCCTCTGGCGTCAGACCTGACGCTAAATTAGATCAAATAATTCTGTTACGTAAAGGATGGCAAGTGCAAATAGACATGACAGGTATGTTAACTGGAGACTTAGTGACAGATTATCCGTTAGTCGCTGGCGATCGTGTAATTGTACCAAGTACCGGCTGTTTTCAAGAACATTTAGTCAGACCAAGTCTAATTACTCCTAAGGGCTTTCGCGTATTCATGTCTAACCTAATTGACTCAGCTGGCGACAATGCTAGTGCTGCAGTTGGGAAATATGCAACGAATCTACCGTATGGCACCCGTTTACTTCAGGCGGCAATTTCGGCTAATTGTGTTGGCGGAAAAGACTGGACCAATGCCCCTCGTCGTATCGTGCTTGCCAGTAAGAACCCTATAACAGGTGAAACACAAGTAATAGAACGCTCTGTTGAGCAGCTATTGATGATGCCTAGCCAAGGAAATATTAACCCTTATTTAATGCCTAACGACGCTGTCGCTTGTTATGACTCCGATATCACAAACTTCCGTGATATCGCAAAAACAGTTGTCGACTTTATTGTTCCTTTTAAATTGTTATAGGTGCTTTATGAAATATCCTATGGTTACATTAACGAAATATGGACTTGTTAGAGCACAAATATACGCTATTTTAAAACGTCCATATTTAGTGGTTGGTACGGTCTCATACTTGTTTGTTGCTATGCTAATAATTCTTTACCTAAATAAAGCACCTTCATACAGCAGTGATATGGAAATGGTTTTACCGGGTACTGGTAGTAGTAATAGTGTATCGCTCAACGATATTGGCCAAGTCGTTTCCCAAACCAATACGCCCTTCTCTGGTGGCGGTTTTAATCCAAGAGTCAATTATAAAGAGATGCTGTCTAGCCGTGGGGTTAGAGAACGCGCGGCCAAAAGCTTAAACCTTACACTTGATCAACTGGGTAAATCAAAAATTGTTCTAACTGAACAAACATCAATCATTTCTGTACTCGTTAGCGCTAAAAGCAAAGCATTAGCACAAGCAAAAGCATTTGCTTTATATGAGTCATTGCAAGATGAATTAAATATCCTAAGAGCTGACGAAGTTTTACGTCGTGACCAAAGTATCAAGCAAGTATTGGATCAATACCGAGAAAGAATGAACATCACTCGTAATGCTATTGTTGATTTTCAGCAACGATCTATTGTTGTTTCGACAGAGCAAATGAACCAACTTGTAAATACCCTTTCAGGTGTAAAAGAGAAGCAACTGTATGTAAAAGCTGAGGCTAATCATTTACTCCAATATATCAACCAATTGAGTGAGGATTTAGGTGTTTCTGCGAAACTCGCAGGACAAGCTTTTACTCTTCAATCTGATGTGGAATTTAGAGCGTACATGACTGAGTTAAAAGAAAGCATAGTACAATTAACAGAATACAGTTCACGTTGGGGTATCAACCATCCAAAAGTAAAAGCTCAGCAAAAACGGTTGAACTTCACTCGGATTTCAATCAATCAACGCAGTAGTCAAATATTTGGGGTAAATTCTAGTGAGATATTTAATTCGCTAAATTTAGATTTAAACCCGAAACGCTCTGAACTATTCGCTGATTTAATTGAAGCGTATGCTAAACATAAAGGCCAAAGCTCGATGGTTAATGATTTAGGTCGTTCAGCAGATCACTTGAGCGACCAATTAAAAATTTACTCACGTGAAATCGTTGAATTAGAACGACTGCAAAGGGAATTCAATATGGCAGAAGCAATCTTTACCTCAGCTGCAGCTAGGCTTGAGGCGAGCAAATCTGATGTTTTTGCTTCATATCCTGTACTGCAAATGTTAACTACTCCGTCTTACCCTGTTACACAGAGTAGCCCTAAGAATATTATTGCGATAATAGCAGGAATATCAGGTTTTATATTTATAACCTTTGGACTATTTATATTAAAACAAAGAAGAAATTTAATACAAATTCTGTTAAAAAAAGGTTGAACTGCTGAAATAAATTAAAGGCCTGCGACACACCAATGTTGATACGCTTAATATGTCGATATTATCTTAATCTAGCTCCCTTCTAGGTTAAATTTTATTCAACCGAACTTAGCATGTATGGTTATGATTGGCCTTGTTAAAGGCCAATCATCATTTATAAGCGATCAAGCCACATTGAATTGCAAATTGAAAATCAAATGTTTTATTTTGCATATTTGTAATTCCCCCTCATACACACAAAACATTAAACCTCAACAATATAACAATAAATAACAGTACTTTACAAAAAACACAACCATTGGCACAGCATGTGCAATTGATAGGTTAATGACCTTCTATTAAGTTAATTAAGATATGACTACAACAAACATTAGCCTAAATTCTACTGAAGAAAAACTCATCTGGTATGGGTTAACGTTAACCTATCCATTTTTTGCTTTCGGTGGCTTATATGTTATGGGGTCAGTTATAGGCTGGATGATTTTTGCCATAGTTTTACTTCGTTGGTACGTCAATGGCAAAGATGAGCTTGCGGTTATCCCTGTTATCGTTTGGTTATGGATCATTGGTGGGTTACTGATGTTTGTAGCACTAATTATTGCCCATTCTAACTGGGACTTAGGCGTGGCTAAAACGATTAAGTCATCAATTGGATGGGCTAAAGGCTGGGCTCTGTTACCGCTATTTCTTTTCCTTGGTGCATTTGTAGATATTAAACCTAAATTAATTATTAGAGCAATATGTATTCTGTCTTTTCACACCTTAATTTTCGCAGTAATCACTTTTGTACTTTATAAAGTCGGTATAAATGGTGATTTGTTTATTTCCCCTCTGCAAGTTATCGGTGGCCCTGGAGAGAGTTTTTTCAAGGTAAGTTTCTTTGGACTTAACCCCGAGTCAGGTGTAGGTCGTTGGAGATTCTTCACCCCGTGGGCACCAGCTGCTGGTTTTATGGCGTGCTTATTTTTAATTTTCAGCTGCCAAGAAAAAGATGACTTTTGGAAACGAGCCGGTATTTTAGGAAGCTTTGTAATGTGCTTATTATCGCAATCTCGTGCCGGTTGGGCAGTCTACATTGCTTTGTTACCATTATGTTTACTGAGTAAATATTTTAGAAATCCGCTTTGCCTTCTTATTTTTGGTATCGCCATTCCGGTTATTCTTATTTTGGGTGAACCGGTATTTAACTGGCTAAATACTAGCTACCTAGATCTTAAAGCATCACGTCCTAACTCAACGAGGGTACGTAAAACGTTAGAGGTATTAGCGTTGCAACGCTGGGAATCTGAAGCTCCTATCTGGGGACACGGCATTGTCGAGAAAGGACCTAAAATTGTAGAAGCTATGCCAATTGGCTCACACCATAGCTGGTACGGTTTATTATTCGTTAAGGGCATAGTTGGATTTTTAGCTTTAGCAATACCGCTGATCTATACCAGTGTTTATTTATTGTGGCAAAGTCTAAAAAGTAAAATCTGTTATCACGCGGGTTTAATGCTTTCAGTGATTATTTGTTATTCATTTTTTGAAAATCTAGAAATATTAAGTTTTATTTTTTGGCCTGCTCTTTTATGGATAGGCATTTCCCTTAACCCACTGAAATCAGGAGAGCGCTATGCTTAAGAAATACGATGCTTATTTAGTTGGCTATTATGGTATGAGCAACAGCGGTGATGATGCGTTAATGTATGCTACCGCATGGGCAGCCAAACACCTTACTGGATTCAACAATACTAAAGTAGGTTTGTATGGTGATTACACGAGAGAAACTAAGTGTGATCATAAACTGGCCTTAAAGTTTAATCAGATGTTCCCCGGTCAAAATAGGTTGTTACATTATAAAACAGCTCTACAAAGTGAGCGTATTATTTTTGGTGGAGGTTCAGTTTTACATAGTGAAACAGATATAAACCTTAAACGACAGCTGATGTCTTTATCAAGCCCTAAAAAAAGTTTAGCGGTAGGAGTTGGTATTGGTCCATTTAATTCTATTGCTGCAGAAAAATCTTGCGCCAAGTTTTTAAATGAATGTGGTTATATTGGTGTTAGAGATAATGAAAGCTTAGCAATAGCACAAAGTATTGCCCCAAGAGCGAACGTTAAAAAGACCTTCGATTTAGCACCATTATTATTACTAAATTCAAAACGATATCAACCTCAAAATAAAGAGCGTAAAGGTATCGCCCTAACCTTGTGCTCTGTTGCTACAAACTCAATGGGAGAAACAGATAAAGCTTCGGAAGAAAGAAGGTTCGTACAGTTTGCAGAACTCATTACCAATTTATATGTGAAAACGGGTGAGCCAATCACCTTAATAGAATTTAACGGTCACAGTATCTTAGGGGATTGGAAAATTAACAATAATATTTTCAGTAAACTTAACAAAAACATCCCGATTAATATAAAAAAGTATGATCCAAATCCTATTGCTTTACTTGAAAACCTTGCAAGTTACAAAGCCATTTTAAGTATGAGGTTACATGGTTCCATATTAGGTTACTTAGCTAATACACCTGTTTTATCTATAAATTATCATAGTAAATGTAAAGGCTGGTGTGACGAGATAGGCATGCCAAAAGAGTATCAAATAAATTTATCTGAGCTAAATGTTGAAAGTATTGTTAATAAAATAACACAAGGTTTATCAAGCGAATTTAGACAGCCTACTTTATCGCTTGACGCCGCTTTACAAAATTCGTTGTCTAATTGGAGTATTCAAAATGAAACATATAAATTTTACAGTAATTATTCCGCTATTTAATAAAGCCGAACATATATTACGAACATTGAAAAGCGTGGCATGGCAAAAATATCCCGCTGCTGAGATAATCATTATTGATGATGGCTCTACAGATGATGGCGCTATGCTTGTTAAAAACGCAAAGATTAAAAATGTTAAAGTCATACACCAAGCAAACCAAGGTGTATCAGCTGCCCGCAATAATGGTGCAGCATTGGCAAACCATGAATATATTGCATTTTTAGATGCCGACGATCAATGGTTACCGCTATTTTTGGATGAAGTGTCGCGTTTAATTACCAAATTTCCACAAGCAGAATTTTTCGGAACTAACTATCAAATTGTAGAAACGGCAAACCATTATGTTGATGCAAAAATTAAACTTGAAAATATAAACCCAGAAGGTGTGATATTAGAAGATTATTTTAAAATTTCTTCACAAGGTGATTTACCTTTCACTATGTCATCGATGGTTATTCAACGTTCATTATTTAATAAAATTGGTGGTTTTCCACTTAATGAACCCATTGGCGAAGACCAAGACTTATTTTGTCGAGTAGCATTAAATGCAGAAATTGCTTATTCACCTAATATTCATTCGTTTTACCATAAAGATGCTCAAAACCAAGCAAGCAAAAATAATATTCCATCGACAGAATGTCTTTTTAGTAGAAGAATCACTCATGTCGCTAGAAAAGATTATAGAAAGCAAGAAGCCGTACATATGCTTAAATATAGTGCTGCACATTTATGTCATCTTGCAAAACTCAACATAGGTGACGGACATTTTGACCAAGCAAGGAGATTATTGTCGGATCCTCGCTGTAAATTAAAACCTAAACATTTAATCGGCCTTTATGGACTATCATGGCTTAAGCAGACAGAGCATTGGTTGGCAAAAACATTTCATTGCCAGCATTGATAGAGTCACAGCTCCCCTTCTGCAATAGACAAGTAGATAACCCGAGAGATGAACATTTTCTCAGGTTATCTACTGACATTTAAATCTAACAAATGCGCATGCATAAATACTTCACGCTAAGATGATATTAGTGACAGAGAGTTGTACAACAGGTTTTGTTATAGCGAGCCTGATTTTAGTAATATATACATGATTAAGAGGCCCCTATTCTTTATCCGCTTGATCCAACTGAAACAATTAGCGTATGTTAAACTTAAGAAAAGAATCACCTGCTTTTTATTCAGTTAATTTTCTTTTAACCTTATTGATAAAAGAAGGCTTTAAGTCACATAATAGTTCCTTGTTTTTATTGCAATCAGCAGTAAATTTAGTCGCCCAATCAATGTTTCTTTGATTACTCTGCTTTTTTGTCACTTGATCTTTAGGGATTTTACTTTGATCTATTTCACAGTTAACAAAACTGGCAATGCTTTGTAAGGCATCAGCAAGGTTGTTACAAATATTATCAAAATCCATTTCAATATAATTACAGCCATTAGCCGCTAGTGCGTATCTCCATGATGAGTTATCAAGAATGATACTGCGCAGTGATTCATCAATCTGTTTAAAGTCATATTTTGAATCTTCACTCACTAGCTTTTGCCCTGAAATCCAGCCCCCCGTCTGACTTGCTATTGATAAAGAAACTGCCTGCTCTAGGACATTCTCCCTGGAGAGTAGAATATAATATGCGTTAGGGAAACATTTGAGTACATTTTCGAAACCGCCAAACACCTTGATGTGTGAATAATGAATCTTTATCCCAAACACGCCATTAGGTGAAGTTCTGCGTTTTTTAAGTTCCGCGATGGTATCTTGCAAATTATCAGTGTTAAGTTTGTTTTTCCATTCATCAAGGTTTGCCAAGTTTGCATATTCTAAAGGAAAACCAAATGCATCTGTTTTATGCAATGCATGCCCGAGCATATGACTACCGCACCTGCCAGTAGATGCGATAATCAAAATTTTGGAGGGATTTTCAACTCTCGGGAAATCATGCTCATTTGAAAACTGATCTTCATATAAATTCATTTGTTTACCTTTAATATATTTACATAGACACAATGACTCCCCATGAGGTGAAAGACTTTAAACATGGGAGGATCAACAACCTTAAAATTGTGGTTAGCATTTCAGAAAACAATATACTTTTTATTGGCTTAGAAGCCATAAAACATTTTCTGACCTTACCTTTAGTAAAGACTAATACCGTGTAAAATCAATTCATTTAGCAAAAATATCAGTAATTAAACAGGATCTAAAAAGTTCACACATGTATTGTAATTTTAATAGTCATATCTGATGATTGTTATCTCTACCTAATCTTTAAATAATTGATGTTTTACTTACCTTAATTATAATTTTACAATTCAGTCCTCCCTTTAACATCAGGTAATATCAATTGAACAATATTGGCTTAGGCTGCTCAAATTTCACTATCGGGGTATACATAGGAAATAAGCCTAATATGCATGAATATCAGCAACTAGAATTTATTACTCCTGTAATACCTGATGAGATAAACACCATTAATAAAGCGTGTGGTAATGGCTGGCGTAAAGTTTTTAATGTTTATGCAAAGATGCTTTATACCCTTGATAAAAAACATTTCGGCTTTTCAGAGTTCGCACCGACTTGGCAAAAATATCGAGATAATTTTTTACTTCAGCCCAACTCTAAAGTAGCTTTATTATTTTCTGCTCCACAGCCCACTATAAACAAAAATTCTTTGCATATTATTTGTGGAAAAACCTATGCTAAGCACTTGTTAGCGACAGGACAATTGGAGGCTAATTTTATTTGGTTAGATGACGAATTCGCAATTGATAAGACACAAAACCTAATCGTGTGCCCATATTTTGATTATCGACAGTTATCGAATATTAAAATTGATAAATTGGCGTGTTTACTAAAAGAGCTAAAAAGCCTATAACTGTTTTTCATTCGTTCATATAATGTTAAATTCATGTATACTAAAATCATTAAAGGAGAAAATAAAAAGCCTCATGATTAGGCAATCATAATAAACATCACTTTAATATTGGAATACATCATTGCCACATTTTAATAAAAAAATACTTTTATTCTTTACAATAATTTTAACCTTTTTCCCTTATTCAACTGTTACAAGTTTCCTTAAAACCCCATCATTACTTTGGCTCGATTTTCCCTCATTTATTTTACAGGCTATAAGTGTATTTTTTGTTGCTTATAGCTGCTTAGAGACTAAGTCCCATTCATTAAAGTTGTTCTGGAAATTTTTATCACTCGCTATTATCATTGATCTTATTGCAGGTATTATATTTGCTGGTGAATACATAAATGCCTCTGGGATACTGAAAGATTTTTTCTCATTGTTCAGCTATTTTTTCATCTTACTTGCTATAGAAACCAACCCTCATTTAAGTGAAACGCCTCTCAATAAATATATCGCAGGCAGAGTGCCCGCAATATTTTTTACCTTAACTTGTTTTTGCTATTTCGTGTTACTACCCGAAGAGTTTTCAGCTACTTCAGAGCATAAACTTTTGCCTTCATCATTATTTCATATCACGATAACTGGGCTTATATTTGCTAGACTGATCGTCTGTGTCATTTCTTGCCGTGAGAAATTTTGGCTCTGTGTTTATGGACCACTGTCTATTGCTTCTTTGGTATTGTTAATTGATAACGTTAATTATTACTACCTCATTCAAGAACAAGCCATCTATGTAGACAACTATATAAAAAGCTTAATACAGTTTATTCCCTATTGTGCTCTTATCATTTCAGCAAATGCATCATTGAATAATCAAAAACCAACAAAACCTATCGCAAAAGACACCTATCCCGAGCTTTATATTTTACTACTAGTCAGTGTTATTTTTACTATTCATATATTAGGTTTAGAAATTGATTCACCCTATATTAGTAATTCTTATTGGCAGTCTTTTGTTATAGGAATTTGGGGAGTGATAGCTTTCGTTTTGGTCGTACTAATCGCTTACAATAAAAGAAAACATACTTTAGGCTTCAAGGAAAAAGTTTTTACTCAACGAATAGAGCAGCAAGCGTTGTCACAAAAGAATAATACCTTAATCAATTCAATTCTTAATAGTGAAGATAAAGCCATCGTATATGCATCTAACAATGCTATTTTAACCACGTCTATTGAAGGGGAAATATTATCGTCAAACCCTGCTGCAGTTCAAATGTTCCAAAGTTTAGATCATGAATTAAAAGGTACAAATGTTAGTTTGCTGTTCTCAACTGAAGATACAATGCATTACTTTTTTGACTTTAAAAGTAATGTTTACGCATTACAACGTAAAGATATTGGCATTTCGTTAGAGTGCGTAGCTCGTCGCACTGACGGTACTGAATTTCCTGTACAAGCGGAATTACAATGGGCAGACCGCGAAAATAATCCCCTTATTGTTATTACTTTTATTAATTTAACTGCACGAAAATTATCAGAAAAACAAACGTTAGATTTAAAAGATAAATTCATCGCTAATATCTCTCATGAATTCAGAACACCGTTGACTATTATTAATGGCATTTTGGATCAATATCTATTGAAAGATCACAGTAAAGAAGAAGGACTCGAACTAACCACTGCTAAGCGCAATGGCTTAAGGTTAGTTCGAATGGTTGAACAACTATTAGAGTTGTCACGTCTTACTGATAACCCTAAACTTTCACTATCAACTTATCGATTAAGCCAGTTAATGGCCATGCCTATAGATTCATTTTCTCGTTTAGCAAAGCAAAACGATTTAAGTTTTGAAGCTAATATTTCCAAAGAGCTTTGGCTGGAGTGCGATGCGCAAGGTTTTGAAAAAATAATCTTCAATATCTTGGCTAATGCGATCAAATATACACCCGCTGGTGGAAGTATAAAAGTCAGTGCTTTTAATGAACAAGATAATATTATCATAGATATTACGGATACCGGCATCGGAATTAACCAAGAATCACAACTTAAAATTTTTGAACGTTTTCAAAGAGCTGACGATGAAAAAAATCATGGAGTATTTGGTGTTGGCATTGGTTTGTCTTTAGTTAATGAATTGGTAAAAGCTCATCACTGGAGAATAAACTTAGTCAGTGAATATAATAAGGGCAGTAAGTTTTCTTTATCTATTCCTTTAGCAACGGCTGTAGCAGTTGAAACTCAAGTACCAACTAGCGTATCGGAAAGTGAAGTTTCATCTTTATTATTAGAACAAAATAACAATCAAACCAAGGTGAATAATCACCTGCATAATGTCGTGTTAGTTATAGAAGATAATCTAGATATGCAAAGCCACATTAAACGCGTGGTTGAACAACAACATCATTGTTTGTTGGCGATAAGCGGCGAACAGGGTCTTTTACTTGCCGAAGAGTATATTCCAGATCTTATCGTGTGCGATATTATGTTAACGGGCATTGATGGTTTTGAAGTACTTAAACAATTAAAAGAAAATGAACTCACCGCACATATACCGGTTATTTTATTAACCGCACGTTCTGACTTAGAGAGTCGCCTTCACGGATTAAATTTACAAGCGGATGAATATTTAAGTAAGCCGTTCAACCAACAAGAGTTGTTAATTCGAATTGAAAATTTGATTAAAAATCGTAAACAGCTCCAGCAAAACTATTTACATAAATTTCGTGATAACCTCAAAGAAGAGCGAAAAGACAATAGCGTAAAAAAAGTGTCTCAGTTAACCTGTACCGAAGGCGCTATTTTATCGGTAGACGAAAAATTTATAGAAAAACTAGAAACACTTGTGACGAAAATGTATTTGGAAACTGATTTAGGTATTCAGCAATTAGCCAGTAATATGGCAATGAGTGAGCGTCAGCTACAACGAAAAATGAAAGTAATACTTGGCACAACACCTAACAATTTCATTAAAGAATTTCGCCTAGCAAAAGCACAAATACTCCTGCAAAATGGCTCTAAGATAGGTAGGATTGCTTTAGATGTTGGCTTTTCTTCACAAACCTATTTTGGTCGTTGTTTTAAGGAATCTTTTAACTGCACTCCCAAACAATACCAACAACAACTTACTAAAAATTGAAAGTGATACGTCTATCCTTGCTTAACTAAAATGTTGTGTTTGAGTGCAGATAAATTAACGCCTTGAATAACCTCTAAATAACTAAACGGTTGTTTTTTGGGCTCACATAAACCAAGCCAAGCGATGGCATTATCTTCGCTTGTTAATTTCAAACCAAGTTCAATCATCACACTGACTTGATCCCATGAAATATCCATAGGTTGCTCTCGATTAAAAGGGTAAAAAGAATAGGCAACATTCACCGCTATATTATCGTCGAACTGCTTTTCAAATCGACTCGCTAACCTTGCTGCTAACTCACTGGCGTTATTTTCTTTTTCGTAACCAATAACAGCAAAGGTATCGTCAGACCAACGAACCACTAAATCATCGTTATTTCGGCTAAATAGTAATAAATCAGTAATGTTAATGAGTTGGCTATTACTAACATCTGTCCGTTCATTCACTTGTACCATTAAGACGTAAAGTCGAGGTAATGTGCTTCTTTGTACCGGTAAAATATTTAGATGAATTTGATTCATTAATTGACTTGTTTGCTCTATATAAATATCCAAATATCGACGACTTCTCACCCCTGTTATCTTGTCTACCGTAGCTGCTTTTTCAAGTAGTTTATTGGCATGTTCAAGTTCACTATTTTTTGATTGAAATTTTTGAGTTTTCTCTTTTACTTGCTCTTTGAGATAGATTTGTTGCTGCTGCTCAACTAATAACTTGCGGTTTAAAAAACGAGAATATACTAATAACGTTAAAGCAACGGCCATGGCATATAACAAATAGGCCCACCAGGTATTCCAAGGCGCGGGTTGTACAATAATATTAAGTGATAAACTTGGCTCGCTCCAATTATTGTCACTATTGCCAGCAATAACCTGTAATTTATAATTTCCTGCAGGTAAGTTAGTATAAGTGGCTCGTCGTGATTTTCCTGCATCTATCCACTCTTGATCAAAGCCTAATAAGCGATATTTATAACGTGTCGATTCCGGGTTTGCATAATTTAACCCGACATATTCAAACGACACTAATTGGTCTGTATGTTGCAATTCTATTGCTGATAAATCTATTAACGCACTATCAAAATGAATGGGTTCATTCAACTTAAAAATATTTGTCAAACGTACCTCAGGTGCAAGTAAAATATGGTGGCCGTTATCTGGCAAAACAGTTGAAAAACCTTTACCCGCGCCAAAATATATCGTGCCATTTGCCCCTTTAAATATCGAACCATGATTGTAATCAAGATCAACTAATCCATGACTTAAATCAAAATGCTTGAAACTTTCTTTTTCTGGAGAGTAGCGTGAAACACCTTTATTAGAACTTAGCCAAATATCGCCAAATGTATCTTGAACCATGCCGTAGACGGTTTGACTTTTCATTCCATCTTTCGTGTCAAAATGTTTAAATTCAAAGTTTTGTTTTATGCGATTTTGATAGGTTAATTTATTGAGTCCAGCAGCTTGTGTACCAACCCAAAGGTTTTTGTCACTGTCTAGCAACATAAACCATGCTAAATCACTAGAGATACTCGCAAGGTTCTTTTTGTCATTTAAAATATGAGTAAACGTTTCTGTTTTAGGGTCAAATCGGTTTAGCCCTCCACCATAAGTAGCGACCCAAATAATGCCTTGTTCGTCTTCCAAAATATGCAAAATATAATTATTACTTGGACCTTTTTCAGGGACATCTTTATTGTGGTTATATCGTGTAAAGGTACCATCCTTATTTAAGCGATTTAGCCCTTGATAAAAAGTAGATACCCACAGCCGTCCATCCTTACCACGAATCACATCAGTAACACTATTTGCAGAAATTGACTGATTGTTTTTCTCATCATGTTGATAAGCTGTTATTTTTTTATTTTCTAAATTAATATTATATAACCCAGATGCACGGGTTCCTACCCAAAGACTATCTCCATCGGCAAACATGGTCATTATTCTTAAATCAGCAAAGAAGTTATTTAAGTCGATACGGGTGACTTTATCATCTAGGTGCGATAGTTGATAAATGCCACCGCTGTAGGTACTAAAAACGGTATGTTGATTATCTATTTCATCAAAACTTGTAATATTACGACTCGTTAGATCAGGATTATTCTTACCGGTATATTGTGTAAAGGTTGTCATTGCAGGATCCCAACGATTAACCCCTGTAAAGGTACTAATCCACATCATATTATTCTTATCTTCAAAGAAGGTGATTATGTAATCGTGACTTAAACTATAAGGGTTGTTTGGTGCATGAGTATATTGGTTGAAACGATCACTTTCATGATGATATATAGATAAACCATTATCTGTTGCAACCCATACATTATCTTTTGAGTCTTGATAAATATCATTAATTGTATTACTACTTATTCCCTCTTTTACCTCTTTATCAAACAGATAGTGGATAAATTTTTCTGTGATTGAACTATATTTCAGCAAACCATTATCTACTGTGCCTATCCAAATATTACCTTGTTTGTCTGCGAATAAACTATTGATAAATTTGTTTACATAAGTCGCTGTATTATTGTCTCCATATTTTATCGTTTTTATAAAATTACCCGCTAAATCGAAAACTGAAATACCACCTCCATTTGTACCAACCCATATTTCATGATCTTGTGTTTCAGTAATAGCATGAATGGTATTGTGGGAAAGACTGTTTGGGTTACCTAACTTTTGAACAATTTGTTTAACGGTATGTGTGTTTCCTTGCTCTGAGAGTATATTCAAGCCATTTTCAGTACCGATCCAAATATTTCCCGTACTATCTTCAAATAAAACATTAATGCTGTCGTTTGTTAACGGCCTTGTCTTATTTTGTGATGTAATATGAGTGAAGTCTTGTGTTTTATCATGATAAAGATTTAAACCTCCCCCCTGTGTTCCAACCCAGAGTCTTCGTTTTTTATCTGTGAGTATACTGCTGATAACATTTGAGCTTAATGAATTAGGTTGATTTGGATCATGATGAAAACTGACCAACTGATAACCATCAAATCGATGTAAACCTTCCTGCGCACCAAACCACATAAATCCTTGGTGATCTTGTGTGACACTCATCACAAATTGGTAGTAAATAGGGTTATTTATGCCAAAATTTTTGAATAGTTTATCTTCTTGCGCATAAGAAAATAAGTGGATTGAGAGCAGCAATAAAAAACATATTATTTTGTGCATAAAGGAGCTTCGCCTATTATTTATCTAGTTTAAAGATAACCTTAAAACGCAAAAAGCCACAGCTAAGGCTGTGGCTTCCATAAGTTTTTTAATTATTGCTGTTCAACCCAATGATTAATTGTGATGTTAGCAACTTCATTATCAGTAAGGCTATTTTTCCAAAGTAAGCCATCGGTATTTAGGCTGTTTTTCCATAACAAACCATCAGTACCAACGTTATTCTTCCATAACAAACCGTCTGTTTCGAAATCATTTTTCCAAAGTAGACCATCTGTCGTTGCACTATCTCGCCAAGTTGAGGTATTAGCTGAAAAGTAATTTTTCCATAATAAACCGCTCCCTTCTAGACTCGATTCTTTTCTGTCCCAAACATACTCCTGACCAAGCCCTTCTATATAAAAATTTCCATCTTCATTTATATTTGCGGGTCCAAAATAGTGATTTTCACCCGATAAGTCTTGGCTAATATTTAATGCTTGGTTGGCACAAGAACTTGCACTACTCAATAGTGCGTCGTTAACATTTACAATACCAGCCCCTTGTTGGAAAACACTATAAGCTAAAGTACCGTCTGGTTTAATGGCATTATGTGCACTATCCATCAAACGACATTTAACTTCGTCAGGCGTTAATGTTGGATCATTTGTTAGCATAAGTGCTACCACTCCAGATACTACTGCGGCAGCTTGGGAAGTTCCCGACATTTCAAAGTAACGGCCTCCATCATGAAACTCAGGGTGCTCCATTACAATTTGGGAGTCAAAAGACATTAAACCAGAAAGGTGTCCACCTGGTGCGATAACTTCAGGTTTAACAAAGCCTTCAACCGTTGGGCCAGCAGCACTAAATGTCGCAATTTTATCATCATAAGAGTTGCTAGAAGTGTAATTATCCGTCATCGCACCTACGGTAATAATATAAGGAACATTACCAGGAACTCCTATTGTCATAGGGTCTGGTCCTGTATTACCTGCAGAGGCAACAACAACGATACCTGCTTGCCATGCTTTCATTACAGCTAAATTTAGAGGGTCTTCCCAGTAATATGAACGGACAGGCCCACTAAAAGACATATTTAACACTTTGAGGTTAATTTGATCTTTGACTTGTAGAGCCCAGTCGATGCCTCGAATAACATCAGCGTATGTCGCTTTTCCTGCTCCATCAAATGCTTTTATACCAACAATTGCAGCATTAGGTGCGACGCCGTAAATTCGGCCATATGCGTCGTAATCGCTATTTGCAGCAATACTTGCAACGTGAGTACCATGACCACTTGCTTCATCATCGTAATTACTTACTGTGTTGTTGATAGCATCATAAGTGCCCCAAGCTTTATCTTTACCATATAAATCAGTAGATAATCCTGACAGCTGATCAAGTCCTGTATCTAAAAAGCCTATGGTTACTCCATCGCCAAAATTTCTTACAGAATGTGCTGAAGTGGCATCAATAAAATTAGCAACGACCGCTTTAGGCTGCCATTTACGTTTACCCCAAGCATAACCACTCAGTTCAACCTTATGATTTATTGTTACTTTTAGACTCAAACGTTCTTTTAGTTGTAATAGCTGAGAATTGTTAATCGTTACGGCAACTGCATCAATTAAGGCTAATTGATGTGTTGGCTTAATTTCAAGTAACGCTAGCTCTGTGTTTAATAATTGATAATTACTTGCGGAAATGATGTAAGACTTCGTTTGCAAATCACTATTTTTATCAATAGTTGCATGAATAAACCAAGCTGTAAGACTAACAATACTTAAAAGTGCGAGTGGTTTTATAATTTTTTTTACAGAAATATTCAAAATATTTATCCCCTTTGCCCGTTACATCGTTTAAATACGTCAGGGTAATTTAGTTTACTGCATGTAATTTAGATATCAAAAATAGTACATCCATACAGTTTTTAATAATAAGTTACAAAATACACATTGACTGTGAACATAAACCAAATAAAACCTAAGCTGTAATAACTTATAGCTATATACATATAACCATTTTAAATGAGCATTTGCTAAAATAGAAATATCCAGCTCAAATTATAAGCTGGATATCATGTACTTAGTTGAGATTACTTCTTTGTATCAAAACAACTAATCTAAAAAGTAACGGTGACTTCTGCTGAACAATTACTTGTGCCTTGATCACATACTTTATAAGTAAATGAACCATAAGTTCTGAAGCTATCGGTATATGAACCATCGTTAGCTGTGGTCGTTCTTATAGCACCGTTACGATAAATATCAACATTTGGAGTAACTGCATCAGACCAAGTTACGTCAACTTTATTTTTACCTTTGGCGCGGTATCCTGATGCTTCAGCTGTAATATCACCACCTTCTACTGGAGGAGGAGTAACAACACCACCACCACAACCATTAGCTGTTAAGTAGTCGCTTGCCGCTTTTGCTTTAACAATACCGTGACCAAAGTAGTCATCATGTCCCGTAGCGCCGTTATCTTCTGCTGTTGCTTTTAGTGCATCACGAATATCGGTACCCGTACAACCGTTATGGTTAGACCATACTAGAGCGGCCATACCTGAAACCGCAGGGGTTGCCATTGAAGTACCGCTCATGAAACCATAATCGCTGATACCAATAGTTACCTCAGCTGTATTTGCCGATAATAAAGCCGCTCGATTTTCAAAAGCCGCACCGACTGCTGGAATAGATGTTGCGTTTGTATCACCTAATGTCGCGTACAACATGCCGGCTTCATTATTAATGATAACAGCTCCGATACCACCAGAATTTTCACAGTTTTGGACTTTATCATGGAAAGAGATTACACCTCGGTCAATCAAACAAATATTGCCACTTGCGCCTGAATCCGTTGACTCTGCAGTACCCATGTAAAAAGTACTTCCTGAAACTGAACCCGAGTTCTCCATAGTAGATGCATGAAAAGCAACGCCGTCAGCACTCATTGAAGTACTAATCATAGTTCCTGCTGGATAAGTAGATAAAGTATCAACACCACCGGCAGTTACTTCAACACAAATAGTTTCATCTGTTGTTGTGGTTTGTTTCTTACCACGACCTGAAGTTACACTACAGCTTGGAAATTGTGAGAAATCTGCGATTACATTGTTGTTATCATTAGCACCAACCATCATTACTGAAGAATAACCTGCAGGGAATGAACGTACATTGTTGCCGTCATTGCCTGCTGCTGCTACAACTAAACCACCTGATTCTGTAAAGGCTTTAAATGCGTTTTCTTCAGTGCTGTTTGACCCACCACCACCAAGACTCATGCTAATGATGTTAGCGCCAGCGTCAGAACACATGTTTGCGGCATGCGCTAAATCAGAAGAATATCCCCAACCTGATTCATTAAAAACTTTAATAATATGCATATCGACGCCTGGTGCCATACCAACAACACCCTTGTCGTTATCGGCTGCGCCGATAGTACCGGCTACGTGAGTGCCATGTGGTCCACCGTTTTCGTCCCAATTACCGGTACCTGAATCATTAGTACCGGTAATATTATTCCAAACAAAATCACTGTTAGAGCGATCTAAACCAGAGTCAATAATACATACTTTCATACCTGCTGAAGCGTCAAAACTAACTTGGTCTGCTTGCGACTGAACAACGGCATAAGGAGTCAGCTGAGTTGTCATAGGATTACCAGGAGTATCACTATAAATAGAAAGTGCTTTGCGGCGATGATCTTCTTCAATTAATTGAATGTGTGGATTATTCATTAACCCTTTAACTTGGCTTAAATCTTTTCCTGTAAATGATGCAGCAATGAAACCATTACCGTCTACATTCAATTGTGCGCCCATTTTCTTAGCAAGTGCTTTAACAATTCCTTTTTTACTTTCATCTACCTTAATGATGTATCTGTCGTCAGCGGCTTGAGCTGAAAATGCTGTTGTAACAGCTAGGGCAATTATCGATGTTGCAAATTTAGTAATTTTCATATGTTTTCCACTCTCTAGTTATTATATGGGAACGTTGTTTTTATTATTGCTATTAGCAACGTTGTTTTATTGAGTAGTCCTTACTGCTTATTTTTTATTGTTGTTAGCTAAAATCAGCGTCCTGCCTCTTGCATAAACCGATAATATCAACTCATGAATTATTCCCTAGCACTATAGCGACAGCTTTTCGAACAAGACCGACAAAACAACATTTAAACACATACTTTCAGTAGCTTACACAAAGCCACAAGATATAAACTGTCGGTTTATTGTCAAAAATAGTCCGTCATTTGCTAGTTAAAATATTGTTAACAAGTCATTATTTTGTCATTGGTTTCACTAATTAAACCAATACATAAAAAAAATACGTCGAGGGTTACAACAGTCAACTTTCGAAATAAACGTAATAACAAACGATGGAGTTTATATCAGATGAGAAATAACAAGCGCCTTGCACTAAGTGCAGTAGCCTTATCTATTCTAACCGTAACTAGTGCGGCAAGTTATGCAAGCCAAGCTAAGATCAATAAAGTAAATAAAAGCGGAATGGAATCTGCCCAATCAACAAAATTAAGTTTTGCTGATTGGCGTGCAAAACAAATGCTAGAAAAGCAGGATTTTACTGATCGTTTAATTGTTAAATTTAAAAGCAAGAAAAATGGAAAAACTATTCCTCCAGGATTAGCAAAAAAAGCAGGGTTATCGTTAAAACACGAGAGAACCTTAAAGAATGGTCGTCACAGTATTTCTTTTGGTAAACAAAAGAACATTAAAGATGTGAAAAAAATGATCGCTCGTATGAAAAAAGACTCGTCAATTGAGTTTATTGAACCTGATTACAAACGTTTTTTAATGGCGCAAAATCAACCTTGGGGCATATCAAAAACACAATCAGATCAATTAACTGATAATGACGGCGCAAATATGACCGTTTGTATTATTGATTCTGGTTATGAACAAGCAAACCCAGATTTAAACGCTAACAATGCATCGGGAACCAATAATTCTGGAACTGGAAACTGGTATCAAAATGGAGGTTCTCACGGTACTCATGTAGCAGGCACTATTGCTGGTGTGAATAACAGTGAAGGTGTTGTTGGTGTTATGCCAAACACCAATGTAAACCTCCATATAGTTAAAGTGTTTAATGAAGCTGGTTGGGGTTACACTGGCGAATTAACTGATGCAGTTGATACTTGTGTTAATAATGGTGCAAAAGTAATTAACATGAGTCTAGGTGGTGCAGGTTCAAGTACCACTGAGAAAAATGCACTACAAGCAGCAGCAGATGCTGGTGTACTGTTAGTCGCGGCTTCAGGTAATGATGGTAATACTACATTATCTTATCCTGCATCATATGACTCTGTGATGGCCGTTGGTGCACTCGATAGCAATAATCAACATGCTGAGTTCTCTCAATACACAAGCCAAGTTGAAATATCAGCACCTGGTGAAGCTATTTTATCAACCGTTGCTGGCGATGGCCGTTTAGGTTTTATTAATATAGGTTCAACAACTTACGGTAATGATGACGTTGTTCCACAAACGCATTACATACAAAGCGGCAGTAACTTCATAGTAAGTAATGTTGATAGCAGTGCTAATGGCGTATTAGCCAGCTGTACAATTTCAGGCAGCAGCTATAGTTGTAATAATGTTTCAGGAAATATTTGTTTAGCTGAACGTAATGACAACCAAAAAGGAAGTAATTACCCAGAAATAAACCCTGCTAAAGCTTGTGCTGACGCTGGTGCATCTGGTGTTATTGTTTACAGTGACAGTACTCGTCCTGGTTTACAAAACCCATATTTGGTTGACGCTACTAATGCAGTTTCAATACCGAGTGTTTCTGTTAGTCGCGCTTTAGGTCAACAATTAATGACCCAGTTAGGAGATTCAGCAACGTTAACGGTTAACGGCTCGCAAAACTATGCTTATTATAATGGTACTTCAATGGCTACGCCGCATGTAACCGGTGTTGCAGCAATTGCTTGGAGTAATAACATTAATTGTAGTGCAGATGAAGTGCGCAGCGCGTTAAAGTCAACGGCTATCGATCTTGATGTTGTTGGTCGCGACAACAAAACTGGTTTTGGTTTAGTTCAAGCAAAAGCCGCATCTGATGCTTTAGCAGCAAGTTGTGGTGGTGGTGGCACAACGCCTCCAACTCCTCCAACAGGCAATGCACTTACAAATGGTGTAGCAAAAACAGCTTTAGCTTCTAGTTCTGAACTTAGCTTCACGATGGAAGTACCAACCGGTTCAACCGATCTCAACTTTGCAATGGCTGGTGGTACGGGTGATGCTGACTTATATGTTAAATTTGGCTCAGCACCAACCACTACAAGTTACGATTGTCGTCCATATGCCGGTGGAAATGCTGAAAGTTGTCCGATTAGCACAGTACAAGCCGGTACTTATTATGTGAAGGTTGTCGCTTATTCTGCTTTTACAGGTGTTAGCTTAACGGGTAGTTTCACTGAACCTTCAACAGGTGGCGGAGCGACGGGTGGCAATGCATCAGTAACAGATATTAGTGTTGGTCGTCGCGCATGGACGTATTATACAATTGACGTTCCAGCCGGTATGGCAACATTAGATTTCACCATGAGTGGTGGTACTGGTGATGCCGACTTATATATTAGACGCGGCACAAAACCAACAACGTCAACGTATGATTGTCGACCATATAAGAGCGGTAATAATGAAGCATGTTCATTTACTAATCCTACCGCTGACACATGGCACATTGGTGTTTATGGATACTCAGCTGCCAGTGGTGTAAGTTTGGATGTTGTATATAATCCCTAAATTATCATAAATTAACTTATCACTTTTTAGTGAACACAAAAGGGAAACATTAAAAATGTTTCCCTTTTTATTTCAAAAAAGCCCATATATTTAAGCATGTAAACTAATCATTACTTAGTAAACTTTTCAGTTCATTAAATTAATACCCCTCTTAGACATTTTCAGATAGATTAAGACCTGAACGTTGAGAATAACTCTACTTACCCAAAAAAGGTTTTAGACCAAGGAAAAGTAATGAAAATAAAAAAAATAATCAATTTTGTTAAAAGCAATAAAGCGGTAGCACTTACCCTCACCGCCTCTATAGTATTAAGTGCTTGTGGGGTAGCTGATTCAAACATCACTAAAAATAGCGACAGCCCGAGTATTGAAAAACCTGCAGCAAGTGATTTAAACCTCGCTTATGAGTCTTTTACTTTAGAGAACGGCTTAAAAGTCATTTTACACCAAGATAAATCGGATCCTATTGTCGCAATATCGACTATTGTGCATGTTGGCTCTAACCGTGAAAAACCGGGAAGAACTGGCTTTGCCCATTTCTTTGAGCACATGTCATTTAATGATTCTGAAAATGTACCAAAGGGCTCAAATCGAAAACTCATTCCTGAACTTGGCGGTAGCCGCAACGGTGGGACATGGAGCGATGGAACGATTTACTACGAAGTTGTCCCTAAAGACGCCTTTGATAAATTACTGTGGATTGACTCAGACCGTTTAGGTTTTATGATAAATACCGTTGATCAAGGCACATTAGAGCGTGAAAAACAGGTAGTAAAAAATGAAAAACGCCAACGTGTAGATAATCGTCCCTACGGACATACCGGTCATGTTATTAAGAAAGCGTTATATCCTGAAGAGCATCCATACAACTGGACAGTTATCGGTGATTTAGCCGATTTACAAGCAGCAACCTTAGATGATGTCCGTGAGTTCTATTCAACTTTCTATGTGCCCTCCAATGCAACTATGGTTATTGCGGGCGATTTTGAACTTGAAGAAACGAAAGAAAAAGTAAAACGTTGGTTTGGTGAAATAAAAGCAGGCAAAGCAATGGCTGCTATGCCTCCGCAACCGGTTGCATTAACAGAAACTAAAAAACTTTATCATTTGGATAATTTTGCGAAATTACCCGAGATTCGTTTAACATTTCCAACCGTAGAGCAATACCATAAAGATTCTTATGCTTTGGATGCTTTGGCTGAAATATTATCTTCAGGGAAACAAGCACCGTTATATCAAACCATCGTTGAAAAGCAAAAATTGGCTCCAGGCGTTTATTCATGGAATAGCTCTGAAGAAATCGCCGGTACTTTTACCATTCTGGTACGCGGTAACGTTGGCACTAAGTTAGATGTAATTTATCAAGCAATTGAAGAGTCTTTGAACAATTTTGAAAAAAATGGTTTTACACAACAACAACTCACCAAAATAAAAGCAAAGCAAGAAACTTCGTTTTATTATGAAATAGAAAGTATTTTAGATAAAGCGCAAAAGCTTGGTCAGTATAATGAATACGCTGGCTCACCTGAGTTTATCAAGCAAGATATTGCTAATATTACAGCAGTAAGTATCGCTGATGTAAAACGCGTATTTCAAACGTATATTAAAAATCAGAACAGCATAATCACGAGCTTCGTACCAAAGGATCAAATTGGTCTGATTGTTACTGGCTCTGAAAAAGCAGATGTTGTTGAAGAAAAAATTGAGCAAGGAAAAGAAGAAAAGTTTGCTGAAAACGATGCAATAAAATTTGAAATAACCCCTACAGTTCATGACAGAAGTGAACCAGCATTAAGTGCATTACCTACATTAAATGTTCCTGATGTTTGGCAAAGCACACAAAAAAACGGTTTGAAAGTTTATGGTATTGAACAAAATGAATTACCAATAGTTAACTTTAACCTAACTATTCAAGGAGGCCAGCAATTAGACTCACAAGATAAACTCGGTACTGCGTCATTAATGACTCAATTAATGAATGAAGGAACCCTTACTAAAACACCTCAAGAGCTAGAAGAAGCTATTGGCTTATTAGGTGCAAGTTTGCGTATTTATAGTAATGGTGAGTTTGTTAATATTTCCGGGCAGTCATTAGCTAAAAACTTTGATGCAACCGTCGCTTTATTAGGTGAAATGTTATTAACACCAAGATGGCAAGAAAGTGAATTTGAACGTTTAAAAACTACGCGACTAACACGTATAAAACAAGCCAAGGGTAATGCTAATGCTATTGCGCGAAACGCCTTTAACAAGTTACTTTATTCAACAGAACATGTTGCAGGAAACCCCGTTGGAGGAAATGCAATAACGGTTGAAAATATAACGCTAAACGATGTTAAACAATATTATAAGCACAACATTACTCCTAAAATGGCGAGTTTTCATGTGGTAGGAGCGGTAAACGAAAGCCAAGTAAATAAAGCATTAGCCTCACTCAATAGTTGGCAAGGCGAAAAGGTTCAATTACCTAAACAGCCTAATATTGAAAATCGTGAAAAACCTCAATTCTATTTCATAGATGTTGCAGACGCTAAGCAATCAGTCATTATGGTAGGTAAGCCTGTTGTATCGGGACAAGATGCTGACTATTACCCTTTGCAAGTTGCTAATAATCGTTTAGGTGGTGGCATGAGTGGTAGGTTGGCACAAACGTTACGTATCCAAAAAGGCTATACGTACGGAGCATACTCTTATATTCGGGGAACGAGTTATCAATCGCCATTTGTAGCATCATCGCAAGTGCGAACTAATGTTACTTTAGAGTCCCTTGAAATATTTAAGGACCTCATTGGTCAATATAAAGATACTTTTACTGAAGAAGATCTCGCAGTTACACAGAATATGATTATTAAAGGGAATTCGAGGAAATTTGAAACATTAGATCAATTGTTAGGCATGTTAATTAACATGAGTAAATTTGACTTACCTGCTGACTATATCGAACAACAGCAACGTTATGTAACGGATTTAAAATTAGATAATGTTCACAGTAATATCGATAAATATTTTGACGAACAGTCTATGATTTATTTGGTGGTAGGTGACGCTAAAACTCAGCTAACACGTATGAAAGACTTTGGTTATGGTGAGCCAATTTTACTCAATATTGATGGTGAAGAAATTCATCAATAATAAATGAAGTTCTGTTAATTAATAAGTTCAAAAGCCCGTTAGCTAAATAACGGGCTTTTCTTTTGTGTAATTAACAGTATTAATGTCTGTATACTGACATTAACTAACCAGTAGAACATATAAACTTGAGGTCAATTCTTCTTTATATCAATAATTGATTGTGCTGTTCCAGAAATTCAACCACGCGTTCTTTATATGAACGAGCAGATAATAATTCCTCGCCGTCTTGAAGAACAAATTTATACTGATTGTTACTATTAAGATAACGAACACGTTTAATCGAAGATTTCTTAATAAGGATTGAACGATGAATTCTGATAAATCCATTTTTTTGTAAATCGAACTCAAGAGTCGAGATGGTACTTCTATATAAGTAGGTTTTATTTTTACAATGTAATTCTACATAATTTCCATCTGCGTTAATCCAGTCTATTTGGTTAGAGCTAATAATACGAGTAATCCCCTGGTGCTTAATTTCAAAGTCTACGCCTTGAAATGTTGTTGTTTCCTCTCTTTTGTTTGTGCGAAGTGACTCTAGCTTCTTATGAATTCCAGAGAGATTTTGTAATTGAATTTGCTTTATTGCGCATCCTAACGCTTCGTAAAAACGACCATCTTTATAAGGTTTTAACAAATAATCAATTGCATGATAGTCAAAAGCTTGTATTGCATACTGATCGTAGGCAGTGACGAAGATAACCACTGGCAGTTTTTCTATTTGGTCTAAGACTCCAAAACCATCAATGCCGGGCATTTGAATATCGAGAAAGACTAAGTCAGGTTGCAGAGAGTGGATCGTAGCAATTGCCTCTTTACCGTTTCGGCATTGCCCGACGATTTCAATTTCCACTATCTCAGAAACTAAGCTTTTGATCCTTTGTCTTGCAAGAGGTTCATCATCAACAATAATCGTGGATATTTTCATGAGAAGTTAGAACGTATTAAAGGGAATATTAACTGAACACCAAAGCCCTTAGGCTTCACAGCATAGGCAGAGCAACTAAAGTCATCACCGAACATTTGCTCAAGTCTTTGGTAAACGTTTTTCAAACCAACACCACCTGAATTAGGCAACCTAGGGATAAATGGGTTTTCTATACCGTTGTCTTCAATAATGATCACAAGTTCACCAAGTTGGCTTTTTATTTCCAGCGTTATCTCGCAGCTTTCAGTTGATTGAGAAAATCCATGTTTGATCGCATTTTCTATTATGGGTTGTAATATCAGGTTAGGTACCAATGCTGAGTAATGTTCATTCTCAATTTTGTAGGTAATCATTAATCGATCTTCAAACCTTAATCGTTCTAATTCTAGGTAGCTTTGTATGAAAGATAACTCATCCTTTACCGTAACAGTATGCCTATCATCTTGCTCTAATAAACGGCGCATTAATATCGATAATTCCACTAGCATATCTTTTGCTTTAAGCTTATTTACATCAATTAATGACATTACAGAGTTAAGAGCATTAAACAGAAAATGTGGATGTAATTGCATTCTAAATGCGGTGAGCTTGGCATTGGCTAATTCTTTTTCTTGGTTTGCCATTGTAATGCCCTGCTGTTGAAATTTTTGATAATAATTAATCGCATTAAAGAGGCCTAATATGACCCAAAGTTCAACAAAACTCCCAACAGAACCAGCATAAATACTGCCTAATATATGTGACATCGCCTTACTGACATCCATATCTTCAAAAATAAGGTAAATACCAATAAATATCCAGTAAGAAACAAAGCTATGAATTGCGCCTAGCAACAACCCCCAAAATACATGCGTTAAGTTTCGCATGAGGGATAGATTGTTTTGCCAAGAAAGATGATGACTACAGCGAAAAATTAATGGGATCAATGCCACCCATAAAAAGTACCGAGTAATTATCGGTAAGCCTTCAAATAACCAACTGAATTTTTCAAGTATTCCGCCATATAGATAAGGAATTATTGCTTGCATGGTAAAGACTAACGAAATAATCATGCCACCAGCAAATAGCATTTTATAGGAAAATGGCAAGATTCTATTTGGTTGCACTGTTTTTACCACCATTGAATATGTTCATTATTTTTGATAATTGGATAATAATCAATATTACCCCATTTGAGGTAAATAATGGGACGAATACCATTTTTAGTGACCATCGACTGTAAAACCCTACTCTTTATCACAAATATTGTCACTCTTACCATATTTGTTTCCCGACATAAGTTGAACCGCTAACATCTTGTTGTGTTTTCATACTTAACTGCGTTTACTGAGGAACTTATAAAATGAACATGTTAAAGACCCTATTATTTTCGACTACATTGGCTGTGTCTATGTCTGTGCTTGCAGACGAAAAAGCGAATCTAAATTCTGTTTATCGTTTAATGAATAACGAAAATTATCAATCTGCGGTTATTAAGTTGGAAGATTTAATAAAAACCTACCCCAGCGATGCAGATGTTTGGTATCAGTACAGCTTGGCTTTATTACGTACAGAACAGGCCGACAAAGCAATTATTGCTAGCAAAAAATCGGCAAGTTTTGACGGTTATCACAAATATGCCACCTTTAACCTCGGTGTCGGTTACGCATTAAAAGGAGATTATAATTTAGCTTTAAAAACAGTCAATCAATCGATGAGCGAGGGATACCTCAATTTTGATCGACTAAAAAACGAAAAAGCATTAGCGCCTTTACGAGAAGTGGGACATTTTGAATTTGCTCCGGAGCAAGAGTATCAATTATTTACGGCTTATAACGGTATTAAAATCCCCCATACAGTCCTATACCCAGAAAACTATGACGCATCGAAAACCTACAAAGGTATGGTTGCCTTTCCATCAGGTAATTTTGGAAAAGCATCAGCAGATTGGATGATTAATTCATTACTTAAATATAAATCAAACAAGGATTGGATTATTACTGTTGTTACCGCCCCCAAAGAGGGTCTAATCAATCACCCTGCACACCACGCACTTAATGACTTGATGAAAAACATCAGAAATAAACATTCAATAGAAAACAATAAATTCCATTTTTTAGGCTACCAAAGCGGAGGGCAACCCGCGGCAACTTATTCTCAAATGTCTAAATCCTATGTCACTGGAATAACGACAATCGGAGGTTATTCATGGGAAAACTGGAAAGCATCTACGCTTAAAAATTTCGCAAACATTTCAGTTCAACTTTTAGTGGGTAAAAATGATGAAACGGGATTTGAGATTAACCAAAGAGCCTATAATTTATTGAAGTCGAATAGTGAAACAATTGAATTTAAAATATTTGATGACGAAGGTGCCCGAATTAAGTCACTTGAACATGGAAGACTATTCAGTTATTTAAACTAAAAATTTCCTGATTGAAAATGACAATAAACAAACGTCCTTTAGTTGTAGTGAATTGCGCTTTAAGGTCGTTTTAATTCCCACGCCAGTTTTATATCATTTTATTATGGTTAAAGTGATATAAAGCGCTAACATGAGCGCTAAACTACTCTATATCAAGAATAATCCCTCTGAAATGTATTTTTTCTAATCTTCTGTTCCAACAATATTTGCCTGCATTAATTTATTTTGATGATTATCCTAATAATTAAAAGCACGATTTCAACTATTATAATATGAATGATTTTAGAGAGTTCCCTACACATAATTCTATATTGCATCTAATCAGTAATCTCCATGTAGCCAAAAACACTGACTAACTTCCATACAGTTGAGTAAAGTAGACTTTGCTCTATGCAACAATCAAAGGGATGATATACACAGTATTGTGTCACTCTGTCACATAAGTTGTTTTTTATCCCATAAAGCTACCACTGATGAAAATTCGTCATTAATCTGAACCAACTCACAGTCATATAACGACAAAATTGAGTTAAATAATTAAATTAATGGAGAAGCAAAATGTTTAAAAAACTTATTACCAGCACACTGTTATTATCTGCTAGCGTAATTGTTCAAGCAGAAGAAAATCAGGTCATTATGGATATTGCCCCAAAATATTCACCTAATGGTGATTTGATCGTCTACTACTCTTACCGAGGAAAAACACTACCCGATATTTTTATCGCCAAAGCAGACGGTAACGAAGAAAGACGCCTAACCGTTAATAAAGACTTATGGGACATCGAACCTACTTGGTCGGCAGACGGAAAATATATTTATTACCGCTCGGGGCTTAATATGAAGAGCCTAAACATGTACAAAATCAGTGTTGATGGCGGCGCCACACAGCAGCAAACCTTTCAACCGAAAAGTAACGGCATTAATGGCTATTCTGTTGATTCTCATGATCAACGTATCGTTTACAGCGTTAATTCAGAAACTGGTAGTGCTGATTTACTATTGACGAACGTTGGCGCTGGCAATCAAGCTCAACCCACGACTATATTCTCTTCACAAGATCACGCCAGCCACATTCGCTCACCCAAGTGGCACCCTGAATTAGACTTAATCGTGTTCGCTTCAGATCGTAATGACCGTAAAGATGATGATTTATTTATGTATAACCTCAAGACTAAAAACCTTAAGCAGTTAACCGATATTAAGGGTGATGTGATGATGCCTGATTGGAGTGCAAAGGGAGACTTTGTTTTGTTTTCATCACCACTTGGCGGGATAAATCCTGATATATTCCGTGTAAACATAGATGGAAGTGCAATAGAAAACTTAACTAAAAACAGTGGTGGAATGCAACATTTTGCTGATACCTCAAGTGATGACAGCCAACTAATATTTGAGTCGGGCAATTGGCAAGACGGATTTAAGATATTTTCAATGGATATCGATGGGAAGAATTTAAAACAGTTAACCAAGCGACTGTAAGTTACGGCTTATGCCATTAGACCAATCACGTCTAGGTCTAATGGTAGACATTCAGTATATATGCCTTGAAGTCAGTCGATTCTTTGATGCACATTAAGACTTCCACACCATCTCCGGCAAAATCACTACTAAATTTAGAAACCTCTACTCGATGTTTTTGTTCAGTATTTGGTTCGCCTCAACACCTGAAGTGATCCCATTCTGTAAAATGCATCACCGTTCATAACAAGATATAAATGGAACTCCCTTTTTGCTTTCTCACATTAATATAACAATAAATTTATCGTAAAAATGTCCACAAGAATACAATTAAGGATAAATCCTGGGGAAAATACATAAATTGTATGGATAGTGTCAAATCTTGCCATACAATGAAACTAAATAACCTGACAAAATAATAACCATTAAAAACTGGAAAATGAGCTAACAGGTGAAGTAATGACAATGTATAACGTAGATAACAGTCAAGTTTATGTAAATATGAAAGGTAAAGGAGAACCCCTTTTACTTTTACACGGAGTACCAGATACCTCAGAGGTTTGGGGAGGCGCCATTGCCAGTCTTTCAAATGAATACTTATGTATTGCCCCCGACTTACCTGGATTTGGTCGTACAAATTCACCACGAAATTTTCAGTATAGCCTTGAAAATTTAGCTGGTTTTATCGAAAAACTCCTAATTAGTTTAAACATTACTGGTGGTATTCATATGGTAATTCATGACATTGGTGGCATTGTAGGACTAGCATTTGCTTTAACCCACCCACAGAAAGTAAAAAGCTTGACGATTATGGACACGACTTTTTTTTCCGATTATCAATGGCACGCTATGGCGAAAACTTGGCGAAAACCAATTTTAGGAGAATTAGCGATGTATTTAATGGGCCGTAAACAATTCAGCGCGGCAATGAAAAAAAGTACTCCGATATTAACGGACACTCAAATACAATCAAATTACAATTCACTGACTTGGCGGAATCGCCGTATGATCTTACGTTTTTATCGTGCGCTTGATCCGATAATTTTTAAGAAATGGGAAAACCAGTTACAAGCTATTGGGCAACGTTTTCCAACTCAGGTTGTTTGGGGGAAAAGAGATACGTTTTTACCCGTTGCGCTTGCTAAAAGGTTTGGTACTGATAATGTACACATATTAGAAAATAGCGGACATTGGCCCATGCTAGAGGAGGCCAATGTGGTGCATAAATTAATTAGGGATAATATTAGCCTTGCGCCGTAAATCTCCCTTCAATAGATGATAATAATGAAAATTGGATTATTGATATACCCTGGTTGTGTTGTTTCTGGATTATTTGCATTTGCAGAATTATTAGAAGCCGCTAACAAACGTACCGGAAAAAACATCTTCACGACTCACTGGTTAGGAGTAAATGATAAAGATGTTGATCTTTCAACGGGAAGCAAAAAGCCGATCATGACAATGAAAGTAGAAGGTACATTGTTAAACACCTCTGTTGATGCCCTACTGATCCCAGGATTTTGGACAAATCAACCAGAGCACGTAGAACATGCTATGGATAAATATCAACCGTTAATAACCGCATTAAACAAATTACCGATTACCACACAAATCTGGGGCTACTGTACAGCGGTATGTTTTATGGCAGCTTCAGGTCGTTTAGACCATAAATTGGCTACTGTTACATGGTGGTTGGCTGACTTTGTACAGAATAACTATCCAAAGGTTAATTGGAGCTTTAGTCAAACCTATATCTCTGAAGAACAACATAGAACCGCATCAGGTTTAAATGGGTATCTGCCTATAGCACAAGAATTTATCAGCGAGCAA